>Ga0209590_10000087_pt1 | contig 21422 bp, 24 predicted proteins | sample CZO8metaG_FD_188353 | JGI IMG/M metagenome (GOLD analysis project Ga0209590, IMG submission 188353) | Vadose zone soil microbial communities from the Eel River Critical Zone Observatory, Northern California, USA - CZOApr15con1.8 metaG... | ecosystem: Environmental > Terrestrial > Soil > Vadose...
CCTCATCTCCTGAGCGAGCTGTTCCAGCCGTGAAGAGTCGACGAAGAGCAGCGAGATGCTCGGCACCTGGTCGATGGCGCCTTCGATCCCCGGCAGCGACGGGTCGGCCGCGCCGAGAATGTCCTTGACCTTGCGCGCGCGGTTGCCCAATGAGTCCTCGGCCATGGCCTGCAGCTCGGCGACGATCGAGCCCCAGTCCAGCTGGGGGCCGCCCGCGCCAGGCGGCGGCGTCGTCGGAGCGACCTGCGCCGGCGGCGCCTGTGGCGTGGGAAAGGTCGGATATGTGGCCGTAGGGGCCTGGACCGGTGGAGCGACCGGCATGGGCGCGGGTGTCTGGATGACTGGGAACTGCTGCGTCGGCGGCGGCTGAGCCGGTGGGGCCGGCGGGGGCGCCGGGGGGGGCGCTGGGTTGTTGCGCGGCGCCGACCGCTGGCCTGGGGTCACGACCTCATCGACATCGAGCGGCGGGTGCTTGACGGTGTCGGCCGACTTGACCTCGATCATCGCCATCGGGTCGTCGCAGAGCGCGAGCGCGCGGTCGGGTTTGTCAGAGATGTCACGCGACTCGCTCGTATAGGCACCGGCGAGGTCACCGTCAGACATGATGATCACACCTGTGCCCGCGCTGGAGCGGATCATGACGCTCCCGCTCAATTTCCGATCGCTCAAGAACTTGAGCAGGGCCCTCATGTCGACCCAGGCGGCATACAGCTCTGTGTACATCGGCTTCGAGACGGTGAGCTCGTAGAGACCGTCAATCAGCTCCGGCGACAGGCCGACGACGTCGAGGACGCCGTGGCCGGCCGTGACGTCCTGGTTGAAGTGATGCAGCGCCTCCTTTCCAAGCACAAGACCCGCGGCATCACTCGCCCCGTCGTACAAGCACTCGAGCGCCGCGCCGTCTTTGAAGAGGATGAGCCCCGCGGCATCATCCGTGAGGAGGCGGACGTAGCCTGTGTAGCCCTCCTTTTCGAGTGTCGTGATCAGACGCGGGAAATCGACGAACGATGTCTTCAACGAGTCATAGATGACCTGGCCGGCGGGCACTGGGATCGGCTCGCGCCCGTGCTTGGGCTGAGGTCGGTGCTTCACGCCTCGTCTCGGCTGGGGTGCGTCCAACTTTCTCTCCGGTTCAGGACTCCCTGCGCGCTCAGGGGACGCCTCGGCGTGGCTTCTCTGCGGCGAGGGTTGAGGGGGCGCTTGGGACGGCGCGTCCCGCGGTGCGGCCTCGGCCGCATGAACCAGCTCCGGGATGCCGGCCTTGACAGTCTCGTCAGCCGGCAGCTTGGCCTTGGCGTCGAACTCGAACTCGCCCTTGGTCCAGCCGAGCGCGCTGACGACGGCATCGTCGCCCGCTTTGCCATTGCCCTCGGCATGGAAGAGATGGCCGAACAGGAAGTAAAGCGCGGTCGACTCACCGTTGCCATTTCGGAGGGTAAGGGTACCCGTGGACCTCTCGCCCTGGGCAGATTCCAGAAGCGAGCGAAGGGTGATTTCGGCGAGCGTGCCGTGTGACTGCAAAGTCGTCTCCCGAGATCGGCCCAACACCGATCGATGGACTAAGAGAAGTTAGTATAGATATCAAGATCGGATTCGCGCGCCCGGAGCCGCCAGACCCCCCTCTCCCGTCGAAACCTTCGCCCGCGCGATTGTGGCTGGTCCGCCACGGCCAATCGACCTGGAATCGGGAGCACCGCATCCAGGGCCAGCTCGACCCCCCACTCTCGGAGGAAGGTCGCCGCCAGGCGATGCGCGTGGGTCGACGGCTGGCTCGTCGCGCCTTTGTAGGCTTCTACTCGAGCGACCTCAAACGTGCGCTGGAGACCGCTCAGGTGATCGGTGCCGCAACTGGCGGCTCGCCCAGCCCGAAGACGGGCCTGAGGGAGATCTACCTCGGCGATTGGGAGGGCCTCAGCACCGATGAGCTGGCGCAGCGATTCCCGGACGCCTGGGCGCGGTGGACGGAGGAACCGAGCTGGGACGTCGTCCCCGGCGGGGAGGGCGCGGCGCCGTTCGAGACCAGGGTGGTTGCTGAGATGGACTCGATCCTCGCGCGCCACGAGCACGGGGACATCCTGGTCGTGACCCATGGCGGGGTCATCCAGGTCGCGCTGCACCGGATCGTCGGGCGGCCGAACCACGGCCTGTTCCCTTTCCGGATCGAGAACGCCTCGATCTCCGTGATCGAGAAACGCAATGGGCGGTTTGTCGTGTCAGGCGTCAATGACACGAGCCATCTCGAGGGCCCCGAGTGAGCAGCAACGAGACGATCTGGGATGGCGAGCTCGACGAGCGCGCAACACCTTCTCCGCTCCTGCAGACGTGGGGCTGGGGAGAAGTCCAGTCCCGCGCCGGCTGGACGGTCGAGAGAGTGCGGCTCGCGGGTGGGGCGATGGCGAGCGTGCAGCTGCGCGGACTCGGCCCCGTACGCGAGGCATACGTGCCGCGTGGGCCGGTACCCGCATCGCCTGAAGCCGTTGCGGCCCTTGTCGACTGGGCGCGGTCCGCAAAAGTGGCGCGCATCATGGTCGAGCCCGAAGCGCCGCTCGACTTCGGCGAGGTCATGCGCGCGCGTGGCTTCTCTCCCGCTGCGGCTGTACAGCCGCAACACACACGCATCCTCCGGCTGGCGACGCCAGATCAAATGCTCGCAACGTTCAAGCACGGCCGCCGCTACAACATCCGGGCGGGCGAGCGGCGCGGGGTTGTGATCGAGGAGGGCAAGGACGCCGCCGAGCTGGAACGGCAGTCCGCGGCGGTCGAGCGGCGCGAGTCCATCCACCTGCCGGCGAGGAGCTACTACGAGCTGCTGCTCGACCAGCTCCCCTGGTGCCGCACGTACGTCGCCCGCCACCCGAGCACGCATGAGGCGCTCGCCGCGGTTCTGGTCGCGCGCCATGCCGGTCGCGCCTACCACCTGTTTGCGGGGCGAAGCGGGGTCCATCCCGAGCTCATGGCCAACGACCTGGCCTGGTGGGCCGCGATCAAGGCGGCCGCGATCGGTGGCTGCCGCGACTACGACCTGTGGGGCGTGCCGCCCCCGGACGCCAGCCCCGAACACCCCTGGCACGGGCTCGGCTTCTTCAAGGCCGAGTTCGGCGGCGAGGAGGTGACGTACGCAGGCGCCTGGGAGCTCGTGCTTTCGGAGGCCGGCTCGCGGCTGATCGGCCTGGAGAAGAAGGCGCGTGGCCGCATTCGGGGCCTGAAACGAAACATCTCCTAACAATCCTTCAGATCGGTTAGGATTTTGGGGATGGCACAGTCGTACGGGGCCCGCAAGCTCCTCGTCGTCGATGGCGACTCGGCGACCAGGGAGGATGTGCGGTCCGCCGTCGCCCAGGACGGGTACCAGGTCGTCGAGGCGGAGACCGGCGCCGAAGGCCTGCGCCAGGTCGACGCGCTGCACCCGAGCCTGGTCCTCCTCGAGGTGACTCTGCCGGACGCATCGGGCTTCGACATCTGCCGCGAGCTGCGCAAGAAGGACACCGCCGTGCCGGTGATCATGATGAGCTCGCGTTCCGACGAGATCGACGCCGTGGTCGCTCTCGAGATCGGCGCGGACGATTACGTGGTCAAGCCGCTTCGCCTGCGCGAGCTCGCGGCGCGGATCGCGGCCCATCTGCGGCGGATGCGCATGGAATCGGCAGAGGCTACGCGCAACCGCCTTGAGTTCCGCGACCTCCTCATCGACGTCAACGAGCGCCGCATCTACAAGGCGGGGCAGGAGGTCGAGCTGACCCACACCGAGTTCGACCTGCTGACGTTCCTGGCCAGCAACGCCGGCAAGGTGCTCAGTCGCGAGAAGATCCTCAACTCCATCTGGGGCTACGAGTATCCGATCGAGACGCGGGTCATCGACGTCCACATCCGCAACCTGCGCCGCAAAATCGAGGGCCAGCCCTCGCGGCCCTACTACATCCTCGCGGTGCCAGGCATCGGCTACCGGTTCACGAACGCCCGGCCGACCTGATTGCAAACGTTGGCCGAGGCTTAGCCGGCGGCGAGGGCGCCCCCGGCCCCGAGCTCTTTCAGGGCGTCCTGGACGAAGGGGCGCTGCGAGATTCGAGGGTGTGGGATCTGCAGGTCGGACTCGGAAACGCGCTCGGTTCCAAACAAGAGGATGTCCACGTCGATGACGCGTGGGCCCCAGCGCCGAGTGGATTTGCGTCCGCCCTCGCGCTCGACCGCCTTGGCCGCGCGCAGGAGCTGGCGGGGCGATCCCTGCCACTCCACCTCCAGGACCTGGTTCAGAAATCGGGGCTGATCGGTCACGCCCCAAGGTTCGGTTTCGATGACGCGGCTATGGCGCAAGATGCGCGCGCCGTTTTGACGCAGCCGCCGCCGCGCCGAGGAGAGGTTGCGATCACGCCTCCCCAGGTTGGAACCGAGGCCGAGATACGCGATCGTCACCGCATTCGGTCGGCGACGCGCGCGACGCGCATCATCTCGCGCACATCGTGGACTCGCACGACGTCTGCTCCGCGCAGGATCGCGGCGGTCACAGTCGCGGCGGTGCCGGCCAGGCGCTCGTCGGCCGGCACGTCGAGGAGCTTGCCGATGAACGACTTCCGCGAGGTCCCGACGAGAACGGGCTGGCCGAGCTCACGGAGCTCCACGAGGCGGCGCATGACCTCCCAGTTCTGATCCGCGGTCTTCCCGAAGCCGATGCCCGGGTCGATGAGGATGCGCTCGCGCGGCACGCCCGCCGCCACCGCGGCGTCGACCGAAGCCCGGAGGAATCGCTTGACCTCGCTCATCAGGTCGCCCGTGTACTCGGTACCGTCCTGGTTGTGCATGAGCACCAGGGCGCACTCATGACGCGCCGCGAGCTCGGCCAAACCGGGCGAGCGTGTCAGCCCCCAAACGTCGTTGACGATGGTGGCGCCCGCCGCGACCGCAGCGACCGCGACGTCGAGCTTGTACGTGTCGATGGAGACCGGAACGTTTGCCTCCCTCGACAGTCGCCTGACGACCTCCTCGGTCCGCGCGATCTCCTCGTCCGTGCTGACGGGAACGTGCCCGGGTCGTGTGGACTCGCCCCCCACGTCGAGTAGCTCGGCTCCTTCCCCGACCATGCGTAGGCCCTGTGCCACCGCAGCCTCGCGATCATGTCCGAGGCCGTCTCCGCTGAACGAATCGGGCGTGACGTTCACGATTCCCATCACATAGGTCCGGGTGCCCCACTCGAACCTGTGCCCGCCGATTTCCGCAATCACTCGCCGATTATGCTGCGAGTTGGATATGAGGCTCGAGGACCTGGCGCGCGGCGTGCCCGGAGCCGTGCTCGAAGGCAACGGCGATGTGGAGGTCGGCGGGATCGCATACGACTCGCGGCAGGTGAAGCCAGGCGACCTGTTCGTGGCTGTGAAAGGAATCAACTCGGACGGTCACTCGTACCTGGCCGGCGCTGTCGCCGCGGGCGCCGCAGCAGTCGCCGTCGACCGCCCGATTGAGGTCCGGCCCGGCACCCCTGTGTTGAGGCTCTCGTCGACTCGTACGGGCCTGGCCGAGGTGGCTGCGGAGTTCTACGGACGGCCCTCGCGTCATCTGTATGTGGCGGGGATCACGGGCACCGACGGCAAAACGACGGTGACCCACATGACCGAGCACGTGTTGATGGCCGCGGGCATCGTCGCCGGCGCGATGAGCACTGTGGCCTTCTCGGTGGGTGGAGCGGAGACCGACAACACGAGCGGGCAGACGACGACCGAGGCGCTGCAGGTGCAGGAATGGCTTCGCCGCATGGCGGACGCAGGCGTGAGGTGCGCCGTCATCGAGACCACCTCGCATGCGCTGGTGCAGGATCGGGTGGGCGCTTGCGACTTCGACGTCGCCGCCTTCACAAACGTGGGCCACGACCACATGGACTACCACGCGACCTGGGAGGACTACCTCGAAGCGAAAGCTCGACTCATCGACCTCGCCGCCGGCGGCGCTGACAAGGGGATCGAGAAGACCGCCGTGCTCAACCGCGACGACCCCAGCTACGAGCGGTTGTCGAGGCGATCGATCTCGCGCCGATGGTCCTACGGCATGACCACCGCCGCCGACCTGCACCCACTCGACCTCTCGATGACGGCGACGGGCTCGCGCTTCCGGCTCAAGACCCCACTCGGCGAGACCGAGGTGTCGCTCGCCGTGCCGGCGCGCTTCAACGTCTACAACGCGCTCTGTGCAGCGGGTGTCTCCCTCGCGGTGGGCGTGCCCATCGACGAGATCGGTCCTGGACTGGCCGGCTTCGATGGCGTGCGCGGGCGGCTGGAGCGCGTCGACCTCGGGCAGGACTTCAGCGTCTTCATCGACTTCGCGCACTCGGCTGGTGCGCTCGCGAGCGCACTGGCGGAGCTACGTCCTTTCACTCGCGGCCGGCTGATCGCCGTCTTCGGCTCGACGGCGCGCTCCGACCACGACCGGCCTGGGATGGGCAAAGCGGCGGCCGACCTTTCCGACTTCTTCATCATCACGACCGACGACCCGCTTCGGGAAGACCCGGCGGAGATCGCAAGGGATGTGCAGTCGGGGGTCATCGGCAAGGCGCCGGGCATGGACTACGAGATCGTGCTCGACCGGCGCGCAGCGATCAAACGCGCCATCGAGGTCGCGAGGCCAGGCGACAGCGTGCTGCTGGCGGGTAAGGGGCATGAGCGCACGATGCAGATGGCCGCCGGCGCGGAGCCGTGGGACGAGCGTGAAGAGGCCGAGGCGGCGATCAGGGAGAAGGGTCGCTAGCTCAATACGCCGCCGCCGACCATGCGTACGATCTCGACGACGTCACCATCGTCGAGCTCGGCGCCTTCATAAGCAGACCTTTCGATGATCACACCGTTGAGCTCGACCGCGACCGCTCGCGCGCTGACGCCCAGCTCCTCCAGATAAGCGAGGAGCGGAGTCGGCCCGTCGAGCTCCACGCGCCGGCCGTTGATCTGGAGCGAGATCACTCGAACTCACCGGGGTCCCCGCGAAATCGAAGATTTCGTGGGGAGGTGAACAACCTGATGGCGGCGTAGCCGGCCGCGCCCGCGGCATGGCATTCCGCGATGCGCTCCTCGGTCACGCCGCCGATCGCAAGCACAGGGATCCGCAGTGCGTGAGCCACCTCAGCCAGCGCCTTGATTCCGGCGGGAGTGGACGCGGGGTGACTCGCGCTCGTCCAGACCGGACCGAAGATCACGTAGTCGGCGCCTTCGCCCTCGGCGCGCAGCGCGCTCTCGAGCGTATGGACCGAACGACCAACCATCCGCTCGCCCATCAGCGCGCGAGCCGCGGCGACCGGGATGTCGTTCTCGGGCAGGTTCACGCCGGCCGCGCCGGCGGCGAGCGCGATGTCGCATCGCGAGCTGACGATTACAGGCACCGGCGAGCTCGCCACCAATGCGATTGTCTCCAGCTCGGTCGCGTGCGCGGTCGACAGAGGAGCGCGCACCTGCAGGATCGTGGACCGTCCGGCGGCTTTCATGCCTGCACTCGCGGTCGTGACGATCGCCATCGCGACTGGGATGACTAGCGCGAAGGCGAGATGCCCTCGGTGGGCGAGCTGGGGTTCGCGTGTTCGCGTTTGGGGATGAGCCCAGCCGTGTAAGCCTTGCGTCCCGCTTCCACGCCTCCCGCGATGGCCTCGGCCATCAGCTGAGGATCCTGGGCCAGCGCGATCGCAGTGTTGACCAGCACCGCGTCCGCTCCAAGCTCCATCGCGCGTGCCGCGTCCGACGGCGAGCCGATGCCCGCGTCGACGACGACTGGGACCCTCGCCTGCTCGATGATGATCCGGATCTGCTCCAGGGTTTGCAGGCCCTGGGCGGAGCCGATCGGGGAGCCGAGCGGCATCACGGTCACGGTGCCGATCTCCTCGAGCTTGTTGGCAAGCACGGGATCAGCGTTGATGTACGGCAGCACTTTGAAGCCCTCGGTCACGAGCGATCGGGCCGCCTTCAGCGTTTCCTCGGGGTCTGGGAAGAGGTAGCGCGGGTCGGGGATGACCTCGAGCTTCACCCAGTCCGACAGGCCCATCGAGCGCGCCAGCCGCGCGATGCGGATCGCTTCGTCGGCGGTGCGGCAGCCGGCAGTGTTTGGAAGGATGCGATACCGCTGCCAATCGATGACGTCGAGGAGGGTCTTCTTCTTGGGATCGTCGAGGTCGAGGCGGCGGAGCGCCACTGTGACGAGCTCGCACCCGGACGCTTTCAGCGCCGCGAGCATGGTCTCGTCGTCGGCGTACTTGCCGGTGCCGAGGAAGAGGCGTGATCGAAGCTCGACGCCCGCGATGACCAGCCGGTCGGTCGCCAGGGTCTGCATCAATTCAGCTTAGCTAATGGGGAGCTCCAATCTCCCCACCCGGCGCTTCGCGCCGACCTCCCCATGAATGGGGAGGTCAACTACGGGAGGTCTTGGGCTTCCAGCAGCTTCCGGTCGCGCGGGTACGTCAGGCGCTTGATCGCGTCCGCGACCGATACCCACGCCAGCTTGTCGACCTCAGCGCCAGGCTTGAAGCGTCCGCCCTTGGCCTCCATGAGCCAGTAGCACGCGACCTTGTCGCGGCCGCGCCGGTCGACGTAGGCGGTACACCCGAGTGGCCGCTCGATCTCGCAGCGAAACCCTGTCTCTTCGCGGACCTCGCGCACGGCGCAGTCCTCCGGAGTCTCGTCCGGCTCGACTTTGCCTTTGGGCAGAGTCCAGTCGTCGTATGCGGGGCGGTGAATGATAGCGAGCTCCGTCTCGCCTGATGGATCGGTGCGGTAGACGACGCCGCCCGCCGCGCGGATCACATTCACATCGGTCAACTCGAGGATCTTGGTGGCCAACATTGCTCCTTCGTCTGCGTGATCGGCGGGCTAGGGCGTATGTCTCTTCATGTAACCGATGGCGACGTAATGGTGTGAGTTTACCTGCACGGCGCTCTGTGTCGACGTCCTTTATACACAACGCGCTCGACAGGTGTCTTGTTTGCCCAGTCCGTTTCGGCTAGCCGCGTACGCCCGCCGTGTGAAGGATGGCGAACGCGACCCACGCAATGACCGCTGCTGCCGGGATCGTCACAAGCCAAGCGGCAGCGATGTTGGCACCGAGTCCCCAACGCACGGCCGAGAGTTTGCGGCTCGCGCCGACTCCCATCACCGACCCTGTGATCACATGGGTCGTACTCACGGGCAAACCGATCAGGGTCGCGCCCTGGATGACGGTCGATCCCATGAGCTGAGCGGCCAAGCCAGTTGCCGGCTCCAGTTTGATGATGCTCCAGCCGAGAGTTCGGATGATGCGCCAGCCGCCGGCGTAGGTACCGAATGCGATCGTTACGGCGGACAGAACGACTACCCAGAGAGGGACCTGGAACTTGGTCAGGTTGCCCGATGCGACCAGGGCAAGTGTGATCGCGGCCATGGTCTTCTGCGCGTCGTTGGCGCCATGCGAGTACGAGAGGAACGCGGAAGTGAGAACCTGCAGCCTACGGAATGTGCGGTTGACAGGAGCTGGTCGTAGCTGCAGGCGGTGCACGACAAGGATGACCAGGATCGCAAAGATCGCTGAGGCTATGAAACCCAGCGGTGGCGAGATGACCAGGCTCGCTATCTGCTTGCCCAGCGCGGCCCATCTCACCCCTCCCAGGCCGCCGGACGCCGCGATGCCCGCGCCACAGAGGCCTCCGATGAGCGCGTGCGTCGAACTGCTCGGCAGCCCGCGGTACCAGGTGATCAGGTTCCACGCGATGGCGCCGATCAGGGCTGCCATCACGACCACAAGGCCCGGCTTGATGGCTAGCGTGCTCGCGATGGTATTGGAGACCTTCGCCTGGAAGAACGCTACGGTAACTACCGCACCGACGAGGTTGAACACGGCCGAAAGCCCGACTGCCGCGTGAGGCGAGAGGGCACGAGTTGAGATCGACGTGGCGATCGCATTCGCAGTGTCGTGGAAACCGTTCGTGAAATCGAACAGAACAGCGACCGCGATCGTGGTCCAGAGGAGAATGGCAGTCTCATGCATTCTTGATCGCGATCGTCTCCATGACGTTGGCGGCGTGCTCGCAAGCGTCCATGGTGGCTTCGAGCAGGTCGTAGATGTCCTTCCACTTCACCAGTTCGGCGGCATCACTGACTTTCGAGAACAGCTCTCCGATAGCTGCGCGGGTGAGCCGGTCGCCCTCGTTTTCGAGCCTGTGGATTTCGAGACGGTGGGGCTTTAACTTGGCAAATCCTTCCAGCTGGTCGAGCGCCGCGGCGATCTCGAGACCCGCTTTCGCCAGGTATTCCCCCATCTGCTTGGCCGGATCCGAAATAGCCTGGATCCGATAAAGGTCGATCTTGTCGCCGGTCTCTTCCGCCAGGTCGACGACGTCGTCCAGGCTGGACGCCAGCAAGAGGATGTCCTCCTGGTCGAGTGGCGTTATGAATGTGCTGTTGACCAGGTTGTGAATCTGATGGGTAGCCTCGTCGCATTCGTGTTCGAGGTCAATCAGCCGGGCGTGGCGGCTTCTGCCCTCCAGGAGAGACTTGCTCAGCTCGGTGAGCGTCTCGCTGACCAGGTCTCCCTGCTTCCGAAACAGCTCGAAGAACCGTTGACCTCGCGGTAGCGGGATCAGTTTCATTTCATCCTCCGGCGTGAAGGCTAAAGAGGTTTGGGTTAAGGCGTCGTTAAGGCTGCCTCTAACATTCTGGGAGTGACCGAGGACGTGTTGCTGGAGCTGGGACACCTGGTCGAGGTGGCGCTGAGCGATGCCCTGATCGCGCTGAACCGACACGATCTGACGCTAGCGGACAGGGTGGTACGGGGAGATCTGGAGATCAACCGCCTCCGCTACCAGGTCGAAGAGCAGATCACCGCTCGATTGGTAGGCAGCCAGGCCGGCAACGCCAGGTGGATGGTTGCCGCCCTCTACGTGATCTCAGAGCTGGAACGCATGGGAGATCACGCCGAGGGAATCGCAAAGGTGACCTTGATGCTTGGTCCGAATCCGTCCTTGTCGGTACCGGCTGTCATCGGCGATATGGGCTCTCTCACCATCTCAATGGTCGTCCGCGCCCTGGCGGCCCTCAACAGTCGCGACGTCAAGGCAGCTCGTGCCGTGTGCCGAGAAGATGACGAGATCGATGCCTTGTACGACCGTGCTTACCAGGAGCTGATCTCAATGATGGTCTCCGACCATAGGCGCATAACCGAGGCCACCTACATGATCTGGGTCACCCACAACCTCGAGCGAATTGCCGACCGAGCCACCAACATCTGCGAGCGGGTGGTCTACCTGGCCACTGGCCATGTGGAGGAATTGAACGTCTCCAAGTACTGAGGCCGGCCGGGTCCGCGTGGTGGTGGTTGGCCGTGCTGCAAGCCTGGCCACTCAGCTGAAGAGCCAATTGGCGCCCGAAGGCGTCGAAGTTGTGTGGCACCGGCAAGCGAGCGGGCTTCTTCGGGAGCCATCCGCCGATGCCGTGGTGCTGGACGGTGCTGACCTCATGGATGCGACCGCAGCAGTCCGTAGAGCGACCGCGGCGTCACTCTTGATAGTCGGTGCCGACGAGCTGGTGGCTGCGACTTGTCTGGCGATTGGCGCGGATGCGTGGTTGCCTTCGGGGAGTGGTCCGGCTTTGGTTTGCGCCCAGTTACGCGCTCTCATCAGAAAACGGACTACTGGGCGATCTGACTCTCGTGTCGAAATTGGCCGTCTGAGGCTCGACGTCAGCGCTCGGCGCGTTGAGGTAGAAGGCTGTGAATTACAGGTGACGCCGCGCGAATTCGACTTGCTGAGAGTACTGATTGAGAACGCGGGGGTCGCTTTGAGTCGAGACCGGATCCTGGCGGGCGCCTGGGGCGCCCGTTTCGTCGGTGAACCGAAGACTGTCGACGTTCACGTGGCATGGCTGCGCCCAAAATTGGAGGGGAGCGGGATACGCGTGACCACTCTTCGCGGAGTCGGCTACCGTCTCGATGTCCTCGACGATCGGCGCCCCATAGTCTTCGCCCCTCAAGACCCTCAAGAGGTCATTCCGATCAAGCGTCCTTAATGGCGATCGTTTCGATAATTTCCGCCGCAGACTCGCACTCATCAAGAGTCGATTCCAGGAGCGAGTAAAGATCCTTCCACTTGATGACGTCGGCAGGGGTTTGGTGGTTGGTCTCGAAAAGCTTCTGAAGTGCAACCCGATTGATCGAATCTCCCTCGTTTTCGAGCCGGTGAATCTCCTGAAGCACAGAACCTATACCGATGAAGTCTTCCAGCAAGTCCACCGCCTTCGCCAACTCGATGCCTGCTTTCGAGAGGCATTCGCCTAAACGCTTGGCTGAATCGGTGATCGAGACGATCTCGTATAGGTCGATCTTGTCCGAGACTTCTTCGGCGAGGTCGACGACCTGGTCGAGTGCGTGGGCCAAGAGCAATATGTCGCCCTGATCAATCGGCGTCGTGAATGTGAGATTTGTCAGGTTGTAGATGTCGTGCGTGACGTCGTCGCATGTGTGCTCGAGCTCGCGCAGGCGCGAATGCCGATTTCGGCCCTCCAGCAGTGCATTGCTGAGCTCTGTCAAGGTCTCGCTGACCAGCATTCCCTGGCGCCTGAACAGCTCGTAGAAGCGCCGTTCGCGCGGGATCAAGCTCAGCTTCACGCCCTAACCACCCCCAGCAAGGGTAAGGCAGTCGGGCTTGTCGGTTGCGGCGCTCGTTCAAGCTGTCGAGGAGGTTTGATGTTTGCAGGCAGACCATTGAGGCGGGCACCCCTCGTCAGCATCGCGGCCGCCGTGTTCGCAGTCGCGTGCGGAGGCTCGAGCCCAGCGTCACCGACTCCGGCCGACCTAGGGAGCGGGTCGCTGATGGGCGCGGGCGCGACGTTCCCCGCGCCGTTCTATCAGAAGGCGTTCCACGACTACCAGGCCAAGTACCCGCGGGTCACGGTGATTTACCAGGCCCTAAGCTCTGGCGCCGGCATCTCGGCCTTCCAGAAGGGCACCGTTGACTTCGGCGCCAGCGATGTGCCGATGACCGACGTGGACCAGGCCAAAGTCCCCGGCGGCGCGACCGGGCTGGTGCAGGTGCCGACCACCCTGGGCGTCATCGCGATCACCTACAACCTCTCGGGGGTCAGCAAGCTGGAGCTCGACGGTCCGACCCTCGCCAACATCTTTCTGGGGCACATCTCGAAATGGAACGACCCGGCGATCGCCGCGCTGAACTCGGGCGTGAGCCTTCCGAACAGCGCCATCCAGGTCGTCCACCGCGCCGACAGCAGCGGCACGACCTACCACTTCACCGACTACCTCTCCAAGGTATCCGACGAGTGGAAGACCAGGGTGGGCATCGCCAAGGCGGTGTCGTGGCCGGCCGGCGTCGGTGCAGCCCAAAACGCAGGTGTCGCGCAGCAAGTGACCTCAACGTCCGGCGCCATCGGTTACAACGAGCTTGCGTACGTCGTCCAGGCCGGCATGAGCCAGGCATTTCTCAAGAATGCTGACGGCAACTACGTGCAGGCGAGCGTCGCCGGGGCCACCGCCGCCGCGTCGCACAACACCAGCGTGAGCCCGACCAACTTCTCCATTACGAACGAGCCGGGCGCCACGTCCTACCCGATCACGGCCTTCAGCTGGGTCTTCCTCCCCACATCGATTTCCGAAGCTTCGAAAGGCAGGGCAGAGGTGTACCTGTTCAAGTGGCTGGTCACCGACGGCCAGTCCGACGGCACATCGCTCCAGTACGCGGCTCTTCCCACCGCCGTTCAGAACCTGGCGCTCGCCAACCTCAAGACGATCCAGGCCGGTGGGAAGGCGGTCCTGACTTAACGAGTATCCGCAGTCACCGCAGGCGGCGCGGGTTCTCCTTCCCCCGCGCCGCTTCTCTTTTTTCACAACGGTTTGCGCGCGGGCACGCCGGCCCGGCGCGGATAGAGCTCTGGTGTAGGCCGGACCTTGTCGATGACGACGACGGTCCCGGTGCCGCGAGCAGTGGAGGGCGCCGCCACGACAAAGGACAGCTCGCCACCCAGCAGGTGAATGGCCCGAGCCGCGGCGGTCGGATCCTCAGCCTCCGTCTTTTGCGCCAGCAGCCGGCCTCCGACGCGAACCAGGGGCAGGCACAGCTCTGCCAAGACCGGCAGCGGCGCCAGCGCGCGCGCAACCGCGACATCGAATTTCTCCCTCAGCCTGGGATCATGCCCGGCCTCTTCGGCGCGCCGCGCCACCACCTCGACCTGCTCGAGGCCCAGCGCTGCGCAGGCGTGAACGAGGAAGGCGGCCTTGGCCTGTTCGGCTTCGATCAGCGTCACGTCGAGATCGGGCCGGGCGATCTTGATCGGGAGGCCCGGCAGGCCGGCGCCCGAGCCGACATCGACCAGGTTGTGGGCGGCGCCGAGGTGTTCGAGGAGGACGAGGCCGTCTTCGACGACGGCCCGGTCCGGGCGCGCCATGAGCCCGGGCCATGCCGCAATCAAACCAACGAGCTGATCCAGCTTAGAATCGTTCACGAGATGCCCATCTACGAGTATCGGTGCGAGAGCTGCTCCGGGAAGTTCGAAGTCCTGACCAGGTTCGCGGAGCGGGACAGCGCCCAGATCTGCCCGGCCTGCGAGTCGACCAAGACCAGGGTGCTGGTTTCGAGCTTCGCGGTGGCGGGCGGCGAACCGTCTTCCGCTGTCGACTTCGGGACCGAGCAGGGCGGCGGCGGTGGCTGCTGCGGAGGCGCGTGCGGCTCCTGCGGCTCCGGGCCAAACTAGACCGCTCCTGACAACTCCCGCCCCACTCCGTAACCCTCGCCCCGAAGGGGCGAGGGGATAGCTTGCTCTTCCCGGTCACGTACCGGGTCAACGCCGCCGGCCACATGGAGGTGGGCGGGTGCGACCTGGTCGAGCTCGCGCGCCGGCACGGCACTCCTTTATACGTGTACGACGAGGCGACAATTCGCCAACGCGCCTCCGAATATGTGGCGGCGATGGGCTCGGCCGGCCAGGTGCTTTACTCGGCCAAGGCATTCGCTTCGCCGCGGTTCCTTCGCATCGTCGAGGAAGAGGGCCTCGGTCTGGATGTCGTGTCAGCGGGCGAGCTCAACCTCGCGCTGAAGTCCGGATCGAAACGCGATCACATCCACTTTCTCGGCAACAACAAGAGCCGCGAAGACCTCGAGGCAGCGTATGGTGCCGGCGCCACGATCGTCATCGACGGCGCGTACGAGTTCGAGCTTCTGCGCGACATCGTGCCCGACGGCAAGCGTACGCCGGTCATGCTTCGCATCTCACCCGGGGTCAAGCCGGACACGCACGCCCACATCTCGACGGGGCAGCTGGACTCGAAGTTCGGGTTCTCCATCGAGTCGGGCGCGGCGTTCAAGGCGGTGAGCGAGGCGCTGCAACACCCGCGATTGGAGGTAGTCGGCCTGCACTCGCACATCGGGTCGCAGATCTTTGCGCTCGGCGCTTACGAGCAGGCGATGGACATCATGCTCGACCTGGTCGTCCGGCTTCGGGACGAGCTGAAGTACGAGCCTCGCAAGCTCGGCGCCGGCGGCGGCCTGGGCATCGCCTATACGCGCGACGACGACCCTCCCACCCCGCGTCATTTCGTCGAGACCATCCGTCACGCGCTGGAGACGGGCTGCGCGCGGCGGCACCTGAAGGTGCCCGAGCTCGTGGTCGAGCCAGGACGGTCGATCGCGGGCCCCGCCGGCATGGCCCTGTACACGGTCGGCTCGATCAAGGACATCCCCGGAGTCCGTCGCTACGTCGCGGTCGACGGAGGCATGGGCGACAACATCAGGCCCAAGCTGTACGGCGCGCGGTACGAAGCGTTTCTCGCCTCCGACCCCGAGCGCTCGCCCGACGGCAAGGTGACGATCGCCGGCAAGTACTGCGAGTCCACGGACATCCTCATCACCGACATCGAGATGCCAGAGCTCAAAGCAGGTGATGTCATCGCGGTTCCTGCCGCGGGCGCGTACTGCATGGCGATGGCGAGCAACTACAACGGCATGCCGCGACCCGAGGTGCTCATGGTGGCAGACGGCCGCGCCACCGTGATGCGGCGCCGCGAAACGCTTGACGACTTGATCGCCGCCGAAGTGTTCTAGGGCCTAGGCTCCGACGACTACCGTGTTCGATCTCAACGAGTTGGCGGTGACGTAGGCGTACTCAGTCGTCAACGGGGTCGACGGCAGGATGCCAAGTGGAGTTTTGAAAGTCACTGTGGTGCTGCTACCTGGAGCGACGGATACAGATCCCGGCACCTGGTGACAGGCACCGTTTTGACAGACGTTGACGGTCGCGGAGCCGGCGTAGAAGTAGTGAAATACCACCGTGGTACTGCCGGTGGCCGACACCGAAACGAGGACGACGTAAGGGTTGGGGGTTGGCGGGGGCGGGGTCGGCTTCGGGGTTGGGATCGGGCTTGGGATCGGGCTTGCGGGAGGGCTGGTGGAGGTCCCTCCGGTCGGAGTCGGGCTGTGGCCTGGAGTCGCGCCGAGGGTTGGAGTCGCGCCGGGGGTTGGACTCGCGCCGGGCGCGGTTGAAGGCGTAGCCCCGGGCGAGGGGGTCGCGAACGCCACGGGGGCGAGCACGTGCAGCGTCGCGGATGCGCGGCAAGACGCGTTCCAGCAGAGCCTGACGGTGTGATCGCCGGCGCCGATGTTCAGTGGGACCCGGATGGAGACGCTGGCGTCGCCGCCGGCGTCGGCGTGGAATGGAAACGTATGAACTGTGCTGAGCAGCTGGATCTCCCCGTTCTGGTTGGCCGGCAGGCGGCTGGCGTTCACGACCACGGTGTCGCCCGCCCTTACGGTTGACGCGGACAGCGAAAGCGTTGGCCGCGTCGAAGCGACCAGGAGCACCCCCAGGATGAGAAGCACGACCAGGACTCCGGCTGCTATCGCTGCCAGCAGTCCCTTGCGTGATTTCTTTTTGGCCGATGGCTGTACGGTCGCCGGGTACGGCACCGCCACGGTCGCGCTGGGATTCACCGCATCGGCGCGCGCCTGAGCCGGCATCCTCGCCGCGGCTACGGCCACTGGCGCCGCGACTGGCACCGTCGAGGCGACCGCCGGCGTCATCACCAACGTCCGGGCGACGCCCGGATCGGTTTTTCCGGCCAGCGCCGCGGCCAGAGCGTCGACAAACGCGGTGCAGCTTTCCCATCGGGCGGCAGGGTCCTTGGCCAGGCCGCGCATGACCACCGCGTCGACCTGCGCGTTCAGCGAGCTGTTGCGCGCGCTGGGCAGCGGCGGGTCGCGGTGCACCTGCGCGTAGAGCACCTCCATCAACCCTTCGCCGTCGAACGGGATCGAGCCCGTGAGCATCTCGTACGCGATGGTCGCCAGCGAGTAGCGATCCGTAGGAGGTCCGACCTTGCTTCCGGTCACCTGCTCCGGCGACATGTACGCGGGCGTACCGGTCGTGACGCCGGTCATCGACCGCAGCGACGTCGACTGCATGAGCTTGACCAGGCCGAAGTCGGCGATGACAGGGCTTTCGTCCTTTTCGAGCAGGACGTTGGCGGGCTTCACGTCGCGGTGGATGATTCCGAGCGAGTGTGCGTAGTCGAGGCCGGCGGCCATGCCGCGCAGGTACTTGAGCGCAGCGGCGGTTTCCATCGTTCCCTGCTTCATCCGGCTCGCCAGGCTTCCGCCAGGGACGTACTCGATGATCATGTAGGGCGTCCCCTCGTACTCGCCGAAGTCGAATACGTTGACGATGTTGGGGTGGCGCATCTGGGCGATGGCCTGCGCCTCATGACGGAAACGCGCGGTCGAGTCAGTGTCGGGCGCTATACCCAGCAGGACTTTGACCGCGCCCGTGCGCTCGAGCTGCACGTGATAGGCCCGGTAGACGACGCCCATGGCGCCCTGGCCGATGAGGTCCTGGACCTCGTACTGACCCAGCCTGGTTCCGGGTTGAATCGACACGGGCAATGATTATGCGGTCGGGGGTACGCGCCTCCAGCGCTGTTAACGAACGGGCGCGCAGCGTCAGTCGCGGTTCTGCAGCCAGCCTCCATCACGGCCCTGGCGCTTGGCGATGAGCCCCGCCAGGATGGACAGCGCGATCTCATTGGGCGTGAGGGCGCCTATGTCCAGGCCGACAGGGCTCTGGATCCGCGCGATCACGCTCTCATCGACGCCCTGGGCGCGCAAGGCCTCGAGGTGATGGCCGGTGTGGCGGCGGCTTCCGACCAGGCCGATGAAGCGTGGGCTCTTGGGCATGAGGACCTCCAACGACCGCACCAGGTCGGGTGCGTCGTGGTCGGTGTGCACCGCGTAGACGTCAGGGCCGAGTAGCGAGTCGAGGCGTTCGAGGTCGGTGATCGCGGGCGGCCAGTCTCCGCCGGTCAAGCGCTGCGGCCGCGTCTCGACCAGCACCGGCCGGAAGCCCAGCTCCAGCGCCAGGCTCAGCAAGGCTCTCGCGACGGGAGTGGCGCCGAAGACGACCAGAGTCGGCGCCGGCGCATGCGGCTCCAGGTAGACGTCGATCGAGCCGAGGTCGTGGCTGTAGGTACGGAGTCGGGGAGCGCCCGCGTCCGCCACGCGGCTCGCATCCTCGAGGGCGGCGGCGTCGAACTCGCTGCAGCCGAGGGTGCCCGCGAGAGTGGCGGTTCGCGACAGCAATAGCTTGGCGCCGGTTCTCGAGGGCGGCTCGCCATCGAGCTTGATCACCGTCGCCAGGATCACCTCCTCGCCTCGGGCGAGTCGGGCCGCGAGGTCCTCTTCGAGACTAGGCACGGGCAGGGCTGCGGGTGAGGACGCTGGATAGGATGTCGCGCGCGCGCGCGATCTCTTCGTCGGTGGTCGCGTACCCGGTCGTCAGCCGGAGGCTGCCGAGCGCGGCGTCCAGGCTCAGGCCCATCGAGAGCAGTACATGAGATGGATCGAGCGAGCCCGAAGCACATGCGGACCCACTCGACGCCGCGATGCCCGCGATGTCGAGGGCCAGCAGCATGTCCTCGCCCTTGCGGTCGGCGAACGCGCAGCTCGCGAAGTTGGGCAGCCGCTCGACCGCGCCCGTCAGCTCCCCTCCGAGCTCGGCGAGGAGGCTACGAAGGACGGCGGCCTGGGTGCGCGCAACGCTCGCGCGCGCCTCGCGTTCCCGAGCGCAAACCGAGATTGCTGACGCAAAAGCAAGCGCAGAGCCGACGTCTTCGTGCCCGGCCCGACGTCCCCACTCCTGCGGGCCGCCGTAAAGCAGCGGATAGATACGCACGCCGTCCTTGACGTACAGCGCGCCGCCGCGGCCGGAGCCAAGCTTATGGCCGCTGAAGGACACGAGGTCAGCGCCGTCGGGGATCGGTATCCAGCGGGGTCCGGCGCATGCATCCACGTGCACGAGGGCGCCGCGCTCATGGGCGCGATCGATCACCTCACGCACGGGCTGCAGGGTGCCGACCTCGTTATTGGCGAGGCCGATGGAGACGAGCGCAGTGCCGGGGCTGATGGCGTCTGGGTCGGCGCGGGCCGCGTCATCCACCGGAGCGATTTGCACGCGATGGCCTTCGGCCTGAAGCCGGCGCACGGCGCCCAAAACCGCCTGGTGCTCAGCCGCCCAGGTCAGGATCGTGCCGGTCGCCGGCATCCGCCGATGCGAGCCGAACAAGGCCAGGTTCACGGCTTCGGTGCCCGAGGCGGTGAAAGTGATTTCGGTCCGGCCGGCGCCGAGCGCTTGGGCGGTGAGGTCGCGAGCGCGATCCAGTGCCGCGCGGGCGGCCCGGCCTTCAGCGTGGGGGCTGGATGGGTTGCCCTCCGGGAGGTCGCGAAGGGCGGCGGTGACTTCGGCGAGGATGGGCGCGCCGCCGGCGTCGTCGAGAAAAATTCGTGTCAAATGCGGGCCCTCGGGCCCCGATCAGCCCCGGCTGTGGTCGGGCTGGTGGATGAGCTCCTTCAACGTGCCCTGGAAGTTCTTCAGGTAAAGGTGCAGGTCGAGGATCTCGTCGACGCTGATCGGCTCGCGGGCGGGCGCTGATTCCACGTCGGTGGTGGTCTCCACGCTCTCGATCTCGTCCACCGCGGCGCCGGCGACGGCCAGGACGACGATGAAAGTGACCTGGCACTGCCCACAGGTGACCTGCAGGTGGAAGCGCTCCTCCTCATGACTGAGGACCTGGATGTCACAGCCTTTCAAGCTGCGCCCGCACACCGGGCAGTTGTAAAAGCGGGCCCGGTCGCGGATGAACTCGATGATGCTCATCGCTCAGGGCATCTTACGCCGCGCGTGTCGGCGGACATCGGCCTTAACGCTGGCCCTCGATGCACGTGCAGCCCGCGGGCCCCACGATCGCCGAGTGCTGCGTGCCGGCGGGCAGCACCATGCGGTCGCCGGCCTTCACAACGAGCTGCCGCCCCTCCCGCTCCAGGACGAACGTGATCGAGCCGTCTACGCAGTACAGCACCTTCTCGTATGGGTGGCTGTGCGCCGCATAGCGATCATGCGGCCCGTTCGACCACGAGTAGCACGAGCCGGCTTCCCTTCTCAGCGCCGTCATCAGATCGTCCAACGTCGCCATGCTTCGATTCTAGAATTCGAATCGGTGAAGCCCAGGTTCCTCGCCGACTGCAACGTCGGGCGGCTCGCGCGCTGGCTGCGCGCGCTGGGCTACGACGCCTCGTACCACCCTCGAATCGACGACGCCGAGCTGGTTCGTGAAGCGGCCGCCGAAAGCCGCGTACTTCTGACCCGCGACCGCGACCTGACCAAGCGTCGCGTGATCCAGACCGGCGTAGTACGCGCCATCCTGATCCGCGACGATGAGGTGACCGCGCAGCTTCGGCAGGTGTTCAAGGAGCTGGGGCTGGAGCTCAAGGAGGCGCTGACCCGCTGCATCGAATGCAACTCCGAGCTGCAGGCGCGAGTGGCCTCGACGGTGGCCGAGCGTGTGCCGCCTTACGTGCGCAAGACCCAGTCGCGGTACTCCGAGTGCCCCGAGTGCGGCCGCATCTACTGGGCGGGCACGCACTGGCAGCGCATGCGCGAGGTGCTCGCGGGGCTTTGAAGGACGTCCTGCGCCGGCTGCTCGCGGGCGAGCTCACCGAGGACGAAGCTCTCGGAGAGCTTCGGAGCCTCCAGCTCGAGGAGCTCGGCGGCCGGGCGAGGCTGGACCTGGGACGCTTCATGCGGCGCGGGATCCCCGAGGTCGTGCTGGCCACAGGCAAGGCTCCCGCCGAGGCGGCCAGGCTCACGATTGCCCTGGCGGAGCGCCAGGGTCAAGGGCTGATCAGCCGCATGACCCCCGAGCATCGCGCCACACTTGGCCAGGCAGCCGGCGCCGCCCAGATGAGCGTCGACGACCGTGCGAACTCGGCCCGCGTTCTTCGTACGGGGTTTGAGCCAGAGCGACTCGACGGCAAAGTCGGCCTGCTCACGGCCGGCACGTCGGACGTGGCGGTGGCGGAAGAGGCATTGATGGTGATCGAAGCGTGCGGCCTCGGCACGCGGCTCGAAGCGGACCTCGGAGTGGCCGGCCTGCATCGCTTCGTCGGT
>Ga0209590_10000089_pt1 | contig 21362 bp, 19 predicted proteins | sample CZO8metaG_FD_188353 | JGI IMG/M metagenome (GOLD analysis project Ga0209590, IMG submission 188353) | Vadose zone soil microbial communities from the Eel River Critical Zone Observatory, Northern California, USA - CZOApr15con1.8 metaG... | ecosystem: Environmental > Terrestrial > Soil > Vadose...
GCGGCGCGTGGTCGCCGAGCCTGAGGACGATTTGCCCGAGATCGACTGGAAGCTCCCGTCGATCGCGCTGCTGGACACGGTGACCGCGCGACGCGAGCGTATGGCCGACGAGATCAAGCGCAACGTCAAGATCATCGAGACCACGCTGGCAACGTTCGGCGTCGAATGCAAAGTGATCGGCGTGAATCCCGGCCCGGCTGTGACGCAGTACGAGATTCAACCGGGTTCCGGAGTCCAGGTGAAGCGGATCACCGCCTTGAGCAACGACCTGTCGCTTGCCCTCGCCGCCGCGCCCCTGCGCATCGAGGCGCCCATCCCGGGCAAGTCCGCGGTCGGCATCGAGGTTCCGAACAAGTCAGCGAGCCTCGTCACGATCCGAGAGGTTTTGGAGACGGCCGCCTTCCGCGAGGGCACTCACAAGCTTGCTCTCGCACTTGGCAACGACGTGTCCGGGCAGTCGATCGTCGGCGACCTGACGCGCATGCCGCACCTGCTCATCGCCGGCGCCACCGGCCAGGGCAAGAGCGTGTGCATCAACGCTTTGATCACGAGCCTGCTGTTCCAGGTCACACCCGACCACCTGCGACTGCTGCTCATCGATCCGAAGCGCGTCGAGCTCACGAACTACAACGGGCTGCCCCATCTCGCGCTGCCGGTGCTTGTCGAGTCACACCAGGCCGCGGCTGCGCTGCGCTGGGCGGTGGCGGAGATGGACCGCCGGTACAAGATGTTCTCAGCCGAGGGCGTGCGCAACATCGCCGCCTACAACGAGAAGGCCACGCAACGCATCGCGCGCCAGCTTCCTTATGTAGTCATCGTCATCGACGAGCTTGCCGACCTGATGATGGTCGCTGCGGGCGAGATCGAGGAGCTCATCTGTCGCATCGCCCAGCTGGCGCGCGCGGTCGGCATCCACCTCGTGATCGCCACGCAGCGGCCTTCCACTGACATCATCACGGGTCTCATCAAGGCCAACATCCCGTCTCGCATCGCCTTCGCGGTCGGCTCGCAGGTCGACAGCCGCGTGATCCTCGACACCGGGGGCGCTGAGAAGCTGCTCGGCCGCGGCGACATGCTGTACCAGCCGGTCGACGCCGGCAAGCCGACGCGCATCCAGGGCGCGTTCGTCAGCGACCCCGAGGTCGAGTCGGTCGTCAACTTCTGGCGTTCGCAAGGCGGGCCTCGCTACATGGAGGAGATCCTCGAAGAGGGCGCTGGCACGGAGTGGGAGCGAAGCGAGACCCCTGAGCGCAAGCTGGATCCTTTATTCGCGCGGGCCGCGCGCGCTGTCGCCGCCGAGGGCGGGGCTTCGGTGTCGCTCGTGCAGCGCAAGTTCAACGTCGGCTATTCGCGTGCGGGCCGGATCGTCGATCAGCTGGCGGAGCATCGAGTCATCGGCGGCTATCAGGGGTCGAAGTCGCGTGAGGTGTTGATGAACCTGCCCGACGTCGACGATCTCCTGGAGAAGATAGGGCTCGAGTGAGGAGACGGTCCGAGCCATGACTCCTGGGGCCTTTCTCGCCGCCAAGCGTGGCGAGCGCGGCCTCACACTCCAGCAGGCCGCGTCGGCGACCCATATCCGGCCCGAGTTCTTGAGCGCCCTCGAAGCCGACGAGCCGGAGCTGCTCCCGGCGCCTGTCTACGCGCGCGGCTACCTTCGCACCTACGCCCGGTACCTGGGACTGGACGAGGAGTCGCTGGTAGCCAGGCTGCACCAGCCGGCTGCAGATCCGCGCAAGAACCTGAGCCTGGGTCTGATGATCCCGCGGCCGCGCCTTGTGCTCACCGGCCCGGCGGCCGCCGCGGTCGGCCTCCTCCTGCTGGCCGGCGCGTTCACGACCTACGCATGGCGCCAGATCGAGGCCGACCAGCGGGGCACGATCGTGACCGCGCCCGCTGCACCGGCAATCATCAGCCCGGCCGCGAGCCCGCCGCCATCGCCATCCCCGTCGTCGCACACTTCCACGTAGATGAACCTGCCCAACCTCTTGACCCTCAGCCGGCTGGCGGCCATCCCGCTCTTGATGGCGCTCCTGCTGCTGCGCTTTCCCGGCCACGACCAGCTGGCGGCCGCGCTGTTCGTCGTCTTCTCCTTCACCGACACGCTCGACGGCCAGATCGCCCGCCGGCGCGGCATGGTCAGCGACCTTGGCAAGTTCCTCGACCCGCTGGCGGACAAGCTGCTTGTCCTCTCGGTCCTGATCGTCCTCGTCCAGGAGGGCATGGTCGCGGCGTGGGTGGTGGTGGTGATCTTCTCGCGCGAGCTGCTGATCACCATCCTGCGATCAGTGGGCGCAAGCCAGGGACGCGTGATCGCCGCAGCTCCGCTGGGCAAGACCAAGACGGTCACGCAGATGGCAGCGGTGGCGCTGCTCATCCTGCAGCGGCCGTACCCGGAGCTGGTTCCGATCGCCGCCCTGGCAGTGGCGGTGGCGGTCGTGTTCACCATCGTGAGCGGAATCGATTACCTGGTCCGGTTCCGCCACCTGATCGGATTGGGCGCCGGCGCATCCCGTTCGCAGCCTCATGTCGACCCGCTGGCCGAAGAGCTCGGCGCCACGCTCGCTCGCGAAGGGCTGACCGTGTCGGTGGCCGAGTCGGCCACCGGGGGGATGCTCGGCGCGCTCATCACCGACAGGCCGGGAAGCTCTGCGTACTTTCTCGGAGGCGTGATCGCGTACGCGGATGAGACGAAACGAGACGAGCTCGGCGTCCCGGCGGCTCTGCTCACACGCTACGGTGCGGTCAGCCGCGAGGTCGCCCTCTCGATGGCGGAAGGGGCGAGACAGCGATTTGGGACAGCGCTGGCAGCCTCGACCACCGGCATCGCGGGTCCGGACTCCGACGGCTCCGCCAAGCCGGTCGGCCTCACGTACATCGCGATCGCTACGGAGTGGGGGAAGCGCTGCGAGGAGTACACGTTCACCGGCGACCGCTGGTCGAACCGCAGGCAGGCCACAACGCAGGCGCTCGAGCTGCTCCTCGAGGAGGCCCGCGCCGCTACGGGCCGGCAAAAGAGAAAGCCCGCTTGATAACGCTTGACGTTGACGAACACTTGTTCGATAATGTGCCGACGGCCCGCTGTTAAGACGACGTTGACCTCAGCCCCACGACGTAGAACACTCGCCGCAACGACCTAGGAGGCATCGACAAGGAATTGGAAAAGGAAAAAGAGAAATCCCTCGACTCGGCGATTTCCCAGATCGTGAAGAGCTACGGCAAGGGCTCGATCATGAAATTGGGCGAACAGGCCGCACAGCGCGGTGAGATCACGGTGATCCCGACCGGAGCGCTGCTGCTCGACCTTGCGCTCGGAGTGGGGGGGATCCCTCGCGGCCGCGTCACCGAGCTCTACGGCCCAGAGTCCGCCGGCAAGACGACCCTCGCTCTGCACGTCATCGCCGAGGCCCAGAAGCAAGGCGGCGTGGCGGCATTCGTGGACGCGGAGCACGCGCTGGACCCGTTGTACGCATCGCGAATCGGCGTCAAGATCGACGACCTCCTGATCAGCCAGCCGGACACCGGGGAGCAGGCGCTCGAGATCGTCGAGGTCCTGGTTCGCTCCGGGGCTGTGGACGTGATCGTCATCGACTCGGTCGCCGCGCTCGTGCCCAAAGCAGAGATAGAAGGGGAGATGGGAGACGCCCACGTAGGGCTGCAGGCGCGATTGATGTCCCAGGCGCTGCGCAAGCTGACAGCCGCGATCTCCAAGTCGAACTGCTCGGTCATCTTCCTGAACCAGCTGCGCGAGAAGGTCGGGATCATGTTCGGAAATCCGGAGACCCAGCCAGGCGGTCGCGCGCTGAAGTTCTACTCATCCGTGCGACTCGACATCCGCAAAGTCGAGGTCATCAAGTCGGGGCTCGACTCGGTTGGCGCTCGGGTCAAGGTCAAGGTGGTCAAGAACAAGGTCGCGCCACCGTTCCGATCAGCCGAATTCGACATCCTCTTCAACGAGGGCATATCGCGCGAGGGCTCGCTCATCGATGCCGCGCTCGAGTACGGGATCCTGGAGAAGAGCGGGACCTGGATGTCGTACGGCGATCAGCGTCTCGGCCAGGGCCGCGAGAACGTGCGCAACTACCTGCGAGAGAACCCAACGCTTTCGTCGGAGATAGAGGCAGCAGTACGCCTGAAGGCCGTGGGCGGGACCGCGCAGTCGGTGCAGCGTGCATCGGCCGCGCGGGCAACATCGGACACTTCCGGTGCCGCAGAGGACTTCTAGCCGCCACCGGCCGCCGCCGTCCGACAGTGCGCTCGACGCCGGGTTGCGCCTGCTGGCGCGACGAGCCCACTCGCGCGTCGAGCTGCTGCTGAAGCTGACCCGACGGGGCTATGACAGCGCGGCGATCAGGACGGCCATGAGGCGGCTGGAGGAGCTTGGGTACCTGGACGACCAGGCTTTCGCGCGCTCTTTTGTGCGCCGCCGGGGCTCGGTTCGAGGCCCACGAGCGCTGTCGGCCGAGCTGGCCGCGCGAGGCGTCGACCGAGCCCAGGTGGACACGGCCGTCGCCGAGTTCGGCGAGGCCGAGCAGCTGGCCGTAGCGACCCAGATCGCAGAACGCCTGTACGCCAGGAAGCCCTCGAGTGGCTACCGGGAGATCCTCGACGAGGTCGGCGCCAAGCTGGTGAGGCGGGGTTTCTCGGTCTCCGTCGCCAGGGCCGCTTGCCACACCCTGCTGGCGGGGCGCCCGGACCGCTAACCGGCCTAGAATTTCCTCACGAGCGGCGCAATTGTTGCGCCCGCAGTCATAGAGCCAACCCGACACGGGCCGCTGGATGGCCTGCGATGGAACCGCACTTTGACATTCGAATAAATGAGGTGCATGTCACATGCCTGTCTACGTGTTCGTACCGCTATTGGTGGTGGCAGTCCTCGCCGGCTTTGGGGTGGCCTACATGCTGCTCAGGAACCGGCAAGGCAACGGGGCCGGCGCCCTCGAGGCCAAGGCGCAGCAGGCGCTCTCGGAAGCCGAAACCGAGGCCAAAGAGAAGGTGCTGGAAGCCAAAGAGGATGCCGTCAAGGTCCGCACCGCCGCCGAGCTGGAAGCCCGGGAGTACCGGCTCCAGTCACAACAGATGGAAAAGCGCCTTCTCCAAAAAGAGGAGAACCTCGACCGCAAAGGCGAGGATCTCAACCGGCGCGAGCGTGAGTTCGCCGACCGGGAGAAGGGGCTGGACGAGATCAAGGCCCAGCTCGAGGACACCTACCGCCAGCAGGAACAGGAGCTTCAGCGCGTCGCCAACATGACGCGACAGGAGGCTCAAGGCGTCCTGATGGCACAGGTCGAGCAGGACCTGCGCAACGAGGTCGCCCGCAAAGTGCGGGAGTCTGAGTTGGCCGCTCGCGATGAGAGCGAGCGCCGCGCCAGAGAGATCGTCACCGAGTCGATCCAGCGCATCGCCGCCGACCAGACCGCCGAGGTCTCGGTCTCGGTGCTGCCGCTGCCGACCGACGAGCTCAAAGGCCGCATCATCGGCAAGGAGGGCCGCAACATTCGGGCCCTGCAGCAGGCGACGGGGATCGATCTCATCGTCGACGACACCCCCGAAGCCGTGATCATCAGCGGCTTCGACCCCGTCCGCCGCGAGGTGGCGCGGGTCGCGCTCAACAAGCTGATCGTGGATGGCCGGATCCATCCGGCCCGCATCGAAGAGATCGTCGCCAAGTCCCGACAAGAGGTCCTGCAAAGGGTCAAGGAGGAGGGGGAGGCGGCTGTTCTCGAGGTCGGGCTACAGGGTCTGCACCCTGAGGTCGTCCGTCACCTCGGCATCCTGCGCTTCCGTACCAGCTACGGCCAGCAGGTGCTGAACCACTCCAAGGAGGTGGCCTATCTCGCCGCCATGATGGCGTCCGAGATCGGCGCTGACGTTCGTATCGCCAAGCTGTCGGGCCTGCTTCACGACATCGGCAAGGCCATCGACCACGAGGTCGAGGGCTCGCATGCCGTGATCGGTGCAGACCTTCTGCAGCGACATGGGGTGCCCGCCCCGGTCGTGCACGCAGTGCGTGCTCATCACTACGACGAGGAGCCACACTCGATGGAGGCACTCCTCCTGATTGCCGCGGACGCCATCTCGGCAGCGCGGCCGGGCGCGCGACGTGAGTCGCTGGAGGCTTACGTCAAAAGGCTGGAAAAGCTGGAGGAGATCGCCAATTCGTTCCAGGGAGTCCAGCAGTCCTATGCCATCCAGGCCGGTCGCGAGGTCCGGATCCTGGTCAAGCCGGAGCAGATCGACGACACCGCTGCTCAGCTGATGGCGCGGGACATCGCCAAGCGCATCGAAACGGAGCTGAGCTTTCCGGGCCAGATCCGGGTCACAGTGGTCCGCGAGACGCGGGCTGTCGAGTACGCCAAGTAATCAAGTCAGGGGAGCCCAGCTCGGGCTCCCTTTCTTATTTTCCAGCTAGCCTTGTCCAGCGATGGCCGACGACTTTCGGATTCTGTTCGTGGCCGACGTCGTGGGCCAACCCGGTCGCGACGCCGTCAAGGCCATCCTGCCCGGCCTGAAGCGCGAGCTCGACGCCGACCTCACGATCCTCAACGGGGAGAACTCCGCCGGCGGATTCGGCCTGACGGGCAAGCTCGTCGCCGAGCTGCGAGCGGCCGGCGCCGACGTGATCACGACCGGCAACCACGTCTTCGCCCAGAAAGAGTTCGTCTCCGAGCTGCCCGCCCTGGAGCGGGTGATCCGGCCTGCCAACTACCCGCCGCAAGCTCCGGGTCAGGGGTGGTGCGTGGTCCAGGCGGCCGGCCACGACGTCCTGGTCATGAACTTGATGGGCCGGATCTTCACGATGGATACCCTGGACGACCCATTCCGCGCAGCGGACGCGATCCTGGCCGCCCATCCCCAAGCCAAGATCGTCTTCTGCGACATGCATGCCGAGGCCACCTCCGAGAAGACCGCGATGGGGTGGTATCTGGACGGCCGCGCGAGCGCGGTCGTGGGCACCCATACGCACATTCCGACCGCGGACGCGCGGGTGCTGCCTCAAGGCACGGCCTATGTCACCGACGTCGGCATGGTCGGGCCTCGCGACAGCTGTATCGGGATGGATAAGGACGTCGTCCTACAGCGGTTCCTGACGGGGGTCCCGAACCGCTTCGTGGTGGCGTCTGGAATCGTGACTTTCAATTCGGTACTGGTTACCATTAGGCCTTCCACCGGACGGGCCACATCGATCCAGCGAATCGACCGCGAACATATTTGAAGGGGTTCCAGCAAATGACAGGCGAGCGCGTTCCAGTGGAGGTGCTGAAGGTCTCAGCGACCTCCAAGCCGGTTGCGGTGGCCGGAGCAATAGCGGGCGTCATCCGGAGCAAGGGGCGCGTAGAGGTGCAGGCAATTGGGGCGGGCGCGATCAACCAGGCGGTGAAGGCGATCGCGATCTCACGCGGCTACGTGGCGCCGGGAGGGCTTGACCTGGTCTGCATACCGGCTTTCATCGACATCTCGATCGACGGCGAGGAACGTACCGGCATCCGCCTGCTCGTGGAGAGCCGCTAACGACCAGGAGTCGAGTCCGGGCACGCTCGTTCCACATCTGGACGATCGGCTGTCAGATGAACGCCGCCGACTCAGAGAGCCTGGCGCGAAGGCTGCTCGAAGCCGGCTACGTGGAGGACTCGCTCGACCGCGCCGACGTCGCCATCCTCAACACATGCGTCGTCCGCCAGGCATCGGAGGATCGGGTCTACTCCAGGCTCCACGAGCTCAAGGCCTGGAAGACGCCGGACCGGACAATTGCTGTCACCGGGTGCATCGTGGCCAAAGAGGGCGATGACCTCCGGAGCCGGTTCCCGCACCTCGACGCGGTCGTGCCCATCGGCGAATACGACGACTTCCTGGCCGGCCTCGCGGCCCGATACGACTACTCGGAAGGCGAGGCGCTGCCGCCCGTCGGCCGCACAGGGGTAAGCCACTACGTGCGCGTGATCCAGGGCTGCGACCACAACTGCACGTTCTGCATCGTGCCCCGCGTGCGCGGGCGGGAGCGTCATGTCCCGATGCCAGAGGTGCTCGAGGAGTGCCGCGTCGCGGTGCGGGCCGGCGCCAGGGAGATCGTTCTGCTCGGCCAGAACGTCGACGACTACCGTGACCCGGACGGTCGTGGCGGTCTCGCGGCTCTGGTTCGGGAGGTGGAGAGGATCCCCGAGCTGAAGCGGCTGCGCTTCATGACCTCGCATCCTCAGGACCTCGAGCCCGAGCTCCTGGAGGTGATGGCGGCGAGCGACGTCGTATGCCGAGAGCTGCAGCTGCCCGTGCAGTCTGGGGACGACGGAATCTTGAAGCGCATGGCTCGCGGCTACCAGACCAGGCACTACCGCGCCATCGTCGAACGCGCCCGCGCGCTGATGCCCAACCTGGGCCTGGTGACAGATGTGATCGTCGGTTTCCCAGGTGAGTCAGAGACTGCGTTTCTCAACACGCGCAGCCTGCTCGAGGAGATGGAGTTCGACGTCGTGCACCTGGCCATGTATTCGCCGCGCCCCGGCACATTTGCCGCGACCAAGATGGCTGATGACGTGCCGTCCGTCGAAAAGCTCAGGCGCCTCAACGAACTCCTCGCCTTGCAGCGCGAGATCGCCACGCGCAAGACGGCGCGCTGGGTGGGCCGCGACGTCGAGGTCCTGATCGAAGGCACCGACGAGCTGGGCCGCCCCTATGGCCGGATCCGGCAGGGCAAGCGAGCCATCGTGCTCCGAGGGTCAGGGGTCGCGCCGGGCGATGTGATCAATCTGCGCGTCCTCCAGGCGACGGCCGGTCAACTTTTGGGATTGCCGGCGGCGTGAAAGACGGCACTGCTCTGACCCCGGTCATGCGGCAGTACCGGGAGGCGAAGGAGCAGCATCCCGAGGGAATCCTCCTGTTTCGGCTCGGCGACTTCTATGAGATGTTCTTCGACGACGCTCTGATCGCCGCGCCCGTGATGGGGGTCACCCTGACCTCGCGCCCATTGGGCAAAGCGGGAAGGGCGCCGATGTGCGGCGTCCCCTACCACGCCTGGCAGCTTTACGTGGGCAAGCTCTTGCGCGCGGGCCACAAGGTGGTCATCTGCGACCAGCTGGAAGCCCCCGGCAAGGGCCCGGTCGTGAAACGCGACGTGACTCGCGTCCTCACCCCGGGGACAGTCGTCGAGGATTCTTACCTGGACCCTGCGCGTCCGAACTACCTGGTCGCGGCCTGGACCCGCGGCGCCGAGGCCGGCCTGGCCGCCTGCGACATCTCCACCGGCGAGCTGCTCCTGAGCCAGCTCCCCGCCGACCGTTTGAGCGCCGAGCTCGAGCGGCTGGCGCCGGCTGAGCTGCTGACACCACCCGAGGTCGAGGAATACAAATTCGATCCCGTCCGAGGGCAGCAGCGGCTCCGGGACGGATTGGGAATCGCGTATCCGGCGGCGGTCGGCGCGGGCGACGCTCCGCTCGCGGTCGGCGCCGCGGGCGTCGTGCTCGACTATCTGAAGCAGATCCAGACCCGGGTCGGCCCTGGGCTCCTGAGCGTCCGCACCTATTCGCCGGACGCGACCATGCCGCTCGACGCCGCCACCGTGCGCAACCTGGAGCTGCCCGAGCTCGTCAAGCTGGTCGACCACACGCGCACGCCCATCGGGGCCCGCCGGCTGCGCATGTGGCTCGGGGCCCCGCTGCGAGACGCCGAGTCGATCGAGCTGCGGCTCAGCGCGGTCGATGAGCTGGTCGGCGCCCCGACCCTCCAGGACCGACTCGCGACCGCACTCAAAGACGTGGGCGACCTGGAGCGCCTCGTGTCGCGCGCAGTCCAGGGCCGGTCGGGGGCTCGCGACCTGGTTGCCCTGCGCCGCTCTCTAGAGGCGATCCCTGCCGTCCGCGATGGTGCGGGCGCGTGTGAAGCGCTTGCGATCCGCGAGCTGGCAGCCCAGATCACGGCTGCGCCCGAGCTCGCGTCCGAGCTAGTGCGTGCGCTCATCGACGAACCCCCAGTGCATGCTCGCGACGGCGGCGCCATCCGTCGCGGTTACGACGCCGAGCTCGACGGGATCACCGGCGCGTCCCAGAGCGCGCGCGAGTGGATCGCCGCCCTCGAAGCCTCCGAACGCCGGCGGACTGGCATCCGCTCGCTCAAGGTCGGATTCAACAAGGTATTCGGCTACTACATCGAGATCACCAACGCCAACACGGTCGCCGTCCCGACCGACTACGTCCGCAAGCAGACACTGACTGGCGCGGAGCGTTACCTGACGCCGGAGCTCAAGGAAAAGGAAGCGGTCGTCCTCACGGCCCAGGAGCGAATTGCTGCGAGGGAGGTCGAGATCCTCCGCGACCTGGGCGGCAAGGTGGCGGAGTCCGCGCCCGCGCTCCGCGTCAGCGCGCACGCGATCGGGAGCATCGACGCGCTCAGGAGCCTTGCAGTCGCAGCCGCCCGCGAGCGATGGCAGCGGCCCAAGGTCAATGCCGGCCTCATCCTCAGCATCAAGGGCGGGCGCCATCCGCTGGTCGAGCGCCATCTCGCGGATGGGGCCTTTGTCGCCAACGATCTGGAGCTGGATCCCGACGAGCAGCAGATAACGATCCTCACGGGGCCGAACATGGCAGGCAAGTCGACGTTCCTACGGCAGGCGGCTGTGATCGTGCTGCTGGCCCAATGCGGAAGCTTTGTGCCCGCCGACGCGGCGGTCGTCGGTCTCGTCGATCGCATCTTCACGCGCGTCGGAGCTCATGACGACATCACCGCCGGCATGTCCACGTTCATGGTGGAGATGACTGAGACCGCGAACATCCTCAACCACGCGACGCGTTCGTCGCTCGTGATCCTCGACGAGGTGGGGAGGGGGACCTCGACATATGACGGCGTCTCGATTGCGCAGGCGGTCGTCGAGTACCTGCACGACTCGCCGCGCCTCGGCTGCCGGACCCTCTTCGCCACGCACTATCACGAGCTGACCGCGCTAGCCGAGCGGCTGCCTCGCGTTCGCAACGAGCGGGTCGAGGTGCTGGAGGAGGGGGAGACGGTGCGCTTCTTGCACCGCGTCGTGCCCGGTGGGGCGGACCGGTCTTACGGCATCCATGTCGCGGCGCTGGCCGGGCTGCCTTCGGGAGTCATCGCGCGGGCCCGCCAGGTGCTGGCCGAGCTCGAGCGCCAGCGTCCGTTGGAGCCGCCGGAGCAGCAGCTCGGGCTGCCGATGGAGATGGCGCCGGACCCGCTGCGCAAGGAGCTAGAGGAGATCCAGCCCGACACGCTCAGCCCCCTCGAAGCCCTGCAGAAGCTCTACGAGCTCCGGTCCAGACTCGACAGATGACAGAGATTCGCGTCCTTGCACCCGAAGTGGCCGATGCGATCGCCGCCGGAGAGGTGGTCGAACGGCCTGCTTCGGTTGTGAAGGAGCTCGTCGAGAACGCCCTCGACGCCGACGCGCGTCGCATCAGTATCGACGTGCGCGGAGCGGGCAGGACGTCGATTCGCGTGAGCGACGACGGAAGCGGAATCCCCGCGGACGAGCTGCCGCTTGCATTCGTGCGCCACGCGACGAGCAAGGTCACAGCCCTGTCCGACCTCGACGCCATCAACAGCCTCGGCTTTCGAGGCGAGGCGCTCGCCAGCATCGCTTCGGTCGCGGACGTCGAATGCTCGAGCGCCGGCGCGCGCATTCACATCACGGCGGGTCAGGTGGTCGAGCAGGTCGCCGGGCCGCTGCTGACCGGGGTCACGATCGAGGTGCGGGATCTGTTCGCCAACGTGCCGGCACGGCTCAAGTTCTTGAAGTCGGACGCTACGGAGGTCGCCGCCATCAAGGATGTGGTGACCGCGTTCGCGCTGCTGCATCCTCACGTTCGATTCCAGCTCACGATCGATGGCCGCGCCGCCGTCAGCAGCTCAGGTGATGGTGACCGGCGCCGCGCATTCGCGTCGACGCATGGCGCGACGGTCGCGGCGGAGATGCTGGACATCGTGGGCCTGCCGCTTGTCACCGGTATGGTGTCTCAGCCTCGGCTGAGCCGGGGCAGTCGCGACGGGCTCGTCCTGGCGGTGAACGGACGGCCGATCACGTCGCGTCCTCTCCTGTACGCGTTGGAGGAGTGCTACCAGGGCCGCCTCGAGCGCGGCCGGCATCCAATCGCGGCCATTGACATCGGCATCGACGCGGCGCTTGTGGACGTCAACGTGCATCCGGCCAAGCGTGAAGTCAGATTCCGCGATGAAAGAGCAGTCTTCACCGCGCTGCAGCGAGCGGTTCGGTCGGCACTTGGAGCCAGCGAGCCAATTCGCTACCAGACTTCACAGCCGGAGTCAGCCGTCGCCGCGGCGCGGGCCCACGCGCCTCAGCTCATGGTCCATGGCTCGACGCTGGTGGCGTTGGAGCAAGACATGCCTGGCCCAGCCTCGGCCGGTGTGCTCCGCCCGATCGGTCAGGTCGGCCCCGGCTACCTGGTCGCTGAAGGGCCGCAGGGGCTCGTCCTCGTCGACCAGCATGCGGCCCACGAGCGGGTGCTGTACAACCGGCTGTTGGAACGGCTGCGCACCGGGCTGGGCGCCAGCCAGCCGCTCCTGATGCCGCAGGCGGTCGACGTCGAGCCATCGCTGATCGCGGCCGCGGCCGATCACCGCGCCGACCTGGCGACGCTTGGCCTCGAGTACGAGGAGTTCGGTCCGCGCAGCCTCCGCATCACCGCGGTGCCCGTCGAGATGCCTGCGGGCCGCGCCACCGCGGCTGTGCAGGAAACCCTCGCTGCTTTGAGCCAAACACGCGGCGATCAAGCGCTGCACAGGGCGGCGGCCGCGCTCGCGTGTCATTCGGCGGTCCGTTTTGGCGACGTCCTCGATGTCGCCGAGCAGCGAAGGCTGCTGGCCGACCTCGAGACGGCTGAGGAGTCGATCACGTGCCCGCACGGGCGGCCGACGCGCCTGGTGGTCGAGTGGCAAGAGCTCACGCGCCACTTCCGAAGAAACTACTGATTCAGGTCCCTCGCGTTCCGGTCATCGTCGGGCCGACAGGCATCGGCAAGTCCGCGCTGGCATTCGAGCTGGCGCTGAAGACCGGCGGCGAGATCGTGGTCGCGGACTCGCGCCAGGTCTACCAACGCCTGGACATCGCCACCAACAAGCCAAGCCTCGACCACCGGAGGCGAGTGCGGTACCACATGATCGATTTCGTGGATCCCGCGGCGAGCTTCAATGCCGCTGAATACGTGGAAGGCGCTCGCGCCGCCATCGACGATATCGCCGCCCGCGGACGTGTGCCCATCATCGAGGGCGGGACCATGCTCTACGTCGATGCCCTCTGCGATGGGTTCAGCCTCACCGGCGTGCCACCGAACCCAGAGCTGCGTAGCGAGCTTGCTCACCTCGACGTCGCCGCATTGAGCGGGCGACTCCTGGCGCTGGACCCCGACCCTGGCGTCGACCTGCGGAATCCCGTCCGCGTGGTGCGCGCGATCGAAATCCTCGAGGCAGCGGGACCGCCACTGCGGCGCTTGCGCCGGCGAACACCACCCGCGTGGGAACCGGTGCGCATCGGTTTGGTGGCCGAGCTCGAGGTCATCGATCGCCGTCTTGACGAGCGCAGCATGGCTCAGGTCGAGCGCGGGCTGGTGGCGGAGACGCAGGCGGCCCTCGACGCCGGGGTTCCTCCAACTGCTTACGTCATGACCGGGATCGGCTACGCAGAAGCGCTTGCGCACATCCGCGGCGAGCTGACACTCGCGGAGCTTCCCCTCGCGATGGCCCGATCGAACCGACGCTACGCGCGCCGCCAGCTGCGGTGGTGGCGGCGAGATTCGCGCGTCCGATGGTTTGGCATCGAGCCCGATCCGATGCCCGCTATCCTCAACTACGTGGAGCCGTCTTGAAGGGAACGACCAGCGCCGGCGCTCAGCGCCTGGGGCTCATCCCGCCCTACCTGTTCGCGGAGATCGACCGCAAGGTGCAGGAGAAGAAGAGGGCGGGTGTGGATGTGATCTCGCTTGGCATCGGCGATCCCGACCTGCCGACTCCTCAACGCATCGTCAGCGTCCTGCAGGAGGCCGCGGCCGACCCGAACAACCACCGCTATCCGTCCTACTTCGGGCTTGCCGAGCTGCGCGACGCGATCGCGAATTGGTACCGCGAACGGTTCCGCGTCATGCTGGACCCGGCCACCGAGATCCTGCCGACCCTCGGTTCGAAGGACGGAATCAGCCACGTGCCGCTTGCGCTTGTCGACCCTGGCGATGTCGTCCTTGCGCCCGACCCGGGCTACACCGTGTACGTCACGGGAGCGCTTATGGCGGGTGGCGAGCCGTACATCATGCCGCTCGAGCCCCAGAACCACTGGCTGCCCGACCTCGATGCCATCCCCGATTCAGTCGCACAGCGCGCGCGTCTGATGTGGCTGAACTACCCCAACAATCCCACCGCGGCAGTGGCCGATCGCGCGTTCCTCGTGCGTGCGGTCGATTTCTGCCGGCGCCACGGCATCGTGCTGTGCCACGACGCTCCGTATTCAGAGATCGCGTTCGATGGCTACAGGCCGCTCAGCCTCTTCGAGATCGATGGCGCGAAGGAGGTAGGCCTCGAGTTCCACTCGCTGTCGAAGACCTACAACATGACCGGCTGGCGCATCGGCTGGGTGTGCGGGCGGGCGGACCTGGTGGCTTTGATCGGGCAGCTCAAGACCAACATCGACTCCGGCATCTTCCAGGCCGTCCAGTGGGCTGCGATCGAGGCCCTGAATGGGGGAGAGGACGAAACGCGTGCCGCCTGCGAGGTCTACGCACGGCGCCATCGGCTGGTCGCGGATACCCTGAACGGCCTCGGGTGGACGATCAAGCCTCCACGCGCGACCTTTTACGTATGGGCTCCGGTACCGTCAGGTTATGACTCGATCCGATTCGCGGGCCATGTCCTGGACGAGGCGGGCGTGAACATCACACCGGGCGTCGGCTTCGGCGCTCACGGCGAGGGCTACTTCCGGCTTTCGGTTACAGCTCCCGACGCTCGTCTGGAGGAAGCGATGGCTCGCCTGAGGCGGCTCAAGCTCTGATCACGAGGCCGCCGCGCGAGCGGGCATACCTGGTCGGGCTGATGCTGCCGGGAACGACCCCCGAGCTGGTGCGTGAGCAGATGGCCGAGCTCGCCGATCTCACGCGGACCGCCGGCGCCGAAGTCGTCGGTACCGACATCCAGCGCCGCTCAGGAGTCGATCCCGCCCATTTCATCGGCATGGGCAAGCTGAATGAGCTCCGCGAGCTCAAGCTCGAGGGCGCATTCGATCTCGTCATCTGCAACGACGACCTGAGTCCGCGGCAGCAGCGCAACCTGGAGCTCGAGCTCAAGATTCGCGTGCTTGATCGGACAGAAGTGATCCTCGAGATCTTCGCCCAACACGCCCGTACGCACGAGGGCCGGCTGCAGGTCGAGGCCGCGCGGCTGCACCACCTGTTGCCGCGACTGATCGGCGCGTACGCGTACGACCGCCAGGTCGGAGGCCGGCGAGGTGGGGTGGGGGCGCGCGGGGGTTTCGGCGAGCAGCAGATCGAGGTCGAGCGCAGGCGCATCCGCAAGCGCATGCGCGACCTCGAGCGTGAGATCGAGCAGGTGCGATCGCAACGCCACCAGCAGCGAACGGGTCGCCGGCGGGCCGAACTGGAGACGGCGGCGATCGTCGGTTACACGAACGCCGGCAAGTCCACGCTCCTCAACGCGCTGACCGGCGCGCGTGTGCATGCGGAACAGCGGCTGTTCGCGACCCTGGATCCGACGACCCGGCGCGTCGACCTGCCGGCCGGCAGGGGCCTGCTGCTGACCGACACCGTGGGTTTTATCCAGAAGCTGCCCACCGACCTGGTGGCCGCATTCCGGGCCACGCTGGAGGAGGTCACGGAAGCTGACGTCATCCTTCAGGTCCTGGACTTGAGCTCGCCCGCCGCCGCCGAGCAGGCCGAGACGGTCGAGAAGGTGCTCGCCGACCTCGGAGCCGCCGACAAGCCGCGCGTCGTGGCGCTGAACAAGGTCGACCTGCTCGGTCCCGCGGCGCGCCGCCGGGCCGTGGCCGCGCTCAGCGCGCGCTATCCCGGCGCGGTCGCCATCTCCGCCACGAACAAGGCCGGCTTCGCCGATCTGCTCGAAGCCGTCGACCAGGCCAGCCGCGGCGACGTCGTCAAGCTCGAGATCCTGGTGCCATATGGTCGCGAGCGCGTGCTCGCGGAGCTACGCAGGATCGGTGGCGTCGAGAAGACCGAATACGTCGAAGGCGGCACGCGCGCATGGGGCTGGGTGGCCCGCCATGCGGCGCGTCGATTCGAGTCCTACCGGACCGTCATCGGAAGAGCCTGATGACGCCGCGGACGACACCGACGAGGCTTACATTGCTGCTCACGATCGGCTCGAAGGCGGGGTTCTCGGCGATCAGCTTGACGTGGCCGTTGCCGCGCTCGAAGCGTTTGACGGTGGCGTCCCCATCGACCATGGCGACCACGATCGAGCCGTTGGGCGCCTCCTGCTGAGGCCGCACGAGGACGAGATCGCCGTCGTAGATGCCGACGTTGATCATGCTCTCGCCGCGCACGCGGAGCAGGAAGAAGCCTTCCTGGGCGAGGTCTTTGGAGAGCAGCACGTGGTCTTCGATGTTCTGCTCGGCGAGGATGGGCGCCCCGGCGGCGACGTTGCCCACGACGGGCACGGAGATTGCGTTGCGCCGCTGGTTGTCGAACTCGGCGTCCTGCACGAGCTGGACGGTTCGGGACTTGCTGGGATCCCGGCGGATCAAGCCGCGCCGTTCGAGCTGATTCAGGTGGTTGTGGACTGTCGAGCTCGAGCTCAGGCCGACCGCCTCGCCGATCTCGCGAACGCTGGGTGGGTAGTTGCGAGTCTTGGTGACGTAGCGGATGTACTCGAGGATCTTGGTCTGCCGTTCGGTCAGCTGTTCGGTCAATTTCGTTCTCCAGGAAGTCGTTTTTCAGGGCGTGGGCGGGACGTTGATGCCCATGCTATCACCTGGGGCGCCTCGATGCAAACCTTTGTTCGGTGCCTTGACAAGCGAACGCCCGTTCGTTACTGTTGCCTCGAACAGATGTACGCCACCAGACCCGCCGCCCGGCCGTTCAGGTCAGTCCCCTCGGATCGGGCGCTTCGGCAGCTGTACCGGTGGGCGCTCGTGCTGGTGGCGGCACTGGCCGTGATGGTCGCCCTCAGCCGGGTGGCCCAGGGCGGCGAGGCCGCGGCGACCGTGGTGGTGCAGCCTGGCGACACGCTCTGGACGATCGCGGCGGAGCGCTATCCGGGTGACGACCCTCGCGCCCGCATCGATGAGATCGAGCGGCTGAACAACCTTTCCAGCCCGGTGATCGTGGTGGGGGAGACCCTGCGCCTGCCGGCCTAGATGCTCTCGTTGGCGACGGTGATCAGGCATTCCGGGTCGCCACGCAGCATGCAGCGCTCCTCCGAGATCGTGATGCCGACCTTGTAGTGGGCGGCGGCGCCGCGGATGATGCCCTTGGCCAGCGGGCAGAGATTTCGCTTCGAGCGGTACGTGATGGTCACCGACTCCGGACCCGCCCTCGCGGCCTGCAGCTCCGGGGGTCGAGCATGGGGCGTGTTGAGCTTGACGCCGCGATGGATGACGTCCTCCGTATTGAGCAGGAAGTCGATGAAGCTCCACCGGGGATTGACCAGGAATCCGTACATCTCGAGCAGACCGGGCACGAGGGCGACGCCGAACTCCTCCACGATCTCCTCAGGCGGGCGGCCGGTCGCCTCGACCAGGCCGCGGATGATCATCACGAGCTCGTCGTCGGGATATTTGTCGCCGAAGTCGTAGCCACTGTCGCCTCGCCCGGTCAGGTTGCGGATCCGCTGGAGCCCAGGCTGGCCGAGCTTGCTGGCGACGTACTTTTCGAGCTCGTCGAGGATGACGCCCTGCATCGTGCAGGATCGTACTCACGGGAGAGCGAGATCGCGCCCTGAGATCGGTTAGGGTCGGCCCGTGAGCGTCGTTCTTGTGACCAGGCAGGGGTGCCACCTGTGCGACGAGGCCTTGCGCCTGCTCCAGGAGCTGGACGCCCAACCTGAGCTTGCCGATGTCGACGCCGACGACGAGCTGCATCGCCTATACGACTTCCGCGTTCCCGTGGTTCTGATCGATGGCGCCGTCGTCGCCGAGGGGCGAGTCAGGCGCGATCAGCTGGTCGCTGCGCTGGCCTCGAATCGACCTACCGACTAATCCTCGGACTTCACAATGGTGGGGAGGACGGGCTTGGCCCATCAGCAAGGGTGGTGCCGGAGTGGTCGGAAGAGCGGCTCTCTCCCGGGGCGATGATTTTGATAATGGCCGTTCTAGATAGCATAAGCTCGAGAACGCTAGCGATAATCGCGCACCGGGTCGACGATGCCGGCTGCGTAGGCCCAATCGGTGTCGGTGGGTTCCGGCATCCGCGTCAGGCAGAGCGTTGCAGGGCCGGTTCGGCTTCCAGGCCGCGCAGGAACACCTCCAGCGGCACCGCGGCCCGCTCGAAGTCCTGGCGCAGCAGCTCGAGGTCCGAGCCATCCTGGGCGATGCCGGCGATCGCCAGCTCGACTGTCCGCAGCGATTCGGCCACGAAGACGCTCAGGGGTTCTTCAGGTCGCCCGGACACGGCATCCTGGGCCCAGGAGTCCCGAACTTCAGCCGCGAGCTCCAGCAGGCGGTCGACGATCGAACCGACCACGCGTCGCTCGGCCGGCTCCCAGCGCAGGCGCGAGAACGCCTCCGAGGTCGATCGGATCAGGCGGCGCAGCTTGACCTGGGTGCTGAGCGTACGCATGTTTGCGATAATTGTAGCCGAACAGGCGTTCGATATGCAAGCCGCCGTGTTAACGTGCGAGCCGCTCCCCCACTCCCGAAGCTGAAACCAGCTAGGGGGTGAAGATCCGGCAAAGGCTGTCGGCGAGCGACTCCGCGTCGGCGCCAGGATGGGTCAGGAAGTAGCTCACGGCGTCGTTGACCGCCCCGACCACAGACCGGCCGAACACCACCGGGTCCTGGTTGGCGTAGAACTCGTCGTCGAGCAGCGCGCTGCGCACCTCCTCCGCGACCATATGGGCGAACCGCCCCTCCAGCTGGTGCCGGACCTCCTCCACGCTCGCGCTGAGTCCCACGGACTCGACCAACATCAACCGCGCGACCGCCGAGCGCTTGTAGCAAGCGACCACGAAGGCGCGGATCCCCCGGCGCATGCGATCGCGATGGTCGTGGCCGCCGGAAGCGGCGCCGATGACCGCGTGGATGAGCTCGCCGCCCTCTTGCGCCAAGACCTCGCGAAAGCACTGCTCCTTGGAATCGAACTGTTCGTAAAAGGCGGACTTGGACATGCGCGCGCGAGCGACGATGTCGTCGACCGAGGTCTCGTGATAACCGCGCGCAGCGAACATCGCCAGCGCGGCCCGGGTCAGGCGCGCACGCCGCTGCAGGCGTCGGGCTTCGCGTGGGTCGATTGCACCGGGTGAGGCGGCTCGCGCCACCGCGCTTCGACTCACGCTAGTCGCGAGCCAGCGCCTTCGAGATGACGAGCCGCTGGATCTCGCTCGTGCCCTCGAACAGCGTGTAGATCTTGGCGTCGCGGTGCCACTTCTCGACCGGGAAGTCCCGGATGTATCCGTAGCCGCCACAGATCTGGATCGCCTGCTCGGTGACTTTGACCGCCACCTCGCCGGCCTTCAGCTTCGCCATCGAGCCCTCGGCCTTCTTGAACTCACCGCCGTTGCGGCCTTCCCACAGCGCTCGCCAGATGAGCGCACGCGTCGCCTCGATCTCCGTGGCCATGTCGGCGAGCATGAACGCGATCGCCTCGTTCTCGATCAGCGTGCGGCCGAACTGCTTGCGCTCCTTCGCGTAGTGAAGTGCGAACTCGAAGGCAGCCCGGGCGATCCCCAGCGCCTGCGCGCCGACGATCGGCCGCGACAGCTCGAAGGTCTTCAGAGCGACCGACGAGCGCTGGTGCGTGCCCTCACGCGCGCGCGCCAGCCTGGCTTCGAGTTTTTCCATTCCGCCCAGCACGTTTTCGAGCGGGATCGTGCAATCTTCGAGCAGCACCTCGGCGGTGTGCGAGGCGCGGATTCCCATCTTCTTTTCCTTCTTGCCCTGGCGGAGACCCTTGGTGCCGGGCGGGACGACAAAGCTGGCCTGCCCACGGGTACCGAGCTCGGGCTCGACCGCTGCGACCACGACGTGGACGTCGGCAATCCCGCCGTTGGTGATGAAGATCTTCTGGCCGTTGATCACCCAGTTGCCGTTCGACCGCACGGCGCGGGTCTTCATCGACGAGACGTCAGACCCGGCCTCAGGCTCGGTCACGGCAAAAGCGCCCAGGGCGGGCTTGTCGACGGTGCCGAAACAGGCTGGGATCCAGGTCGCGATCTGCTCCGGGGTCCCCTGCGAGAAGATGGCGGCGATCGGAAGCCCCGTGCCCTGAATCGCGAGGGCGATGCCGGCGCAGCCCCAGGTCAGCTCCTCGGCCACGAGGGCGGGCATGATCCCGGTGGTGTCGGCGTACGTCTGCTGCAGGAACTCGACCCCGTAAAGCCCGACCTCGGCGGCCTTCTTGACCACCGGCCAGGGGAACTCCTCGGACTCGTCGTACTGGTGCGCGACCGGGCGGATCTCCTTTTCCGCGAAGCTGTGCACCCAATCCCTGATCTCACGCTGCTCGTCGGTCAGCTCGAAGGAAACCATCTCTCTCCCTTGACAACGTTTCGGTACTGGTACGTACCGTTCTGCGACACGGACGCTACGCCGCGCCGCGTCATCGTGTCAATAGCTGACCACGGTAAAGATTGCCGGCCTGGGTCCCCCCTACTCCCCCGTCCAGTTCGGCTTGCGCTTGGCCAGGAAGGCTTCCACGCCTTCCTTGAAGTCCTTCGACGAGTAGCAGGCCACGATCAGGTCGGAGTCGGCGCCTTCGGGTATCAGCGTGTCGCGAACACGCCGCAGCGCTTCTTTGGTGGCCCAGAGCGTGAGCGGAGCCAGCGACGCGACCTCCTCCGCGACCGCCTGCGCCCGCGTCGGCAGCGACTCCTCGTCAGGCGTGACCTCGGAAAGCAGGCCACACGCGAGCATCTCCTGGGCGTCCATGAGCCGCGCGCGCATGATCAGGTCCTTCAGCCGGGCAAATCCGATGAGGGTGGCGGCGCGAGCGTAGTTGGCCATCGACAGGCAGTTGCCGAGCGTGCGCGCGATTGGGAATCCATATCGCGCGGACGGCGAGGCTATGCGGAGATCGCAGCAGGCGGCGAGCGCCGCACCAGCACCGGTGCACGCTCCCGCGATCGCGGCAATCGTGGGCACGCGCACGGATTCGAGCGTGCTCATGACCAGGTTGCCCCGCGCCTCGTAGTCAAGCGCGTCCTGCTCTGTCTTGAAGGCCCGGAAC
>Ga0209590_10000090_pt1 | contig 21255 bp, 17 predicted proteins | sample CZO8metaG_FD_188353 | JGI IMG/M metagenome (GOLD analysis project Ga0209590, IMG submission 188353) | Vadose zone soil microbial communities from the Eel River Critical Zone Observatory, Northern California, USA - CZOApr15con1.8 metaG... | ecosystem: Environmental > Terrestrial > Soil > Vadose...
CCACCAGCGCGGACACGCGGTCCCGGCGCTCACGGATCACACGCCACAGGCCAAGGGCCGCCAGCAGAGGCAGCGGCCACAGCAACACCGGAAGGGCGGAAATGTCGTGACGCGGGTTGGGATCGCCGGCGACGAAGAACATGCCCAGCGTCTGGAGGCTGTGTGTCAGCACGGTGGTGTGAGGCATGCCGGGACTGACCGGCGACACGCCCGCAATGCGCCCGAAATAGTTGAGCGGGTCGGTGACCATCGTCCACAGGTAGGGCGCCGCGGCCACCAGGTAGCCGAACAGGACCCAGAACCGGCCGGGCCAGAGCCGGTCGAAGAGCGGGCGATCGACGCGTCTGAGCCACAGCAGCCAGGCCGCCACGAGCAGGGGAGTCAACTTCAAGGGCTGGTACGTCCACAATCCGGCTCCGGCCGCGAAGCCGGCCAGAAACGCAAAGCGCCGACCTGGGCGGTGCGACCAGGCCAGCAGCGCCGCGGCCGCGAGCCCGGCGAATGGCACGGTGAGGCCATTTCGCAGTCCCAGGACCGAAGTCGCGATCAGCCAGGGCGAACCCGCCATCCATGCGATTCCGGCCAGGGCGGCGACAACGCCGTATCTCCGCAGCAGCGGCCACGTGGCGGCGATCCCCGCCAGCCCGACCACGGTCGAGGTGGCGCGAATGCCAACGACCGTTGGCCCTGTGACGAAGTGAAATGTGACCGCGACCAGGTACGCAAAGAGGGCTTCGCGCCCCCCGTTCTCGTCGATGAACACGGGCCGGTAGGCCGGATCAGCCAGGATGCGAAGCGCTGAGATCCCCTCGGAGGCCTCATCGGGATAGAGGCCGCCAGGCTGCCCGTGGAGCAGTGGCACCAGCCTGACGGCCGCAGCGCAGGCAATGATCAAAAAGACGGCGAGCGCCGTGGCGGCCGGCAGCAGCCTGGCGAGAGGGCGAGTGCGCGCAATCAAGGCCACCTCAGAATCCCAGGAGAATAGGGTGGACGTGGACAGCGCTGTCGTTCGGAGCGCGTACGCACGCGGCGTCGTGTTGCTGACCGGCGTCGGCCTCGCTGTGCGCGTGCTGTGGCTGAACCACGAACCGATCTGGCGTGATGAAGCCTTCACAGCCGTGGTCGAGCAGCGCGGCGTCGCGGGAATGCTCGACGCGATTCACAACGACTCCGCGCCGCCGCTCAGCTACCTGCTGACGCACGTCTCGATTTCTTTTCTGGGGCCGACCCCGACGGCCCTTCGCTTGACCTCGGCGATCGCGGGCACTCTCATCGTCCCGGTGGGAGCCGCTCTTGGACGTCGCTGCGCGGGTGATCGCGGCGGGTTGTGGGCCGCCGCGATATTCGCCCTGGTGCCGGCGCTCGTGATGAGTGGTCGCGACGCGCGCATGTACGCGATGGCCACGACCCTGGTGGCGTTCTCGACCCTGGCCTTGTGGCGGGCGGCCGAGCGCGGCACGCCCGTGCGCTGGGCTGTCTACGGGGCGGCCGTGCTGCTGGGGCTCTACACGCAGTACTTCGTGGTGCTCGCGATTCCGGCGCAGCTTGTCGCCCTGCGATTGGCGCTGCGATCGCCATGGCGGACGGTGGCCACGGCAGCGGTGGTGTCGGGACTGGCGGGTGTCGCGTTGGTCCCCTGGCTCGTGTACGCGGCGCCCCAGTTCAGGCATGTCGAGACCCCTTTCTGGGTGCCGCCTTTGACCGTCATCGATTTGAGCGGCACGCTCGCCCAGTTCCTGTCGGGGCCCGCGATCGAACCGGGCACTGTGGGCAAGCTCGCGATTCAAGCCGTCCAGCTGCTGGCGGTGATCGCTGGATTGGTCTGCGCGTTCCTCCTGCTCCGGGCTCGCAAACGCCTTGACGGCGCTTCCGGCTTCATCGCCCTGTGCGGCGCCGTGCCGGTGGGTATGCTCGCCGCCGCCAGCGTCTGGCATCCGATCCTCGAGGCTCGGTACGCCGGCGTCCTCTGGGGGCCGCTCTTCGCTCTGCTGGCGGCCGGGGTCGTCGGACTGAATCGACTGCTCATCCGGGTGCTCGTGGTGATTGCGCTGGTAGCGCCCACGGCCGCGTTCTCGGTCGCGGTCACGCACCCCGACACCCCCGCCCTGACGGCGTACCTCGAACCCCGCTTTCATGAGGACGACTTCATCTGGGCCTCGGCCGGCGACTATCTCCTCCTTCTTTATTACGGTGACGCGGATGAGCGCGCCCATACCCAGGTAGTGGCCCACCACATCGCCTGGTTTTGGGGCACGGCTGCGTATCCGCCCAATGCGCTGACGCCGGACTTTCCGGCGAGCACGATCCAGCGGGGAGGCACCATCTACTGGGTCGACGATGCCGGCCATAAGCTGCCCGTCCCGCCGTCCGGGTACGACCTGCGCCGCTACGACTGCTTCAATACGATCTGCATCGCCACCTTTTCGCCGAGTCCGCCATGATTGGAAAAATGCCAGATCCTCGATTGTCCGTAGTGGTGCTGGTCTACAACGAATCCGAGAGCATCGAGCCACTAAACGACGAGCTCAGCGAAGTTCTCGAGGGACTCGATGTCTCGTACGAGATCGTCTACATCGACGACGGCAGCCGCGACGGCGGCACCGAGAAAATGGCCCAGCTCGCGCTCCACGACCCCCACGTGCGCGTGGTGACCTTCCGCCGCAACTTCGGCCAAACGGCCGCGGTGCAGGCCGGGATCGACAACAGTCGCGGCGAGATCGTCGTCTTCATGGATGGCGACATGCAGAACGACCCGCACGACATCCCCCGGCTGCTCGATTTGATAGACGACGGGTATGACGTGGTCAGCGGCTGGCGCCGGGACCGCAGGGACGACGCCTCCCGCGTGCTGCCCTCGAAGATCGCCAACTGGATCATCGCCCGCGTCACGCGCGTTCCGCTGAACGATTTCGGGTGCACGCTCAAGGCTTACCGCCGCGAGGTGATCCAGGACGTGAGGCTCTACGGCGAGATGCATCGCTTCATCCCGGTGTACGCGTCGTGGGTCGGCGCTCGCATCACCGAGCTGCCGGTCAATCATCGACAGAGAGTGTTCGGGCGTTCGAAATACTCGCTGGCGCGCACTTCGCGCGTGCTCCTGGACCTGATCACCGTGAAGCTCCTGGGCAGCTATTCGACCAAGCCCATCTACTTCTTCGGGTTCGCCGCCTTCGGCCTGTGGGCGCTGGCGCTGGTCTTCGCGGCCATCGTGATCATCCAGAAGCTTTTGCCGCCGTATCCGTATGCGCACAACAACCCGCTCCTGCTGCTCGCAGTCTTCCTGGCGATCGTGGGCGTGCAGTTCATCCTCATGGGCTTGCTGGCCGAGCTCTCGATACGGACCTATCACGAGTCGCAGGGAAAGTCTGTGTATGTCGTGCGCGAGGTGATCGAAGGTAAGACGCCGCGCAAGCCTGCTGCCACCAATGGGAGGCCGGCGGTCCGAACTCGTAGCAAATAGATGTGTGGCATCTGCGGGGTCGCCGGCGGCGAGCCGGCCGTGGGCCGCGAGCTCGTCGGCCGCATGTGCGCGGCGATGGCCCACCGCGGTCCGGATGACGACGGGAGCGTTCACGTCGACGGCGTGACCTTCGGCATTCGCCGCCTCTCGATCATCGACGTCGAGGGTGGACACCAGCCCATCCACAATGAGGACTCGAAGGTCTGGGTCGTGCAGAACGGCGAGATCTACAACCATCTCGAGCTGCGCAAGGTGCTGGCGGCAGCCGGCCATTCGTTCACCACCCAGTCCGACACCGAGGTGCTCGTTCACGGTTACGAGGAGTGGGGAGAGGCGGTCGTCGAACGTTTGAACGGGATGTTCGCGTTCGCGGTGCTCGACCTCCGCCGGGGGCGGGTGTTGCTGGCTCGCGACCGCGTGGGCATCAAGCCGCTGCACTACGCTGTGGACGGCCGCCGGCTCGTGTTCGCCTCCGAGCTCAAGGCGCTGCTTTGCGACCCTGGGCTACGGCGGGAGCTCGACCCCGTCGCCCTCGACGAGTACCTCGCCCTCGAGTACGTGCCCTCTCCGCGCAGCATCGTGCGAGGCATCAGCAAGCTCCCGCCCGCCCACACGCTCGAGTGGTGGCTGGGCAGCGGCATCCACCGGCTTCACCGCTACTGGTCGCCGACGCTCGGCGAGGAGGGACCTGAGGCGCGGGGGCCCCGTCTCGAGGAGCGTTGCGAGGAGCTGCGCGCAGTGCTCCGCGAGTCGGTGCGCAAGGAGCTCATCAGCGATGTCCCGCTCGGCGTGTTCCTTTCGGGCGGCATCGACTCCAGCGCCGTCACGGCAATGATGTCCCAGCTGGGGGGCGACGTGAAGAGCTTCTCGGTCGGATTTGCCGAGCGCTCCTTCGACGAATCGCGTTATGCGCGCCAGGTGGCCAGGCATCTCGGGACCGACCACCACGAGCTGACTCTCGAGCCGTCGATGCTGCTCGACCTCATCCCGAAGCTGCCGCTCCTGCTCGACGAGCCGCTCGGCGACGCCTCGATCATCCCCACGTACCTGCTGTCGGCGTTCACCCGAGGCCATGTCAAGGTCGCCCTGGGCGGCGACGGCGGCGACGAGCTGTTTGCCGGCTATCCCACCGTGCAGGCGCACCGGCTTGCCGGCTACTACAACCGCGCCCCGCGGCTGCTCCGCCACCATCTCATCGAGCCCGTCGTGCGCCGGCTACCCGTTTCGCGCGACAACCTGAGCTTCGACTTTCGCGCCAAGCGGTTTGTCAGCAGCGCCTCGCATCCCCTGCCCGAGCGGCACCGGCGCTGGATGGGGTCGTTCGCGGCCGAGGAGAGGACGGCGCTGCTGTCGGCAGAGATGCGCGATCAGCTTGCCGCAGGCGCGCATTTCAAGACCGCCGAGCATGACGGTGCCGGACCGCGTGAACCGGTCAACCAGATCCTGCTGATGGACATGCGGCTCTACCTCGAGAACGACATTCTGGTCAAGCTGGACCGTGCGAGCATGATGGCCTCACTCGAAGGCCGCGTACCGCTGCTCAACAACGACTTTGTCGAGTACGCGACTCGGCTTCCCCTCGACATGAAGCTGCGTGGCCTTCGTTCGAAGTTCCTATTCAAGCGGGCACTGCGCGGGCTGCTCCCCAACAGCATCCTCAACCGGCCGAAGAAGGGATTCGGAATCCCGGTCGCCAATTGGTTTCGCGGCCCGCTCAAGGAGCAGATGCTTTCGGTTCTCTCGCCCGAGCGGGTCGCGCGCAAGGGTTTCTTCGATCCGGCGGCGGTGGCGGCATTGGTCGGCGACCACCTGTCAGGCCGTCGCGACAACCGCAAGCAGCTCTGGACGCTGTTCGTCTTCGAGCTGTGGCACGACGGCTACCTCAGCCGGTGACCCGCCGCCACCAAACGTCGACCCCCTGGTCCGCGACCGGCGGATTGGCTTCGATCTGGGTCAGGAAGTCAACGATCGCGGCATGCCCCGGAGATGGGCCGGCGACGATCGTGGTGACGCCGAATCTCTCCAGATCTGCGAGCGCCCGCGCGCGTACATCGGGGGTCATCGCCAGCGCCCGCCCCGCGTCGAGCTGGTCGAGGGCCGATTGCAGGAATGACGGATGGGGGCCGAGATATGGCCCGGGTGTGAAGGCGTCGCCTTCGGGCATCTTGAAGCGATAATTCGCCACCGCCTGCCAGTGCATGGCGTCGGTAGATTGCTTGCTCGAGAACGGGGTTATGAGCACGACCGCGCCCCGGGTGATCCTTTCGACGTCGCCGCCAGGTCGGAAGAACGCGGGCGAGGTGGCGGGTGCGCTGGGATACGGCAAGGCGGGGACGATCGCTAAAAGGCCCGCAAGCAGCAGGAAGCCAGTCGCAAATCGCCGCGCCGGCGTGTGGGCGATGGCGAATGCGCCCGCGGCGACTATGCCCATGCCCAGAAACGCGATCGCCATCAGCCGCGCGGGCAGCGCGCTCCCCAGCAGCGGCAGCTGCGCCAACGCCGCCCATGGCAGCCAGAAGGGGGTGACGTTTCCGTTCACGTGGAGGTGTGGGCCGAGCGACAGCACGGCCACGATGAGCGTCATCAAGCCGATCCATCTGATCGCCGGGCTGCGCCATCCGGCCACGAGGCCCGCTGCAAAGAGTCCGAGCAGAGGCAGGCCGACGTAGGCGCCATTTTCGGTGATGTTGCCCGTGAAGTTGATGAGCCGTGATGGGATGACGAAGGCGAGCAGGTCGCTGACGTAGACATCAGGCTGCTGCACGTTTCCGGACACGCGCTCCGGGCCCAGGAACTGGAAGGCGAGCGGGTACGCGGCAACGATCGCGAAGGCGAGAAGCGCAGCGCCGGCTGCTTTGAGCGCGTACGGCAGCGCGGGCCGCACCTCATCCCGATGCAGCAGTGCCAGTAGAACTACGCCGATCGCGCCGATCAGCGCCGTCATCGCGAGCAGCTCCTCCCCGGTCAGAAGCTGAAGGGCGGCGGCCAGCCCTGTCACCGCGCCGGCAGCCATCGGGCGCATGCGACGGCGCACGAAAATCTCGTGTCCGAGGATGAGCGCGACCGGTGGGAAGAGAGACACCACCACATGGGGATGGCCCAACGCCTGCGCGACCAGGGCGGGGCTGAACCCGTAGATGAGCCCGGCCGCCAAGCACATGACCTGGTGATCGATGAAGCGCCGGGCGGCCAGGAACCCAAGCCAGGCGGAGAGCCCGACGCCGGCGGTGATCAGCACGTTGTAGGCGACCACCGGACCGAACAGAGCTGTGACGGGCCAGAGCAGGAGCGCCGGCAAGATCATCGACGTGTTCCACATGAGGTTCACGCCGGGGGGATAGGAGAGGTAGTCGGTGAAGAGTGGGTTGTGACCCTGGGCGAGCTCGTGCGGGATCCAGCCGAGGTACCAGATGAACAGCCCGGGATCCTTGGGGCTGCCGATCCACGCACCGGCCGGATCGATCCAGGTGCTGGAGAAGACGGCCACCGCTAGCAGCGAGTAGGCGATCAGCGCGATCCAGACCAACGGCGCCCGCGAGGCCATCTGACGGATTTTCGGCGGTTCGTGCCAGAACGGGTCTTGACACCGGCCGCACGCTATGCATACTAAGCATGCATACTGTGTATGTAAGAGGGCAGGTTGTCGCTTAAGTACGGCGTGATGGGGCTCCTGGCGGAGGAGCCGCTGCACGGCTATGAGGTGAAAAACCGGTTTGAGGCGATGCTGGGTGGGACCTGGGAAGTCAATATCGGCCAGATCTATACGACCCTCCAGCGCCTCGAGCGCGACGGTCTCGTCCGCCCGATGGGGGCTCGCGGCGATCGCGGCAAGCTGCTCTACGAACTTTCGCCCGATGGCCGAAAAGCGCTCGACGAGTGGCTCGCCCAGCCTGACTCTGGGCCGCAACAGCTGCACGAGGACATCTACGTGAAGCTCCTGCTGGCGACCCGCCTGGCGAATGGCGACCTGGCCCAGCTGTTGGGCCGCCAGAAGCGCGCTTACCTGCAGCGACTGCGTGACTTGAACCGGCTAGAAGAACGGGCTCGCCGTGACGGCCGCATCGACCTGGCGCGGCTCGTCCGCGGCGCATTACTTCACACGGAGGCAGATTTGAAATGGGTGGACGAGCTAACGGCAGACGCGCATGGTGGGAAGACGGAATGAGCGAGCTCGTCCGGCTCACCGACATCACCAAGGTCTATCAGGGCGGGATCACCGGCGCCCTCAACGGCGTGTCGGTCACCGTGGAGCGGGGCGAGTTCACCGCGATCATGGGGCCATCCGGCAGCGGCAAGTCGACGCTGCTCAACCTCGTCGCGGGACTGGACCGGCCGACGTCCGGCACCGTCGAGGTCGCCGGCACCGACCTCGGCAAGCTCGGTGAGGCCGGCATGGCCCGGTTCCGGCGCGACCATATCGGCTTCGTGTTCCAGTTCTTCCACCTCCTGCCGAACCTGACCGCGCTCGAGAACGTCCTGATCCCGGCGCAGCTCAAAGGCAACGTGGTGCCCGGTCGGGCGTGGGAGCTGCTGGACCTGCTCGGCATCAAAGAGGTCGCGGACAAGTATCCGGCGCGACTGAGCGGCGGCCAGCAGCAGCGCGTCGCGATCGCGCGCGCCCTCATCAACAATCCCACGCTTCTGCTCGCCGACGAACCCACAGGAGCGCTGGACACGCACAGCGGCGAGCAGGTGATGGAGCTACTGGGCCGACTTCACCGGGATGGCCAGACGATTCTCCTGGTCACTCACGACGCCAAGCTCGCGACGCGGCATGCCGCGCGAGTGCTCAGCGTGCTGGATGGAAACATCGTCGACGACGCGCGCCTCGAGGACGCCGAGCGCGCAGCCGCGGATGTGATCCGGGTCCACGGCGAGGAGACGAGGCGATGACGGCCATCCTCGTCAAGGCGCTCGCCGATCTGCGCAGGCGGCGCGTCCAGGCCGCGGTCATCTTCCTGACCGTGCTTCTTTCGATAGCGACTGGAACGATGGCGCTGACACTTATGTCGCAGACCCACGACCCATATCAGGCGGCTTTCGACGCGCAGAAGGGCGCGCACCTGCAGGTCACCTTCAACGGGAGCGCCGACCCGCAGCTGCTGGCGACCACACCGGCGTCCATCGGCGCCACTTCGGCAGGCGGGCCTTATCCGGCCACAACCCTCGAGTTCAAACACGGAGGCCAGACGTTCTTCGTGGAGACCTTCGGCCGGGACAACCCCGGAGGCGATGTCGAGATGCTCAAGATCACCTCTGGACGCTGGGCCCGCTCCAACGACGAGATCGTGCTGACCCGGTCCTTTTCGGAGCTGAACAAGCTATTGATCGGCGACCACATCAAAGTCGTGAGCGTTCCCACAGCACCCACCCTCACGGTCGTGGGCGAGGTGGTCGACATCGATGAGGGCAGCGCGGATCTGAGCAGCCAGCATGCCTGGGTCTTACAGGGGGCGGAGCCGGCCCTGACGACGCCTGAACTCTCGTACTACCTGATGGTCTACCGTTTCCAGACTGACCCGAGCAGCGCGCAGCTGCAGGGTGACGTTGACCGCCTGCGGGCGAGCCTCCCGCCGGGCAGCATCAGCGGATCGGTCAACTACCTGCTGATCGGCAGCATCTTCAACATCACGAACCAGATCGTCACCGGAGTTCTCGGCGCTTTCAGCGTCTTCGCGCTGGCGGCCACGGTGGCCACCGTCGCCACACTCGTCACCGGGATCGTGATCTCGGCTTACCGCGAGATCGGGATCATGAAGGCAGTCGGCTTCACGCCGGCGGGGGTGGTGGGCGTCTTCGCGCTACAGATCATCATTCCGGCACTAGCCGCGTGTCTCGTGGGTATTCCAGCCGGCACGCTCCTCAGCCAGCCGCTGCTGGCAAACAGCTCCCACGCGCTGGGCCTTGCCTACATGCCCAGCTTCTCCGTCCCCCTCGACCTGCTCCTGCTTGCAGGTGGGCTGCTCGTCGTCTCGGTGGCGGCGACGATGCCCGCCCTCCGGGCAGGTCTCCTTAAGCCGATCACGGCCATCACAAGCGCCACCGCCCCGCGCGGTGCCAGCGGGCGCCGGCTGCGGCGGCTGGCGGCGCGATTGAGGCTGCCGCGGCCGATCGTGCTCGGCGTCGGGGATGCGTTCGCGCGCCCGCTTCGCGCCACCCTGACCTTGGTGACGGTCGTCCTGGCTATTGCGACCGTGGTGGTGGCAATCGGGCTACCGCGCAGCTTCGCGCTCATCAACAACAGCGGGACAGGCGCCGGCCACTACCAGGTCGTTGTCAACCGAAGCAACGCCTATCCCGACGCGGAGGTCATGAGGATCCTAAACGCACAACCCGAGACCGCACGCGTGGTTGCGATCGACGGAGAAAACATCGCAGTCCCAGGAGTGGCCGATCCTGTCAACAGTCGCTTATTCCGCGGTGAGGCGTCTCGGCTGGGGTACCTGGTGATCGCGGGCCGGTGGTTTGCCGCGCCGGGTGAGGTGCTAGCGCCGAGGGCGCTGCTCAACGACGCGCACCTCAAAATCGGCGACACCTTCATCGGCAACCTGCGCGGCCGGGCTCTCCAACTGCGTCTGGTCGGAGAGGTGTACGACATCAACAACCTCGGCCACGAGCTCTTCATGGATTACGCGACTCTTCCAGCCGACGTACCGAACTCAACGCCGGGCCGATACCTGGTCACATTGCGAACCGGCTCGGATGTGGAGGCCTATGTCCAGCGCGTTGCCGCCGTGGAGCCTGACCTGATCGATGTGCAAGCGAATGACACAAGCATCATCGGCCCGGTCAAGATCATCGACTCGGTGCTGTTGGCGATCGCGGCGGTGCTGGTTTTGATCGGGATCGGCGGCGTTTTCAACACCCTGCTTCTCAACACGCGCGAACGCCTCCACGACACCGCGACGCTGAAGGCGGTGGGCATGAGCCCGCGACAGGTTGTGGTGATGGTCACCGCGTCGGCCGCCCTCTTGGCGCTGGTCGCCGGGGTGATCGCGATGCCCGTGGGCCTCTTTCTGCACCATGTGTTGAACGACGTCATCAGCACATCGGCCGGCAATGACACCCCACCGTCCGTCTACGGTGTGTTCAACCCGGTCGAGCTGGTGGCGATCCCGCTCCTGGGACTGGCCGTAGCGGTGCTGGCCGCTCTCATCCCCGGGCGCTGGGCGGCGCGGACCAACGTGGTCGAAGTCCTGCACGCGGAATGAGCGGACAATCGGCAACAGGTTGCCGGCAATCAATCAGGAGAAGTGAAGAGCCATGGTAGGCAGCTACCCGGTGCAGTTCGACGTCGAGTATCCCGCCAGGCCGCTCAACCGGCTTACGACGGCGTTCCGGATCTTCGTCGCGATCCCAATTCTCATAGTGATCGGCACGCTGGGGACCGAGACGGTCGATGCCAACAACCAGGCGATGACGGACATGACCGTCGGCGGCGGGCTGGTTTTCCTACCGCTGGTGCTGATGATCGTGTTCCGCCAGAAGTACCCCCGATGGTGGTTTGACTGGAACCTCAACCTCCTTCGCTTCTCGAACCGCGTCTCGGCCTACCTCGCGTTGCTAGATGATCGCTATCCGTCAACCGATGAGGAACAGGCCGTCCACCTCGACCTCCCTTATCCGGACGCTCAGCAGCTGAATCGCTGGCTCCCCCTGGTCAAGTGGCTCCTCGCCATCCCTCACTACGTAGTTCTCTTCTTTCTAGCCATCGCCGCCCTGGTCGCGGTGATCGTCGCCTGGTTTGCGATCCTCTTCACGGGCACGTATCCGCGGGGTCTTTTTGACTTCGTTGTCGGAGTGTTTCGATGGGGTAACCGAGTCAGCGGCTATGCCTTCGCCCTGGTGACTGATCAGTACCCGCCCTTCAGGCTCAGCTAAGCGCCTGATGTCCTGAGACCGGCCAAAATGGTGGACCTGAGGGGATTCGAACCCCTGACCTCTTGAGTGCGATTCAAGCGCGCTCCCGCTGCGCCACAGGCCCGGAGGCAGTATAAACCGGCCCGAATTGGCGTCCGCGCCGGGAACAAGTGGGCGCGCGCCGCCGATTCCTATACTCGCAAAATGGCTTTCCTCTTCAAGGGCAAGCGCGTGCCGGAAGGCGTCGATCCGGCCCGCATCCCGCCCGGCCAAACCCTCACGGCCCCCGACCGCTGGCCGCTCCTGCAGTTCGGCCCGGTGCCCAACACCGACATCGCGACGTGGGACTTCAAGGTGTTCGGGGCGGTCGAAGACCCGCTCACAGTCGACTACAAAGAGCTTCGTTCGCTGCCTTCCAAAGACGTCATCGCGGACATCCATTGCGTCACCGGTTGGAGTCGCCTCGGCGACACCTGGACCGGCGTCCCGATTCGCGAGATCCTCGACCGCGTCAAGCCCAAGCCCGAAGCGAAGTACGCCATGGCCCACTGCGAGTACGGGTACACAACATCGGTCCCGCTCGAGGTGCTGGACGCGGAGCAGAACCTGTTGTGCTATGCGTGGAATGGGCACGATCTGACAGCCGACCATGGGTGGCCGCTGCGTCTGTTCGTCCCCTCGAAATACTTCTGGAAGTCGGCGAAGTGGTTGCGCGGGCTAGAGTTCATGGAGCGCAACCGGCTCGGTTTCTGGGAGCAGCGTGGATACCACGATGAAGCAGATCCCTGGAAGGAGACACGCTACTGGTAGCCACGGCACGCCGGCCGGGCCGCCTCTAGTCACCTTCACCTCAGATTTCGGCACCGGTTCACCCCTCGTCGCAGCGATGAAAGCGGTGGTGCTCGCGGGCTGTCCGAACGCGACGCTTGTCGACGTCAGCCACGAGGTCCCGCGATTCGACGTCTTCGCGGGCGCTTTCATGCTGTTCGCAGGCACGCGGCATTTCCGCGCCGGCTCCGTGCACATGGCGGTGGTGGATCCTGGCGTCGGCAGCTCGCGGCGGCGCCTGGTGATTCGTGCCGGCGGGCGCTTCTACATCGGCCCCGACAATGGGCTGTTCGGGATCGTCATCGACGAAGTCGGCATGCAGCAGGCAGTGGAGCTTCCGCCCGTGCCGGGAGGCGCTCCCACCTTCGAAGGGCGGGATGTGTTCGCCCCCGCGGCCGCCGCGTTGGCGTCGGGCGTGCCGCTCGAGTCGCTTGGCCACCCGACGGCGCCGCCGACGATGCTCGACGACTCCGGCCCTCGCGTGCTCTGGACCGACGGGTTCGGCAACCTGGTGACGAACCTCAAGCCACCCGTCCGGCCGATGCGCATCCACAACCACTACGTCACCGCTTCTGCTAAGACCTATGCCGAAGCCAGGCCGAACGAGCCCTTCGTCTACGTCGGCAGCATGGGGTATCTCGAGGTCGGCATCCGCGAGGCGCGCGCAGACAGAGTGCTTGGCGCAAGGCCGGGTATGCGGGTGGATCTGCTCTGAGCTGACGCCAGCCTTTACAGGCTGGGTTGGCTTCTTTTCGTTGTCTCGGTAGCGTTCTGCCTCGCCATGGCGCGATTTGCGTTCCTCCTGCTGACGGTTTGCCTGACGGCGTGCTCGGTTCCCCCAGCCGCGGCGACGGTCGCGAACGCAGGTCTGGTCGCACAGGCGCCAGGTGTGGGTGGGGCGCTCCCGGCATCGGGGTCGGGGCGCCCCGAGCCCGTGGCTCTGTGGCAGGACGCCGAAATCTTCCGGCTGGTCGCGAGACTCATCGAATCAGCGCGCACCCGCGTAATGGTGGAGATGTACGAGCTGGGCCGGCGAGATCTCGTGTCCGAGCTCGGCTCCGCGCACGCGCGCGGGGTGGCCGTGCAGGTGATCACAGATCCAACGGTGAACGCAAGCCGGCGGTCAGCCGTGGTGCTCGACAGGCTGCAGGTGCCCGAGCGTGTGTATCCCGTCGATGACGCCCGTCATCAGATCGACCATGTGAAGCTCCTGATCGCGGACGGCGAGGCTGTCGTCGGTGGGATGAACTGGGGCGCGCACAGCAGCCGCAACCACGATTACGTCCTCGAGACGCACGCGCCGGCGGAGCTTGCTCGCCTCGTGCGCATCTTCGCCCAGGACTGGGACCTGGCCGGAGGCCATCCCGCGCCGCTAGCGCCGGCGCCGTCGGAGATTGCCCAGACCGCGCCGGGCGAAGAGATCCGGGCGATGCTGCATAGCGCGCTCGGCCGCGCGCGCGTGCGCGTGCTGGCGGAGGTCTATACGTTCACCGATCCACAGATCCTCGCCGGCCTCGCGGCCGCCCATCGGCGCGGCGCATCGGTCCGGGTCCTTCTCGACCCCAACCAGCCGTACAACCGCCACGCCTACGCTGTCCTTTCATCGAGCGGCGTCGCGGTGCGCTGGTATCCGGTCCCGAAGGGTGCTTTGCTGCACGCCAAGATCGGACTCTTTGACGGCGAGTTGATCCTGGGCTCTGCCAACTGGACGCTCTCCGGGCTGGGCGTCAACCATGAGCTCGACATCGAAACTCAGGACCCGCACGCCGTTTCGGCGTACAGCTCGCGGTTTGCCTCCGACTGGGCGAAGTCAGCCGGTGGCTAGCTCTGGGGCGGTGGCCCTGACGAACCCATCGGCGGCGGTCCAGAACCGGCCGCCGGAGGGAGCGAGCCGGGCCCTGGAGGGCCGCCCGCCGAGGGCATGTTGCCAAAGCTCACCTGAGGCACGGCCCTGTCGCCCTCGTCGGCCTGGAAGAAGCCGAACGCCTTGAAGCCGAGCGCCCCCGCGATGAGCGACGTGGGGAGGGTCTGCAGCTTGATGTTGTAGTCCCTGACGTTGCCGTTGTAGAAGCGTCGCGAGAACTCGATCTTGTCCTCGGTCGCGGTCAGCGTCTCTTGCAGGTTGGTAAACGCGCTGATCGCCTTCAGGTCCGGGTAGTTCTCGGAAACCGCGAACAGGCTGCGCAGGCTCTGGCTCAGCATGTTTTCGGCGGCGCCGATCTTGGCCGGGTCGCCGGTGGCGCCCGCCGCCACGGCATTGGCGCGGGCGTTGGTCACGGCCTCGAGGGTGCCGCGCTCGTGGCCCATGTAGCCCTGCACGGTGTTCATGAGGTTAGGGATAAGGTCGTGGCGTCGCTTGAGCTCGACGTCGATCTCCGACCAGGCTTCCTGGGTCCGGTTCCGGGCCGAGATCAGCCCGTTGTAGGTGAAGACCAGCCAAAGAACGACCAGGACGACGATCGCGATAACGATCCAGGTGCCCATCAGGAAGTCATCCTACGCGTGCGCGCGCCGCGCCCAACGCGTCTTCTTGAGCATCTTCTTGTGCTTGTGCTTGCGCATCTTCTTGCGCCGCTTCTTGATTACCGAGCCCAATCCATCTCCAAGGCACGAGTGATTTCCCGAAGGGGATCCAAGGCGGCGAATCATACCGTAAGCAGGCCCCAGGACGTTCCGGCCTACACTCCATCGCGATGTACTTCACCGACGCGCACGAGGAGCTGCGCCTCCACATCCGAAAGTTCCTCACCACCGAGGTCCAGCCGCACCTGGAAGAGTGGGAGGAAAAGACGTTCCCGGACGCCATCTTCAAACGCTTCGGCGAGCTCGGCTTCCTGGGTTTGCGTTATCCGCCCGAGTACGGTGGGCAGGGCGGCGACTACTTCTCGGCCGTGGTCCTGTCCGAGGAGATGGCGCGGGCCGGCCTGGGCGGGCTCGGCATGGCGGTCGACGTCCAGACCGAGATGGCGACGCCGCCCGTCTTCAAGTTCGGGACCGAAGAGCAAAAACGAAAATGGTTGGCCCCCGCCATCCGTGGCGAGCACATCGCGGCCCTGGCGATCACCGAGCCGGACGCCGGCAGCGACGTCGCCGGGATCACGACGGTCGCGAAGCGGGACGGCGACCATTTCGTCGTCAACGGCCGGAAGATCTTCATCACGAGCGGCGCCCGCTGCCACTGGGCTCTCGTCGTCACCAAGACCGACCGCGAGCGCGGTCACAAGGGCTACAACCTGTTCGTCATCGAGAAGGGCACCCCCGGATTCCAGGTCACCCGTACGCTCAAGAAGCTCGGGATGCATTCATCGGACACGGCGGAGCTGCTGTTCGAGGACTGCCGAGTCCCGGTCGCCAACCTGATCGGTGAGGAGGGGGACGGCTTCAAGAACCTGATGTGGGAGCTCCAGGGCGAGCGCATGATCGCCGCGGCCGGAGCCATCGCCGGGGCGCAGCGGACCTTCGAGTACACCATGAACTACGCCCAGAACAGAAAGGCGTTCGGCCACCCGATCTCGGAGTTCCAGGTCATCAAACATCGGCTCGTCGACATGGGCACCAAGATCGCGGCGGTGCAGGCGTTCGTCTATCAGACCGCCGCACAGTGGGACAAAGGCGAGTACCCGGTGCGTGAGATCTCGCAGGCCAAGTTGCTCGCCACACAGGTCGCGGTCGAGGTCGCGGATGACGCGATCCAGATCCTCGGCGGGCACGGGTACATGCACGAGTTCCCTGTCGAAAGAGCCTGGCGCAACGCGCGCCTGGGGCGCATCGGCGCCGGCTCGGACGAGATCATGAAGGAGATCATCGCCAAGACGTACGGCCTCTGATGACGGGGGCCGTTCTGTTCGCGGGCTGCAAACCGGAGATCGCCGCCGGTCCTGACGGAAGGATCATCGGCGTCGGCGGGCGTGCACGCGCGGCGGCGGGTCGCGGCGCCGAGGTGGTCCGGCTGCGCGGGACCACCTGGCCGGGATTGATCGACGCCCATATCCATCTCGAGGGGCTGGCCGAACGCCACCTCACCCTCGACCTGACCGGCGCGCGCAGCCTCGAAGCAGCCCTGCTCCTCGTTCGCCGGTGGGCCGCACGGCTCCCGAAGGACGCGTGGGTGGCCGGGTCCGGCTGGTACAACGACGTGTGGTCGGACCCGGCGTTCCCCTCCCACCAAGACCTCGACAAGGCCGCCGGCAACCGACCTGCCTACCTGCGCCGCAAAGACGGCCACTCGGCCTGGGTCTCGTCGGCGGCCATGAAGCAGGCGGGCCTCGACCGGAGCAGTGACGATCCACCTGGCGGCGTCATCGACCGCGACGACCAGGGTGAGCCCACCGGAATCCTCCGCGAAACGGCGATGCAGATTGTCGCCGCCATTGTGCCGCGCCCGACCGACACCGACCTCGATGCCGCGATGGCGCGCTCACTGGCGGCACTCGCGCGCCTCGGCCTCACGTCCGTCCATTCGATGGACACCGCGCGCGGCTTCGGGTCGTTCCAACGTCTCCACGCTCGGCGCAAGCTGCCCCTGAGGATCACCTACAACCTTCCCCTCACCGACCTCCGCCACGCTGAGCGGATCGGCGTGCGCTCTGGCTGGGGCGATCAATGGCTTCGGATCTGGGGCGTGAAGGCTTTTCTTGACGGCTCATTGGGGAGCCGGACCGCAGAGATGCTCGACGGTTCGGGCACCGTGCGCCTCCAGCAGAAGGACCTGATCGAAATGGTCGATCGGTGCTCGCGAGCCGAGCTGAACGTGTGCTTGCACGCAATCGGAGATGGCGCGGTCCGCAGGGCCCTGGACGCGCTGGCCCCGCACCGCAGGGCATGGCGTTACTGGCGGCCGCGCATCGAGCATGCGCAGTGCGTCGATCCCAAGGATATGCGGCGGTTTGCGGGCGCCGGTGCAATCGCTTCGATGCAGCCGATCCACGCCGTCGCCGACCGCGAGCTCGCGGAGGCGTACTGGCCGAATGTGAGCGCGCATACCTACGCGTGGGGTGCTCTCGAGCGAGCGGGTGCCCGGCTTGCGTTCGGTTCGGACGCGCCGGTCGAGACCGCCGATCCATTGCTCGGCATCGACGCGGCGACCGCCTGGCGGCGCCGCGCGAACTGGCACCTCGACCTCGCCGTGTCACGCGCGTCGGCCCTGCGCGCGTACGCGTCGGACGCGGCTTATGCGGTCGGCATGGAGCGCGACCTCGGCACGTTGAGTGAGGGCATGCTCTGCGATTTGACCGTGGTCGACGACGGCCGCGTGGTGGCGACCGTCGTTGGTGGTCGCGTCAGCTGGCTGAGAAAGCCTTCCGCAGCTTCGCCGCGGTCTGCAGCAGGTGCTCGTTGACCACCTTGACCTCCGCCAGCACCGGCATGAAGTTCGTGTCGCCGTTCCACCGCGGCACCACGTGAAAGTGCACGTGGTCTGGGATGCCCGCGCCGGCGGCGCGGCCGGTGTTGGCGCCGATGTTGAACCCTTCGGGCTTCAACTCCTCACGCAGGACGACGATCGTTCGCTTCAGGGCGCGCATGAGGTCGGTGGTCTGGCCGTCGTCGAGGTTCTCGACCTCGCCCTGGTGCGCGGCGGGGGCGATCATGACGTGTCCCGGGTTGTACGGGAACTTGTTCAGCATCACGAGCGCCCCCCGAGCCCGCCAAACGACGAGCTCGGCATCCGGGTCGTCTGGATTCTCGAGGACGCGGCAGAACAGACACCCGGGCCGCTGCTCGCCGGTGATGTACTCCATGCGCCACGGCGCCCACAGTCGCTCCATTGATCTACGTCTTCTTTCTATTGCTGGTGACCGCGGTCTGGGGCTGGACATTCGTCCTGGTCAAGGACGCGATCACACAGTACCCGGTCCTGCCATTCCTCGAGCTCAGGTTCTTGCTCGCCGCGTTGGTGATGGCCGTCGTCGTGCACCGGCTGCCGTCGCGACGCGAGCTTTGGGTTGGAGTCGTCGCGGGGACGGTGCTCGCCGGCGGCTATCTATTCCAGACGGTCGGCCAGACGACGACCACCCCGGGCAACGCCGGCCTTATCACCGGTCTGTTTGTAGTCTTCACGCCTCTCATCGACAGGCTGTTCGGGGTCTCGGTGCATCGCCGGACCGCGATCGCGGGCGTCGTTGCGCTCATCGGAACTCTCGTGCTCGCGGGTAGCGGCGCCGGAATCGGCATCGGCGACGCCCTGGTGCTCGTCTGCGCCGTGCTGTACGCGCTGCACATCGTGCTCCTCAGCCAGTGGTCGCCCGGCCTGCGGCCGGCGCCGCTCGCCATGGTCCAGATGGCCACCTGCGCCGTGCTGTTCAGCATCGGCGGCACTCCGTCGCTGACCCATCTCCCTTCGGGGCAGGTGTGGTTCGCCATCGTGATCACGGGCGTGTTCGCATCCGCGGTGGCGTTCTACGTCCAGACCTGGGCGCAGGCGCACCTCGACGCCAGCCGCACCGCGCTCATCCTCGCCACCGAGCCGGCCTGGGCATTGGCCGGATCGATCGTGCTGGCGGGCCAGCGGCTGAATGCGCTGCAAGGGGCGGGCGCGGCGCTGGTGCTCGGCGCGATCGTCGGCCACGAGCTCGGCCCTCTGATCGAGCGCCGGCGTAGAAAAAATAGAATTGTGAGTTCACATGAGCAGCACCCGGCGTAGCACCTACGTTCCGCAGGAGATCGAGCCCAAGTGGCAGAAGATCTGGGTCGAGCGCGGGGTGATGAAGGCGTCGGACAGGTCGCCCAAGCCCAAGTACTACGACCTCGTGATGTACCCGTACCCGTCGGGCGATCTAACCGTCGGACACGCCCGCAACTACGTGATGGGCGATGTCCTCGCGCGCATGAAGCGCATGCAGGGGTTCGAGGTGCTGCACCCGTTCGGGTGGGACGCATTCGGGTTGCCCGCCGAGAACGCGGCCATGAAGCGGAATGTGCATCCGGAGGCCTGGACGCTCGCCAACATCGAGAAGGGCAAGCGCGAGCTCCAGATGCTGGGGATCCTTTACGACTGGGACCGCGAGGTGACCAGCTGCATGCCCGACTACTACCGGTGGACGCAGTGGCTGTTCCTGCTCTTCTATGAGCGCGGCCTGGCCTATCGCGCCATGGCGCCAGTGAACTGGTGCCCTGTCGATAAGACGGTCCTGGCCAACGAGCAGGTCATCAACGGCCGCTGCTGGCGGCATCCGGACGTCGAGGTCGAGAAACGCGATCTGGAGCAGTGGTTTTTCAAGATCACCGACTACGCCGAGCGCCTGCTGGACGACCTGCAGCTGCTAGAGAAGTGGCCGCACAAAGTCCGAGTCATGCAGACCAACTGGATCGGCCGCAGCGAAGGGGCGGAGGTCGATTTCCCCGTGGACGGCCACGACGGGGAGTCGATCCGCATCTTCACGACGCGACCCGACACCTTGTTCGGCGCGACGTTCATGGTGCTGGCGCCCGAGCATCCGCTCGTTGAGAAGGTGACGACCGACGCCAACCGCGATCGGGTCCGCGAGTATGTTGCCAAAGCGCGCAAGGCGAGCGAGATCGATCGCCTCTCGACAGAGCGCGAGAAGAATGGCGTCGCCACCGGGGGCTCCGCCATCAACCCCGTCAACGGCGAGAAGGTCCCGATCTGGGTCGCCGACTACGTGCTCATGACATACGGGACCGGGGCGATCATGGCCGTGCCGGCACACGACGAGCGCGACTTCGACTTCGCGCGGAAGTACAACCTGCCGATCCGCGAGGTCATCGCACCCGCTGGCGGAGCCGGCGACGACTTGAGTGCCGCCTACGTCGGGCCGGGCGTGATGGTGAACAGCGGCCAGTTCGACGGCCTCGACAGCAAAACCGGTTTCGATCGCATCGTCGCCTGGCTCGAAGAGAAGGGCCTGGGGAAGCGGACAGTGAAGTACCGGCTGCGCGACTGGCTCGTCTCGCGCCAGCGCTACTGGGGCGCGCCCATTCCCGTCGTCTACTGCGAGGTCGACGGCATCGTGCCCGTGCCCAAGGACAAGCTACCGGTGCTCCTGCCCGACGAGTACAAGCCGCTCGCCGACAATCCGGAGTTCTGGCGCACCACTTGTCCCAAGTGCGGGCGCGAAGCGCGGCGCGAGACCGACACCATGGACACGTTCGTCGATTCGTCCTGGTACTTCCTTCGCTACGCGAGCCCTCACGACGACAAGGAACCCTTCGATCCCGAGCTGGCCAACCACTGGATGGCCGTCGACCAGTACACGGGCGGGGTCGAGCACGCGATCCTGCACCTGCTCTATTCACGGTTCTTCACCAAGGTGTTGTTCGACGCCGGGATGCTCGACGTTTCGGAGCCTTTCATCCGGCTCTTCAACCAGGGCATGGTCAAGCGCTTTGGACAGGTGATGTCTAAGTCGGCCGGCAACGGGGTGTCACCCGATGAGCTGGTGGAGAAGGAAGGCGCCGACGCCGGGCGCATCTACGAGATGTTCATCGGTCCTCCCGAAGAGGATGTGGAGTGGACCGATCAGGGACTGCACGGCGTGGTCCGCTTCCTGCAGCGGGTGTGGCGCATCGTGCTGGAGCCGCAATCGATCCAGGTGGCCGTCGCCACGACGGCTGCCCCTGATCAGACGCTGTTGCGACGCAAGGTTGCGCAGACGGTCAAGAAGGTGACCGACGATTACGACGGCCTGCGGTTCAACACCGCGGTCGCGTACTTGATGGAGCTCGCCAATACGATGCAGGACTACCTGCAGGGCGGCGGAGCGCGCGATGCTGTTTGGGATTCCGCGGTGCGCACCCTGGTCAAGCTGCTCAACCCGATCGGACCCCACATCAGCGAGGAGATGTGGGAGCGGCTCGGGGAGGGTGGACCCGAGCGAGGCCTGCTGGCGGACGCGCCGTGGCCGGAGTTCGACGCCGCGGCCGCGGCCGAGCCGCAGATGACGCTGGTGGTTCAGGTCGCCGGGAAGGTGCGGGACCGGCTGACCGCTGCGACGGGGCTTTCGGAAGAGCAGGCGCTAGCCCTGGCCCTGGCGAGCGAGAAGGTCCGCGCCGCGCTCAATGGCGGCCACCCTTCCAAGGTCATCTACGTTCAGGACAAGCTGATCAACCTGGTCCCCTGAAGCTGCCTTAACAGGCAGGGTTGCGGCCCT
>Ga0209590_10000095_pt1 | contig 21079 bp, 20 predicted proteins | sample CZO8metaG_FD_188353 | JGI IMG/M metagenome (GOLD analysis project Ga0209590, IMG submission 188353) | Vadose zone soil microbial communities from the Eel River Critical Zone Observatory, Northern California, USA - CZOApr15con1.8 metaG... | ecosystem: Environmental > Terrestrial > Soil > Vadose...
ACGAGCAGCTCGGCCTCCTCGCGCGTGCGGACGTTCGGCGCGAGCACGCCCCAGGCCCCTGCATCCAGCACGCGCTTGACGCTCGCCTCGCTGAGGGCGTGGACGCGGACGAATGGTGCGCACGGATAGCGGGTGATCGTCGCGAACATCGTCGCCAGGGTCGCGAGGTCGATGGGCCCGTGCTCGGTGTCCACGAGGAGCCAGTCGAAGCCCACCGACGCCATCAGCTCGGCCACGAGCGGGTCGCCGAAGTTCAGGAGACTGCCGAAGCATGCCTTCCCGGCGCGCAACCGCTGCTTCACGTGGTTGGGTGTCATAGGACGGCAGTATAGCGCGGGAGCACTTGCCACTGATCCATCTGACCGACGACCAGTCCGAGGTCCTCACGAGGAGGTTGCCCGACGACTATACGTTGCGCGGCCACTATAATGGTTGCGTATGCTCGATCTGAGCCGCGTGTTTTATCTGCTCGCGCGGCGCATCGGTGGCCCGCGAGTGCTGGCCCTGCCGCTGCTCCGCACGCTCGCGATGCTCGCGGCGGTGTCGTGGCTCCTGCTAGCTCCCGCAGAGTACCGGGAGCGGACCGCGCTCATTTGGGCAGTGGCGGCATTCTTAGGCTACAGCATCGCCGTCGAGGTGAGCCTCTGGATCAGGCCTGCGGCCACTCTCCGTCTGAACTTCTTCATCCTTCTCATCGACGGGGCGTTCGCCCTGCTACTCATCCACTTCACGGGCGGGGCGGAGAGCGCGCTCTATCTCGCGCTTCCACTGATCGCCGCACTCCAGTCGTACTACTACGGAATGCGTCGGGGCCTCGCGGTCTCGGCGGTCTCGGCTGGCGCATATCTCGCCATCGTCTGGCCCACGGTCGCCGGCATCGACGCCGCAAACGTGGCGATCCGGCTTGTCGTGCTCCTCGGCACAGCGATCAGCGTCGGGATCCTCGCTGACATCGAAGGGCGCGAGCGGTTGCGAGTTGCGGCGCTGAACGCCGAGGCGCGCGAGCGCGAGCGGTTCATTGAGGGCGTCGTTGAGAGCCTCAAGGAGGGCGTGGTGGCGCTGGACCCCGCAGGGCGGCTCATCGCCTGGAACAACGCGATGGAGAGCCGTTACGGCGTCGCCGCCTGCTACGGCGTCGCCGCCTCGGAAGTCCTCGGGAAGGACTTCTTCGAGTTCTTCCCGGCGGCGTCGCGCGAGCCGTGGTCGAGGGACCTCCGGCAACTGCTCCAAGGCGAGATCGAAGAGTTCAGCGCCGAGGCCGTCGAGCACGACACGCTCCGCAAGGGGCGGGTCGTCCAGAACATCAAGGGGAGCCTCCTGCGCGAGGGCGCGCGCCTGATGGGCGCGGTTCTGCTCATCGAGGACATCACGGAGCGAGTCGCGCTCGAGCGCTCGGCGCGTCAGGCGGAGAAGCTGGCCGCGCTCGGCACGCTCGCCGCAGGCCTGGCGCACGAGCTGAACAACCCGGTGGGCATCATCTCGTCCCGGGCGGAGCTCATCCTCCTCGACTCGGAGTCGCAACCGCTGCCTGCCGGAGTCCGTGAGGACCTCCAGGTGATCCACCGCCATGCGCAGCGCGTCGCGCGCATCGCCCAGGGGCTGCTCTCGTTCGCGCGCCACTCCTCAGGCTCGCAGGGTGCCGTGGACCTGAACCGCGTCGTCGACGAGACGCTCCTCCTCGTGGAGAAGACCATCACAAAGGACGGGATCACCCTTAAGCGCGCGCTCGCGCCGGACCTGCCGCCGATCTGGGGGGACACCAATGCGCTCCAGCAGGTCGTCATGAACCTGCTGACGAACGCACGGGATGCCGTCGGTCGGGGCGGGCAGATCTCGATCGAGACTGGCGCGGCCGGCGACGCCGTCAGGCTCACCGTCCACGACACGGGTCCGGGCATCCCGCCCGAGATCCTGCCGAAGATCTTCGATCCCTTCTTCACGACCAAGGCCGAGGGTACGGGTCTCGGGCTCTCGATCTCCTATGGGATCGTGCGCGACCACCAGGGCACGGTCGACGTCCAGTCGCAGCCCGGCGAGGGGACGACCTTCGTCCTCACATTCCAGCCCACCAGAGTGGAAGGGCGCGCGTGAGCGCGGGTCGGGTGCTGGTCGTCGACGACGAGCCCGACATGGTGGAGAACTGCGCCCGGATCCTCAGGCGGGCCGGCTACCAGTGCCTCACCTCGTGCGATCCGCGCGAGGCGCTCGCGCTGGTCGAGAGTGACGAGCCTGACCTGCTCATCACCGACCTCAAGATGCCGGGCATGGACGGCATGGAACTTCTCCGACGGGCCCGCGAGGTGGATCCGGCGCTCCCGGTGATCCTGATCACGGCGTTCGCCACCATCGAGTCCGCGGTCGCGGCGATCAAGGACGGCGCCTTCGACTACCTCCCGAAGAACTTCTCCGTGGACCAACTCCGGGTCGCGGTCGAGCGCGGGCTCCGCCAGCGCGAGCTCCAGGTCGAGAACCTGAACCTCAAGAGCCAGCTCCGGGGCTCGCTCGGATTCGAGAACATCATCGGGCGGAGCCCGGCGATGGCGCAGGTCTTCGAGCTGGTCCGCAAGGCGGCGCGCTCGGACGCCAACATCCTCGTGCGCGGCGAGTCGGGTACGGGCAAGGAGCTGATCGCCCGTGCCGTGCACGCCAACAGCCCGCGCGTGGCGCAGGCGTTCGTCCCGGTGGATTGCGCCGCGCTGTCCGAGCAGCTCCTGGAGTCTGAGCTGTTCGGCCATGAGCGGGGCGCCTTCACGGGTGCGGTGAAGTCCAAGCGCGGCCTCATGGAGGTCGCCGACCGCGGGACCCTATTCCTCGACGAGATCGCGGAGCTGCCGGTGTCGCTCCAGGTGAAGCTCCTGCGGGCGCTGCAGGAGCGTCAGCTCCGCCGCGTGGGCGGCACTTCACTGATCGATGTGGACGTGCGAGTGGTCTCCGCGACCAACCGCGACCTGCGCGACCTGATCGGAAAGGGGCAGTTCCGCGAGGAGCTCTACTACCGGGTCAATGTCATCGAGATCCCGCTGCCGCCGCTGCGCGAGCGCGCGGGTGACGTGAAGCTCCTGGCCCACGCGTTCCTCAAGCGCTACGGCCAGGAGCGGGTACGGGGCTTCGCCGACGACGTGCTGGCGGCGCTCGAGGCCTACGCGTGGCCGGGCAACGTGCGCGAGTTGCAGAACGTAATCGAGCGAGCGTGTGCGCTCGCCGACGGGGGTACGATCACGCGGCGCGATTTTCCCGAGTACATTCTGTCCGGCGTCGGCCCCGCGGCCGTGTCAGCCATGGGCGAACAGGCCGCCGGGCTCGGGCTGCCTCGGGGTGAGGCGCTGCCCCTCCGCGAGGCCAAGGAGAAATGGATGCAGGTGCTCGAGGCCTCCTACCTCCGCGACCTCCTCGAGCGGCACGGCGGCAACATCTCCGCGGCGGCGAAGGCCGCGGGCATCGACCGCAAGACCTTCCACCGGCTGATCAACAAATACCAGATCCGCAGCTAGCTTAGCTAGCCGCCGGTGTCGTGCGAATGTCCCGCGGGGGCGCATCCATCACTTGGCGTCGTGGCGCAGTAGTTCTCTCCGCTGCAAGGACGGCAGAGAATGCGCCCCGCGACGACGACCTCCCGCGACGACGACCTCGCGCTGGTAGTTGACACCCTCGCCGCAGATTTCGCAAAACACCCGTACCCGGGGGCGATCCAACCAGCCACGGCTGATCTCGACGGGCTCGACCCGAAGGAGAAGCGGCTCCGGCATCACACGATAGGCCGCCGTTTGGGCCCTTCGCGCGTCGGCCGCGTCAGGCGCCCATCGATCCGCTAACAGGCGCGCATCGTCGCGGGCGACCACTCGCACGGCGGTCAGATTCACGGTGTCCACAAACGTGGCGGCCATCTTGCCGTAGTCGAGGTGCTTGAGCGTGCGCTTGCCAAGGCTCACGCCAGTCAACGCCTGGATCGCGTCGGTCGCGCAGCGGTCGATCTCCACGAACACGACGAGGCGCTTGCCGGCGCTCCGCGGCAGCGCCAAGCCCAGCTCGCGACAGCCCGCCAACGCCATCCGCACGCCGAGGACCTGTCCGGGGCAGAGATGACCGTGGAAGCGCACCGCCTCGGCGAGGAGATCGTCGAACCCGCGCTCAGAGAGGGGGACCTCGGCCACGGCGATGGGCGGTGTCATCGTCGGGGTGGCCTCTTCGATCGCGAGAGAATCTCCTCGACCCAGCTGAACGCCGCGACCGTGGTCGGGAAGCCGATCGTCGGCGCGGCGAGCGCCACCACGTGGCGGATCTCGTCGCCACCAGCCCCGGGCGCCCGAGCGCGCCGAGCGTGCGAATGGACCGCGCCCTCCAGCCGGCCGCCGATGGCCATGCCGAGCTTGACTAGCTCACGCGTCTTAGGGTCGAGCGGACCCGCCTTGGCGCATGTCTCACCAAGCGCCTCGTGCGCTTTGACGACTGCCGGGTTCGCTCGCCGGAATCGCCGGAACGCTTTCGGAAGCTCCGCCATCACGGTTCCTTCCACGCCTGCGCTACCGCGGAATGACGAAGAAGGTGGCGGCCATCGTCGGGGCGTGGGTGGAGCAGGTCAGCTGGTAGCTGCCCACTTGATTCGCGACGAACTCGAGCTGGTACTCCCGCCCGCGATTCCACGTCCGCTTGATGGCGACCGTTGCGCCGTCGGGCGCGGTGATGAGGACCTCGTGCTCGTCGCCGTTGACGAGAAAGACGGCCAGGCGCACGCGGTCGCCCTGGCGCACCGTCACGAACGAGGGAGAAAAGACGTAGCTCGAGACCTCCCACTTCTGCGGCGCCTTCTCATCCGCCTCGCCGGGTGCCTTGAACCCGAAACCCTTGGAGAGCTCCTGAGGGTCGACCTGTGGGGGCGCGAGCTTGTCGGCGGTCGTCGTCCCCTTCACCTCGAGGCCCGTCAGGAAGATCGTGTGGACTGTCGGGGCGCGGTCCTCGGCGCGAGAGGCGCCCGCGAGGGCCAGACCGCCCATCACCGCTCCCACCAGCATCGTGAATCGGACGGCGCGCTGACACCGGGTCACCATGGCAACCTCCTCCTTCTCAGACCTTGACGATCCGCACGCAGGCTTCCTTGTGCATCGCCTGGCCGGACAGTGGGTCCGACTTCGTCGGCCGGAGCGGCGAGTCGGTGGTGCCCCTCCCTCGCGCCAGGCGGCCGAGGGCCGTGTGACCGAAGCCGTGCTGGAGCCCGACGACCTCAGGATGGATGCGAGTGGTCACCTTCACACGCGCCCGCACCCGGCCGTAGGGCGATTCGACCCACACCGCTTGACCGTCGGCGAGCTCGAGCCTGGCCGCGGTCGCCGGATTGATGGTCAGGGGATTCTCCGGCTTGATCTCGAGTAACCAGGGGTTGTTCTGCGTTCGCGTGTGGGTGTGACTCGCCTCTTTCCAGTTGATCAGGTAGAGGGGGTAGTCCTTCGACGGCTGCCACTCGCGTGGCTCGTAGACGGGGAGTGGGTCGACGGGCTTGCCGTTGGCGTCGGTCTTTTCGGCGAGCCACTTCGAGGAGAACTCGACCCTGCCGCTCCTGGTCATGAAACCGCGGACGGGCTTGCCGCCGATGACGGTGCCGATCCGCTTGCCTTTCTGGTCTTCGTAGATCGCCGTGCCCTCGGCCTTCGGATCGCCCTCGAAGAAGGCGTCTTTGAGCTGTTGGGGTTTCAGCGCCTCCGCGTACTTCTCGAAGCGTGTCCCCTTCCGGTCCACCCACACCGCGCCGGGCAGCGCCTTCAGCTCGGCAAGGGTCAGCTTCGGCGCGCCGTGCTTCAGCTCGTTCGAAAGATAGTCCTCGTACCAGGCGGTGAGGTTCTGGATCGGCTCGCCGGAGAGCGGACCGTTCCTGAAGAACTCTTTGCCGTCCCGGTCCTTGAGTCCCAGCCGCCGGCCAAGCGTGGCGACGACTTCGTACTCAGCGGGCTGGCCGAAGAGCGGCTGGACGACAGGCTGGCGCAGCCCGAGCACGGGCCAGGTGACCCAGTGGCTGTTGAGATCGTAGCGCTCGAGGTAGGTCGTGCCCGGCAGGACGTAGTCGGCCATCATCGCCGTCTCGCTCAGCATCGTGTCGATCACGACCAACGTCTCGAGCTTCGCCAGGGCTTTGGCGATGGTCTGGTTGCCGGGCACCGACATCATCACGTTCTGGAAAATGATCACGCCCATCTTCGGCTGATACGGCCCCTTGCCCTCCGCGAGGTTGGTGAAGGAATGGGTGTAGACGCCTGAGCCGTGGCCGAGCGGGTACTTCGTGAGCTCGTCGAAGCGCGGCTGCTTCAGCGTCGCCGCTGCCGTGTCGTCTGGATGCACCTCGGCGTGCTTGTTGCCGCGCTTGTCAGGAATGATCATCGTGCCTGGCCGGTCGTAGCTCCCGATGAGCGCGTTGAGCGCTGCTACAGCTCGGCCCCCCTGCACACCGTTGGAGTGCTGGCCTGGGCCGCTCCAAACGTCCACGAGCGCGGGCTTGGTCGTTGCCAGATCGCGGGCGATCCGCTCGATGGTCTTCGCCTTGATGGACGTGATCTTCTCGGCCCACTCCGGCGTCTTGTCCTTCACGTAGGCGGCGTACTCCTCGAAGCCGGTGGTCCACTTGGCGACGAAGCCCTTGTCGTAGAGGCCGTCGCGGATAATGACATGGCCCATCGCCAGGGCCAGCGCGCCGTCGGTGGAGGGTCGGACCGCGAGCCACTCGTGCGCCTTGACCGCCGTGTCCGACAGGTATGGGTCCACGACCACTAGGCGCGCGCCCCGCTCGATGGCGCGGGTGAGGATCCTGGGTAGGTAAACCCACTTGATCGCGGAGGTCGGGTTCCAGCCGAAGAGCACGATGTACTTCGACTGGACGAAATCGGCCAGGGGTCGCTCGTCGCCCATCACCGCGCGGAACGACGCCTTGCGCGCCACGTCGCAGAGGTTGGAGTGGTTGGAGTAGTTGGGAGTGCCGTAGAGCTTGCAGAAATCCTGCTGGATGTGGGTGAAGGAGTGATCCTCGCTGAACCAGATGAGCTTGTGGGCCTCGCCCGCGTCGCGGAGCGCCTTCATTTTCGCCGCAATCTCGTCGAGCGCCTGATCCCACGAGATCTCCTTCCACATCGGATCGGCCCCGACGGACTTGTCGGGATTCGTGCGCTTCAGCGGGCGCTTGACCCGATCGGGATCGTAGAGCTGCACGATCCCCGCGTTGCCCTTGGGGCAGAGCGCGCCGCCCTCGGCGCAGCCATATTCCTCTGTGTAGCCGTTGAAGAAGTCGGTTGAGATGTTCGAGTAGTTATTCGGGTTCCAGTGGTTCGGCTCGATCTTCTCAACGACGCCGTTGACGACGTGGACCATGATCCCCGACTGACCGCCGCACATGTTGCAGCACGAGGCGACCCACTCGCCAGCCCCGCGCCCCCACTGCTTGGCGCCGGCCAGGTCGATGGCGAGGGCGTGCTCCCTGGAGCCGACTGATGTGCAGCCGGCGGCGCCCGCGCTGGCCGCGGCGACCGCGGCACCGGTGCCGGCGACCTTCAGGAACTTCCGGCGCCCGAGCTTCTCGTCAAGCACGTACATGGCCAGTCTCCTTCACGGAAAGCTGCGCTTCAGCGAAATGGGCATCACCCCGGACGCGGACGTCTCCTCCTTGGGTAGGAGCAGCTCGCCGACGCCGAACAGCAGGAGTCCGAGCCCGACGACGCCCACCGTCACGAGCCATTCGGTGGCGCTCGGGAAATAGTTCGTTGTCATGCGCGCCGAGGCGATCGCTTGCGAGATGCCGCGGATCTCCTCCACGGCGAGTCCCGGGATGACGATGTTGAGCCGTACCCCGAGAAACCCGGCCGCAATGAGCAGGCCTGCAAAGGACGCCCAGCGCGGGTCCTTGCGGGTCGGAAGCACCAGCAGCAGAATCGGGATCAGTGTGCCCAGCAGCAGCTGCCACCACCAGAAGACGAACCAGAACGAGCCGCCGATGATCAGCTTGAGGCCCGCGATATGGCTGGGGATTCCTCCATAGAACGCGATCAAGAACTCGGAGAGTTGAAACAGCACGTCGAGGAGCAAGAGCCCCAGAACCATCCGGCCCAGCGCCAGCAGGGTTTCCCTGTTGGCCCGCCAGCCGTCCTGGAAGACGGCGGTGATGACCATGAGCAACGCACCGCCGCTCACCAGCGCAGAGAGCAAAAACAGGATGGGGAACATCCCGCTGTGCCAGTGGGGCCGGGCGGCGACAACGCCGAAGAGGGCTCCGACGCCGCCATGGAAAATCGTGGCGAGCGGTACGCCGATGGTGGCCAGCACGCGCACGATCCGGCGATCGCGCCTGGCCGCAGCCTCCGAGAGATCACGCGAGCCGAGCGTCAGCACGCGATACACCGTGCCCCGGAATCCAGGCTCGCCCGCCCCAGCCACGAGATCACGACGCAGCAGCAGCCAGAATTCGGCGACGAGCAGTAGCAAATAGCTCGAGTAGAGCCAGATGATTATAGCCATTGGGGACTTGAAGTTGGCGTACGCGAGGACGTGCCAGACCCGCGGCATGTGGCCGAGACCGGCCCAGACCATCAGCAGTGCGAGGACGAGGGTGACAATCGCCGTGAAGACGGCCAACCGTCCGATGCCTTCGAACCGCTTGACGTTGAACACATACACCAGCGACGAGATCAGGAATGACCCCGCCGAAAGCCCGATGAAGTAGATGTACCCTGCTTCCCAGAGGCCCCACGGTACGACGCTGCTGAAGTTGACATTGAGGAGCCCTTGTGTGAGCCGGTCATACCAGCCGACGAGGCCGACCCCGAAGAGCGTCACTCCGGCGACCCAGAACAGCCGCTTGAGCCCGCGTGCGTTCATCGCATCACCTCACAGCAGGTAGTGGACGTTGGGCTCGGTGCCCAGTTCTTCCTTGAGGCGCACCGGCTGCCGCTCGCGCACGAGCTTAGACACCTCACTCTCGGGATCGTTGAAGTCTCCGAAGAAGATCGCGTGACCTGTGCACGTCTTCGCGCAGGCCGGCCACCGTCCCGCCTTCCTGTCGTAGCGGCCCTCCGAGTCTTGAAGATGCAGGCAGAAGGTGCACTTGCGAACGTTGCCGACCGGCGACGAGCCCGTTCGCGGTCGGAACTGGCCGTACTCGGGCGAGGGCACCGCGGCGTACGCTGTGCGAGCCGCCACGGGCGCGTAGTCCTCGCCGAAGTCGAAGTAGCGCGCCCCGTAAGGGCAGGCGGTGATGCAGTAGCGACAGCCGATGCATCGGTCGTAATCGATCACCACGATGCCGTCCCGCTCGCGCTTGAAGGTCGCCGAGACCGGGCAGACGTCCACGCACGGCGGGTTCTCGCAGTGGAAGCAGGGCTTCGTCATGAAGATTGGCTTCTCGTCGAAGCGGTTGGCCACCGCCTCCTCGACCACGACGGTGTAGGAGACGCCGGGCGGCGTTTTGTTCTCCGCCTTGCAGGCCACCACGCAGGCCCGACAGCCGACGCACCGGCGCGTATCGATCACCATGCCATAGCGGAACTTCCGCTTGGTCGGGATGCCGCCGTCCTGGACAGCTGCACGCGCTGGCGGCGCTGTCGCCAGCGATGCGACGCTCGCTCCGCCACTCAGAGCAGCAGCGAGGGCCGACGCGCCGGCACCGAACAGTCGCTCTACCAGCTCACGTCGTGAGAGAGCCTGGCTCGTAACTTTCCTTTCCACGCTCATCGGCACACCCCCGATCCTGCGCTGCGCGTCAGTAGGCATTGCAGACCTACCTTCTGTGGCTTAGCCATGCAGGCCTGCAAGCTGTTGGCCAGACCCGAGCGAACGCCTGGTCTTGAACACCCTCCGGACACGCTTCTCCCGACCTTTTCAGGAGTTATCCGTTACAGATCCGAACGAGTTTCCCCAGCCCGGAACGAGAGGAGAAGATGTGATGGGCTGGGGCACGCCCACCCCAGTGGGGTCCCACGGTCACACACCGACGGCGCCCAGCCGTACCTAACGCGCTGTTTTCCCTTCGTCTCCTCCCCTGGCATCCGCGTTGCTCACGAATCCGGTCGTCGACAGGTTCAGCGAACCGAACGCCGACGGGAGGAGCTGCTCATGAAGTTCGACAAGATCCTGGTTCCGCTGGACGGATCGGTCCTGGCCGAGGCGGCGCTCGCGAAGGCGGTGGCGATCGCCAACGGCGGGAGCCTTAGCCTGCTGTGCGCCGCCGAAGCCCCGTTTCTGCCGGGCGCCGACCCGATCGACGCCCAGGTCGCCGCGGTCAGGGAGGCCGAGGAGTACCTCGACTCGGTCGCTAAACGGCTCAGCGACCGTGGCGCCAAGAACATCGAGACCCACGTCTGGTACGGACCGCCCGCGGCCGCAATCGTCGAGGCAGCGCAGGTGCACAAGGTTGACATGATCGTGATGTCCACGCACGGGCGGAGCGGGCTTGGGCGCCTGATCCTCGGCAGCGTGGCCGAGTCCGTGCTGCGCGGTACCCGGACGCCCATCCTCGTCGTCCGCCCCGACAGCGCGCCGGTCGAGCCCCAGCGGGGTGCCGCGCCGGCGGAAGAGCCCGCCGGTGTATAAGCGGGCGCTCGTGCCGCTCGACGGCTCGATGGTCGCGGAAGGGATCATTCCCTTCATCCTCGAGATCGCCGGGCCCCTCGACATGGAGGTGGTGCTCCTCCGCGTCCTGGTGCCAATCCCGCCTTCGGTGGTCGAGGGATCGCGGCATATGGAGATCGAGGATGTGGAGAAGCGCCGCCGCGAGGCTGAGGAGTACTTGGCCCCCATCGCCGTGGAGCTCGGCGCGAAGGGCGTACGGGTCACGAGGATGGTCCGACGCGGCGAGCCGGCCGAGGAGATCCTGGTGGGGGCACGCGCCGCGGGCGCGGACCTGATCGCGATGACGACGCACGGCCGCAGCGGGCTCGGCCGGCTGCTCTTCGGCTCCGTCGCCGAAGCCGTGCTGCGCCGGTCGGACATCCCGGTGTTCCTCATGCGTCAGACGGAAGCTCAAGTCGGCGCACGCGCGGCCTGGGAGGCGCTCAGATGACTCGCCGGATTCTCCATCCCTCCGACTTTTCGACCGCGTCCCAGGCGGCTTTCAAGAAGGCCGTGGAGCTGGCGAAGGGGAGCCGGGCCGCACTCACGATCGTCCATGTCCTGAGCCCCGTCATACCGGTGCCCGGCGACGGCTACGTCTCTCCGAAGGTGTATGACGGGCTCGCCGCGTCCAGCCGCGCCTGGGCGAATAAGCAGCTCGCCAAGCGGGTGGCCAGAGCGAAGGCCGCGGGTGTGAGGGCGAAAGGCAGGTTGATGGAAGGGATCGCACACGAGCAGATTGTGCGCGCGGCCAGGCGCGCCGACCTCGTGGTGATGGGAACGCACGAGGATCGCAATCACAGGAGGGATGACTATGAGGGTGTTCGCCACGTTGCTCGGACTCGTCGCGGTGCTCGGCGTCTTCCTCGTGCCGGGGCTCGCCCAGGGGCCGAAGGCTGACCCCGGTCCCGAGCAGGACCAGATGGCGCGGATGATGACGATGATGAGCGAGATGCAGCAGCAGATGCAGCAGATGCACGAGCAAATGAACGGCATGAAGGCGATGGGGCCCATGCAGGGCGGTATGGGCCGGATGATGGGCATGATGGGGCAGATGAACTCGATGATGCAGCAGCATCGCGCGGAGATGCAGAAGCTCTGCCCCGGAGCCGCGGCTCCGCAGCCGCCGAAGACGGGTGGCTAGTCCGGGCGGTGTGATCGATCGGGAGCCGCTCGCGAGATACCTCGCGGGCGTCTTCCGTTCTCGCGTCGAGATCCTCGCCCTCCAGCCGCTCAAGGGCGGCATCGACGGCGGCCTCGATCCGAAGGGTTTCGGCTATGGCGTGCCGTTCGAGGTCGGGTGCGTGATCGACGGCACGCCGCGCTCATTCGTGGTGTCACGCACGAGGCCCGCGAAGAGGTTCGCCCGAGCGATCCTGGATGGAGGGCCGTTCGATCTCGCGATGCTCCCGTCGATGTTCCGGGGGGGCCTGATGAGCAAGCCAATGAGCTGGGCGATCTGGATCACGGGGCTCCCGGGGAGCGGCAAATCGGTCCTGGCGCGCGGCGCCGCGGCCGAGCTTGAGGCGCTCGGCAAGCGGGTGGTGGTGCTCGAGCTCGACGAGATTCGGAAGTTCCTCACACCGGCGCCGACCTACTCCGAGACGGAACGCGATCTCGTCTACCGGGCGCTGGTGTCTATGGCGAGGGCGCTCGTATTGGCAGGCGTGTCGGTGATCGTGGACGCGACGGCGCACCGGCGCGTCTGGCGTGACCTCGCCTGCGCGTCGATCGAGCGGTTCGCCGAAGTCCAGCTCGAGTGTCCGATCGAGGTGTGCCGGGAGCGCGAGCGCGATCGTCGCGAGGGCAACGCCCCGCGCGGCATCTACGCGCAGGCCGGCAGGCTCGGCGCGGCCGTCCCCGGTGTGGACGTCCCGTACGAGCCGACGCTCGCCCCCGAGTTGGCGATCGACACCGCGGCGAAGGACGTGAGCACCGCCATCCGGCGGATCGTGGGTCTGGCTCTCGCGCTCGCCCATGACGGGATCGAGGACAGGCCGGACCCAAGCGCGCGTTGGGCCATCTGGATCACGGGGCTGCCTGGAAGCGGCAAGACCACGATCGCCAGGAGCGTCGCCGACGCACTCGCGGCGCGTGGCGTCCCCGTCAAGGTGCTCGAGCTCGCTGAGATGCGGCGCCCGCTGCTGGGCGAGCAGCCGGAGTCCGATTACGCGCTCGAGATCGTCCATCGGGCGCTCGCCTACACCGCCAAGCTCTTGACCGAGGCGGGCGTGGCCGTGATCGTCGATGCCACGGCGCCACGCCGGGCCTGGCGCGAGCTCGCCCGCGACCTCATCGCCCGCTTCGCCGAGGTCCAGCTCCGCTGTCCACGGGAGATCTGCCTCGAGCGCGAGCGCGCCGTGCGGTGGCACCTGGCGGAACACGCCACGGCCCCGCACGCGGCGCACGCCATCGCGGAGGCGCCCGACCTCGTGTTCGGTTATGAGCATTCGCTCCGCCCCGAGCTCACGCTCTACACCGACGTCCAGGGTTTGTGCAGCGCCGTCGAGGAAGTGCTGCGCCTCGCGAACTGTCTGTTCGTGGATTCGTCCTGACGGGGTCGTGCCTTGGGGAACCGCGTGCTGGTGGTCGACGACGAGGCGGACCTCGTGGCGAGCTACGAGCGTCTGCTCCGCCGCCACGGCTACAGGGTGATCGCCGAGGACTCTCGGCAGGGCGGCATCGCGGTCATCGAGCGCGAGCCCCTCGTGCTGGTCATCTCGGATCTCCGCCTGCCCGACGGCGACGGGCTCGACGTGGTCCGCGCCGCACGCCGCGCGCCTACGCCGATCCCCGCGATCGTGGTGACCGGGTTCGGCACCGCGGCGAGCCGCCAGGCGGCCCTCGCGGCAGGCGCCTGCGCCTATCTCGCCAAGCCGTTCGCCACGGCGAACTTTACGGCGGTCGTGCAGCAGGCCGTGGGGCGCTCGGTCCCCGAGTGAGGCGCCAATGTCGGCCCGCGAGCTCGGGCCGGGGAGGAGCGATGGTGTCGCCGCGCTTCCCCAAGGCTGGGGCGCGGCCGCCGCATCAGGCAATGCTGCCACGGGCGCAAGCTACGAATTTCGCGCTTCTTCGTCCTGGCATCGCGGTTGCTGATAAGCGGTGGTTGGTCATTGGCCGGAACGATCTCTCGGAGATCACGGAGGCGCGCAGAGGTCGGCGCGGGAGGATCAATGGACGAGAACGACCATCCCAAGGGCGCCCTGCTCTTCATGCTGATTTACCTGTTCCTGCTGGCCGTGTTGTGGACGAACGCGTACCTGAAGCTCTGGAGGGGCTGAGGTGATGAAGCGGGGAACCACGGTCTACCTCTACGAGCTGGCCTGGATCCTCCCGAGCTTCGCGATTCCGGTCGGCATGCTCGTGGCGCTCGTGATCACGGCCTTCGGCGCGGGGATCCACCTTCCGGGCAACGAGGGCCGGATCGACCCTACGAAGGTCGCGGAGAGCGCGATGTTCAAGACCCCCGGCGTCATCGAGATCGCGCCCGGGCAGTACGAGGTCCGGATGACCGCGCAGGTCTGGTCCTTCGCCCCGAACGAAATCCGCGTCCCTGCGGGCTCGACGGTCCACTTCTGGGCCACGAGCAAGGACGTCGTCCACGGGCTCCTGATCCCGCACGCCAACGTCAACGTGATGCTGCTCCCCGGGCAGATCGCTCACGCCCAGGCGCGCTTCGATACGCCCGGCGAATACCTGATCGTCTGCCACGAGTACTGCGGGATCGCCCACCACACGATGGCGGGCAGGCTCGTCGTCGAGCCGAGGAAGACGGCGGAGGTGGCGCGGTGAGCCCGTCGGAGAACCGGCTGACTGCGGCGTTCCTCGCGATCGCGCTCGTGGCGCTCTTCGGCGGCGTCGTCACGGGGCTCTTCCAGGCGCTCGAGCACGCGGGCGTCAACGTCTACCCGTCCACGCCGGTGGTGAAGTCCTACTACCACAGCCTGACGCTCCACGGCGTCCTCAACGTCCTCGTGTGGACGACGTTCTTCATCTGCGGCTTCCTGCCGTGGATCACGACGCGCGCGCTCGGCGTCCCGCTGGCGAGCGTGGGGCTCGGGCGGTTCACGTTCTGGCTGATGACGATCGGGCTCGTGATGGCGGCGATCCCACTGATCGGCAACGCGGCGACGGTGATGTTCACGTTCTACCCGCCGCTCAAGGCCCACTGGGCGTTCTACGTCGGGCTCACGCTCGTGGTCGTCGGCACCTGGCTCGTCACGCTGAACCTCGCCCTCACGTGGCGCGCCTGGCGCCGGGGGAATCCCGGCGCCCGCACGCCGCTCCCTGCGTTCATGGCGCTCGTGACATTCGCCATGTGGACGATCGCCTCGCTCGGAATCGCGGCGGAGATGCTCGTGATGCTGATCCCGTGGTCGCTCGGGCTGGTTGGCGGGACCGACCCGCTGCTGGCGCGGACGCTCTTCTGGTTCACGGGCCACCCGATCGTCTACTTCTGGCTGCTCCCGGCCTACATCTCCTGGTACACGCTGGCGCCGCGGCAGGCGGGGGGTAAGCTCTTCAGCGATCCGATGGCGCGGACCTCGTTCATCCTGTTCCTGATCCTCTCGACGCCGCTCGGCTTCCACCACCAGTACACCGACCCCGGCATCCAACAGGGCTGGAAGCTCGTCCACGCGTTCCTCACGTTCGCGGTCTTCTTCCCGAGCCTGCTCACGTTCTTCAACGTCGTCGCGTCGCTCGAGAGCGGCGCCCGCGCCCGGGGTGGCAAGGGCTGGATCGCGTGGTTCGGGAAACTCCCGTGGGGCGACCCGTCGCTCGCGGCGCAGGTGCTCGCGATGCTCCTCTTCACCTTCGGCGGCGTCGGCGGCCTCATCAACGCCTCCTACAACCTGAACCTCGTCGTCCACAACACCGCGTGGATCGTGGGCCACTTGCACCTGACGGTCGGCACCGCCGTGACGCTCACCTTCATGGGGATCACCTACTGGCTCGTCCCGCACCTCCGTGGCCGCGCCCTCTGGTCCCGGAAGCTCGCGGTGGCCCAGGTGTGGCTCTGGTTCGTCGGGATGATCATCTTCTCGAACACCCTCCACCGTCTCGGGCTCATGGGCATGCCGCGCCGGACGATGATCGGCGCCGCCTCCTACGTCCAGCCCGAGTGGAAGGCGCTCCTGCCGCTCGTCGGAATCGGCGGCTCGGTCCTGTTCGTGTCTTCTATGCTCTACTTCCTGAATCTGATCCTGACGCTCGTGGCCTCGCGCGCGCCGGCGCCCGCGGTGCCCGGGTTCGCTGAGGCGCTCTCGGGGCCCGACCACGCGCCGGCGATCCTCGACCGCTGGCGCCCGTGGATCGTGCTCGCATTCGTGCTGATCGCGGTCGCCTACGGGCCGACGCTCGTGCGCCTGGCGGTGACGACGCCGTTCAACGCCCCGGGGCTCAGGGTGTGGTGAGCGTCAATGTAGGGCTGGGACCGGTGCCGGGGGGAAAGGTCACTTCCATGATCCGCGCTATTTGTTGGCTCTTGCTCGCCGTTGTGCTCGGCGTTCCGGCTCCGGCCTCGGCCGTCGATCCGCGTGGCTCTGAGGGGAGTCATCATCTGGCGCAGACCAAGCGTCCGGCGCCGGCGACGCCCTCGGCGCCGAAGGTCTCGAAGAAGAGCCCGGCCGCCGAATACACGCCGACGGTCCGCTTCCGGCTGAGGACAGAGCTGGCGGAAGGCAAGCTCGCCTTCGTCGGCGTGGGCGGCGACATCGAAGGCGTGGTGAACCCCGCGCTGCGAGTGGCCCGGGGCGACATCGTGCAGATCGGGCTCATCAACGGCGACGGCATCGAGCACGACGTCGTGTTCCCCGACTTCAACGCGTCGACTGACCGCGTGAATCGCAAGGGCGCCAGCAGCGTGACCGTGTTCCGCGCGGACAAGGCTGGCGAGTTCGCGTACTTCTGCTCCCTTCCGGGCCATCGCCAGGCCGGCATGGAGGGCAAGATCTCCGTGGGCGGCGCTAAGGCGCCGGTCGCGGCGGCGCGCCTGTCGGTGAGCATCGTGCGAGATCCGACCGATCTTCCGGGGCCGCTCGCTGCGGGACCGCCACGGACGATCGCCGTGGACCTCGAGGCGCGCGAAGTCGTCGGACGCCTCGCGAACGAGACGACGTACGCGTACTGGACCTTCAACGGCAAGGTGCCCGGCCCCTTCCTACGTGTCAGGGCCGGCGACACGGTCGAGCTGCGCTTCAAGAACGGCGCGGATAGCCGGATGATCCACTCGGTGGACCTCCACGCGGTTACCGGCCCCGGCGGCGGCGCGGTGATGACTCAGACGCCGCCCGGCGAGACCAAATCGTTCACCTTCAAGGCGCTCAACCCGGGGCTCTACGTCTACCACTGCGCGACGCCGATGGTGGCCAACCACATCTCGAGCGGGATGTACGGCCTGATCCTCGTGGAGCCCCCTGGCGGCCTGCCGAGGGTGGACCGCGAGTTCTACGTCATGCAGGGCGAGCTCTACACGGATCGCGGGTTCGGTCAGCGCGGCCACGACGAGTTCAGCGTCGAGAAGCTGCTGGCCGAGCGCGCCGAGTACTTCGTGTTCAACGGTGCGGTCGGTGCGCTCACCGCCGAGCGTCCGATGAAGGCGAAGGTGGGCGAGACCGTCCGCATCTTCTTCGGGGTCGGCGGCCCGAATGCGACCTCGTCCTTCCACGTCATCGGCGAGATCTTCGACCGCGTGTACGATCAGGCGTCGATTACGTCGCCCCCAGCCACCAACGTGCAGACGACGGCGGTGCCCCCCGGCGGCGCCGCGATCGTAGAGTTCACGCTCGAGGTCCCCGGGCGGTACATTCTCGTGGACCACGCGCTGTCGCGGCTCGAGCGAGGGCTTGCCGGCTTCCTGCTCGTCGAGGGTCCGGACAACCCGGAGGTCTTCCGCGGCGAGAACGGTGCGGCGGCAACGACGAGTGGACACTGATGACGATCTCCTGAATCTTCAGATCTAGCCGTATCATGAGCCTCGGGGGTCCCGCGCATGGGTCTGCTCGACGGCACGACCGGCATCGTCTTCGGGGTCGCCAACAAGCGCTCCATCGCCTGGGCCATCGCCCGGGCGCTCGCGGGCGCCGGGATGCGTCTTGCGTTCACCTACCAGGGTGACCGCCTCAAGGAGAACGTCGAGGAGCTCGCCGGGACGCTGCCCGGCGCGGTGAGCTACCCCTGCGACGTCGCGTCGGACGGAGAGATCGCCGCCGTCTTCGCCGGCGTGGCGCGCGACCTCGGGCGCCTCGACACGCTCGTGCACTCCGTGGCGTTCGCGCAGCGCGAGGACCTCGAGCGCGACTTCGTCGCGACCGCGCGCGAGGGGTTCCGCGTGGCGCACGACGTCTCGGCGTACTCGCTCGTCGGGCTGGTGCGCGCGGCGCTGCCGCTGCTCGAGAAGTCGGATCAGGCGTCGGTGATCGCGATGACGTACCTCGGCTCCGAGCGGGTCGCCGCCGGCTACAACGTCATGGGCGTGGCCAAGGCCTCGCTCGAGGCCTCGGTGCGCTACCTCGCGGCGAACCTCGGCCCGAAAGGGATCCGCGTCAACGCGATCTCGGCCGGCCCCGTCAACACGCTGGCCGCGCGGGGGATCCGCGGCTTCACCGAGATGCTCCAGCATCACGCCGAGAAGGCGCCGCTCCGCCGCAACGTCGAGCTGCGCGAGGTGGGGGACGCGGCGCTCTTCCTGGCCTCCCGCATGGCCTCGGGGATCACGGGCGAGGTGATCTACGTGGACTGCGGCTACAACATCATGGCGGTGTAGATGACCCTCCCGAAGGGGCGTCCCGCCGAGCCGATCAGGGCGCCGCGCGGCGCCGCGCTCTCGTGCAAGGGCTGGCCGCAGGAGGCGGCGCTCCGGATGCTCATGAACAACCTCGACCCCGACGTCGCCGAGCGCTGGGAGGACCTCGTCGTCTACGGCGGCTCGGGCAAGGCCGCGCGGAGCTGGGAGGCCTACCACTCGATCGTCGCGACGCTCCGGCGGCTCGAGGGCGACGCGACGCTGCTGGTCCAGTCGGGGAAGCCCGTCGGCGTCTTCACGACGTCCTCCGACGCGCCGCGCGTCCTGATCGTCAACGCCATGCTCGTCCCGGCGTGGGGCGACTGGGAGCACTTCAGAAAATACGAAGCGATGGGGCTCACGATGTACGGCCAGATGACGGCGGGCTCGTGGATCTACATCGGGACACAGGGGATCCTCCAGGGCACCTACGAGACGTTCGGGGCCTGCGCGCAGAAGTACTTCGGGGGAACGCTCGCCGGACGCCTGGTTCTCTCCGCGGGGCTCGGCGGGATGGGTGGAGCCCAGCCGCTCGCGGTCACGCTGAACGCGGGCGTCGGGCTCTTCGTCGAGATCGATCGCGAACGGATCGAGCGGCGGCTGCGCCTCCGCTACGTCGACCGGATGACGTCGTCGCTCGACGAGGCCCTCGGCTGGGCGGAGGAGGCGAGGGAGAAGCGCGCGCCGCTCTCGATCGCGCTCCACGGCAACGCCGCGGAAGTCCACCCGGCACTGGCGCGCCGCGGGATCCGGTTCGACGTCGTGACGGACCAGACCTCGGCCCACGACATGCTGAACGGCTACATCCCCGCGGGCCTTTCGGTGCAGGCGGCGACGCGGCTCCGCGCGCGCGATCCCAAGGAGTACCTCGCGCGCTCCCATGCCTCGCTCGCCGAGCACATGCGCGCGATGCTCGAGCTCCAGAAGAGCGGCGCGATTCTCTTCGACTACGGCAACAACATTAGGAAGGCGGGCGATGCTCGAGCTCCAGAAGAGCGGCGCGATTCTCTTCGACTACGGCAACAACATCAGGAAGGCGGCCGAGAACGCCGGCGTCACCGACTTCGCCTATCCCGGCTTCGTGCCCGCCTTCATCCGCCCGCTCTTCTGCGAGGGGCAGGGGCCGTTCCGCTGGGTCGCGCTCTCGGGCGATCCCCAGGACATCTATGAGACCGACGCCGCGCTGATCCGGGCCTTCGGCGACAACGCGCACCTGGTCCGCTGGCTCCGTCTCGCGCGCGAGCGGGTTCACTTCCAGGGGCTGCCGGCGCGGATCTGCTGGCTCGGCCACGGCGATCGGGCGAGGGCGGGGCGGATCTTCGGGCGAAGGCGGGGCGGATCTTCAACGACCTGGTGGCGTCCGGGCGCGTGAAGGCGCCGCTCGTGATCGGCCGCGACCACCTGGACTCGGGCTCGGTCGCCTCGCCCCACCGCGAGACGGAATCGATGCGCGACGGCTCGGACGCGATCGCCGATTGGCCGATCCTCAACGCGCTCGTGAACACGGCGGCGGGCGCCACGTGGGTCTCGGTCCACCACGGCGGAGGCGTCGGCATCGGCTATTCGATCCACGCGGGCATGGTCGTGGTCGCCGACGGCACCCCCGACGCGGCACGCCGGCTCGAGCGCGTGCTGACGACCGATCCGGGCACCGGCATCATGCGCCATGCCGACGCAGGCTATGACGACGCGATCGCCGCGGCTCGGCGTCACGGCCTCGACCTGCCGGGCGTCACGACGTGAGCGCGGCCGCGGGCCGATGAGCACCGCTGACCTCGTCGTCACGAACCTCGCCGAGCTGATCACGTGCGAGCCGGCGCTCGGCGAGGGGCCGCTCGGCGTGATCACGCGAGGCGCGATCGCGGCGGCCGGCGGTCGGATCGTGTGGGTCGGCCCGGAGTCGCGGCTTGCCGCCGAGGTCACAGCCGCGCCCGGCGCGCAGCGCATCGACGGCCGCGGGGCGGTCGGGCTTCCCGGCTTCGTCGACTCCCACACCCACGCGATCTTCGCGGGCTCGCGCGAGGAGGAGTACGCGCTCCGCGCGCGCGGCGCCTCGTACCAGGAGATCGCCGCGGCGGGCGGCGGGATCCTCTCGACCGTGCGCGCCACGCGGGCGGCGAGCCGCGACGACCTGGTCGAGCTGGCGCTGCCACGGCTCGCGACCGTGCTCGCGCACGGCACGACGACGATCGAGATCAAGTCGGGCTACGGGCTCACGACGGCGGACGAGCTCAAGATGCTCGCGGCCGCGCGGCGGCTCGCCGAGCTCCAGCCCGTCGAGGTCCATTCGACCTTCTGCGGCGCGCACGAGGTCCCGCCCGAGTTCAAGGGGCGGACCGACGCGTACGTCGATCTCGTCGTGGACGAGATGCTGCCCGCGGTCGCCGAGCGGACGCTCGCCGAGTACGTGGACGTGTTCTGCGAGGAGGGCGTGTTCTCCATCACCCAGGCCCGGCGCATCCTCGACGCGGGAGCGTCGTATGGGCTCAGGGCGAAGTTCCACGCCGACGAGTTCGTCACGCTCGGCGGCGCCGAGCTCGCCGCCGAGCTGCACGCGCTCTCGGCCGATCACCTGCTGAAGGCGCGCGTCGAGGATGTGGCGAAGATGAAGGAGGCGGGGGTGACCGCCGCGCTCCTCCCCGGAACCGCCTTCTTCCTCGGGCTCCCGTACGCGCCCGCCCGGAAGTTCCTCGAGACCGGCGTGCGCGTGGCGCTCGCCTC
>Ga0209590_10000096_pt1 | contig 21038 bp, 22 predicted proteins | sample CZO8metaG_FD_188353 | JGI IMG/M metagenome (GOLD analysis project Ga0209590, IMG submission 188353) | Vadose zone soil microbial communities from the Eel River Critical Zone Observatory, Northern California, USA - CZOApr15con1.8 metaG... | ecosystem: Environmental > Terrestrial > Soil > Vadose...
ATTTCATGCGCTTCCTGCTGCACTGGCAGCACGTCGCAGGCGAAACTCAGGTGAAGGGCGTCGAGGGACTTGCCGCTGTGATCGAACAGCTCGACGGCTACGAGGTTCCCGCGGGCGCCTGGGAGCACGAAGTGCTCGCCGCCCGCGTGCAGGACTACGAGCCCGATTTCATCGACAGGCTTTGCCTCTCGGGCCGCGTGGCCTGGGGCCGGCTCTCTCCTTCAAATGGTTCGGGCAAGGCACCGCTGCGCAGCTCGCCGATCGCCTTGATGCTGCGCGAGCACGCGGAGCTGTGGCGCGCTGCCGCCGAACCGGAAGCCGGCGAGCTGAGCTCGGAGGCGGGCGCCGTATACGAGGCGCTGCGCTCGCGCGGCGCGTCGTTCTTCCATGAGATCGTGTCCGCCACCGGGCAGCTGCGCACGCAGGCCGAGCGTTCGCTTGGCGAGCTGGCGGGCTCGGGCCTCGTCACCGCCGACAGCTTCGGGGGCTTGCGCGCGCTGCTCGCGCCCTCCGAGAAGCACAAGCGGCGCTCGCGCCGCCGCCATCCCTCCTACGAAGTGGACACCGCGGGGCGCTGGGCGCTGCTCTGCAGCGATGCGGCGGTCGACGACGGCAAGCGCGTCGAGGAGATCGCGCGCGCGTTGCTCAGCCGCTACGGCGTGGTTTTCCGCGCGCTGCTCGCGCGCGAATCGCGGCTGCCGACCTGGCGGGAGCTGGCGGCCGTATACCGGCGGCTGGAGGCGCGCGGCGAGATCCGCGGCGGGCGATTCGTCTCGGGCTTCGGCGGCGAGCAGTTCGCTCTAGCCGACGCGGTCGGCCGGCTGCGCGCGGTACGCAAGCTCGAAAAAAGCGGCGAGTTCGTTGCGCTCTCCGGCGCCGATCCGCTCAATCTCGTCGGCATCGTCACGCCTGAAGCGCGCGTCGCCGCGATCACGCCCAACCGAGTGCTGTTCCGCGACGGCCTCGGGATCGCGGCGCTCGAGGCCGGCGAAGTCCGGCGCCTGGCCGTATCGGAATTCGACGATGACACCCTGAAATCGCTCTTCTGGCGCCGCTCGAGCGCGCTCGGTTTTACGCCGCGGCCGCTCTCCGAAATTGGCCGAAAACGCATGCTTGAACGCAAGCTGCGTGTTCCGCTACCGGGCTGAGGTCCAACAGAGACGGGGAGAGGGGAGGTAACGGAGGGAGAGGGTCCTCCCTCTCCCTCTGTTCGTAACTTTCCAGCGGAGCGTCAGCTTGGCTAGCCGGAGGCTAGCCAAGCATGTCGCTCCAGATATTCTGCGCCCACGCCCAGCCGTAGCCGCCCTCGATCTCGCTGCGGCCCGAGGAGACGCCGCTCGCGCCCGGCACGACCGTCAGCGTTTTCTGCGCGGGATCATAGCGGTGCACCGAGGCGACGTGGATGACTTCCTTGTCGGAAACGAAGCTGTAGCAGGTGTTGGCGATGACCGGCTGCGGATTGGGCGCGCGGCCGTTCATGAGCTCGATGATCGCGGCGGCGGCGAGCTTGCCGTGGTTGTTCGCCATGTGGCCGGACTTGGGCATCGCCGGCGCCGAAAGCGTCGCATCGCCGAGCACGTGGATGCCCTTGTGCGCGGTCGATTCCATGCTGAGCCAGTCCACGCCGCACCAGCGCGTGTTCGGCGCGAGGAGCCCCGCGGTGCGCGCGATATCTCCCGCGCGCATCGGCGGCAGAACGTTGAGCACGTCGCCCTTGATGGTGTCGAAATCGGTCTTGACCGTCTTCGCGCGCGCGTCCACCGCTTTGGCCTCGCTGTTGCCGCGGTACTCGATCATGCCCTTGTAGAGCTCGTTCCAGGCGGCTTTGAAAAGCGCCGGCTTCGAGACGACGTCCTCGTTCGCATCGAGGATGATGACCTTGGAGCGCGGCTTCGCCTGCTTGAAGTAGAAGGCGACCTGGCAGGCGCGCTCGTAGGGTCCCGGCGGACAGCGGTAGGGCGCCCGCGGAACCGAAAGGATATAGACGCCGCCGTCGGGCATCGCCTCGAGCTGCTGCCGTAGAGCGACGGTCTCCGGACCGGCCTTCCAGGCGTGCACAATCGTTTTTTGCGCTTCGGGGTTATAGCCCTCGATCTGATCGTGCATGAAATCGACCGCAGGCGATACGACCAGCCGGTCGTAGGGCAGGTCCTCGATGCGCTTGAGGGAAACCCTCTTCTTCTCGACGTCGATCGCGGTGGCTTCGTCGCGGATCACCTGCACGCCGTAGTCGCGCAGCCTCGCGTAGCTGCGCGTGATGTCGCCCATCGTCCTGGTTCCCCCGAGGACGAGGTTGGACGTAGGGCAGGAGATGAACTCGGCGTTGCGCTCGATCAGGACCACCTCGATCGCGCCTTCGCTCCACATGCGCAGGTACTTCGCCGCAGTCGCCCCGCCGAAGCCCCCGCCGATGACGATCACGCGGCCGATCGGCTTCGCCGGGGCGCTCGGCTGCGTCATGCAGCCCGGCAGGAGCGAGGTCGCCGCGGCGCCGGAAATCTTCAGGAAATCGCGTCGGGTCAATCGGCTCATGATCGTCTCCTATCTCGCCCTTTGCTCCGAGAAATACGCGGCGAGCGCATCGATCTGCTCGTCGGTATAGCCCCTCGCGATCTGGTGCATGATCGTCGCCGGGCGCTTGCCGGCCCTGAAATCCTGCATCTGCTGCGCGAGATAGGACCGCTGCTGGCCGGCGAGATTCGGCATTCCCTGCCGACTCGCTCCATTTGTCCCGTGGCAGGTGGCGCAGGCGGCGGCGAGGTTGCGGCCGAGGTTGGGATCGGCGCCCTGCGCCGGAGCGCTCGGGGCGAGGGCAGCGCCGGAGACGAACGCGGCGGCAAACAGTGTGCGGATCATGGCAGCCTCCTCGAAAATTCTTTTCCTTGTGATTTCGAGTTTCCGTCCGGCCCGGCGGGCTGTCAAGGGGCGCGGCTCGCGCCGCGCGAAAAATAAAAGGCCGCCCGCGGCGGCCTCTGTCCGTGTTTCAGCGGGCGTTCACGTTTCGGGGGCGACCTCCGGCAATTTCTCCTCGGAAAACGCGAGCGTGATCTTGCCGTTCGCGTCGATGTCGACCGTGACCTTGCCGCCGTTGGCGAGCTTGCCGAAGAGCAGCTCGTCGGCGAGCGCCCGGCGAATCGTGTCCTGGATCAGCCGCGACATCGGGCGGGCGCCCATCAGCGGATCGAAGCCGTGCTTGCCAAGGTGCTCGCGCAGCGCGTCGGTGAATATCGCCTCGACCTTCTTCTCGTGCAGCTGCGCCTCGAGCTGCATCAGGAACTTGTCCACCACGCGCAGGATGATGTCGTGGTCGAGCGAGCGGAACGAGATGGTCGCGTCGAGCCGGTTCCTGAACTCCGGCGAGAACAGCCGCTTGATCTCGGCGCTTTCGTCGCCCGGCTCCTTCTTCGCGGTGAAGCCCATCACCGGCCGGTTGAGCGCCTCGGCTCCGGCGTTGGTCGTCATGACGATGATGATGTTCCTGAAGTCGGCCTTCCTGCCGTTGTTGTCGGTGAGGGTGCCGTGGTCCATCACCTGCAGCAGGATGTTGAAGATGTCCGGATGCGCCTTCTCGATCTCGTCGAGCAGCAGCACCGCGTAAGGCTTCTTGGTGACCGCCTCGGTCAGGAGTCCGCCCTGGTCGAAGCCGACGTAGCCGGGGGGCGCGCCGATCAGGCGCGACACGGCGTGCCGCTCCATGTATTCGGACATGTCGAAGCGGTGCAGCTCGATCCCCATGCAGTAGGCGAGCTGGCGCGCGACCTCGGTCTTGCCGACGCCGGTGGGCCCGCTGAAGAGGAAGCAGCCGATCGGCTTCTGCGGATTGGCGAGCCCGGAGCGCGCGGTGCGGATCGCCGACACCAGCGCCTCGATCGCCTGATCCTGGCCGAACACCACGGCCTTCAGGTCGCGGTCGAGGTTCTTCAGCGCGGTGCGGTCGTCCTGCGACACCGAGGCGGGCGGGATGCGCGCGATCTTGGCGATGATCTCCTCGATCTCCGTCTTGCCGACGACCTTCTTCTGCCTGGACTTGGGCAGGATCTTCTGCGCGGCGCCCGCCTCGTCGATCACGTCGATCGCCTTGTCGGGCAGGTGCCGGTCGTTGATATAGCGCGCGGACAGCTCGGCGGCGCTCGTCAACGCATTGCCGCTGTACTTGATGCCGTGGTGCGCCTCGAAGCGCGATTTCAGGCCGCGCAGGATCGCGACCGTCTCTTCGACCGAAGGCTCGGGCACGTCGATCTTCTGGAAGCGCCGCGACAGCGCGTGATCTTTCTCGAACACGCCGCGGTACTCGTTGTAGGTGGTCGCGCCGATGCATTTCAGCGCCCCGGAGGAGAGCGCCGGCTTGAGGAGGTTCGAAGCGTCCAGGGTCCCGCCCGAGGCGGCGCCGGCACCGATCAGCGTGTGGATCTCGTCGATGAAAAGGATCGCATTCGGGTTGTCCACCAGCTGCTTCAGCACCGCCTTCAAGCGCTGCTCGAAATCGCCGCGGTACTTGGTCCCCGCGAGCAGCGCGCCCATGTCGAGCATGTAAACCTGGCAGCGCGTGAGAATTTCGGGCACCTGACCCTCGACGATGCGGCGCGCGAGCCCCTCGGCGATCGCGGTCTTGCCCACGCCCGCCTCGCCCACGAGGAGAGGGTTGTTCTTGCGCCGCCGGCACAGCGTCTGGATGACGCGCTCGATCTCGCGCTCGCGGCCGATCAGCGGATCGATCTTGCCGACCAGCGCCTGGGCGTTGAGGTTGAGCGTATAGGTTTCGAGGGCGCCGCCGGATTGCTGCTCGTCGCCCGCGGCTTCCTGCTCGGACTCGCCGCCGCCTTTGGCTTCCTTCGATGCCGGCGTCTTGGTGATGCCGTGCGAGATGTAGTTCACGACGTCGAGGCGCGTCACGCCCTGCTGGTGGAGGAAATATACGGCGTGCGAGTCCTTCTCGCCGAAAATGGCGACGAGCACGTTCGCGCCGGTGACTTCCTTCTTGCCCGAGGATTGCACGTGCAGGATCGCGCGCTGGATGACGCGCTGGAAGCCCAACGTGGGCTGCGTGTCGATTTCCGCGGTTCCCGCGACCGTTGGCGTATGCGCGGTGATGAAGTCCCCCAGGGCCTTTCTCAATTCCTCGATGTTGGCGGCGCACGCGCGCAGCACTTCCGCCGCGGTGGGGTTGTCCAGCAGCGCGAGCAGCAGGTGCTCGACGGTGATGAACTCATGCCGCTTCTGGCGAGCCTCCACGAAAGCCATGTGCAGGCTGACTTCGAGTTCCTGGGCGATCATCGGTTGTCCGCAATCCTCTTCATGCGATAACTCACGTTTCCTCCATGACACATTGTAGCGGGTGCTGGTGCCTGCGTGCATACCCGACCACCTGCTCGACCTTGGTCGTGGCGACGTCCTTCGGGTAGACCCCACAGATACCCATGCCCTCGCGATGGACTTTGAGCATCACCTGTGTTGCCTTCTCCCGAGTCATGGAAAAGAATTTTTGCAGCACGATGACAACGAATTCCATGGGGGTGTAGTCGTCGTTCAAGATGATGACCTTGAATAAGGGGGGAGGCTTGAGCTTGGATTTCTTGGCCTCGAGTAGAGCGCCTTCTCGCATGCGGGTCGCCATACGTCACTTAACTTAACTTATGCCAGAAGCTCCCACCCGTCAAACCGCTTGGACCCGGTTGCAGGAGGAAAATCACGAGCTTCATGCGCACCCTGTTGGGCGGAAGCGCCTCCATCAATGTCGGCTGATCGTCCATAATGTAATCGCTGTCGCTGCATCGTGCAACCTCAAACGTGCTGGCAGAACAAGGGGTTGACGCTCCGTCGGGCACTTGACGTCATCGCTCAAAGCGCGTAAAAGGCTTCCCTGTGTTTGTCCTCCATGCGGTTTGCAGGCTCAAATTCCTCTGCTGCGTTGAAGTACAGGCATAGTTGAAAGTGTCCCGGTATTAAAACTCAGGAAGGTTCTATGCCAACAGGTACGGTAAAGTGGTTCAATGATGCCAAGGGTTATGGCTTTATAACCCCGGACGACGGCGGTGAGGATTTGTTTGCGCACTTCTCCGCGATTCAGATGAGCGGCTTCAAAACGCTCAAGGAAGGACAGAAGGTCCAGTTCGAAGTCACGCAAGGCCCGAAAGGCAAGCAGGCTTCGAACATCCAAGCCGCGAGCTAGAGCGCTCGCGAGCTCTCGGGCGGCACCCCCGCCTAAGGCTGCAAGTTCCCCTCGTTTTCGACCTCGGGTTACCGGGGTCGGGCGCTCTTTTTCCGTTCGGAATGAGCCCGTTTGCGCGCTTTCAGGCACGCGCCCGCGTCACTGCATGCGCCGTTTGAGCTCTTCGTCCACTGCGTTCATGAACTCGTCGGTGCTGAGGAACGGGTGGTCCGGGCCGATCAGGAGCGCCAGGTCCTTGGTCATCCTCCCGGATTCCACCACGTCGACGCAGACCTTTTCCAGGGTTTCGGCGAACTTGATCAGCTCGGGGGTGCCGTCCATGCGTCCGCGGAAGATCAGCCCGCGAGTCCAGGCGAAGATCGAGGCGATGGGATTGGTCGAAGTAGGCTTGCCCTGCTGGTGCAACCGGTAATGTCGCGTCACGGTGCCGTGCGCGGCCTCGGCCTCGACCGCTTTGCCGTCGGGGGACATGAGCACCGAAGTCATCAGACCCAGCGACCCGTAGCCCTGGGCGATGGTGTCGGACTGCACGTCCCCGTCGTAGTTCTTGCACGCCCAGAGATAACCGCCGCTCCATTTCAGGCTCGCGGCGACCATGTCGTCGATCAGGCGGTGCTCGTAGGTCAGGCCCGCCGCGTCGAACCGCTTCTTGAACTCCGCGTCGAAGATCTCCTCGAACAGGTTCTTGAACCGGCCGTCGTAGACCTTGAGAATCGTGTTCTTGCTTGAGAGATATACCGGGTATTTGCGCTGCAAGGCGTAGTTGAAGCAGGCGCGCGCGAAGCCCTTGATCGATTCGTCGAGGTTGAACATCGCCATGGTGACGCCCGCGCCGGGCGCCTTGAACACTTCGCGCTCGACCGCGGCGCCGCCGCCCTCGGGCTGAAAGCTGAGTTTGATCGTGCCGGAGCCGTCGAACTTGATCTCGGTGGCGCGGTACTGATCTCCGAAACCGTGACGCGCGATCACGATCGGCTTGTTCCAGTGGGGGACGATGCGCGGCACGTTCCTGCAGATGATGGGCTCTCGGAAGATCGTGCCGTCGAGAATGTTGCGGATGGTGCCGTTCGGGCTGCGCCACATCTGCTTCAGCTTGAACTCCTTCACGCGCCCTTCGTCCGGAGTGATGGTCGCGCACTTGACGGCAACACCGTGCTTTTTTGTGGCGTTGGCCGCGTCGATCGTGATCTGATCGTTGGTCTTGTCCCGAGCTTCGACGCCGAGGTCGTAGTACTTCAGATCGACGTCGAGGTAGGGAAGGATCAGCTTCTCCCGGATCATCTTCCAGATGATCCGGGTCATCTCGTCACCGTCCATCTCGACGATCGGGTTCCTGACCTTGATCTTGTTCACGGGAGGCTCCTGCAGTTTCGCTTTGGATGTAAGAGGTCTGCGCGGCCCGGTGCAGCCATGGCCGCGCGAAAAGGCGTGTTCTTGAGAGGGCGCTATTATAGCGAATCGTCGCGAGAGTCCCCCGCAGCGCCGGAGCGTGGGGCAAGGAAGGGAAAAGGCTCCAACCAGCTGTTGTTGCAAAAGAAATCAGCTCGCCGGGTTGCGCCTTCCGGCGGCTTTTCGTTACAATGCGCTCGCGCCTGTCAACCTCGCAACGCAAAGGGCGTTAGGGGGAGGGACTGGTCCCGAGGCAGAGGACCGGTCGCAACCCGATCGTTAACTCCACGGAGAGGAAAATATGAGGAAGCTGATCTCCATCTTGGTGGCCGCTGTGTTCGCCGTTTCGAGCGGTGCGGCTGTGGCGATGTCCCATACCGGCGCCAAGCCGATGGACAAGAAGGAAGAGATGAAGAAGGGCGACAAGAAGGGCGGCAAGAAGGCTCCGAAGAAGGCCGCGAAGAAGGACGAAAAGAAGTAACTTGCGCTTCGGTGAAACCAAGGCAGGGCCTCCAGCCCTGCCTTTTTTATTTCCGCGTATGAGACGGCTTGGCCTGAAGATCGAGGTTTGTATGGGCGCCATGGCGGCCGCGACCGCCTTTGCCCAGTTGCCGACGGTGGAGCTTGCCGCCAGCATCCACCTCATTCGCGCCGAAGTGGCCTATACCTTCGACACGCGGGCGCAGGGTCTCATGTTCCGCAAGGCGCTCGGTCCCAATGAAGGCATGTTCTTCGTGTTCCCTCGGGCCGAAATCCACTGCATGTGGATGAAGAACACCCTGATCCCGCTTTCGGTGGCGTTTCTGGACGAAAAGGGAAGGGTCGTCAGCATTGCCGACATGCAGCCGCAGACCGAAACCTCGCATTGCGCGGCGGCACCCGCCAAGTTCGCGCTGGAAATGAGCCACGGCTGGTTCGCCGCTAAGGGCATCAGGTCCGGCGCGACGATCCTCGGCGTCGACAAGGCGCCTGCGGCGCGCTGAGGGCCTTCAGGGAGAAGAAGCGGGGGACTCGCGTCCCCCGCCGTTTCTGCCGGGCTCGATCTAGCCGAAAAACAGCGCGGTGTGCGCCCCCGCCGCCATGAAGTACAACATCGGAAGGGAAAACATCGTATTGGTGCGCGAGGCGAGGAAAGCGACACGGCGCGCCCTGTTCTTTTCCTCGTCGGTCGCCTGCACCATGCCGAGGATCTTCTTCTGGTTGGGCCAGATCAGCCCCCAGACGTTTATCAGCATGATGGTTCCAAGCCAGGCACCGACGCCGATCGCGTAATACGACTTGTTCAGGAACAGGAACGCGTCGAGGAAATGCCGCCCCAGCAGCGCCGCTCCCGCAAGCCAGGTTACGACGGCCGCCCAGCGGAACCAGAACAGCGCGCGGGGCATCACGTGTTTGGAGATGCCGGCCGCCGTGCCGTCGGCCGCTGCCGCCTTCGCCGCCGCGACATTGACGAAATTGAAGTAGTAGAGCAGGCCGATCCACATCACGCCGGCGAGGAGGTGGATCCAGCGAGAGATTGCAGGTACCCAGTCCATGTCAGCCTCCCAGCGCGTATGAGACGATGTTGTGCAGGATCAGGGTCAGGATCAAGCCGCTGATGACCGTCCCCCAGAGTGAATCAAGCGGATTTTTCATGGTCGTTCTCCCGATGATCGGAGCCGCAAGCGCGCGGCCCGCGTAATTCTCGGTCCAAAGCGGGCCCGATTGCAAGCGCGAGTTCGCGGAAGGCTCCGAATGAGCGCGGGTTTGATCCCGTGTGCTCAGTCTTTGGCGGCGATGCGCGCTCGGGCGCGCCCCCTGGCGAAGCGCAGAGCCACCGACTCTCCTACGGTCAGGGCGGCGCTGTCGCGCACGATGCCGCCGTCCAGCTTGTGCACGATGCTGTAGCCGCGCTCCAGTACCGCGGCCGGGTCCAGGTGCGCGAGGCTCGCCGCGAGGCGCGCGCAATCGGCGGCGGCCCGTTCGACGCGGGCGCGAGTCTCTGCCCGTACCCGGGATATCGCCTGCACCCACCTCGCCGAGAGTTCGTCGAGATTGGGCAGCCGCGCCCGGCTGCGCTGCAAAAGCGCTGCGATCCGCCATTGCCGCTCTGCCACCACCCGGGCAAGGGCATGCCCGAGTCTCAGCCACAGCTGGCCCAGCAGCTCGCCCTGGGCCTGCAGCCTCGCGCCGGGGTGGACCAGCCTGCGTGCGAGGTGGTCGACGTGCAGCATGCGGCCCTCGAGCTCGTGCCGGGCCCGCAGCCCGATGCGTGCCGCCAATCTGGAAATGACGTGGAGCAGCTGGGTGCGTTCCGGGCTCACCATTTCGGCTGCAGCCGTCGGCGTGGGCGCGCGCCGGTCGGCGGCAAAGTCGGCGATCGTGAAGTCCGTCTCGTGGCCGATGCCGGTGACGACAGGAATCGGGCACGCCCGAACGGCGCGCGCCACGATTTCTTCGTTGAACGCCCACAGGTCCTCGATGCTGCCGCCGCCGCGCACCAGCAGCAGGACCTCGCACTCCTCTCGCCGGCCGGCGGTTCCGAGCGCGGCTGCGATTTCCTCCGCCGCGCCCTCGCCCTGGACCCTCACCGGGAAGAGGACGACCGCGACCGACGGGTCGCGCCGCTTCAGCGTGGTAAGCACATCCCGCAGGGCTGCTGCGTCGCGCGAAGTAACCACGCCGATCGTGCGCGGGAAGAGCGGCAGCCGGCGCTTCTTTTCCGTTTCGAACAGGCCCTCTTTCTCGAGCCTCTCGCGAAGCCTCAGGAAAGCCTCGAACAGCGCGCCGCGTCCGGCGCGCCGCATGGTTTCGACGTTGAGCTGAAAGTCGCCGCGCGGCTCGTACATCGTCACGAGCACCTGCGCTTCGACTTGCAGCCCATCTCGCGGCAGCCACTCGAGACCCCGGTGCCGGTGCCTGAACATCACGCAGCGCGCTTGCGCGTGCTCGTCTTTCAGGACGAAATAGGCGTGTCCGGACTTGGCGGTGGTGAAATTGGATATCTCGCCGGCAACCCAGAGCAAAGGATAGCGATGCTCGATCAGGTCCCGGACGCTGCGAATGAGGGCTGAGACGGTGAGAATTTCCCGGGGAGACGGCGTGGAAACCCGCGCCAGTGCTTGTTCTGCGCGCATCGGCCGATTGTAACCTATCCACAATGGGCCGCCCGCCGATTGGGCTCCCTATGAGCGGCTCATGCAAAGGCCGAAGTGCAGGACGTAAGCTATTGAGCAGAAATAGTAAAAATGAAAGGTCAAGTTTTCATCAGGAGGGAGAAAATCCTTTTGCGCGATTCACTTACGCGCGCTTTCCTACCGGTATGCACAACCTTATCCACAGTATTTGTGGATAAGGGTTTGGCACCGAGCACGTGCTCGGCATCCGTAATGGGCGCGGTCGCGCTCGATTTTTTTTCATGCCCGGGCGGCGCATCTTCTTGAAATATTTCGCCTTGCCGAATCCCCGGTCGCAGGCTAAAGTGGGCGCGGGTCTGACCCGGAGAACGCTGTTGTTCGCCATCATCCAGGCCGCGGGCTGGCCGATCTATTTTCTCCTTGCCGTATCGATCATCGCAGTTGCCCTCATCATCGAGCGGTTCATCATCCTCCGCAAGGAAAAAATCGTTCCAAGCGGTCTGCTGGAAAGGGTGCTCGTGGCGTACAAGAAACAGGGCGTGAGTGAAGAAATGCTGGAGAGGCTCTCGCAGGATTCCCCGCTAGGGCAGGTGCTCGCTTCGGGCTTGCGCAATCACAAGAGTCCCCGCCAAGTCATGAAGGACGCTATCGAGGAAGCCGGCAGCGCCGTGGCGCACGAGCTCGAGCGCTTCCTGACGACGCTCGGCACCATCGCCACGATCAGCCCTCTCATGGGCCTGTTCGGCACGGTGGTCGGCATGATCGAGATTTTCGGCTCGCAGTCGCCCTCCGGGTCCAACCCCCAGCAGCTCGCGCACGGCATTTCCGTGGCGCTGTACAACACGGGGTTCGGCCTGGTGATCGCGATTCCGGCGATGATCTTTTTCCGCCACTTCCGCGGCCGGGTCGAGACCTTCGTGATCGAAATGGAGCAGCAGGCGGCGCGGCTGGTCGACGTGGTCCACGGCGAACGCTTCGACTTCCAGCAGCCCCCGCACGCCCAGGCATGAGGTTTACCCGCAGGCCCAAGGAAGATCCGGAAATCAACCTGATTCCGATGATCGACGTGCTGCTGGTGATCATCATTTTCCTGATGCTGACGACGACCTACTCCAAGTTCGCGGAGCTGCAGATCAATCTGCCGAGCGCCGACGCCGAAAAGCAGCTGGAGCGCTCCAACGAAATCAACGTTGCGATCAGCTCCGGCGGGCAATACCAGCTGCAGCGAAAGCCGATCCAGTTCCGGGATGTTCCCAGCCTCGCCGAAGAACTCCGCCGCGCCGGCGCCGGCATGAAGAGCCCGATCGTCGTCATCAACGCCGACAATAACGCCACGCATCAGTCGGTGATCCGCGTCATGGACGCGGCGCGACAGGCGGGCTTCGGCCAGGTGGCGTTCGCGGTGGAGCAGGTCACGAAGTAGCGTGAGGGCCGCATCGGGCGGCCCGGCTCCCGTTCCTCCAATGAGCTTCGCCGCGCGCCACTGGTACCGGCTGAGCCCGGTGTCGGTCCTGCTCGTCCCGGTGGGGCTTCTGTTTCGCTTCCTGGCGGGCCTGCGCCGCCTGTTCTACCGTCTGGGCGTGCTGCCCTCGGCACGGCTTCGCGTCCCGGTGATCGTCGTCGGCAACCTCACCGTGGGCGGCACGGGAAAGACGCCGCTGATCCTCGCACTGGCCGAAGCCCTTCGCCGCAAAGGACGACGCCCCGGGATTCTCAGCCGCGGGTACGGCGGAGCCCCCGTCGGGCCTTGTGCGGTGAGCGCGGGAGACGACGCGGAACGGGTCGGCGATGAGCCGTTGCTGCTTGCCGAGCGCTCGGGCTGCCCGGTGTGGATCGGCGCCGACCGTGCGGCGGCCGGGCGCGCGCTGCTCGCGGCCCATGCCGAGTGCGACGTGATTCTCTGCGACGACGGGCTGCAGCACTACCGCCTTCGCCGCGATTTCGAAATTGCGGTCGAGGACGAGCGCGGCTACGGCAACGGCCTGCCGCTTCCGGCCGGACCTTTGCGTGAACCTGCGAGCCGTCGCGTGGACGCGACGGTCGTGAACGGCGCCGAGCCGAAGCCGGGCGCGTTTCGCATGCGGCTCATGCCGGCGGGCTTCTACCGGGTCGGCGAGCGGCCTGTGCCCGTGGCGCGCTCCGAGCTGTCGGGAAGGAGGCTGCACGCGGTCGCGGGAATCGGCAATCCAAAGCGGTTTTTCGAGGAGCTTGCGCGGATGGGTCTGAATTTCACGGCGCATCCGTTCCCCGACCATCACCGGTTTCGGCCGGCTGATCTAGAATTCGCCGACTGCGATCTGGTGCTGATGACCGAGAAGGATGCGGTAAAATGTCGGCGCTTCGGCCGGCGCGATCTGATCGCCGTGTCCGTCGACGCCGAAGTCGATCCGGTTCTCGGCGACCTCATTCTGGAACGCATTCATGGACGCGCGCCTGCTTGACATCCTCGTCTGCCCGATCTGCAAGGGACCGCTCGTCCATCGCAAGGCGCAGGCCGAGCTGATCTGCAAAGCTGACCGCCTCGGATTTCCGATCCGCGACGATATTCCGGTGATGCTCGAGGAAGAGGCGCGCAAGCTCGAGCCCACCGAGGAAGTCGAATAGGTCAGGCGGTGCCTGGAATTCGGCCCGCGTGAGCTTTACAGTCGTCATTCCGGCGCGGTTCGCCTCCACCCGTCTTCCCGGAAAGGCTCTCGCGGACCTTGGCGGCAAGCCCATGGTGGTGCGCGTCGCGGAACGGGCGCGTGAGAGCGGGGCGCAGCAGGTCTACATAGCCACAGATCACCGCGACGTCGCCCGCGCCGCGGAACAACACGGGTTCCGGGCGGTGATGACCCGTGCAGACCATCCCACCGGCACCGACCGCGTCGCCGAGGCCGTGGAGCGCATCGATCTGCCGCGCGACGCGATCGTGGTCGACGTGCAAGGCGACGAGCCGCTGATCGAACCGGGACTGATTCGCGCCGTCGCCGCCGTGCTTGCCGATACGCCCGAAGCTGCGATCGCCACCGCCTGCCACCCGATTCGGGAGGCCGCCGAGCTATTCAATCCCAACGTTGTCAAAGTGGTTCTTGATCGCGCGGGATTCGCCCGTTACTTCAGCCGCGCACCGATTCCTTGGGCGCGGGACGCGTTTGCTGCCTCGACCTCGGCGCTTCCCGCGGGTCTCCCTTGCTACCGCCACGTCGGAATCTACGCACACCGATGCGATTTCCTGCTGGCCTATTCCCGTCTTGCCCGCTCGCCGCTCGAGGATTTCGAGGCGCTCGAGCAGCTGCGCGCGCTCTGGCACGGCTACCCCATCGCGGTCGCGGTGCGGCAGGACGCGCCGCTCCCGGGCGTGGACACGCCCGAGGATCTGGAGCGCGCCCGGGCGCTGTTTGACCGCAAGGAGCACAAACGGTAGTTTCGCCTCATCGGGGGGCGCACCGCCGCGATTGCCGAGGACAATAATGAGACTGATCCTTCTCGGGCCGCCGGGAGCAGGCAAGGGCACGCAGGCGGGCTTCATCAGGGAACGCTTCCGCATTCCGCAGATCTCGACCGGGGACATGTTGCGCGCCGCGGTGAAGGCCGGCACCCCGCTCGGCATCGCGGCAAAGAAAGTCATGGACGCGGGTCAGCTGGTTTCCGACGACATCATCATCGGCCTGGTGAAGGAACGCCTGAAGGACCACGATTGCGGGAACGGGTGCCTGTTCGACGGCTTTCCGCGCACCGTCCCTCAGGCGGAGGCGATGCGCCACTCCGGAGTCGACCTCGACTTCGTTCTGGAGATCGATGTCGACGAGGACGAGATCATCCAGCGCATGAGCGGGCGCCGTGTGCATCCGGGCTCCGGGCGCGTCTACCACGTCAAGTTCAACCCGCCCAAAGTGCCCGGCAAGGACGACGTCACCGGCGAGCCGCTCATCCAGCGTGACGACGACAAGGAGGAGACGGTCGGAAGGCGCCTGCAGGTCTACCGGCAGCAGACCCGGCCGCTCGTCGATTACTATGCGAAATGGGCGGCCCAGGGCGACGCGCAGGCGCCGAAGTACAGGAAAATCTCCGGTATGGGCTCGGTCGCGGAAATCCGCGACCGGGTCTTCGCCGCGCTCAAAATGATATAACGCAATATGAAACCGAGAAATGCTTTCTATGCACAATCGGGCGGCGTGACCGCCGTCATCAACGCCAGCGCCGCGGGCGTGATCGAAGCCGCGCGCAAGCACAGGAACCGCATCGGCAAGGTCTACGCCGGCCGCGACGGCATCATCGGCGCGCTCAGCGAAGACCTGATCGACACGAGCAGGGAACCCGCGTCTTTCATCGCCAGGCTCAAGACGACGCCCGGCGGCGCGTTCGGCTCGTGCCGCTACAAGCTTAAGGGCATCGAGGAGAACCGGGCGCATTACGAGCGCCTGATCGAGGTGTTCCGCGCCCACGACATCGGCTACTTTTTCTACAACGGCGGAAACGACTCCGCCGACACCGCCTGGAAAATCTCGCAAGTCGGCGAGAAACTCGGCTACCCGCTCGTCTGCGTAGGCATTCCCAAGACCGTCGACAACGACTTGGCGGTCACCGACAACTGCCCCGGCTTCGGCTCGGTGGCGAAGTACGTCGCGACCTCGATCCGGGAAGCGGGCTTCGACGTCGCCTCGATGGCGAAGACCTCGACGCGCGTCTTCGTCATGGAGGTCATGGGCCGTCACGCGGGATGGATCACCGCTGCTTGCGGTCTCGCGGCCGACAGGGAGGGCGACGCGCCGCAGATCCTGCTTTTTCCGGAGATCCAGTTCGACGAGGAGAAGTTCCTCGCGCGCGTCAAGCAGGTCGTGGAACGCGACGGCTACTGCGCGATCGCGGTGTCGGAGGGGCTGCGCAACAGGGAAGGAAAGTTCCTTTCCGAGACCGGGCTAAAGGACGCTTTCGGCCATTCGCAGCTGGGCGGCGCGGGCGAGATCATCGCCAAGCTCGTCAAGGACCGCCTGGGCTACAAATACCACTGGGCGCTCGCCGACTATCTGCAGCGCGCGGCGCGCCATATCGCCTCGAAGGTGGACGTCGAGCAATCCTACAAGCTCGGCGTCGCCGCGGTGAAGCTTGCGATCGCGGGCAGGAATGCGGTGATGCCGGTGATCGAGCGCGTGTCGAACAAGCCCTATCGCTGGCGCATTGCGGTCGCAAATCTTGCCGACATCGCCAACAAGGAAAAGATGATGCCGCGCGATTTCATCACCGCGGACCGGTTCCACATCACGCCGAAGTGCCGCGCCTATCTCTCGCCGCTGATCCAGGGCGAGTCGCCGCCGCCGTACAAGAACGGGCTGCCCGACTACGTGAAACTCAAAAATACGCCGGTCCCGAAGAAGCTTCCCCCCTTCAAGATTTAGATTCGGGTTTCCTACTGCTATAATTTCGCGCTTTTCACCCAGGTCCGGGACAAGGGCATTCAGAGGAGAAGTCTATGAGCGGAGGTCTCTGGCTCGCTATCGTCTGCGGCGCGGCGGCGCTTGCCTACGGCGGCTGGCAAATATCCTGGATCCTGCAGCAGCCCACCGGCAACGATCGCATGCGCGAGATCGCGCAAGCCATTCATACCGGAGCGATGGCCTACCTCAATCGGCAGTACACGACCATCGGCATCGTCGGCGTGATCCTGTTCCTGGTGATCGGCCTTGTGCCCGGCCTGGGCTGGGCGACCGCCTGGGGATTCGCCGTCGGCGCGATCCTGTCGGGAGCGACCGGCTATATCGGCATGAACATCTCGGTGCGCTCCAACGTGCGCACCGCGGAAGCCGCGCGCGTAGGGCTGAACGAAGCGCTGACGCTTGCCTTCCGAGGCGGCGCGATCACGGGTCTTCTCGTCGTGGGCTTGGGCCTGTTAGGCGTCGCGGGTTACTACGCGATCATGGCGGCTTCGGCGGCGCCCGGTGTCGCGCTGAGCGACGTTATCAAGCCGCTCGTGGGCCTGGGATTCGGCGGCTCGCTCATCTCGATCTTCGCGCGGCTGGGCGGCGGGATTTTCACAAAAGGAGCGGATGTCGGCGCAGATCTCGTCGGCAAGGTCGAAGCGGGCATCCCCGAGGACGACCCGCGCAATCCCGCGGTGATCGCCGACAACGTCGGCGACAACGTGGGCGACTGCGCCGGCATGGCGGCGGACCTGTTCGAGACCTTCGCGGTGACCTTGATCGCAACGATGCTGCTCGGCGCGCTGATGGTGAAGACCGCCTCCGACGCGGCGGTCATCTATCCGCTCGCGCTCGGCGGCGTGTCCATCATCGCCTCGATCATCGGCTGCATGTTCGTCAAGGCGCAGCCGGGGAAGAAGATCATGAGCGCGCTCTACCGCGGAGTGATCGTCGCCGGGGTGATCGCTGCGATCCTATTCATCCCGGTGACCTGGAAGATCATGGGCAATCTGGTGAAGGACGTGCCGTTCGAGATCCTCGGCGTCAAGCAGATGATCACGATCTGGCACCTGTGGGGCGCGGCACTCGTCGGCCTTGTTCTCACCGCGCTGATGGTCGTCATCACGGAGTATTACACCGCAACCGAGTATTCGCCCGTACGCCACGTAGCGCAGGCCTCCACGACCGGGCACGCGACCAATATCATCGCGGGTCTGGGCGTATCGATGAAATCGACCGCGTGGCCGGTGATCGCCGTGTGCGCCGCGATTTTCATCGCCTACAAGCTCGCGGGGCTCTACGGCATCGCCATCGCCGCGACCGCGATGCTGTCGATGACCGGGATCATCGTCGCGCTCGACGCCTACGGCCCGATCACCGACAACGCGGGCGGAATCGCCGAGATGGCGGATCTGCCCGACTCGGTTCGCGCCATCACGGATCCGCTGGACGCCGTCGGCAACACCACCAAGGCGGTGACCAAGGGCTATGCCATCGGCTCGGCGGGCCTTGCGGCGCTCGTCCTCTTTGCCGACTACACCCACGCCCTCGATCACGCGGGCAAGTCCTTGTCGTTCGACTTGTCGAATCACATGGTGATCATCGGCCTGTTCATCGGCGGTCTCGTGCCTTACCTGTTCGGCTCGATGGCGATGGAAGCGGTCGGACGCGCAGCGGGCGCGGTGGTGATCGAGGTGCGGCGGCAGTTCAAGGAGATCCCCGGGATCATGAAGGGCAAGGCCAAGCCCGAGTACGGCGTAGCGGTAGACATGCTCACCCGCGCGGCGATCAAGGAGATGATCGTGCCGTCGCTGCTTCCGGTGCTCGTGCCGATCGTGGTGGGCTTGCTGCTCGGGCCGCAGGCCCTGGGCGGCGTGCTGATGGGCTCGATCGTCACGGGGCTCTTCGTCGCGATCTCGATGACCACGGGCGGCGGCGCCTGGGACAACGCCAAGAAGTACATCGAGGACGGCCACCACGGCGGCAAGGGCTCCGACGCGCACAAGGCCGCGGTGACCGGCGACACAGTGGGCGATCCCTACAAGGACACGGCGGGCCCCGCAGTCAACCCGCTCATCAAGATCATCAACATCGTCGCGCTCTTGATCGTGCCGCTGATGGTGTAGGCTGCAGCAGAGTCCCGGTTTTTATTGAAAGCGCTTTTTGGAACGTTTATGTTAGACTGCGTGTCCGATAGTCTATCGACAGTGGTATAACCGATATGGCTACTCCCAAAACGATCGTTGTTGTTCAAACAACGGTCCACAGCAAGATTCAATGGAATTTCTTTCAAGACCAGGCTTCAGGTCGATGGATTGCCGTCTGCGACCCGCTACGCCTAACGATTGAAGCCGATTCCAGTTCAGAATTGCGGGAGAACATCGAAGACGCCCTTCAGCTCTTCATGCGTTCATTGTTCAAGAGTGGCGATTTTGAGCGTTTTCTACAAGAGCACGGTTGGCAAAAGCGCGTTGTGGGAAATGTAACTAGTGGTGATGATGTGCGTTTTGATGTCCCAATAGAGCTTATCGCACAGCGCGCCAATGATCCCGCGCGACACGTTCATTAATAAGCTGCGCGCTCTCGGATATACCTACAGCGACCAGACAGATAAGTCGCAGCTTTGGCGGAAAAAGGGCGGAACCCATTGCGTGTGGATTCGCAGGAAAGAAGATCCACTTTCCGAAGCGTATGTCCGCTCAACACTCACGCAATGTGGATGTGCTTTGGGCGAGATAGAAAGATTCGTTGCCGAGTATAGGAAGCAATGACCTCCCTTTCTCCCGCTCGGCTTGCTAGTGCTGCGGTGGCGAAGCGCTCTCCCCAATGCAACCGCCGGGCGCGCTGCCCCCTTTTCATTTGACAAGCGCTTCGCGACGCGTCCTGTCGCGCAGTTCCCTCAGTTCGTGATACCAGGGTAAGAGAAGCTTTGGATTGGCGGCCGGATTTGCGCCGCTCGGGTTCGGCGTCACGAATACCAGTGTTGCGCCGATTCTCTCCGGTTGCAGGCCCGGTCGGATCGTGCGCTTTGCGCCCTCGGCAAACTGCAGGTATTTCTGAAACGCGCTGATGCCCTGGAACCAGGCAATTACGGGTTGATGGTGCAGCAGCTTGCGCTTCAGGATTAGGGCGCCGCGTCTGTAATCCTCGTCGGTCAGTTCGTCGGCGCGATCGGTCGCGCGCTTTACGATGTCGGTGAAGCCGATGCGATAGTCACCCAGCAGCTTAATTACCGCAGCTCCGCCGGGCTCGAGCGCTTCCGGCGCGATGCCGGCCGCGTTAAAGGTCGGCCAGAACCGGTTTCCGGGGCGCGCGAAATTGAAACCGCGGGTTGCAGAATAGATCGACGGATTGATGCCGATCGAGACGATCTCGAGTTCCGGTGCAAGCCGATCCGGAAGGACAAGCGGCCGATGCGCTCTCTTTGATCGCGCCGACGCGCGCTCAGCGCGCTTTAATTTCACGGCGGACGAAGGCGATCGATTTCGCCGAGACGGCAAGGTCGAGACAATCGAAGGTCCGTATCTCAGGCGTCGCTCTGAGCCAGGTGAGCTGGCGCTTGGCGAGCTGGCGCGTCGCAAATATCCCGCGATTGCGCAATTCGTCGCGATCGATTTGTCCCTCGAGAAACTGCCATACTTGCCGATATCCGACGCAGCGCATCGAAGGCAGGCCCGGCCGCAGCGCGTAGCGTTCGCGCAACGCACGCAGCTCCTCGACGAGCCCGCGTTCAAGCATCGCGTCGAAGCGTTCTTCGATGCGTCGATGCAGCGCGCCGCGATCGGACGGAACGAGAGCGAGTTCGATGAGGCGGAAGGGGAGGGCCGCAGATTTTCCTCGCCTGAGCAGTTGCGACATCGGCTTTCCACTGATCCGAAAGATCTCGAGTGCCCGCTGGATGCGCTGCGCATCGGTGGGTTTCAGCCGCGTGGCGGTTTCCGGATCGACGCGGGCAAGCTCCGCGTGCAACGCTTGCGAGCCGCGCTGCGCCGCCGCAGCATCGATGTCGGCGCGCACCTTGGCGTCGGATTCGGGCAAATCGGAAAGTCCTTCGCGCAGCGCCTTGAAGTAAAGCATGGTGCCCCCGACGAGCAGAGGGATCCGCCGACGCGCTGTGATTTCCCTCATCAAGCGCAGCGCGTCTTCTCGGAAACGGGCGGCTGAATACGCCTCGGTCGGGTCGATAATGTCGATCAGGTGGTGGGGCACCGCGGCGCGTTGCGCGGCCGAGGGCTTGGCCGTGCCGACGTTCATGTCGCGATATACCTGCGCCGAGTCGACACTCACCACTTCGAGCGGAAGCACGCGCGCGAGATCGAGGGCAAGCCGAGTCTTGCCGCTAGCGGTCGGTCCCATCAGCACGATTGCCGGAGGCGGTTCGCCGGATGCGCGGTGAGCGGATTGCAGCGAAACGGAGAGCACTCGGGCGGCTGTCAGCGGCCGCGCAAGAACAGCTTGTCCAGATCCGCAAGGCTCATCTGGTACCAGGTCGGCCGGCCGTGGTTGCACTGCCCGGAGCGCTCGGTCTCCTCCATTTCGCGCAGCAGCGCGTTCATCTCCGGTATCGTCAAGGCCCGGTTGGCGCGCACCGCGCCGTGACAGGCCATGGTTCCCAGCAGCTCGTCGCGGCGCTCGGTCAGCACGCGGCTTGCCCCGTACTCGCGGATATCCCGCAACACCGCCCGAGCGAGCTCGGCCGCATCGGCGTCGGCGAGCATGGACGGGACCGCGCGTACCGCCAGCGCGAACGGCGATATCGCCGCCACGTCGAAACCCAGTTGGTTGAGCGTGGAGCCGTGCTCCTCGACCGTTGCGACATCAACCCGGTCCGCATGGAAGGTGGAGGGGATAAGCAGCTTCTGCGTGTTCATCGCGCGCGAGTCGAGTGCCACCTTGAGTTTTTCGTAGACGATGCGCTCGTGTGCGGCGTGCATATCGACGAGTATCAGCCCATCCCGGTTCTGG
>Ga0209590_10000099_pt1 | contig 20858 bp, 19 predicted proteins | sample CZO8metaG_FD_188353 | JGI IMG/M metagenome (GOLD analysis project Ga0209590, IMG submission 188353) | Vadose zone soil microbial communities from the Eel River Critical Zone Observatory, Northern California, USA - CZOApr15con1.8 metaG... | ecosystem: Environmental > Terrestrial > Soil > Vadose...
CACCGCCAACAAGGCGCTGCTCGCCCACCACGGCGCCGAGCTCTACCAGGAGGCGCGCCGGGCCGGCGTCGCGCTCGGCTTCGAGGCGGCGGTGGCCGGCGGCATCCCGCTGATCCGCGCCGTGAAAGACGGGCTGGTCGCCAACCGTGTGCTGTCGCTGGCCGGCATCGTCAACGGGACCTGTAACTACATCCTGAGCAAGATGACCGACGAGGGCCTGGATTTCTCGCTGGTCCTCAAGGAGGCTCAGGCGCACGGCTACGCCGAGGCCGATCCGGCCCTCGACATCGAGGGCATGGACTCGGCCCACAAGCTGCAGATCCTCGTGGCGCTGGCCTTCCGCACGTTCGTGGATCTCAAGCACATCCACACCGAAGGGATCACGCGCGTCACCGCTCAGGACATCGACTACGCGCGGGAGCTCGGCTATCGGATCAAGCTCCTGGCGATCGCCAAGGCGACGGGTCCGGCCGGCGCTCCCAGCGCCGGCGTGGAAGTCCGCGTGCACCCCACGATGATCCCCGCCGCCTCCCCGCTGGCCGCCGTATCCGGCGTCTTCAACGGGATCTTCCTGACCGGCGACGCCGTCGGCGACCTCATGTTCTACGGACGAGGCGCGGGGCAGATGCCGACGGCGTCGGCGGTGCTGTCGGACGTGGTGGAGATCGCGCGGCGCATCGCGCACGGCATCCCCTCGCTCCCTCTCGAGCTGCCGTCGATCGGCCCGACGGCGCTGCCGCTCACGCCGATGGAGGCGATCCGCTGCTGCTACTACCTAAGAGTGACCGCCCAGGACCGGCCCGGCGTGCTGTCCCGGGTCGCGGGCATCCTCGGCGAGAACGACATCTCGATCGCCAACGTGATCCAGAAGGGCCGCGGGACTCGCGAGGCGGTTCCCGTGGTGATGCTGACCCACGAGGCGCGCGAGCGCGACATGCGAGTCGCGCTGGCGAAGATCGACCGGCTGCGTGACGTCGCCGCCGCGACGACGATGATCCGCGTAGAGGGTGGGCCCGCGTGAAGCTGTGGCGCGGCGTGATCGAGGAGTATCGGGACTTCCTCCCGGTGACGGACAAGACGCCCGTCGTCACGCTGTTCGAAGGCAACACCCCTCTCATTCCCGCGCCCCGGCTGGCCGAGGCGACCGACGTGCGGATGCAGATCTACCTCAAGTGCGAGGGGTTCAATCCGACGGGCTCGTTCAAGGACCGCGGGATGACGGTGGCGATCTCGAAGGCGCTCGAGATGGGCTCGCGCGCCGTCATCTGCGCTTCGACAGGGAACACCTCGGCCGCCGCCGCCGCGTTCGCGGCGCGCGCCGGCATCCGCGCCTTCGTCATGGTGCCGAAGGGCGCGGTCGCGCTCGGCAAGCTCTCGCAGGCCGCGATCCACGGCGCCCGGGTCCTCACCGTCGAGGGCAACTTCGACCAGGCGCTGACGATCGTCCGTCAGATCGCCGAGCGACACCCGGTCACGCTCGTGAACTCCGTGAACCCGTTCCGGCTCGAGGGTCAGAAGACCGGCGCCTTCGAGGTCTGCGATCAGCTCGGTCGCGCGCCGGACTACCATCTGATTCCCGTCGGGAACGCCGGGAACATCACCGCGTACTGGCGCGGCTACCGCGAGTACCACCGGGCGGGCCGCGTGAAAGAGCTGCCGCGGATGGTCGGTTTCCAGGCGGCGGGCGCGGCGCCGATCTACGAGAACCGCGTGATCGAGGAGCCGCGCACGGTCGCGACCGCGATCAAGATCGGAAATCCCGCGTCCTGGGGCCCGGCGCTCGAGGCCGTGAAGGACTCTCGGGGCTGGATCGACATTGTCACCGACGAGGAGATTCTGCGGGCCTACCGCATGCTCGCCCGCGAGGAAGGCATCTTCATGGAGCCGGCGTCGGCGGCGACCGTGGCCGGGTTGATCAAGTCCGTCAAGGCGGGACGCTTCGAACCCGGCTCGACCCTGGTGCTCACCCTCACCGGCCACGGGCTGAAGGACCCGGACACCGCGCTCGAGTCCGCGTCGCGTCCGACGGCGGTGCCGCCCCAGGTCGACGCCGTCCTGGCGCAGCTCGGCCTCTGAACCGGCTCAAGGTCGCGCTCGGCGTCGCGATCAGCGTCGTCCTTCTCGTCTACCTCTTCCGCAGCGTCGATCTGCCGGAGCTCGGTCGCCAGCTGCGCGACGCCCACTGGGGTTGGATCCTGGTCGCGACCGCGATCGCGCCTCTCCAGATCTGGGTGCGCGGGCGGCGCTGGTGGTATCTCTTTCCGCCAGGCTCCAACCCGCCGGCCCTGACACCGGCCATGATGATCGGCTACATGGCCAACAACGTGCTCCCGCTCCGCGCGGGCGAGGTCGTGCGTGTCTATGTGGTCGCTCGGCGCTGGCAGGTGCCCAACCAGAGCGCGGCGGCGCGCGCCCATCCCTTCTGGACGACGCTCGCCACGCTCGTCGTCGAGCGGGTCCTGGACAGCCTGGTCGTCGTGCTCATCCTCGCGGTGCTGGTTCTCATCATCCCGGTGCCCAGGTTTCTCGAGGTGGCCGCGCTCGTCGTGCTGGCGATCGACCTCGTAGGCATCGCGGTCCTGATCGGGCTCGTCGTGGCACCGGATGGCTGCGCTCGGCTCATCACGCGGCTCGCGGGTCGCTGGCCCGCGCTCCAGCGGCGAGCGATCAAGGTCTTCGAGACGTTCGTCCATGGGCTCGACGGCATCCGTACACCGTCCCATGCGGTGCCGCTGGTCGCGTGGACCGCCGTCGTCTGGCTTACCCCCGCACTCGCCGCGTGGACGATGCTTCTAGCGATGGACCTCCGCCTGCCCTTCATCGCGGGCTGGGCGGTGCTCGCCTTCGTCGGGCTCGGGGTCTCCATCCCGTCCGCCCCGGGCTACGTCGGCGTCTTCCACGCCGCCGCGGTGCTCGCGGTCGGCCTCTTCGGCGTGCCGCAGGCGACGGGAGTCGGCTATGCGCTGCTCTTCCACGCCAGCCAGATCCTGCCGGTCACGCTGCTCGGCTGGCTCTACCTGCTGCGCGAGCAGGTGAGCCTGGGCGAAGCCGCGCGCGCGCGGTTGTGGTCGCCGGGGCCGTGAGGCCGGCCGAGGCGCCCGCTCAACCGTGGTAGATTCTTCTAGCATGGCGCTGCTCGTCCAGAAGTTCGGGGGATCGTCCGTCGCTGACGCGGAGAAGATCACGAATGTCGCGCGGCGCGTCGCCGCGAGCGCGCCCGGCAATCAGCTGGTCGTCGTCGTGTCCGCCATGGGCAAGACGACCGACGGCCTCTTGGCGCTCGCCCGCCAGATCTCCACGGCTCCCGACTTGAGAGAGATGGACATGCTGCTCTCGACCGGCGAGCAGGTCACCATCGCCCTCCTCGCGATGGCGCTGCAGACGCTCGGGCTCAAGGCACGCTCCTTCACCGGCCCCCAGGTCGGCATGCGGACCGACCACGCGCACACCCAGGCCCGCATCATCCAGATCGATGCCGACCGCGTGCGCCGGGCGCTCGACGGCGGCGAGATCGCGGTCGTCGCCGGGTTCCAGGGGCTGTCGGACGCGGATGAGATCACGACGCTCGGGCGCGGCGGCTCCGACCTCACCGCGGTCGCGTTGGCGGCGGCGCTGAAGGCGGATGTGTGCGAGATCTACACCGACGTCGACGGCGTGTACACCGCCGACCCGAACATCGTCCCCGATGCCCGCAAGCTCCCGCGCGTCGCCTACGACGAGATGCTCGAGCTGGCGAGCCTCGGCGCGAAGGTGCTCCAGACCCGCTCCGTGGAGTTCGCCAAGAAATACGGCGTCACGGTCCACGTGCGCTCCACGTTCCGGCCGGACCCCGGCACGCTCGTGACGAAGGAGGAGCACGACATGGAACAGGCGGTGGTCACCGGCGTGACGCACGACCGGAGCCAGGCGAAGATCTCCATTCTGAGGGTGCCCGACCGGCCCGGCATCGCCGCGCGTGTCTTCGGGGCGATCTCCGCCAAGGACATCGTCGTCGACATGATCGTCCAGAACATCAGCCAGGACGGCTACACCGACATGTCCTTCACCCTGCCGCGCGGCGACCATGCCCGGGCGGTCGCCGAGCTCGGCGACGTGGCGCGGGAGATCGGTGCGCGCGGCATCGCCCACGACGAACGCGTCGCCAAGGTTTCCATCGTCGGCGTCGGGATGCGCAGCCACTCCGGTGTCGCGTCGACGATGTTCGCCGCGCTCGCGCGGGAGGGGATCAACATCCAGATGATCTCGACGTCCGAGATCGCTGTCTCGTGCGTCATCGAGGACAAGTACGCCGAGCTGGCCGTGCGGACCCTGCACGACGCGTTCGAGGTCGCCAAGGGCGTCACCCGATGAGCACCGGCCAGGCAGCCGTCTTCGACGCGTGCGACGGCTCGGGCGGGTGACCGGCGCGCCGGCCACCCGCCCCGAGGATCACGCGCGCTTGAGCTCGCTGCGATCGATCGGCAGCTTCCTGACGCGCCGGCCCGTCGCGGCGAAGATGGCGTTGCACACGGCCGGAGCCACCGTCGGCACACCGGGCTCGCCCAGACCGCCCGGCGCCTCGCCCGAGTCGAGGATGTGCACGTCGACCACCGGCATCTCGTTGATGCGGAGCATCTGATAATCGTGGAAGTTCGACTGCTGCACGCGGCCACGGTCGATCGTGATCTGACCGTAGAACGCGGCGGTGAGCGCATACACGGCGCCCCCCTCCATCTGCGCCTTCACCGCGTCGGGATTCACGGCGAGGCCGGCGTCGATCCCGCAGACGAGCCGGTGGACCTTGACCGCGCCGGCCGGAGCCACCGAGACCTCTGCCACGGTGGCGGCGTAGCTTCCGTAGGAGAAAACGACGGCGATGCCGCGGCCGCGGCCGGCCGGCACCGGCGAGCCCCAGTTCGCGCGGTTCGCGACCAGCTCGAGGATGGCCTTGTGACGCGGCGACTTGCCGAGCAGCGCGCGCCGGTACTCGAACGGATCCTTGCCGGCCGCGTGGGCCAGCTCGTCGATGAAGCTCTCGATGATGAACCCGTTCTGCGAGGGGCCGACCGAGCGCCAGAAGCCAAGCGGAATGCCGAGGTCCTTGTTGTTCCACTCGATGCGGAGATTCGGGATGTCGTAAGGCATGTTGCGGACCGCCTCGACGGCGGCCGGGTCGATGGTGCCCGCCTGCGCCCGACCCTTCTGGATCAGGATCCCGGGGCCGACGATCCGGGTGAACCACGCCGACGGCATGCCGTTGGCGTCGAGGGCCGCCCGGAAGACGTTGTACGTCGCGGGCCGGTAGAAGCCGTGGGTGATGTCGTCCTCGCGCGTCCACATGACCTTCACGGGCGCGCCGACGGCCTTGGACGTCTCGACGGCGTCCACGATGAAGTCGATCTCGCCGCGGCGGCCGAAGCCGCCGCCGAGCATCGTGGTGTTGACGATGACCTTCTCGGCCGGCAGGCCGGTGAGCCGTGCCGCGGTCGCCTGGGTCCCGCCGGGGTTCTGGGTCGGCGCCCAGATCACACACGCCTCGCGGCTGACCTGCGCGGTGGCGTTCATCGGCTCCATGCACGCGTGCTCGAGGAACGGCACCTGGTAGACGGCCTCGTGCACCTTGCCGCCGGCGGCCAGCACCTTCTCGGCGTCACCCTCGTTCTTCGCGACCTGGCCCGGCTGCTTTGACGCGGCCTCGTACTCGCGCGTGATCGTGGCGCTCGACACCTGGGCGATCGGTCCCTCGTCCCACGTCACCTTGAGCGCCCGCCGTCCCTGCAGGGCCGTCCAGAAGTTGTCGGCGACCACGGCGACGCCGTTCGACACCTGGACCACGTCCTTGACGCCCTTGATCTTCTTGGCGGCCGTTGCGTCGAAGGTCTGCACCTTGCCGCCGAACACGGGGCAGCGCTCGATCGAGCCGACGAGCATCCCCGGCACCTGCACATCCACGCCGTAGATGCTGCGGCCGGTGACCTTGTCCGGCGTGTCCCGCCGCTTGACGACCTTGCCGATGTAGCGGAACTTGTCGGGGGTCTTGAGCGTCGGGTTCTGCGGGACGGGAAGCGCCTGCGCCTTGTCCACGAGCTGCCCATACTGCAGCCGCCGTCCCGTGGGTCGATGAACCACGGCGCCCTCTTCGGTGTCCACGCTCTCGACCGGCACGCCCCACTCGTTCGCCGCGGCCTGCTTGAGCATCTCGCGCGCGGAGGCGGCGGCCTTCCGCCACATCTCGATGTGGTCACGAACGCCCCGGCTCCCGCCGTAGGACTGGGTGCCGGTGACCGGGTTCTTGTAGAGCGCGGGATTGGCGGGCGCCTGCTCGACCTTGACGCTGTCGAGCTTGGCGTCCAGCTCATCGGCGATGATCATCGGCGTCGTTGTCAAGGACCCCTGGCCCATCTCGGGCACCGAGTTGGTGATCGTCACGACCCCGTCGCGGTCGATCCGCAGCCACTGGTTCGGCGCGAACACCCCCGGGGTCTGGCCGACGGCGCGAATCGGGAGAGAGAAGCCGACCGTGAGCCCCGCGCCGACCACGAGGCCGCCCTTGAGAATCTCGCGGCGACTGACGAGCGTCTTCATCACGCGCCTCCCTTCCTGATCGCCGCGGCGCGATGGATGGCGGCCCGGATGCGCTGGTACGTCCCGCAACGGCAGATGTTGCCCGACATCCCGTCGTCGATGTCGGCGTCGGTCGGAGAGGGCTTGCGGGCCAACAGCGCCGCCGCCGACATGATCTGACCGGACTGGCAGTAGCCGCACTGAGGGACGTCGACCTCCATCCACGCTTTCTGAACCGGGTGATCGGCGCGCTCCGATAGTCCCTCGATCGTGGTCACGCGTCGGCCGGCGACCGCCGAGGCGGGCGTGATGCACGAGCGCACGGGGGCGCCGTCGACGTGAACGGTGCAGGCCCCGCAGACCGCGATGCCGCATCCGTACTTGGTTCCCGTCAGGTTGAGCGACTCCCGAAGCACCCACAAGAGCGGCATCTCGGGCGGGACGTCGACCTGCCGTTGCTTGCCGTTGACCGTGAACGAGATCATGGCGACCTCCTGGCTCGAGTCGTTGCCGCGGGACATGATACTCCGTCCTTCGATGATTGTTTGACGCGCCGCGCCCACTCCGCCGCCCGGCGCGGCGTGCCGTCTGACTTTTTCGACTCTAGTCGCGCGGCCGGCGAGGTGGGATCGTCGGCCCGTGACCCTCTACACGCGCCGCCAGCTGCTCGTGCTGCTGCTCCTGCTCGCCGCCGCCGGCCTGGGCCTCGCCGTCGGCCACTGGCGCCGCGCCAACCCGGACGTCGTCGAGTATCTCGAGCAGGTCGACCGCGCGCCGGCACCGCCTGCGGGCGTCTCCACTCCTCAACCCGGCGGTCGCCTGCGGGCCACGCGGTCGAGCTCAGAGGCGGAGCCTCGACGCGTGCGGCGAAGCAGGGCGTCACGAGAGGCGCCGGCCACCCCAGCGGCGGCGACGCATGCCGCGCCTCCGCCCGGCGACATCGACCTCAACCAGGCGACGGAAGTCGAGCTGATGTGCCGATGATGATCGCCGAGTGATTCTCAAGCGAACGCCGCTCACGCCGCTCGCTACCGCCTTTGGCGTGGGCATCGCCGTCGCGTCCCTGGCCGGTCCCCAAGTCCTTTGGGCCGCGTGGCTCGCGGCCGTCGCGGTCGGCGTGGGACTTCTGGCCCTCGGACGGAGCCGAGGTGCCGCGGCCGCGCTGCTGGTCGGCGTCGCCGCCGTGGGCGCGCTGCGCGGGCGCGAGGCGCCGCTTCCACCGGATCACGTCGCGCGGCTCGACCTTCCCATGGTCGCACGCATCGAAGGGCGCCTCGCCGTCGAGCCGACGCGCTGGGCGCCCGATCGCACTCGCCTGCTGATCGACGCCGAGCAGGCCGACGGCGCGCGGGCCTCGGGACGCATCCAGGTGACGGTGTACGGCGTACCGCCGCCGCTGACCGAAGGTCAACGCATCGCGGCTTCGCTCAAGGTTCACGCGGCGACAGGTTTCCGCAACCCTGGAACCTTTGACTATGCCGCGCACCTCGCGCGCGAGGGCGTTCGAGTCGTCGCCACGGCACGCGCCGAATCCATCACGCCGCTGGACGATCCCCCACCGCCGTGGTCGGTACGCGTGAAGCGCGCGTCGATCACCGCCATGGGGCGCGCGCTGCCGCCGACGTCGGCGGCGTTGCTGGCCGGGCTCCTGCTCGGCGACCGCGCCGAGCTGCCGCGCGACATCGACGATGCCTTCCGGCGCGCCGGGGTCTATCACGTCCTGGCGGTTTCCGGTTTCAACGTGGCGCTCCTGGCGGCCGCGGTGTGGGCGCTCTGTCGCCTCGCGCGCCTCCCTCGTCGCGCCTCGGCCGCCACCGCGATCGTCGTCGTGATCGGGTTCGCGCTCGTCGTCGGGCCGTCGCCCTCGGTGCTGCGCGCCGTCGTCATGGCGGTGCTCGTCCTGGCCGCGCTCCTTCTGGAGCGAGACGCCTCGGTGACGAACAGCCTCGCCCTGGCGGCGCTGGCGATCCTCGCCGTTCGACCGGGCGATCTCTTCGACCCGGGCTTCCAGCTCTCGTTCGCCGCCACCCTGGGCATCGTCGTGGCCCCCTGCCGCGGGGCGCGGTCCTTGGCGCGCTCGGCGTGAGCGTGGCCGCCCAGCTGGCCGTGCTGCCGGTCGCGCTGGCGCACTTCAACCAGCTCTCGACGATCGGCGTCGTCGCGAACCTCGGCGTGGTCCCGCTCGCCGGCGCCGCGACGATCGTGGGACTCGTCGCCGTCGGCCTGTCCTTCCTCAGCGAGACGGTCGGCGGAGTGGCGTTCGATGCGGTGTGGCCCGTGTTGCTGGCATTGCGAGGCGTCGTCGCGCTCGCCGCCAGGGTGCCCGGCGCCGTCGTCCATTTGCCCGCTCCCGGCTGGATCGCCGTGACGTGCTACCTCGGCGGGCTCGCGCTCCTCCTCGTCTGGTACGAGACTCGAGCGCGGGACGGGCGCTCCGCGCAAGGGAGGGACAGGGGGCGGAGCCCCCTTCTCCTGGGAATCGTGCTCCTGGCCCTCGCGGTCGGCGTCGCGGCGTGGCCCCTCGTGCGACCGTCCGACGGCCGGCTGCGGCTCACGGTGCTCGATGTCGGTCAGGGCGACGCGATCGTCATCGAGACGCCCGATGGCCGCACGATCCTCGTCGACGCCGGCTCGGGCGGTCCGATGCGCCTCGACGCCGGGGAGCGCGTCGTCGCGCCGTTCCTCTGGAACCGCGGCGTCCTCCGTCTCGCCGGCGGCGCCGTCACGCACGACGACGCCGACCACGCGGGAGGCATGCCCGCGGTGCGGCGGCTCTTCCGGATCGACGAGCAGTGGACGGGCGCGAGCTTTCCTTCGGAGCCGCGCCGGTTCGGGCGTGCGCTCGTGACGGCCCTTCCGCCGCTCGACGCGTCAGGCGGACGACGCAACGACGCGGCCCTCGTCCTGCGCATCGAGATGGGGCTCGTCTCGTTCCTGCTCGCGTCCGACATCGGGGCCGCCCGCGAGCACGAGCTGGTGGCGTCGGGGGCACGTCTCGGGTCGACCGTCCTCAAGGTCGCCCATCACGGCTCGCGCTCCTCCACCACCATCGAGTTCCTTCGCGCGGTCCACCCGACGGTCGCGGCGATCTCGGTCGGCGCGCGCAACCCTTACGGCCATCCCGATCCGGCCGTGCTCGCCCGACTCGCCGAGGCCGGCGCGCAGATCTCCCGGACCGATCGTGACGGCGCGGTGATCTTCGAGACCGACGGCGGGACGCTCACGGTCACGCGATGGGCCCGGCGCCGCGTCGATCGCTTCTGCCTCGACCCCGAAGCGATCTGCTAGAATCGGGCGCCATGGCGAGAGTCAACGACCACTACCTGAAGCTCCGCGCCAGTTACCTCTTCAGCGAGACCGGCCGGCGCGTGCGGGAGTTCCAGGCGGCACACCCCGACGCGAAGCTCATCCGTCTCGGCATCGGCGACGTGACGCAGCCACTGCCGGCCGCGGTGATCCGTGCGATGCACGAGGCGGTGGACGAGATGGCGCGCGCGGAAACGTTCCGCGGCTACCCGCCGGAGACGGGCTGGGACTTCCTCGTCGAGGCGATCGCCCGCCACGACTACGGCGAGCGCGGCATCAAGCTCGCCCCCGACGAGATCGTGGTGAGCGACGGCGCCAAGAGCGACACGGGCAACATCCAGGAGATCTTCGGGCCGGACTGTGTCGTCGCGCTCAGTGACCCCGTGTATCCCGCGTACCTCGACGTCACCGTGATGGGCGGGCGCGCGGGGAGCGCGGATCCAGACGGGCGCTACGACCGGGTCGTGTACCTGCCCTGCACCGCCGAGAACAATTTCCAGCCGCACATCCCCGACCGCCCGGTCGATCTGATCTACCTTTGCTATCCCAACAACCCGACGGGCGCCGTGCTGACGCGCGCGGCGCTCAAGACGTGGGTCGACTATGCGCGCGAACGGAACGCCGTCATCCTGTACGACGCGGCGTACGAGGCGTACATCCGCGACGGGGAGATCCCGCACTCGATCTACGAGATCGAGGGCGCGCGCGAGGCCGCGATCGAGTTCCGCTCTTTCTCCAAGACCGCCGGATTCACGGGCACGCGCTGCGCCTACACGGTCGTGCCGAAGGAGCTACAGGGGCGGTCGGCGTCAGGCGAGGCGGTGAGCCTCAACGCCCTGTGGGTCAGGCGGCAGTCCACCAAGTTCAACGGCGTGGCGTACGTGATCCAGCGCGGCGCCGCCGCGACCTACACGGGCGAGGGGCGCCGGCAGGTGAACGGGCTCGTGGACCATTACATGGACAACGCGCGAATCATCCGGGAAGGGCTCGAGGCGGCGGGGCTCACCGTTCACGGCGGCCGGAACGCGCCCTACATCTGGGTGAAGACGCCGGGGCGGCTCTCCTCGTGGGACTTCTTCGACAAGCTCTTGAACGAGGCCCACGTCGTCGGGACACCCGGCGCGGGCTTCGGGCCGAGCGGCGAAGGCTATTTCCGGCTGACCGCGTTCGGGGCGCGCGCCGCGGCCGAGGAAGCGGTCGAGCGGATCAAGACCCGCGTCGCACTGTAGATCTCCTGTACCGCTATGCCTCGTAGGCGCGCTCGTACTGCGAGCGCAGCCGCTCCAGCTCCTCCGGATCGAGGCGCATGCCGAGCGAGAGGCTCATTTCGCCCAGGATCGTCTTGATCTCGTTCAGCGACTTCTTGCCAAAGTTCTTGGTCTTGAGCAGCTCGGCCTCGGTCTTCTGCACGAGGTCGGCGATCGTCCGGATGTTCGCGGTCTTGAGACAGTTGGACGCGCGGACGGACAGCTCCAGCTCGTCGACGTTGCGGAAGAGGTTCTCGTTCAGCTCGGTGCGCGGGCGCGCCTCGTCGCGTTCGGCGGCTTCCTCCTGGGGCGAGGCGTCGGGGAAGGTCGTGAGAAGGTCGAAGTGGTCCTCGAGGATCCGCGACGCCTCGCCGACCGCGGTGACCGGGCTGACGCTGCCGTCGGTCCATACCTCGAGCAGGAGCCGCTCGCGTCCCTCGGTGCCGACCGGCTCGACGTGGAAGTTCACGCGCTTGACGGGCGAGAAGTCGGCGTCGAGCAGGATCGCGTTGATCGGCAACGCCTCCGGCTCCCGCTTCTCGGCCGACATGTACCCGCGGCCGCGCTCGACGCAGACCTCCATCTCGAGCACGCCGTCCTTGTCGAGGGTCGCCAGCACGACGTCGGGCGTGAGGATCTCGATGTCAGCGTCCGCCTCGAAGTCGCTCGCCTTGACGACCGACGCGCCCTGCGCCTTCAGCCGGAGGATCTTGGGCCGGTTCACGTGGAGCGAGAACACCACCTTGCGGAGGTTCATCATGATGTCGAGCGTGTCGTCCATGACGCCAGGCAGGTGCGAGAACTCGTGCAGGACGTTTTCGATCTTCACCCAGGTCGGCGCGGCGCCGTGGATCGCCGACAGGAGGGCTCGCCGGTAGGCGATGCCGACGGTCAGCGCGAAGCCGGCCTCGAAGGGCTCGATGGACAGCTTGCCGTACACCGTGTCCTGGACGGTCCAGTCATGACGCGCAGGTAGTTGCAACTCCAGCATAGGACCCCCTAGAGATGATCTGGTGTGAAGGGAAGGTTCTGCCTCAAGACATGTCAGTATACCAGAGCCCGGATGTTACACTGGGAAATCATGCAGTTGCGTCTCATCCTCGGCCTCGTCGTACTGCTGACGGCCGTCGCCTTCGTGGGCGTGGCGCACGAGGTCCTCACCCCGGCGGCCGCGCTCGACTCGAAGCCGTTGCTGGTCGACATTCCCGCGCACAAGGGAGTGCTGGACATCGCCGGGCGCCTGTACGCGGCGGGCGCGATCCGGAGCCGCGTGGGTTTCGTGCTCCTGGCCCTCGCCCGCGGCAACTCGCGCTATCTCAAGGCGGGCGAGTACGAGATCGCCCGGGGGGCCTCGACGCTCGACGTCTTGACCCTCATCGAGACGGGGCGGGTCAAACAGCATTTCGTCCTCCACCCGGAGGGGGCAACGGTGGCCGAGCTCGCGCGCATGCTCGAGAGCGAACGCCTCGCCGCGAGCGGCGCCGTCGTGCGTCTCGCATCGGACCGGGCCTTCCTGGCGACGCTCACGATCGAGGGGCCGAGCCTCGAGGGCTATTTGTTTCCCGACACCTATCAGTTCGTGCGCGGCATGACGACCGAGGAGATCCTGACGCGCATGGTGCAGCGCTTCCGGGCCAAGCTCGACCCCGACGTCGCGGCCCGCGCCCAGGCGCGCGGGCTCAGCGTGCATCAGCTCCTCACGCTGGCCTCGATCATCGAGCGCGAGGCGGTCGCCCGCGACGAGCTGCGGACGATCTCCGGGGTCTTCTGGAACCGGCTCAAGCTGAACATGCCGCTCCAGGCCGACCCGACCGTGCAGTATGCAACCGGCAAGGAACGGCGCGCGCTCACCCGCGCCGACCTCGGGATCGAGCATCCGTACAACACCTACCGTAGTCCGGGGCTGCCCCCCGGCCCGATCGCCAGCCCGGGGCTGGCGGCGATCGAAGCGGCGCTCGATCCCGCGCCGGTGAAGTACCTTTACTTCGTCGCCATGGACGACCATCGTCACTATTTTTCGTCCACGCTCGGCGAGCACAACGCGGCCGTCGCCCGGTACCGGCTCGCCCGCGCTCGGTGAACCGTGCTATAAAACGCGCGACATGGCCGGCCCCACCGCGCTTGCCGCGAACCAGCGCGTCGCCCGCGAGGCGCCGCCGGTGCCGTTCCTGTATCGCGCGCTCCGCGGGCCGGTGCGCCAGGCGCTCGGGCGCTGGTTCGATCTCCGCGTCGAGGGACTCGAGCATCTCCCCGCGAGCGGCCCGTATCTCATCGCGGCGAATCACCACAACTATCTGGACGGGATCGTCCTCGGCGTCGCCGCTCCCGAGCCGATCTCCTTCCTCGTGATGCCCCGTGTCTGGCGTGCGACGCCGCTCCATCCGATGTTCCACCGTCACATCGGCTCGATTCCCATCGACCTGGAGCGGGCCGACGTGGGCGCGCTCCGCCGCGCGCTGTACATGCTTCAGTCAGGTAAGGTGGTGGGAATTTTCCCGGAGGGCCCGTTCAGCGTGCGCGGCCGGCTCGAGCCCGGCCTCCCTGGCGTCGCGCTCCTGGCGCTCCGCTCGGGGGTGCCCGTGGTCCCCGCCGGCATCCGGGGCACGTATGAGGCGCTGGCGGGGCGCCGGGGTTACATCCCGCGGCGCGTGCCGCTCGGCGTCAGATTCGGGCCGGCGCGCAGCTTTTCCGAGGACGGCGCCAACGGACGCCGAAGCGTTCGGCTTCACGTGACCCGTCGGATCATGGACGACATCGCGGCGCTCCTGCCGTGAAGTCGCGGTCTCGAAAGCGCAAACCCGCCCGGACCGGCGTGGCGCCGTCCGAGAAGCTCTGGGGCGGGCGTTTCAGCCGGGGCGCCGATCCGGCCGCCGAGCGCTTCACCGGGTCGCTTGCCTTCGACCGGCGTCTCTGGCCGCATGACGTCAGGGGCAGTGTCGCGTGGGCGAAGGCGCTCGCGAAGGCCGGACTCCTGTCGGCGTCGGAGCGCGACACGATCGTCAAGGGGCTCGAGGCCGTCCGGGAAGAGCTCGCGGCGGGCACCTTCCCGTTCCGCGCCGAACTCGAGGACATCCACACGAACGTCGAGCGGCGTCTGCAAGAGCTGGTCGGCGACGTCGGAGGGAAGCTGCACACCGGGCGCTCCCGGAACGACCAGATCGCGCTCGACGAGCGGCTCTACCTTCGTGAGGTGATCGGGCGCGTCCGGGCGGGCCTCCGCCGAGCGCAGGAGACGCTCGTGGCGCGCGCCGCCGAGACGGTGGACGCGCCGTTGCCGGGCTACACGCACCTCCAGCGGGCCCAGCCGATCGTTCTCGGCCACCACCTGCTCGCGTACGTCTTCATGCTGCAACGTGACCGCGAGCGGTTCGGCGACTGCGGCTCGCGCGCCGATACGCTGACGCTCGGCGCGGCGGCGCTCGCGGGCACCGCCTTCCCGGTCGACCTGGAGGCGCTCGCGAAGGACCTCGGATTTTCCGCGGTGTCACCGAATAGCCTCGACGCGGTGAGCGATCGCGACGCACTCCTCGAGTTCCTCGCCGGGGCCGCGATCACCGGGATGCATCTCTCGCGGCTCGCCGCCGATCTGACGCTCTGGGCGACCGCGGAGTTCGGGTTCGTGGAGTTCTCCGACGCCTTCGCCACCGGCTCGTCCATCATGCCCCAGAAGAAGAACCCCGACGTGGCCGAGCTGATCCGCGGCAAGAGCGGACGGCTCTACGGGAATCTCATGGCGGTGCTCGCGACGATGAAGGGACTGCCGCTCGCCTACAACTCCGACATGCAGGAAGACAAGGAGCCGTTCTTCGACTCGGTCGATACGCTCGAGGCGATCCTGGCCGTCCTGCCGCCGATGCTGGCATCGCTCGCCTTCCGAACCGATCGGATGCGGCGGGCGGCCGGCGAGAACTTCGCGACCGCGACGGACCTGGCCGACTATCTCGTGCGCAAGGGTGTGCCCTTTCGCCAGGCGCACGCGCTCGTCGGGCGGATCGTGCGGTTCTGCGAGGCCGAGGGGAAGTCGCTGGAAGGGCTCGGACTCGTCGAGCTGCGCCGGTTCTCCCCGCTCTTCGACGACGACGCGAAGGACGCGGTCACGGTCGAGGCGTCGCTGCGCGCCCGCGCCCTCACCGGCGGGACGGCGCCCGAGGCCGTGCGCCGCTCGCTCGCCCTCGCCCGCACGCTCATCGCGCACGCATGACCCGGCGCGGACGGGGGCTCGCCCCGTGCCTCGGGCTCGCCATCCTGGCCCTCGCCGCGTGCGGCAAGAAGGCGCCGCCGGTCGCCCCGGAGGTGCGGGCGCCGCAGCGGGTGGCCGATCTCACCGGCGCCGTGCACGAGTCCGCGATCGAGCTTTCGTGGACGCCGCCCGTCCGCCGCGTGGACAACACGCGTCTCCGCGATCTCGCGCTGACGCGGATCTTCCGGGTGGAGGACGGTGGCAGCGGCGAGCCCAAGACGGCGATGCTCGTGGACGGTCGGATCGCCGGCTACGCGGAAGTCGCGTCGATCCGCGCGGGCGACCCGGCCCCCGCCGTCGCGCGGGGCAGCCACCTCGTGTTCGCCGACCGGCAAGGGCTCGCGTACGGGCGGCGGTACACCTACGTGGTCGTCGCGGGCGATTCCCGGGGGCGCATCGGACCGCCCTCGGCCCGTGTTTCGGTGACGTACGTCCCGGCCGCCGAGCCGCCCGTCGACCTCGTCGCCGAAGGGGGCGAGCGTGAAGCGCGCCTGGCGTGGCAGGCGCCGGCACAGCTGATCGACGGGAGCGTGCCGACCGACCCGCTCGCGTACGAGGTCCTGCGCGCGTCGTCAAGCGACGCGGAGCTCACCCCGGTGACGCGCGCGCCCATCACGGAGCGCGCGTTGACCGACCGCGGGCTCGAAAACGACCGCACCTATTATTATGCGGTCCGCGCCGTGCGGGTCGTCGCGGGCACGACCGCGTACAGCGCGCCGTCGCCGCGCGTCGCGGTCACGCCGCGGGACATGACGCCGCCCTCGCCCCCCGCGAACCTCGCCGCGATCCCCTCCGAGGCGACGGTGCGCCTCACGTGGAGCGCGAGCCCGGAGAGCGACGTCGCCGCGTACATCGTCTACCGCGCGGCGGCAGGGCGCGCGTTCGAGCGTGTGGGCTCGACGCGCGCGCCGACCGCGACCTTCGTCGACCGCGATGTCGCCCGCGGCACGTACCGCTACGCGGTGACCGCGCAGGATTCGGCCGTCCGGCCCAACGAGAGTGGGCGCTCGAACGAAGTCGTGGTCAGCGTGCCTTGACTTCATCTGGTCCGGGTGCTACCAACAACGAATACATGGGCCACTTCGAGTACCGTGATTCCGAGCTCTGCTGCGAGCAGGTGTCGCTCCGCGCGCTGGCAACCGTCGCCGGCACGCCGGTCTACGTCTACTCGAAAGCGGCGCTCCTCGAGGGCCTCGCCGGGTATCACCGCGCGTTCCGCGACGTCCCCCACGTGGTCTGCTATTCGGTCAAGGCCAATTCGAACCTCGGCGTCCTGTCGGTGCTGGCGAAGGCCGGCGCGGGCGCCGACATCGTCTCGGGCGGCGAGCTCTATCGCGCGCTGAGAGCCGGCATCCCGCCCAAGAAGATCATCTTCTCCGGGGTCGGGAAGAATCGCGACGAGATGCGCGACGCGCTCAAGGCCGACATCCTCATGTTCAACGTCGAGTCTCGGAGCGAGCTGAGGGTCCTCGACGAGGTGGCGCTCGAGATGGGCGTCCGCGCCCCGATCGCGCTCCGGGTGAACCCGGACGTGGATCCCCAGACGCACCCCTACATCGCGACTGGCCTCAAGACGTCCAAGTTCGGCATCCCCTTCGACGAGGCGCTCGCCGCGTACGAGGACGCGGCGAAGATGCAGGGTCTCGAGATCGTCGGCGTCGACATGCACATCGGCTCCCAGCTCACCAAGGCCGCGCCGGTCGCCGACGCCGTGGCGCGCGTGGTCGCGCTCGTCAAGGCCCTCCGCGAGCGCGCGATCGAGATCCGCATGGTCGACATCGGCGGCGGGCTCGGCATCCGCTACCGCGAGGAGACGCCGCCGACCCACGAGGAGTACGCGACGGTGCTGCTGCCGGCGCTCCGCGAGGCGGGCGCGACGGTCCTCCTGGAGCCCGGCCGGTCCATCGCCGGCAACGCCGGCATCCTCCTCACGCGAGTCCTCTACCGGAAGGACACCGGCGCCAAGAAGTTCGTGGTGATCGACGCCGCGATGAACGACCTGATCCGGCCGGCGCTCTACGGCGCCTTTCACGACATCCTGCCCGTCGACGAAACGGACCGCGCGCGTGCGCGCGAGACCGTCGACGTCGTGGGTCCGATCTGCGAGTCGGGCGATTTCCTGGCCAAGGACCGCGAGCTGGCGTACGTCGAGCAAGACGACCTGCTCGCCCTCATGAGCGCGGGCGCGTACGGCTTCGCCATGGCCTCCAACTACAACACGAGACCGCGGGCCGCCGAGGTGCTCGTGGACGGCAATCGATACACGATCGTGCGCCGCCGGGAGACGTACGAAGACCTGGTGGCGGGGGAGACACCCCTATGAGCCAGACATTCCAGGGTTCATTCGTCGCGATGGTCACCCCCTTCAGAAACGGCAAGGTCGACGAGGCGAAGCTCCGGGAGCTGGTCGAGTTCCACATCGCGCACGGGACCGACGGCCTGATTCCGTGCGGAACCACCGGCGAGTCCCCTGGCCTGACGCACGACGAGCACCGGCGGATCGTGGAGGTCGTCATCGAGGCGGCGCGCGGCCGGATCCGGGTCGTCGCGGGCACCGGCTCCAACTCGACCGCCGAGGCGATCGACCTGACGAAGCACGCCGAGCAGGCGGGCGCAGCCGGCGCGCTCGTCGTCAACCCGTACTACAACAAGCCGACCCAGGAGGGCCTCTACCGGCACTTCCGGGCCGTGGCCGAGTCGGTCGCCATCCCGATCCTCGTCTACAACATCCAGAGCCGCACGGCGGTGAACGTCGAGACCGACACTCTCGCCCGGCTCGTCCGCGACGTCGCGAGCGTCGCGGGGGTGAAGGAAGCGTCCGGGTCGCTCGACCAGATGAGCCAGGTGATCGCGGCATGCGGTCCCGACTTCTCCGTGCTCTCGGGTGACGACAACATCACACTGCCGCTGCTCGCGATCGGCGGCAGCGGCGTCGTCTCGGTGATCGCGAACATCGTGCCGCGAGAGACGGCCGACCTGGTGCACGCGGCGCTCGACGGCGACTGGAAGCGAGCCCGAGATCTGCACTACCGGCTCTTCCCGCTGGCGCGGGCGGCGTTCCTCGAGACCAATCCCATCCCGATCAAAGAGGCCATGGCGATGGCCGGCATGCTCGAGCCGGAGTTCCGGCTGCCCATGTGCCGCATGAGCGACGCCAATCGAGAGAAGCTGCGCGCGATCCTCAAGCCGTACGCCCTCGTCAAGTAGTCGCATCATGAGTGCCGCCGACGGGGAGACATCCCCGAACGTCGGGCGCGGAGGCGCCCCGACGACCGATGTCATCGTTGCCGGCGCGGCCGGGCGCATGGGGAATCGCATCATTGCCTGCCTCGCCGACACGCCCGACCTGCGCCTCGTGGCCGCGCTCGAGGCGCCCGGCCACGCCTCGCTGGGAGGCGACGCCGGCGAGCTCGCCGGCGTCGGGAAGGTCGGCGTCGCGGTCGGCGGGGACGCCACGGCTGTGATCACCCGCGACCGGGTGCTCATCGAGTTTTCCGTCCCCGAGGCCTCGCTCGAGCACCTCCGGCTCGTCGCGCAGGCGGGCGCCCGGGCGGTGATCGGCACGACCGGCTTCACGGCGGCCCAGCGCGCCGAGGTCACCGAGCTCGCCCGCCGGGCGGCGATCCTCCTCTCGCCCAACATGTCGGTCGCGACGAATGTCGCGTTCAAGCTCCTCGCCACCATGGCGAAGGCGCTCGGTGACGAGTACGACATCGAGATCACCGAGACCCACCACCGCTTCAAGAAGGATGCGCCGAGCGGCACCGCGCTCCGCATGGCGGAGGTCGTGGCCGCCGCGCTCGGGCGCGAGCTGGACCAGGTGGCCGTTTACGGCCGGCAGGGACTGCCGGGAGAGCGCGCAAAGCGCGAGATCGGAATCCTCTCTCTCCGCTCCGGGGACGTCGTCGGGGAGCACACGGTGTCCTTCGGCACGCTGGGCGAGCGACTCGAGCTGGTGCACAAGGCTCACAACCGCGACACGTACGCGCGCGGCGCGCTACGCGCGGCTCGGTTCATCGCCGGGCGTCCACCCGGGCTCTACTCGATGGCCGACGTCCTCGGCCTCGCGTAAGGGTCGCCCATGCAGATCGTGCGCTTCAAGACGGAAGCCAATACGTCCTACGGCGTGCTCGAGGGCGGCGTCGTTGTCGAATACTCGGGCACCCCGTGGAGCCCCTTTCGTCGCGGCCGTCGCCGCTTGCCCCTCAAGCACGCGGTCCTGCTGGCGCCGACCCTCCCGTCCAAGATCATCGCGGTCGAGCTCAACTATCGCGACCGCGCGGCCGAGATGGAGCGGCGCGCCCCGGACGAGCCGCGCTTCTTCCTGAAGCCGACCACGACGCTCGTCGGGCCGAACGATCCGATCGTCTATCCGCCGATGAGCGCCAGCGTCGAATACGAGGCGGAGCTCGCGGTCGTCATCAAGCGCCGGTGTCGCAGTGTCCCCGCCGAGCGGGTGCGCGAGTACGTGCTGGGCTATACCTGCCTCAACGACGTGACCGCGCGAGATCTGGAATCGAAGGGACTGCCGTTGCGAGCCAAGGGGTTCGACACCTTCTGTCCGCTCGGGCCTTGCATCGCGACCGACCTCGACCCCAACGCCGTCGCCATCGAGACCTACGTCAACGGCGGGCTGTGCCAGTCGTCGTCGACGACGGAGCTGATTTTCCCGGTCGAGGAGATCGTGGCGCGGATCGCTCAGGTCATGACCCTCCTGCCGGGGGACGTGATCGCGACGGGCACGCCGGCCGGGGTGGGCCCGCTCGCGGCCGGAGACCGCGTCGAGGTGCGGATCGAGGGGATCGGCAGCCTGAGGAATACGGTCGTGAAGCTCTGATGACCGACAAGCTCCTGCTGGAGGACGTGCGCTTCTACGGCCAGCACGGTCTGACGCGCGCCGAGCAAGTGGTGGGCGCCTGGTTCTCCGTCGACGTCGAGATGGCGGTGGACCTGGCGCCGGCGGTCGCCTCCGATCAGGTGGCGTCGACGGTGGACTACGGCGTGGTCGCCCGGCGCATCGTCGAGATCGGCACCCGGAACCGCGTGAACCTGATCGAGCGGCTGGCCGGGCTGATCGTCGAGGCGCTCCTGCGCGAATTCCCGGCCCGAGAGATCCGGGTGCGCGTCCGGAAGCTCACGCCGCCGCTCGAGGGCCTGGTGGGGACCCCCGCGGTCGAGCTGACGCGGAGCCGGTCGTGACACGCGTCTACCTCTCGCTCGGCTCGAATGTCGGCGACCGGCTCGCCGTCCTGCGATCCGCCGTGCGCCGGCTCTACGGGCTCCAGGCGGTCCGCTTCGTCGACGCCTCTCCGCTCTATGACAGCGAGCCGTGGGAGAGCGAGCCGGGTCAGACGGCCGGCGAGCAGCCCTGGTACCTCAACTGCGTCGTGGCGATTGAGACCTCACTGACGCCGCGAGCGCTGCTCGCCGAGCTCCAGACCATCGAGAGCGCGCTTGGACGGACCCGGCCGCCGGGCACGCCGGAGGCCCAGCGGTTCGCGCCGCGAACGCTCGACATCGAC
>Ga0209590_10000100_pt1 | contig 20743 bp, 26 predicted proteins | sample CZO8metaG_FD_188353 | JGI IMG/M metagenome (GOLD analysis project Ga0209590, IMG submission 188353) | Vadose zone soil microbial communities from the Eel River Critical Zone Observatory, Northern California, USA - CZOApr15con1.8 metaG... | ecosystem: Environmental > Terrestrial > Soil > Vadose...
CTCGCGCGTCCTGGTCGCTGCGATGTGGCGCGGATCACGACCATGGGGCGGAAGGCCTCATCCGATGGCCTTCGTCCTATGCCACCGGGCGTAGAATGATTCGCCGGGTGCTCGGGCCTACCCGGACTTCGGTGCTCGTCGATCCGTGACGTCTCGTCCGATAGCCATGATCCCCGCCACCTGACCAGCAGGACTCCAGATAATCGCCGCTAAGAGTTCCACTCTGATCACTCTGCCATCCTTTGTGAGCGCGCGACTCGTCAGCAACACATCGTCTTTCGCGACGTGGCCGCGCTGCACCGCGCCAGAGAACCCAGCCCGATGCGCTACGCGGTAGGGCTCCGGCACAATGAGATCGAGGGTCTGTCCGACCGCCTCCTCAGCGCTGTATCCGAAGAGCGCCTCGGCCCTGTGGTTCCACAGGCGGATCACCCCAGCACGATCCGCATAAATGACGGCGTCGGGAGCGTGCGCAATCAGTGCTGTTTCCAATGCAACGGCCTTCGTGCCAGCCACCGTCCCTTCCTCTTTGACCTGACGATCTGAGTGATCCTGCTCCCGCGGAACGAGGACATCGTGTCCTTTCCCGTTGGCGGCGCGCTCGACATCGCGCTGGCTCGCACTACGCCCCCGGTTCAAGCAGGATCTCGTGCTGGGCGGAGCGGATCTCCGCCTCGACAATCTCAATCGCCAAGTCCTTGCGGCGCAGCAGCCCGGCGACGCGGTACCAGACGCTCGTGGCGCGCTCGTGAGGGTCCATGCGCTGTATCCGAGCAGATCGCGTATTGCGGGCGAAAGGAAGGTCGGCCAGGGGGATTACCCGGCCGCTTCTCGAAGTTGACTCCACGATTCGGCACGGCCAGATCGAAGGGTGACCGTGATATCGACGGTCCTCCAGGACAACAGGGTCCTCAGTAGGCCGCATCTCTACCTTCTCGATGTCGGGCGCACTAATGCCCCGCTTCTGAAGCTCAGCTTGGAATGCAGGCCAGTTCTCAGGACGAAACCCGTATATCATAAACCTCTACCTCCATCTCCGTCGCCGCTCGCTGGATGCCGTGGCACGTTGCGGGAGATCACTCGATGATCTGGTGTGCACGCAGCAGCAGGTCAAGGATTTCGTCTTTGGAACTCTATGATGATTCCTTCCGGTACTTCAAGCTCCGGTTAGCTCTTCACCCCGTAGTAACGCGCGCAGTTGTCCCAGAGGATCTTGCGCTTGCTCTCGTCCGAAATCGGAAGCTTCATGTCGCGGCGAGCAAGCACCTGCTTCACGCGCTCCAGGTCGTCGGCCCGTACCGCCCGCACGCCGTCGAGGACCGCGTGGCCGTCGAAGGCGGCGTCGGCGAATGCCATGCCCCGTCGGGTCATGGTGGGCTTCGGGTCATCGTGGATCACCACGCCGTAGCCCTCTCGGAAGAGGCGATGGGCTACCGCCGACCCGATGTCGCCGACGCCACGAACCAGGATGATGGAAGCGTCCTCAGGTCGATGCACGCTGCAATCGTACTCCGAGATGGGGTGCGGATGGAGCGGCGCGGGCCGACCAGCAGAAGCCGCCAGTCGGCCCGGCGTTGGGTACTCAGACCTTCGTCAACTGCCCCGACTGGATGAGGTCTACGAGGACGTTCCACTCGTCCTTCTGCAGGACCGCGAGGTTCCCAGCTTCACCGATCCGCACTTCGTCCCCGGCGATCTCGATCTCGGGGCACGCCGTGCAGGCCGGACACAGCGACATCTTCACGTTCTCCATCGGTTGTCCTCCTTTTTGGTCAGTCATCCGATCCGCGACGGGTTGCTTGGCTCACGCGCTCGATGTGAGGGCACAGTATCGCTCTGCCCTTCCCGGTGCGGCGCCAGCCGTTCAGCAGAGCGCGGAGGCGGGCGGGGATCTCCGAAGTGAGTCTGTCGGCAAGAGGCCTTGAGGACTCGAGTGTCGCGCACTAGTTCGTACGTCGCGCCTTGAGCGCCGCCCGGAACCCGGCCCGGTTCACGGCTTCGATCAACTGCTCCACCGTCACCTGGGCCTGATCGAATGTGATACGCGCTTCCTTGTCGCGGAAGCTCACCTCCGCCCGGCTCACGCCCTTCAGCCCTTCCAGGGCCTTCTTGACCGCTATGGGTCAACTGCCTCACGTCATGCCCTCGACGCTGAGCGCGACAGTCGAGGTCGCAGCGAAGGCGGTAATTGCGACGAGGACGAGCGACATCAAGACGAGCCACGCGGCCAGTCGGTTCATCGCATCCCTCCCATGTCATGCCCCGTGTGAGGCGAATCGCTGTTTACGACGCGGGCCAAGAGATCGGACGTGAACTCGGGGAAGCGGTCGAGCACGATAGTCGTAGCGACCACAAGGCTCGCCAGGATCAGCAGCCCGAGCGTGATGCGACTGCCTGCCATCCGGCAGGCCAGCGCGTCACAGCGTCGCCTCTCCCGGAGGTACAGGGCGAAGCCAGTGACGATGCCGATGATCCCGGCTGGGACCAGCAGCCAACGGTACTGCATCGTCGTCGCCATGAACGCGCCACTCCCGAGCCCCAGCACGATCACGGCGAGAGGTAAAAGACAGCAGAGCGAGGCTAGCGCGGCCCCGACCCACGCGACCAAGCCAGCAGTGAGCGCCGCAAGTCTCATGGTGTCCCTCCTACGCTTCTTCTGCGGCGTACGCCCCGTACTCGAACGTCAGACGGTATGTGCGGCCGCAGCATCGAACCGTATCTCCCGGCTTCACGTCGTCGGGGAGTGTCATTACCTCATCGCACTCGGGGCAGCTCACCCGGTAGGCGAGCGTCGCGGACCAGCGACCGGCGTCTTCGTGAACGCGCAGGGCGTGCCCCCCGCAGTTCGGACACTCCACCAAGTCGCCCGACCGCGTTCCTTCGGGCAACTCGATGAGCGCGCCACAGTCAGGGCAGCGGACTACCCGCATCAGCGAATCCCCAAGAGCCGCTGCAACCGGCCCCGGTCGAAGCCGACGACAACCTCGTCGTCTACCGTGATGACCGGGACGGCCATCCGCCCGGTCCGCGCGATCAACTCTGCGCGGGCCACCGTATCGTCCGCGACGTTCTTCGCCGTAAAATCAATGCCGTAGGACGAAAGAAACTCTTTCGCCGCGTGACAAGACTGTCAGGTTGAGGACCAGTAGACGGTAATCTGCCGATTCGCCACGTTAGTCTCCCGTGAGCAGGTCACCGAAGATCCAGTGACCAAGTTTGAACGCCTCGGCGATGGTTGCTCCAGCGCCCTCGGTCGCTGGGTTCGCGTCCCGCCACGCTCTCAGATGCTCTTCCGACCGGAAGAAGTTGATCGTCGTTCAGAGGGAGTCGAAGGCCTTGCACCCCTCGTCACCGCGCTTTCCGACCCAGACCATCACGCCCTCAGCGTCCCGCCCCACCCCGTGCGGCGTTGCGGTGAACTTCAGAGGGTCGCCGCAGTGATGGCAGGCCGACGTGATCTCGATGGGTTCTCCGACCATCGGCGCGATGCCGAGCACGTCGGTCGCGCAACAGGCGTAGCGCTCGCGTCCGCCGGACAGGCGCAGGCGAAACGGCGTTGGCGCGCCCGAGAACGGGTAGGCGATGTCGATCTGACCAGCGCGGACCCGGATCAAGTCATTCTCATCGAGAGCGACGAGGGCATCGTGGAGCGTCGCCCCCTGACCGTCAGGCGAGGCCGCGATGATGTCCTCGACAGGGATCGACCCGCCTCGTTGGAGGAAGGTCCGCAGGATGAGCCGGACGAGGGGCTCCTGGCGAGCCGCCCGGCGAGCGGCCTGCCGCTCAAGGGGATTGAGGGACTTGAGCTCGTCAGCCGTGAGGATCACGAGGTTCGCCAAGATCGGCCTCCTCTCGCATTGGACCGAGGGTAGAGTCTGTAGTAACTCCAGACTCAAGGACTATTTCAGGGGAGGCCGGGGCATGGAAGAGACGCGGCGGATCGCCATCGGGGTTCTGGCGACGTACACAGGCGCTAACATCGAGACCATCCGCTACTACGAGCGCGTCGGGTTGTTGCCCGCTCCCGCTCGGAGCTCGGGAGGCTACCGCTTATACGGGACGGATCACCTCAAGCGGCTGAACTTCATCCGTCGCGCGCGCGTGCTCGGGTTCTCGCTCGCTGACGTGAGGAAACTGCTGACGCTTGCAGATCAGCGGAGACGCCCGTGTGCCGAGGTACGCGCAGTCGCGGCAGCGCATCTTGACGACGTGAAAGGGAAGATCGCCGACTTGAAGGCGATGGAGCGGGTGCTCGCAGACACCATCGCGCGTTGTGAGGCGGGGAGCGGCTCGCACTGTCCGATGATCGACGCGCTGTACACCAACGGTGATTCAGGCAGGCGAACAGCGGCGTCTTCATCTGCACGCTGGCGCAGATCAGCCCGCTGAAGCCTTCGGGATGGCCTAGCCGGCCCTGTCACTCTCCAACCTCTGCGGCGCCTCCAGGAAGGCGCGCAGACACCGCTCACAACAGAACGCGAGCTCGCGGCCCTTCACGACGAGTCTCGCGGCGACATCCGTGGGTGCCATCTCGATCCCGCAGACCGGGTCTCGGACTCTCTCGCCGCTCCGGCGATGCTCGGAGCGCACTTCGAACAGCTCGAGTTCTTCGGCGAGCCCCTTCAGTCGGCGCGTTCCGAGCGGCGTTGAATGTTACCGGTGATAGCACGCCGATCTCGGCTCGAGCGGCGGCCGTGATGAGTATCTGGTGCGGCGTCGCGTGCGTAGCCGCGCGAGAAGCGACGTTCAGCGCGCCTCCGACGTATCCGCCCTGCTGGTAGAGAAGCTCGCCCCAGTGCACCGCGCCTCGCACCGCCGGGAACTGCGGCTCCTGCGCCGTTCGCGTCTCGATTGCGAGAGCGCAATCTGGTGGACAACCGAAAGTCCGTGCAGGAGCATTTCCTGCCGATCGTCGAGCCGATGATTCGCTACTTCCATCGCCGGGGCATCGTGAAGGCAGTGCGAGCAGACATGATTCTGCATCTCGCGCCAGACCTGGCCCATCCGGCTCAGACCGACGCTGGTGGTCAGACTGCAAACCGTTCGTCGCCTTCTGAACCGATGAGCTTGAGGGACCGCAGGCGGTGCAGGCGCTCCACTGGTTCCCCGGTGACAGAGTCGAGCTCCTCCGCCGATAACCTCGAAGCCGGATCCTGTGCCATCGCGCCTCGCTCCACTCGAAGATATGATCGGCCGCGCGTGAAGCCCGGTCAAGATGAGGACGAAAGAGGACAATGGAGACTCCGAACGGTCGAGGGCACCGTTCGGAGCCTTAACGGGACGAACAGCTAAGACTGAGTTGGTGGGCGACGTAGCCGTCCGATGGCTGCCCACACCAGGACGATCAAGCTCACCACGAGCGCGAGTCCGAGCAGCCAGCTCAGCCCCATGACTGCCATCATGAGTGGCCCGCAAGTCTCGTTCATCATGTGCATCATTTTCTGGGTCCTCCCCTTAGCTAGCCGATGCGATCGAAAGCCACTGGTCGATCCGGGCGCTGACCGTCGGGATATCGGCCCGGGCCAGGGTCGCCGGATCGAAGGCGAAGACGAACTCGGTGCATCCGTGCGCGCTCCTACCGTCCGGCAGCCGCACGGGCTCCAGGGTATGCGTGAAGATGCGCACCCGATCGCGGTCCACCTTGAGATCCAGGACGACCAGTCGCGTGCCGTTGCCAAGCGTCAGGCTCGCCGGCTCAGCGCGGATGAGGCCCTTTTCGCCTACAGTGACCCGCGCGTAGTCGTGCACGTGAAAGCGGGGTGACTTGGTGTTGATCTGCGTCGTTCGCAGCATACCCGCCGGGACACCGTCCACCTGGAGCCGCAGAACGGTGCCCTTCTTGATGACGTGCCCTTCGTCAAACTGGTTCGGTACGTCGATGCGAGAAACCTTGAAGCGCTCGCTGAGAACGTCGCGCACGGTCGATGACGCGTATCCGGTGCCGACAGACGCGGCAAGCGCAGCTGAAACGCCGACGAGCAAGAGCATGAGCCTGTACATGGAACCTCCCTCGCGGCAGCGGGACTGAGCCCGATCTGTCCTTCACGGGACAGAGATGAGCCGCGGTAAACGATCAGTTTTTAGAAGAAGGTATAGAGCGACTACGCGGAAAGGAACAGGGATCGCGGGGGGAGCTCGAGCCCTTCAAATACGTTCGCATGACGATGGACATCAGGAATGCCGTACAGGGCGGCGCTCGAGACGGGTGCGAGCGACACGGTCGGCGAGAAGACGGCACAGGGCATCCCGCAAGGGGCGTCGCACACTGCGCCCATCAGGGAACAGCCTGCATACGCCATTGCGATCGGGCCCAAAAGGACCGACCCGATCAAGATGAGCACCACAACGAAGCCTCGCCAACTCATGGCATCCCGCTCCTTACTCAGTATAGAGACGCCGGAACTCGCGTCAAAGATTCGGCGGGTGTTGAGCGGATCCCAACATCGCTGGCGACCCGCGCTACCGCGTCTGGTCCGCCACCGGTGGAGCCTGCCAGATGCGCTTGCCGTCCTTGTTCCATATGCCGAGCCCCGGCGATCCATCGGCACCGACGCCGAGCACCGCGCGGATTTTATCGTTCGTGTCGCTGAAGTTTAGCAGCGTCGTGCCGTCCGAACGAAGCTGCAGCCCAACTCGACTCCTCTCCTTGTTGTCTGTCAGGCCCAGGCTCGCCGTGCCGTCGGTTACGACGTCAAGGATGGCGCCACCCCGCCCCGCCTCGCCGAAGATCCCGAGCCCTGATCGGTTCGGGAATACGCTGAGCACTACCCGGCGTGCCGCATCGGCTCCGAATAGTTCGAGGCGTGGCGTGCCATTGGAGTCGACGATCAGCACGGACCGGACCTTGCCCTCGTTGTCCAGGAGCTCGAGGCTCACTGCCCCCCGTGTCGCGGCCCCGAGCACCGTACGCACCTTTCCGGTGTCCTCAACCAGCACAACCCTCTTGGCGCGGACCTCATCCACCACGGATCCCATCGGCGACGCCTCAGGAATAGGTTGAGCCGAGCGCGGCGCCGCCGCGTCGAGACCGATCGCCGAGAGCAACAGCAGGACCGTCGCGCTCGAGGCGAGCTTCCAGCGCCGATGCGCACGCTCGAGGCGATCGAGCCGTTCAGCGAGGCAAGCAAGTGCTTCTCTGTTCATCGCGGCCTCCCATCGGGTTTCTCCTCGGCGGAACCTGGCCGATCGGACTCCTAACCGCCGGACCGCGTCCGGCTTGCCTCGCCACGCAGAAAGAAGCTCCCGTCGGTGACGACCTTCTCTCCCGGCTTGATGCCCTCCAGGACCTGCACCAGGTTGCCTCGCGCTGGTCCGAGCTTCACCGGGCGCTCCGTAAACTTCGCCTCTTCGCCCTCGACGGGCGTATACACCACCGTGCGATCACCAATCGCCTGCACCGCCGCCTGCGGCACCACCGTCACGCGCTGGCTCGAGCCCGTTTCGAGACTCATCGCGACGAACATGCCAAGACGCAGGTTGCGCTGAGGATTCGGTACTTCGACCCGTACCTTCGCGGTCCGCGCCGCCGGATCGACGCGTGGATCGATGTAAGCGACCCGCCCGCGCAGTGTCTGATTGGTCGCCGGCACGGTGATCTCCGCGTTGGACCCCACGCGGACGGCCGGAAAGTCCTTTTCGTAGAGGTCGCCCATCACCCAGACCGTGCTGAGATCCGTCACGACGAACAGGTCCTGGCCAGCGCTCACGACCTGTCCCGGGTTCACGGTACGGTTGATGACCACGCCGCTGGTCGGAGCCGCGACCGTGACCTCTGAGACCACTTGGGAAGCGTCGGTGAGCGCGTCGACTTGCTTGGCCGAGAGCCCGAGCAACAGGAGGCGCTGTCGGGCTGCGGCGGCCTCGGTCGCGTGGCCGACATGTGTCGCGGTGACGTCCTCGAGCTCCTGACGGCTGGCCGCGCCGAGCGCGACAAGCTTTTCAGTTCGCACGAGCTTCTGATGGTCGGCTTCCAGCATCGCGCGCATCGAGAGATACTTCATCTGCGCGTCGGCGAGATCGGAGCTGACGATCACCGCCAGGGGCTCGCCGCGCTCGACTTGCGCTCCCAGCTCGACCGTCACCTGCCGCGCAATGCCACCGACCAATGCGTTGACTTTCGTGTCGCGGTACGCGTTGGACGTGACCGTCCCCGGAACGCTGACCCCTTCCGCCGCCGGCGCTGTCTGCACTGCCTCGAGCTTTATCCCTGCCCGCTCGATCGCCTCAGGCGTGAGGGATACCTCCACGATCTCATCCGGCTTGACTGCGGGAGATGCTCGCGTGTCGCCGGGCATGGGCATTCCGGGCATGGACTTTGTCGTCCCGGACGCCGATTTCTCGGCGGACGGCGTGCGGCGCTCGCTCCAGACGACGCCGGCAGCAACGCCGAGGGCGATGAGGAGGAGCCCTGTGACGACCTGCTTGAGCAGGCGGCGCCCCGGTCTCCGATCGCGCGGCCGCGATGCGAACCTGCCTGGCTCTATGGGCTCCATTTCGTCTCCTTGCATCAACGTTCGCTGACGCCGACGGCACGCTCGACTTCCACGGCTGCGTCGTAGACCTGTTTCAGGACGTCGGTGTACCCGGTTTCCACATCGATGAAGCGCCGCTGTTCCGCGATGACGTCGAGCAGTGACCCACGGCCAAGCTCGTATGATTGCCGGACGACGTCGAGGTTCCGGCGCGCCACGTCGCGGACGCCTCGTCCGTAGATCTCCAGTGAGCGTCTCGCCGCCTCGTCTTGCGCGAACGCGGCCTCCACTTCCTGCTGCGTCGTCAGTGTCGTGAACTCCAGGCGGCGCTCGGCGGCACGGGCGGCGGCCTCCGCGGCGGCGATGTTGCCCTGGTTCCGATTGAGCACCGGGAGCATGATCGTCACGCCGCCGCCGAAGTAATGGAAAGTGTCCTGAATCGGACGTGTCTGGCCTGAGTTCGTCAACCCGTTGAGCCCGAAACCGAACTCCTGCCGCATGTAACCGACGTTGACGCTGGCGTCCCATCGCCCCTCGGCCTGTTCTTTGCGGATCATGGCGCGCGCGACGGCGACATCGGCTCGCGCGGCGGCGAGATCGGGACGTGACGCGAGAGCCCTCTGCACCGCCTCGGCTCTCTCCAGGGTCGGCGGCGATGTGGTGAGCTCACCACGCACCGTGAGCGGGGCGTCCGCGGCCATCCCGGCCAGGAGCTTGAGCTGCAGCGTCGCGATCTCGACGCGGCTCGAGAGCAGCTGACGGTTGGCGTCGAGCCGGTTCACTTCCACGAGTTGCAGGTTCTCGTCGATCGTTGGCGCCGCGCCCTCGCGAACGCGGTTGCCGACGACGCGCAGCGCACTGTGATTCACGTCGAGCAGCTCATCGGTGATCTGGAGATTTCGGCGCGCCGCCAGCATCTCGCCCGCCTTCATACGGACGTCGGTCCGCAAGCGGCGCTCGCGATCTGCGAGTTGTTTCCGCTTCAGTTCGAGGTCCTGTTTGGCGACAGCGACCCGACCTCCTCTTCGATCGTTGAGGTCGAGCGGCAATCGTAGGGTCACGGTGAGGTTGTTGTCCGGGCTCAACGCCTTCTGGCCGCCAAGATCGAGCTCCGGGTTCGGGCGGAGCCCCGCCTGGCGGAGGCGCCCGCCCGCCGCGTCGACTTCCGCGCGGGTCGCGCGGAGGTCGGGATTGTCAGCGAGGGCGCGGGCGATCAGCTCTTCGATCGTGAGGTCCGACGCCGGCGCTGCGAGCTGGGCCTGCGCTAGCACCGGCTGGCGCATCACCACCATCAGGATCAACACCACGCTCAACCGCCGCGCGCTCATCATCGGCGTCACGGGACGGAGACCGAGAACTTCGTCGACCCCTTGCCCACGGGGCCGTCCCAGGTCACGGTGACCTGGCGAGTGCCCGCGTCCGGAAACTCAATGGTGCCGAGATACCGGCCGGGCGTCTTGTCCGGCGCGAGCTTCGCTCCGGCGATCATCGGCGCCATGCCCGACATCGTCATGCTGGTGTTCAGGTTGACCTTGCCGGCGTCGACAGGTTTCTTGTCCGTGGCCGACGTGAACTCCAGAACGAACTCGTTCTTGCCCTTCTTCCACTGTCCCGACTCGCTCATCAGCGTCACGACAACATCCTTCGTTTTCTGCGCATGGATGGGCTTCATGTCGGCAGCGAGCGCCACCCCAGCGCCCATCGTGAGCACACCCGTGACCATGAGGATCGCCATCATCCGGATCATCGTTCGTGTCTCCTCTCCATTAGTCGTTGTTACTCGGCCGACCCCAGAGGCCGCCCTCGCATCGATCGTTCGTCGCCCCGCTGCTCGGCCTCCGCTCGCCGCAGGTCCCGCTCCCTCAGCCAGTAGAAGATGACGGGTGTCACGATCAGGACGAGGCCGAGCGAGCTCATCATGCCGCCGAGGACCGGTGTCGCCAGCGGCTTCATGACTTCAGCGCCGGTGGAATGGCTCCACATGATGGGCAACAGGCTCGCCACGATCGTCGAGACTGTCATCACCTTCGGCCGCAACCGCAAGAGCGCGCCTTCCTTCACGGCCTCCAGGAGCGCCTCGCGCGTGAGTTGACCGCCGAGCTCCTCGCGCTTTTGGGCGACGGCCTCTTCGAGGTAAATCACCATGACGACGGCCGTCTGCACAGCGGTCCCGAACAGCGCGATAAAGCCGATCCAGACGGCGACGGACATGTTGTAACCGAGCGCGTAGAGCAGATAGATGCCTCCGGCCAGCGCGAAGGGGACAGCCAGGAGGACCTGAGCTGCGTCGAGGAAGGAGCGGTACGTGAGATACAGCAGGATGTAGATGACCAGCAGTACGATCGGGATGACGATCTGCAGCCGCTGGCGTGCCCGAACCTCGTTTTCGTACTGGCCGCTCCATTCGACATACGACCCTGGCGGGAGCAGCACGGTCCGCGCGATCACGTCGCGGGCTTCGTCGACGAAGCTACCGACGTCTCGGCCGCGCACGTTGAGGAGCACGGAGACGACCAGCAGCCCGTTCTCGCTCGACACCATCGCGGGCCCGGATACTTGCCGGATGTCCGCGAGCTGGCCGAGCGGGACCTGCGTGCCATTCGGCGCCGTGACCAACACGCTCCCCAGCGCCTGCGTGCTCGCCCGATATTCTGGCGCATAGCGGACGCGCACCGGAAAGCGCTGGCGCCCTTCGATGGTCAACGTTAGATTCGATTCGCCGACGGCAGTCTCGATCACGTCCTGGATCGCCCCCACCGTGATGCCGTACCGCGCAGCCGCCTGCCGGTTGACGCGGACGTCGAGATACGGTGCTCCAGTGACCTGCTCCGGATAGACGTCGGCGGCGCCGGGGATCTGCCGAAGCGCATCCGCGACGGCACGGGCTCGCTCCTGGAGGACGTTCAGGTCGCTGCCGAAAACCTTCACACCGACCTCGGAGCGGATCCCCGTCGTCAGCATGTTGATGCGGTTGATAATCGGCTGGGTCCAGATGTTCGACACGCCCGGCAGTGTGGTGGCGGCGTCCATCTCGCCAATCAGCTTCTCGCGCGTCATTCCCGGCCGCCACGCCGACTCCGGCTTGAGGCTCACGATTGTCTCGGTCATGTTCACGGGCGCCGGATCGGTCGACGTGTCGGCCCGCGCGATCTTGGCGACCACCGAGGCGACTTCCGGGAATTTCTCGATCGCCGCGTTCTGCTTCTTGACGACGTCGATCGCCTGGGGAAGCGAAATCGACGGGTCAGTCACCGGCATGAACATCAGGTCGCCCTCGTTCAGCGGGGGCATGAATTCCTTCCCGATCCGCGGGACCAGCGCGAGCGCGCCCGCGACGGTGACCACCGCGATGCCGAGCGTGATCACGCGGTGCCGGAGGGCAAAGTCCAGCACGGGCCGATAGAGCCACACGAGGGGGCGCATGATCGGATTCCTCTCCTCACCGCGGATCCTGCCTCCGATGAGCAGGCTGCACAGGACGGGCACCAGGGTGACCGACAGGATCGTGGCGCCGACCATGGAGAACGTCTTGGTGAACGCCAGCGGATGGAAGAGCTTTCCCTCCTGGCCGGTGAGCGCGAACACCGGGATGAAGGCCAGGATGATGATGGCCATCGAGAAGAAGATCGGGCGGCCCACGAGCCGGGTGGCCTCGAGCACCGTCTCGGTCACTCGTCGCCGGTTACGCGGATCGACGCCGCGCCGTTCGATGAACCGGAACGCGTTTTCGGTGACCACGATCGCGGCGTCGACGAGAACCCCAATCGCGATCGCGATGCCGGCCAGCGACATGATGTTCGAGCTGATGCCAAGGTACCGCATGAACAGAAACGCCGTGAGCACGGCGAGGGGCAGCGGGATCGTCACGATCAGCACGGAGCGGAAATGCAGAAGGAAAATGATGTTGATGATCGTGACGACGATCGTCTCCTCGATCAGTGCCCGCCGCAGCGTATGCACCGCGCGGTCGATGAGCGACGAGCGATCGTAGAAGGGGACGATTTTGACGCCCGCCGGCAGGCCGGCCTGGAGCGCCTGGATCTTTTCCTTCAGGCGGTTGATCACGTCCACGGTGCTGACGCCGTAGCGCGCGACGACGACGCCCCCGACCGCCTCTTCGGTGCCCTTCACGAGGGACGCCGCCCGGAACGCGTCCCCGATCTTTACCGTGCCGACCTGCCGAACGAAGACCGGGACGCCGTTCTCGGCCGCGACGACCACGTCCTCCAGGTCACGCGTGCTCTCGATGAGGCCGAGACCACGCACCACGGACCACGTCCCACTGGCCTCGACGACGTTGCCGCCAACGTTGCGGTTGCTGCGCATGACCGCATCGACGACCGTCGAGAGCGAGATCTTGTAGGCACGGAGGCGGTTGGGATCCACGTCGATCTGGTACTGCCGGACGAACCCGCCGATGCTCGCGATTTCCGCCACGCCGGGGACCGCGTTGAGCTGATACCGGATAAACCAGTCCTGGATGGAGCGCAGGTCGCGCAGAGATTGCCCCTTCCCCTCCACGGTGTACCAGAACACGTGGCCCACGCCGGTGGCATCGGGCCCGAGGGTCGGCACCGTGCCCGACGGCAGCGACTTGCTCAGGAGCTGGAGCCGCTCGAGCACTCGCGAGCGAGCGAAGTAGAGATCGACGTTGTCCTCGAAAATCACGTTGATCATCGAGAAGCCGAACGCCGATGAGGACCGGACGACACGCACGCCCGGCAGTCCCTGCAGGCTGACCGTGAGTGGATAGGTGATCTGGTCCTCGACTTCCTGCGGAGAGCGTCCCGTCCAGTCGGTGAAGACGATCACTTGATTGTCCGAGAGGTCGGGGATCGCGTCGATCGGCGTTGTGAGAAGCGCCCAGTACCCCCAGGCGCCCACGAGCACAAAGAACGCGATCACCAGGAATCGGTTCCTGAGCGAGACCTCGATGAGCCAGTTGACCACGCGCGAGACCTCTCCCCCGGCGCCCGCCCACCGAGAACACGGACGGATGCCGTCTCCAGTCTGTTACGACTCGAAAGACAGACTACGAGCTACGCGGAGAGGGCGAGCGACTTCGGGGGAAGCTCGAGCGTCGGAGGTGCGGCTTGGGGAACTGCGGGCAACGGCATAGAGGGTGCGCGACTAACGAGGCCGCTGGACGCGGGCACTGTCGGGCCCGCCACAGTGGACGATGCCCCGCATGGCCCCTCACACATCCCGCTCATCGCCGCGCAATGGTCGGCCGCCATCGCCATAGGGACGAACACTCCCCAGAGGAGAACAACGACGACCGCGACCGTCACCCGCAGACCCTTCATCGCTGCGTCATTCTAACACGCCGCCTCGCCGGCGGGTTTCCGGGGCTTCAGCGTGCCTGGACCGTGAGGACGCGATCGATCGAGCCAAACACCTCGCTCGCGGAAAGACTAGATCCCAGTGTGAACACGAGTTGACTCCGAAGCGTACAACATCTCGTAGGTCGTCGGCCCATGAACCTCCGAGGCGAGGCCCAGCAACGTCTGGAAGGCCGCCATCGGGGTGCGCCGACGGTTGAAGCGGAACGTGCTCGCCGCTGTCCTTTGTCATGGGTCATTGGCACGAGGGACGCGCCGGCGCGTTCGTGATGGGCCTCCGCCACGGCCCCCCTCGCACGCACACGCGCGCCCCCGGGCTCCTGGCACCGCCCATCTGCCGTGCGGGCTTGGCGATTCTGGCTGGACGACCGCATAACGAGGCTTGAATCCTTGCGGTGCTCTCTGCGGTCTTCACTCGGTTCCCCGCACGGAACATGCACGGGGAGCATCTTCATGAGCCTGGCGAGGGTAGTCGCGCGGGACGGCGAGACGCGCAGCGGCCTGTCGCGTCCAGGGCTCAACTCCCCCGCCGGGTACCCGCCAAAACCGACAGAACCTCGTCTTGGCAATTTGGTCGGTTACCTGAGAAGTCCCCCGACGCGATCTGCGCGAGGCTCGTGTCCATCGCGCTTACCGCGCCGACAAGCGACCACGAGATGGCGAACCCCAGCACCAGGGCCAGGACGATGGCTGCGACCGCAAACCCGATGACCACCCACCGCGCCCGCACGAACGCGTCGTGGCTCGTGTCCACGCTCGCCACCATGTCGGCTTCTGCCTGGCTCGTGAGCCGCTCCAGCCGGTCGGCCAGCGGGGTCGCCTGCGCGAGCTGCAGCTCCCGCCCTTCGGCGACCCGGCCGCCGGGCGCACGTCACCGATCCGATGAGAAGGGGTCTATCCTTATCGACGGTCGTCTGAAGACGTACAAATCTGAACCACCCGCGAAGATACTCGGAGGGCTACGGCGTGGGCGTGGTCATCGAACGAACCTGTGCACGACCAGGACGCGACCAAGGCGTGACCTGAGCGTGACCTGGCCTTCCAGGGCACTTTCCCCAAGTCTCACCCGAGCGCTCGGGGGCTTGCGCTGGCGCGCCTCTGCCTCGTCCCGGCGGCGGATCCAAGCCGCTCCTATCGAGGAGGGGCGGGCATCGCCGATGAGTGATGGTCGACGATCATCCAGTTCTCACCGTCCCTAACGAAGGTGAAGCTATAGCGCGCTGGCAGAGTCTTGGTTTCCCCGTCCTTGACATACGCGAACGTGTAGTAGCCGGTGTTGACGGCGGTACCGCCATAAACGCGGATCAATTGCTCGCCGAACGTCACTTTGAGACCCGGCAAGACCTTAAAGGCAGTGACGAAGTAGTCGCGCAACGCTGCTCGATCCGCTCGCACGGTTGGGGAGAGCGTCCCCCAGAGAACTCCATCAGTGGCGTAGAGAAGAACAACCTTGTCAGGGTCGTTTTGTCCTAAGGTCTGGGCCCACTTCATGGTCGCAGCGGCAACGTCCTCCTTCGGCCCGGCCGAAGCGACAGAGCCGATCAGCAACAGGAGGCCACTGAGTACGAACAGCGCACGGGAAGTCCATAGCCGGAATCGCATGCCTCTTCCCCATCGTCATTGATGAAAGGCCTTCGTCACCCGCTACCGGCGCCGCCACCTCGCACGACTCCGCCCGTGCGCAGAATATTCGTTTCGGCGCGTCAAGCCGCTACCGGCGTATGCTGGCTCAGCACAGCCGCGATTTTCCGCCAGCCGTCGATCCTGCGCAACTTGATCTGCCCGCTTGCCACGAGACTGAAGAGCAGGACTACGGCGGCGTCTTCACTCGGGAGCGAGCCCTGCGTCTTTACCCGGCGACGGAATTCTTCGTGGAGCCGCTCGATGACGTTTGTGGTGCGCAGGGTCTTCCACTGCACTTTCGGGAACCGGAAGAAGGACGGTCGCGAGCGGGGCGGCCTGGCCAGCTACGGCGCCACCGACGGGGAGTTGGGCCGCCAGGCGGCGAGGCTGGTCGACAAGATCCTCAAAGGCGCCCAGCCCGCAGACCTGCCGGTCGAGCAGCCGACGAAGTTTTCAACGTGAAGACGGCCAAGGCCCTCGGCCTCGCGATTCCAACGCCACTGCTACCTTGTCCTTGACCAGCTCGCCGGCCAGTTGATCGAGACGATCGCGCCTGCCACCGGCGAGCGGTACTGGAAGTGGATGTTCTGGTTCTCGACCCAGCCAAGCTCGCGCAGCTCTTCCCTCAACGCGATGCCCGAGCGCTCGGTCCAATCGATCCCGGCCGTGCCCAAGAAGAGCAGACCCACCTTCGATTGCCCGGCTTGCTGGCCATGGACGGCGAGCGGCGCGAGCGTGAGGCCGAGAGCGAGAATGACCGCGAGCCCGATCCGCCGCATGGGCACCTCGGTGGAGGACGACTGCCGGGGAGTCTAGCAGACGAGCCAGGATCTGGCCCACGGCGACCAACCGACCGAAGCCACGGCACGAGGAATGGGCACCCGCGCGGCATCACGCGGCTCACCAGATCGTCTCTCGCGGGCATCGGGCCTGGGGATCGAGTGAATGAGACCGGGCCGGGAAGAACATTCCCAGCCCGTCACGAGTGGGCCGTGCAGAGCGCAGCTTTGCGTCAGAAGCGGAACGAAGCCCCTACGAGCAGGTAGTGAGTATTGACATCCGTGCTCAGCTTGGCACTGCCGAGGACGTCGTCCCTGAACGTGAACTCGGGGCTAAAGTGTGTGTATCGATATTCACCGAATATGGCGATGTTCTTGGTGAACAGCCACGCGACACCCGCACCCAACTTCACGCCGACCGAGGTATCGGTATCGGACTGGTTTGACGGCTCAAAGTTCCTGCTGTCTTCCGCATGAGCGACAAAGATCGCCGGTCCGATGGTGACATACGGTTGAAGCCGGCCGTTCGGAAACTCTGGGCTCTTTATGAGCGGGTACCGGAGCATCGCGTCGAACCCAATCACCCAGACAGCGAGATCGAGGTCATCGAACTGGTCGCTGACGCAAAAGCGCGAGCAGAAGGTGCGCGTCTGCCGACCGACGTTCGGTCTGAAGTGCGAGATGTCCAGCCCGGCGCCAAGGTTGAGTGGGCCGAGCGCGAACGGAAACCAGTAGCCTCCCCGGAGGCCTCCCGCGCCCGACTTGTCAAACGTGACGTCTAGCGTTGTCACCTGCTCGCCAGTGGTCGGGAAATTCGTGTCGACATCGTGCTTCTCGGTGAACGCACCTCCCAGGTACAGGTCGCCGAACCACTCAGCCGAAGCAGGAGCGGCGACAACCAAGCACGCCAGGATTGCCGTCAGCATCAGCAGCGACCTTGTCCGCCCGAGCCCCGCCACGACTACTCCGGTGCGTCCATTGAGCATAGAGGCCTCCCGCTGAGAGAGTGTCGAAGAAAAGCCAGTAAGCATTGCCCGACAAACACACGCTTAATACCCGACATACCCAGGGGGGGTCAAGCGTATTCGCGCCGGGTGATCCTGTAACGGTTGGACGTTCCGACAGTACCCATGGGATGTCTCCGCTGGTCGAGGCAGGGATGCCCGCACTCACACCATCGAATTGGCCCGAGACGGCGACGAACTTGATGATCTAATCGGCGAGGCGGAGTCCTTGGGGCACGATCGGGCCTATATCTGCCCTCCTAAAGAAATCGCCGACGAGGGGAGCCTGCGTATCGACGTTATGGCTGAATGGGGACTTCCGCGCGCAACCATTGACCAGTTACGTCAATCGCTTGGACTGAAGATCAAAAGCGATGACGTCGCGACCGCGCGCAGCGCGCTTCGAGCGATCTTCGAAGAATCTGATTCGTGGTCGAGTTACTTCGAGGACTATCACGAATCCATGTGGAGGTACACGTGGTGGCTATTCGGAGCAATCGTTCTGTTTACGCCAGCCGCAATACTGTTGATTCATCGTCCGCAGCTAATGCTTTATGCCCTTTTTCTGGCTGGCGGGGTTGGTTCCTGCGCGAGCGTCATTTCAAAGGTTCCGGTCCCGGAGTTACGCTTTTCGAGTGAGTTCCAAGGATACCTGCCCCGCATTTTGGGCCGGATAGGAGCGGGCACTGTTGTCAGTCTAGTAGCCTCTGCAATTATCGGATGGGGAATCCCAGAGTTCCGGGCCGCCCCGCTGTGGGGGCTGGGGCAACGGCTCTTCTTCCTGCATGATGGCCGAACGTCGGACTTGCTGGAGGCGATTCGGGCGCACAAGAGCGGGAGCATCTTTACCGGGGACGCCTCTGAGGCGAATGCCGTGATCAGGAACTTCAACCACCTCCGGGCAAACCAGCAGCAGGACGTTCTCAACTTTCTGCGTTCACTGTAGCCGACGAACCAGCGGGTCGTGGGTGCAAGCCCTGCCGGGCGCGGCAGGATGCACCTTGCCGCACGCGTCGGCAAGGTGGATCCCCGGTGGATGCCCTGAAGGCCGGTCAGGACGGCTTCAGGATCAGGACCGCGAGAGGGGGCAACGTGAGCGCGAGCGAGTGCGGCTGTCCCTGCCACGGCGTCGGCTCGGCCCACGCGCCGCCCTCGTTCCCGAGGTTGCTGCCGCCATACTCGCCCGCGTCACTGTTGATCAGCTCTCGGTAATAGCCCGGCCGTGGGACCCCGACCCGGTAGGCGTGGCGTGGTACTGGCGTGAAGTTGCATACGACGAGCACGAAGTCGCCGGCGTTTCGGGCGCGTCGCACGAACGACACCACGCTCTGCTCCCAGTCGGCGCAGTCGATCCACGCGAACCCGGCCGGGTCGGCGTCGAGCTCGTGGAGCGCGCGCTCGCGCCTGTAGAGCCAGTTGAGGTCGCGCACCAGCCGCTGGAGCCCGCGGTGGTAGGGGCCCTCGCCGAGCAGATGCCAGTCGAGGCTCTGGTCGTGGTGCCACTCGCGCCGCTGCCCGATCTCGCCGCCCATGAAGAGGAGCTTCTTGCCAGGGTGCGCCCACATGTACGCGTAGAGGGCGCGAAGGTTGGCAAACTGTTGCCAGTCGTCGCCGGGCATCTTGGCGAGGAGCGCACCCTTGCCGTGCACGACCTCGTCGTGCGAGAGCGGCAGCACGAAGTTCTCCGTCCAGGCGTACAGGAGACCGAAGGTCAGCTGGTTGTGGCGGTACTTTCGGTGCACCGGATCGAGGCTCATATAGTCGAGGACGTCGTGCATCCACCCCAGGTTCCACTTGAACCCGAAGCCGAGCCCGCCGAGGTACGTCGGACGCGAGACCATCGGCCACGAGGTCGACTCCTCCGCGGCGACGATCACGCCTGGATGGGTGCCGTGGACGACCTCGTTCATGTGCCGGAAGAAGGCGACGGCGCCGAGGTTCTCGCGCCCGCCGAACTGGTTCGGCACCCACTCGCCCGGCTTGCGCGAGTAGTCGAGGCAGAGCGCGGAAGCGACGGCGTCGACCCGGAGACCGTCGGCGTGATAGCGGTCGAGCCAGAAGAGCGCGCTGTCGAGCAGGAAGTTCGCGACCTCGTTGCGTCCGTAGTTGAAGATGAGCGTGCCCCAGTCGGGATGCTCGCGCTGCCGCGGGTCGGCGTGCTCGTAGAGGTGGGTGCCATCGAAGTAGCCGAGCCCGTGCGGATCGCGCGGGAAGTGCGCCGGCACCCAGTCGAGGATGACCCCGACGCCGCGACGGTGGAGATGGTCCACGAAGGCCATGAACTCCCGCGGGCCGCCGTAGCGACGCGAGGGGGCGAAGTAGCCGATGGTCTGATAGCCCCACGAGCCGTAGAAGGGATGCTCCATCACGGGCAGGAGCTCGACGTGGGTGAAGCCCATCTCACCGACGTAGTCCGCGAGCTGGTCGGCCAGCTCGCGGTAGTCGAGGAAGCGGTCGCCCTGCTCGGGCACGCGGCGCCACGAGCCGAGATGCACTTCGTAGATCGAGAGCGGCTCGTGAAGCAGGTGGCGCTGGGCGCGCGCGGCGAGCCAGGCCTCGTCGCCCCACCGGAAGTCGTCGAGGCTGGCCACGACCGACGCCGTACGCGGCGTCTCCGCTTCGAAGGCGAGCGCATAGGGATCTGACTTCAGCGCGAGCGGCTCCACGGAGCGCCCGCGGATCTCGAACTTGTAGCGCTCGCCCTCGCCCAGCCCCGGCACGAAGATCTCCCAGATGCCGTTGGCGGGATGAAGACGCATCGGATGGCTTCGGCCGTCCCAGTCGTTGAAGTCGCCCACGACGCTCACGCGCCGCGCGCTCGGCGCCCACACCGCGAACGCGACGCCGGTCACACCGTCGAGCACGGCCGGGTGCGCGCCGAGCTTCTCGTGGGCGCGGTAGTGCGTGCCCTCGGCCAGGAGGTGACGGTCGAAGTCGCTCAGCAGCGACGGGAAACGGTACGGGTCCTCGATCTCGGTGATGTGGCCGCCACGCGTCACCTCGAGCCGGTAGGCGAAGGGGTCACGCCGGTCGGGCAGCACTGTTTCGAACAAACCCACGGGGTGCAGCCGCTCCATCGGAGTCGGTGGCGCGTCGGCGGGCAGGACACGGACGGCGGCGGCGCCGGGCACGATCGCGCGCACGGCCACGGCCGCGCCGCCCGGCGTCTGCACGCGGTGCGGACCGAGCACGGCGAAGGGGTCACCGTGCTCGCCGTCCACGACCGCGCGGATCGCGTGCTGGTCCAGCGTCATGCGTGACAGGGAGCGTACGACGCGGTGTCCATGCTGTGATTCTACGAAGCGGGGCGGCCCGATGCACCGAGGCATCAGGCCGCCAAATGCAACGGGATCTGTCAGCGCTTCTTCCGTTCCTCGGACCTGAAGGGCTCTTTCACCACGACCTTGACGCCAGCGATGACGCCGGTCACGGCACGGCGGACCTGCTCACCCGCCGTCGCGCTGACTTCGCCAGCGCCCTTGATGGCGCCGCTGGCCGCCGCTGATGCCGCCTCCTCCGCCCGG
>Ga0209590_10000103_pt1 | contig 20615 bp, 19 predicted proteins | sample CZO8metaG_FD_188353 | JGI IMG/M metagenome (GOLD analysis project Ga0209590, IMG submission 188353) | Vadose zone soil microbial communities from the Eel River Critical Zone Observatory, Northern California, USA - CZOApr15con1.8 metaG... | ecosystem: Environmental > Terrestrial > Soil > Vadose...
CGTAGGCGAGCCTCCCGAATACAAATTGAATCGGCTAAACTGCCGCGCAGGGCGCATAGCTCAGTTGGTACGAGCGCTTCCATGACAAGGAAGAGGTCACAGGTTCGACTCCTGTTGCGCCCACCAGCCCCTGCTTCGTGGTGAGGTGCCAACTCGTGGGGATTGCGCCGTTATAGAGATGTGTCTTCCCGGGCGACTCGCTTTCGGCGTTGGCTGGCCCAATTCCTCGACTATGTCCTTCTGCATGGCTTCTGGAATTAGCCGGCGGTAACCGCTACCGTCTAGGGCATGGCGGTCGAAGCCGAGCTGATCTCCCTGGCCGACGTCCGAGCCGCCGCCGACCGGATTCACCCCTACGTTCTCAAGACTCCTACGCTTTCGGGCGAGGCGGTCGCGGCTGCGGGCGTCTGGCTCAAGGCGGAGAACCTGCAGCGGACCGGCTCCTTCAAGGTGCGCGGTGCCGTCAATGCCGTCCTGCAGCTGAGTCCCGATCAGCGTCGCCGCGGCGCGATCACGCTGTCGGCCGGGAACCACGGTCTGGCGCTGGCCTACGCGGCGCAGCTGTTTCGGATCCCATGCGTGGTGGTTGTCCGGGAAGACGCGGCGGTGAGCAAGCTCGAGGCCATCCGCCGCGCCGGCGCGGAGATCGTGCTGACGCCGATCGCGCGCTGGCAGGAGCGACTCGAGGCCGAGCAACGCGAGCGCAACCTTTACCTGGTGCATCCGTTCGATGATCTTGCCGTGGCGGCCGGGCAGGGGACGGTGGGACTCGAAATCCTCGAGGCGGTGGCCGACGTTCGCAGCCTGATCGTTCCGGTCGGTGGGGGAGGCCTGATCGCGGGCCTGGCAGTTGCCGTGAAGCAGCAACGGCCGGAGGTGCGGATCATCGGGGTTGAGCCCGAACAGGCAGCCGCCGTGAGTGAGAGCCTGGCTGCCGGGCATCCGGTCGCTCCATCTCGCCTCGACACCATCGCGGACGGCCTGGCCGCGCCCTACACGCGGCCGTTCAACCTGGCACTCATCCAGCGTTACGTCGACGAGATGCGCACGGTCAGCGACGCGGCGATCATCGACGCGCTCAAGACCGTCGTGCTGCGGGCCAAGCTGGTTGTGGAGCCCGCCGGAGCGGCTGCGCTGGCGGCGTTGCTGGCCGATCCCGCCATCCAGCGGCCGGTAGTGGTTGTTCTGAGCGGTGGCAACCTCGACGGTCAGCGACTCAGTGCCTGGCTGCGGCCCCCACCCTGACCCTCCCCCGCAAGCGGGGGACGAAATGCAAAGAAAAATCCCCGGGCGCTGACCCGGGGATTTGAGCGAAGGGCGGTTTAACAGTGTTAACGTGGGCCGGACGTAATCGCTTACGGGCATTGCGCATGCAATAATTTCGCTCGACGATGAGCACCGTCCCGGACGACGACTCAAGCGCGGCCACCCTCCTCATTTTCGAGAACGATCCACGCCAGGCGATCGCGTATCAAGAGCTGTTTGCCCAGGCCGGCTACCAGGCGCGGACCGCGCTTCCCGACCAGGATGCGCAGCAATTGTGCGAACGCCTCAAGCCCGGGACCGTCCTCTTCGACATGGGCATCTGGGAAGCGGACACGGCTTACGTATTCGGTGTGCTCAACGGGGCGCAGGGCTTCGACCGACCGGTGATCATCGCCCTCTGCATTCTTCCCCACCAGGTCCGGCGCGCCAAGCGGTTCGGTGCCGACGGCATTTGGGTTCGTGGCGTCGACGATGCGGTGGCGCTCCCGCGGCTCGCCGGCGATCTGCTCCAGCAGCGCCGCGAGGGAAAGCTCAAACCGCGGGTTCCCTCGACGCCGTTGTAGTCACCGAACGACCAAGCCAGTCGACCTTATCCCCAGCTATTCCCCTGCCCGGTGTCGTGATGGGGATAAGCACGGCCGACACTTGACACGCAACAAAGGGCGCGCATAATCAGTAACGCGTCAGGGGAGACCGGTCTCGGCAGGGACCGCAAGAAAGTTGGAGGGAACCATTTGGTGATCGCTCACGGTTTGAAGCAAACCGCTTCGCTCAAGATCTGCGCCCGTCCGGGATGTGAGGCCTCCGTCAAGAAGGCAACGGCCAAGTACTGCAGCATTCGTTGCTGCGCCATCGACCCAAGCCGGCAAGAGCGCCTTCGACGTCAGGCCCGTCGCGCGCCGATCATTCCCCTGGCGCATCAACTCCCCCTCATGTTCCAGGTCCATCGGGACATCGAGGCGTCGCTCGACGACCGGACCTTCGGCCGAGAAGACATCCCGGCCGGTCTTGAGCGACTCCGGGCCGTTTAAGCCGGCCCGGTCCCTTCCAACTCGCTCCGTATAATCGGCTCCACCCTTAAGGGGTGAGCCATGAGCGAAGACTTGGAAACCCTGCGCCATTCGACCGCGCACGTGATGGCGGCCGCCGTCCTGGACCTCTTTCCCGGCACCGTGATCGGCATCGGTCCGGCGACCGACGAGGGTTTTTATTACGACTTCGCGTTCAAGGATCGGCTGCTTCCCGAGGCTCTGCCACGGATCGAGGCGAAGATGCGTGAGATCATCAAGCAGGCGCCCCCGTTCGTGAAGGAGGAGATCCCCCGTGCCGAGGCGGTCGCGCTCTTCGAGCGGCTCCACCAACCGCTCAAGGTCGAGCTGATCGCCGACAAGGTCACCGAGGCCACGGCGCGCGTATATCGGACCGGCGACTTCGTCGACCTCTGCCTGGGCCCGCACGTGTCGGATGCCGGGAAGCTCGGCGCCTTTCGCCTGCTCTCGATTGCGGGCGCCTACTGGAAGGGCAGTGAGCGCAACCAGCAGCTGACCCGCATCTACGGCACCGCCTTCCCGACCCAGGCGGAGCTCGAGAACCACCTGAAGATGCTCGAGGAAGCCGCCAAGCGCGACCACCGCAAGCTGGGAAAGGATCTCGATTTGTTCCTGATCGACGAAATGGTCGGTCGTGGACTGCCCCTGTTGACCCCCAAGGGGACGGCCATCCGGCGCCAGATGGAGGAATTCATCCTGCGGCTGGAGCGACGCCAGGGATACGAGCACGTCAAGACACCCGACATCGCCCGGCTCGAGATCTACAAGATCAGCGGGCACTTCGAACGGTACCGGGACTCGATGTACGCACCTTCCGAAATGGAAGACGAGGAGTGGCAGCTGCGGCCGATGAACTGTCCTCACCATATCCGGGTCTTTCAGCGCAAGGCCTACAGCTTTCGTGACCTGCCGGTACGCCTCGCCGAGTTGGGCACCGTGTACCGCTATGAGAAGTCGGGCGAAGTCTCCGGCCTGATCCGGGTGCGGGCCTTCACCATCAACGATGCCCACATCTTCTGCCGCCCCGACCAGCTCAACGCGGAGTTCGAGCGGGTCATCCAACTGATCTTGCAGGTCTATCAGGCGTTCGGCATCAAGGATTTCCACTTCCGGCTCTCGCTCCGCGACGACACCAGCAACAAGTGGATGGGTGACCCGGCCGTCTGGCAACGGGCGCAGGACGCGGCGAGGGAAGCCCTGCGCGCCTCCGGCCACCCGTTCGTCGAAGCGCCCGGCGAGGCCGCGTTCTATGGACCGAAGCTCGACGTCCAGATCAAGGACGCGATCGGCCGCGAGTTCACGCTCTCAACGAATCAAATCGATTTCCTGATGCCGGAGCGCTTCGGGCTGGAGTACGTGACGTCGTCCCAGTCGATGGAGCGGCCGGTCATGATCCACCGGGCCCCGATCGGCTCGATGGAGCGGTTCATGGCCTACCTGATCGAGACCTACGCGGGCGCGTTCCCCGTCTGGCTGGCTCCCGTCCAGCTCGTCTTCATCCCGATTGCCGACCGACACCTCGAGGCGGTCGGGCAGCTCGCCGATCGGTTCCGGCAGCGCGACCTGCGGGTCGAGGTTGACGGCCGCAGCGAACGCATGCAGGCAAAGATCCGCGACGCGCAGCTGCACAAGGTTCCGTACATGGCCGTGGTCGGCGACAAAGAGCTGGAGGCCGGCACCCTCAATATCCGGCGACGAGAGGGCGGTGACCAGGAGTCGGTCCCGACGGAGGAGTTCCTGGCGCGGCTCGAGCGCGAAGCGCAGCTACCGCTGTAGTGATATACTCGCGCGTGCCAAGAGAGGCTGTCCGAACTCTCACCTCCAGGCCGGCGCCGAAGAGGTCAAGCGGATGAAGATAGCCTCAGGGCTATCTTTTTTGTTTTCGAAGGAGGCTTGATCCACGGCATTTAGGGAACTTCGGATCAACGACCAGATCCGCGCCGCCGAAGTCCGCGTCATCGACGATCGGAACGAACAGTTGGGGGTGCTGCCCATCGACCGCGCCAAGGCGCTGGCGGTCGAGCGGGAGATGGACCTGGTGGAGGTCGCCCCGCAGGCGCAGCCACCCGTGGCCCGGATCATGGATTACGGCAAGTTCAAATTCGAGAGCATCAAGAAAGAGAAAGATGGGCGCCGCAAGCACAACGTCATCAAGGTCAAAGAAATGAAACTCCGTCCCAAGATCGGCGAGCATGACTTCCAGACGAAGTTCCACGCCGTCAAGTCCTTCCTGGAAGAGGGCGACAAGGTCAAGCTGACGATCATGTTCCGCGGTCGTGAGATGGTGCACCAGGATATCGGCAAGAAGCTGCTCGACCGGATGGCGCTGGAACTGAAGACCATCAGCACGGTCGAGCGGATGCCGTTGCTGGAAGGGCGCAACATGATCATGATCCTGGCTCCGGCCGGCGCGGTGGCGGCCGCTCAGACGCCGCCCCCGCCCCAAGCCCAGGCGCGGAAGAATTAAAGGAGCGATCGATGCCTAAACTTCGTACTCATCGCGCGTCGGCCAAACGGTTCCGCACGACCAAGACCGGCAAGATCGTGCGGCCTCACGCGCAAAAGAGCCACCTGCTTGGCCATAAGAGCCCGCGCCGGAAGCGGCAGTACAGCAAGCTGCTGGTGTTGACCGGCAAGGACGCCCGGCGCCTGCGCCGGGCGGCCCCCTATATGAAGGACCAGGCCTGAGATGCCCCGCGTAAAGCGCAGCGTCCCCGCCCGCCGGCGCCACAAGAAGATCCTCAACCTCGCCAAGGGGTTCCGGATGACGCACCGGACGCTCTTCCGCCCGGCCAACGAGGCGGTGCTCCATGCGCTCGAGTACGCCTATCGCGACCGCCGGGCACGCAAGCGGGACATGCGCAAGCTCTGGATCGCTAGGATCAACGCGGCGTCGCGCAGCCAGGGGATGCCCTATAACCAGTTCATGCACGGCCTCAAGTTGGCCGGGGTCAACATCAATCGCAAGATGCTCGCGGATCTGGCGGTCCGCGATACGGAGTCGTTCAGCGAACTGATCTCCGTCGCGCGTGGCGGCCCGAAGCCGTGAACTAGCGCCTATTCAGTTGAACGCCCCTAGCGCTCGGTTGAATTGACGCAGGGTGTTGCGGGCGAACTCCAGGGGCTCAGGGCGAGCGCGCGCGAACGCATCGAGTCCGCGGCCGATCACAAGGCGTTAGAAGACCTGCGGGTGGGCTTGCTCGGGAAGAAGGGCGAGCTGACCACGATCTTGAGGCAGCTCGGCAGCCTGCCGGCGGCTGACCGGGCCGCCGCCGGTTCCGAGGCGAATCGGCTCAAGGAAGACATTTTCCAGTGGATCACCGAGCGCATGGGCGGCCTGGAAGCGAAACGCCATACCGCCCTGGGCGATACCGAGTGGGTCGACCTGACCTTCGTGCCGAACCCGGTTCGCCGCGGCCACCTCCATCCGCTCACCCTGATCCTGCGCGAGGTCAAGGCCATCTTCTCCCGGCTCGGCTACGAGGTCGCCCTGGGTCCCCAGGTCGAGGATGAGTTCCACAACTTCGAGGCGCTCAACATCCCGGAGGAGCATCCCGCGCGGGACACGATGGATAGCTTCTACGTCGAGGCTGACGACCTGCTGCTCCGCACCCACACTTCACCGGTGCAGATCCGGTACATGCAGAGCCACAAGCCGCCGATCCGGATCATCGCCCCGGGTGCCGTCTACCGGCGCGATGCGACCGACCCATCGCATGGTTCGCAGTTCCATCAATTCGAGGGTCTCGTCGTGGACCGCGATATCCGGCTCTCCGATTTGAAGGGGACCATCGAGTATTTCGCGCGTTCGCTTTTCGGTCCCGACCGGCGCATTCGGATCGTGGGTGATCATTTCCCCTTCACCGAACCGAGTATTGGGGCGTCGGTCTCCTGTGGAATCTGCGGGGGTGCCGGCTGCCGCAGCTGCAAGGGCGGCTGGCTGGAGATCCTTGGTGCCGGAATGGTGCATCCGCAGGTCCTTCGCAATGGCGGCATCGACCCAGAGCACTATTCCGGTTTCGCCTTCGGCGCCGGGTTGGACCGGCTGGCGATGCTCAAGTACAACGTGACCGACCTCCGCCTGTTCCTGGAGAACGACGTGCGCTTTCTGAGGCAGTTCTAAGACCATGCTGATTTCACTCAACTGGCTCAAGGAATACGTGGACATCTCGGTCGACGTCGAGACCCTGGCCGAGCGGCTGACGCTCGCCGGCAACGAGGTGGCGCGGATCGCCCAGCAGGATGTCGACTTCGACGGCGTCGTGGTCGCCGAGGTCAAAAGCCTGCGGCCGCTTCCCGGATCGACCAAGAACCAGATCGCCGGCGTGACCACCGGCGGGGCGGTCGTGGAGGTGGTCACCGGCGCCTGGAACCTCGCCGTCGGCGACCGCGTGCCCTACGCGCTTCCCGGCTCCCGGCTTGGTGACCGCCGGATCGAGACCAAAACCTTCCTGGGCGTTCCATCCGCGGGCATGCTCTGTTCCGCCATCGAGCTCGGGCTGGGCGAGGATGCGGCCTGGATCCTCATCCTCGACCCGGGCGCCACGCCGGGACAGGATCTCCACGAGCTGTACCCGCGCGACACCATCCTCGAGCTCGAGATCAAGTCGAACCGCCCGGATCTCCTCTGCCACCTGGGCATCGCGAGAGAGGTGGGCGCCATCTTCAACCTCTCCCTGCGGGAGCCGAAGATCCCACGGGCCCGTGTCAGCGAGGCCCCGGACCTGGTCCGGATCGACGCACCCGATGGCTGCCGGAGGTTCGTGGGGCGCCTGATCACCGGTGTCACGGTCGCGCCCTCGCCCGCGTGGATGCAGGCGCGGCTTCGGGCTGCCGGGGTCCGGCCGATCAGCAACATCGTCGACATCACGAACTACGTGATGCTCGAAACCGGGCAGCCGATGCACGCCTTCGATTACCGACGTCTCAAGCATGGGCGGATCGTGGTCCGGCGGGCTCGGGACGGTGAGGAGCTGGCCTGTCTCGACGGGAAGACCCGTCGGCTGACATCCCGCGACATGGTCGTGGCCGACACCGAACGGGCCCAGGGGCTCGCCGGCATCATCGGTGGCGCGGAGAGCGCTGTCCAGCCGGGCACGACCGACGTTTTCCTGGAGGCCGCCACCTGGGAGCCGCGCTCGATCCGGCGCACAGCGCGAATGCTCGGCGTGCGCACCGAAGCCTCATCACGGTTCGAAAAGGGGTTGAGCCCGGCGCTCAGCCTGCCCGCGGTCGCGCGGGCGGCGGCGCTGGTCGCGGAGCTGGCGGGCGGAACCCCGACGAGGTCAACCGATGTCTATCCCGTGCCGCTCACGCCGATCACGATCGAGGTCGGCGCCGACCGGATCGAACGTGTCCTCGGCGTCAGCGTCGAGCTCGGCGAGGCCGCTCGCATCCTGGAGCGCCTTCGCTTCAAGGTGAAGAACACTGACCGCCTGCTGCGCGCGCAGCCTCCGGAGTTCCGCCTCGACTGCTCCATTCCCGAAGACCTGATCGAAGAGGTTGGTCGAATCTATGGTTACGATCGAGTCCCGAGCACGCTGCCCGGGGCTCGCACACCGGTCCGCGACCTGTACGAGCGCCGGGACGCCGACGAGACCGCACGCGAGGTGCTTGCCGGCCGCGAGCTCGATGAGGCCGTGACCAGCAGCATGGTCAGTGCGCATGGCACGATCGAGATTGCCATGCCCATGGCGGCGCCGTCGTTGGTCAAGGTCAAGAACCCCATGGCCGAGAGCCGCGACGCGCTCCGTCGCAGCCTGCTGCCCGGCCTCCTCGAGGCCCTCGCCTTCAACGCCCGCCAGGACCAGGGCGGTGCCCGCCTCTTCGAACTCGGCTCCGTCTTCTGGAAAAGCACATCGAACGCGGTCGAGGAGCCGCAAGTGTTGGCCCTCGCCGCCCACCTTCCGGCAGGAGGCGCTGACGCCGCCGTCGCCGAGCTGCGCTCCTTGCAGGCGACGCTCGCGACCATGCGAGATCGTTTCGCGATTCCATCGACCGACTTCAAGCAAGCCGAGTTCCCCAGCACCGCTCCGGGGAGGTTTGCCGGTTTCCATCCGGGACGCACCGGCGAAGTCCTCGAGGCTGGCGAACCCATCGGAATCGTCGGAGAGGTGCACCCCCAGGTGCTGGCCCAGCTGGGCCTTTCCGGCCGAGCGGTGGTTGCCGAGGTCCTCTTCGACCGATTTTCGGCCGCCGGCCAGCGCACGCCACAGGCGCGGCCGCTACCCCGTTTTCCGGGCGTCCGGCGGGACCTTACGGTCGTGATTCGGGGCAAGATCGCGGGTAGCGACGTCCTGCAAGTTATCCGCCAGCAGGGCGGTTACACGTTGCGGGACATCTCTATGGTGAGCGAATACCAGGGGCCCCAGCTGGAGGCTGGTGCCCGCAGCCTGTCATTCCGCTTGCATTACCAGGCGGATGACCGGACGCTGACGAACGACGAGGTTGCGGCGGTCCAGCAGCGCATCATCGAAGGCCTCAGAGAACGGTTTGGGGCCGAGGTGCGGTCCTGATGGATTTCCTGGACCTGATCATCGTCTGCATCCTGTTTGCCAACATCGCCCTCGGCTGGGCGTTCGGGCTGGTGCGGCGGATCGTTGCCTTTGCCGGACTCTTCGCCGGCGTCGGCGCAGCCACCCTGACGAGCGCGAATACCTCCACCTACATCGCCAGCAGCTTTGGCATCACCTCGGCGCTCTGGGCGCACGTCGTCACGTACACCGTGATCGTGACTTTCGCGATCATCCTTTTCGAGGTGCTCGGTGCGGTCTACCAGCGCTACCTCGATGCCATGATCGCGCCGGCATTTGACCGGGTCACCGGGCTGCTGGCGGGCGCGGTCGTTGGGGCGTTCGAGGTCACCGTCATGCTGATCGTCGGCATTGGCCTGGTCAATGCGAAGCTGCCGGGCGGCTACGCCTACCCACCGGCGTTCATCACGGCGCAGGCGTGGTTCAACAATTCACTGCTGGCCCCGCACTTCTACGCCTTCGAGCCACTAACGCGGGCGGTCTTCTCGCTCGTGCTGCCGAGCAGCATCAGCAGCTACTTCACGCAACTCCTCAGCCGCTAGCGACGGCACGGCCTGCGTCCTCGCCAATCTGCTAAGCAAGCAGGCGTGGCCCTGACGACACCCCGTCTGCGGCGCGAGTTCTTTGCGCGAGACCCCGTGGTCCTGGCGCGGGACCTGCTCGGTCGGGTCCTCTTCTACAGGACGCCCGAGGGCCGGCTCGCCGGGCGCATCGTGGAGACCGAGGCGTACACGGGCGAGGACGACCCGGCATCGCACGCCTTCCGCGGCCGTACCGCCCGTAATGCCGTGATGTTCGGCCCGGCCGGCCACGCCTACGTCTACTTCACGTACGGGATGCACCACTGCCTCAACGTCACGGCGGGCGTCTCCGGCGCTGCCGGCGCCGTGCTCCTTCGGGCTCTGGAACCCCTTGCCGGGGTCGAGATCATGCGCGCCCGCGGCGACCATGGCCCGGAGATCCGGGTGCTGAGCGGTCCCGGCAAGATCGGCCGTGCCTTCGGCCTGACGCTCGAGGACAACGGCCGAGACTTCACCCGTGGGCCGCTCGGCCTCGCCGCCGGCTCGCCGGTGCCGGACCGTGAGGTGGCGATGTCGCGGCGGATCGGCATCTCACGGGCCGTCGACCGACCCTACCGCTTTGCCGTGATCGGCAGCCGCTCGGTGTCTGGGACCCCTAAGGGAGCGTGACGGTGATTGTCTGGACCGCCCCGGCGTTCGCGGGGTTGTAGTCGTAGGCTTGCACGCTCAGCGTGTGCGTGCTGCCCGAGGAGCCCTTGATCACGAAGGTGTAAGGGGCCTGGGTCATCCGGATCGGTTTGCTCGCTCCATTGAGGAAGAAGTCGACTTCCTTGATCGCTTGATCATCGGTCGCCGTGGCGGTGACCAGCACGCTGCCGTCCGCCTGCGGCGCCTGGGCCAGTGTCAGCGTCGGCGGAGTGGTTTCGGTAAACAGCTGGCAGTTCTGCGTAGGCGGCTGCGGGCTGTTCTTGTCCTTCATCTCATCCGGATAACCCGGCGGATAGACCACGAAGTTTTTCACGGTCGTCAGGTTGGTCGGAATATCGGCCGTGGCGAGCAGCCCGTCGGTGGTGCACACCCGGATGGGCTGGTACCAGTCGTCGTACCGGGTCGGCGCGGTGCCGGCGATGAACCAATCTGCGATCGGCGTGGGGCAGTTCACCGTGGCCAGTAACCCACTGGGCAGGCACACGGTGACTTTCTTGAGGCCGTCCGGCACCGGGAAATCCCGCACCGGTTTGCTCGCTTCGTAGGCATTGAAGATGTCGCGGAAGATCAGCCCAGCGCCCTGCACGCCCCAGACCACGTTGAGGTTGGAGTTCACGTTGGCCGGACAGCCACCCGCGCAGGTGTGGCCCATCCAGGCTCCGATCACGACGTCCGGGTTGTAGCCGATCAGCCAGGAGTCGCGCCAGTTCTCGGTGGTGCCGGTCTTGGCGGCGTAGGGCCGCTTGATGTTGAGCGCCGCGCCCACGGGACGCAGGATGTCACTGATCATGTAGGCGACCTGGGCGGGCAGCACTCGGACGCCCGCGTCCGGCTTCCATTCCTGCAACACCTTGCCCTGGCTGTCGACCACCTTGAGGATGACCGTCGGATCGTGGTAGATACCGCCTGAGGCCAGCACGCCGTAGGCGTTGAAGTGCTGCATCGGCACGACCTCGGTGGCGCCGATCGCCTGCGCGAGCCCGCGCTCCGGCGTCAGGTTCGAGTCCGTGAGGCCCATCATGCGCGCCGTCTGGAAGACGCGGTCGTAGCCCAGCTGCTTCAGTAGCTGGATGGCCGGGATGTTGCGCGACTCGACCAGGGCGCGCCGGATCGTGATGACCCCTTCGTCGCGATGATCCCAGTCGACGAAGGGATGGCCGTCGATCTTGCCCTGCTTGTCGAGGATCAGGTTCGACGGCGCATAGCCGTTGGCCAGCGCCGTGGCGTAGACGTAAACCTTGAAGGAAGAGCCCGGCTGCCGCCCCTGCCCGTCGGTGATGACGTTGTACTGGCCGCCGATCGCCTGGTCGTAGTAGTTCGCGCTACCGACCATGGCGAGCACCTGGCCGGTGCTGGGGTCGATGACCTCAGCGGCCCCGTTGTTGACGTTGCGCGCCTTCAGGTCAGGCCGGTTGACATTGCCGTTGACCGCCTGCTCGGCGACGCGTTGCAGGTTGTAGTCGAGCGTGGTCGTCACCCGGAGGCCGCCGCCCGCGACCACGGCGTCCCCGTATTGCTTGCTCAGCTGCCGTAGCACATAGTCGACGAACCAGGGCGCCTTTAGGTCTCTCTGGATGCTCCCGTCCTGGTACGTGAGCGTCTCTTTGACCGCCTTGTCGTACTCCAGTTGACTGATGTAGTGGTCGCGGAGCATGTCACGCAAAACGAGTTCCTGGCGACTCTTCGCCGCGGCGGCGGTCGCTGGATTGTACGGGTCGAAATCCGAGGGCGCATTCGGGATCCCGGCGATCATGGCGGCCTGGGCGATGTCGAGGTCCTTTGCCGACTTGGCGAAATAGGTCTGGGACGCAGCCTCCACGCCGTAGGCCTCGTGCCCGTAGAAGATCTGGTTGAGGTAGAGGGTCAGGATGTCGTTCTTGGAGAAGCGACGCTCGATCTCGAGTGCCAGGGTCGCCTCCCGCACCTTGCGTTCCAGGGAGTTCGCGCTTCCGACGAACATCCGCTTGACGAGCTGCTGGGTGATCGTGCTGGCGCCCTGCTCCACCCGCTGGTGCGTCAGGTCGGCGATCGCCGCCGCGACGATGCGGCGGATGTCGATCCCCTGATGGGTGTAGAACTGCCGGTCCTCGAGCGCGATGGTGGCGTCAACCAGGTGCGGGGAGATCGCCGACAGCGGGATAACGGTGCGGACCACGCCGTCGGTGTGCTTGACGTAGAGCAGCACGCCGTTACGGTCGTAGATGTTGGTCGCCTGGGCGAGTTCCTTTGGGTTGAGTGAGCTGGGGTTCGGTAGGTCGCGGGTGTAGGTCTGGTACTTGTCGACCGCCTCTGCACCCCCACCCAGGCTGAGCATGCCCACCAGCGTGGCGCCGACGATGAGGATCTTGGGCCCATGGCCGCGCCGCCGCCGCTTGATCCGGCTGATGGTGAGCACGCGGATAGCAGCGAGTCGGGCAAACCGGTGCTTCTCAGGCGACACCGCGTGTACAACGCTTGAGATCGTTAAAAAAGCACAGGCAATTCCGTCAACCGCGTATATACTCGGCGTCTAGAACGCGTGACGAAACGATGAAGAAGCGACAAAACCCTGATCACGGCGCCTGGGACGCCGTGAGTGCCGGCGCCGTCGACATCATCGACCGCCAGCACCTGAAGAGCCGCATCGAGCGCGACGACCAGTTGCGCGTCAAACTGGGCCTCGACCCGACCCGGCCCGACATCCACCTCGGCCACACCGTCGTCCTGCGGGCGCTCCGCCGCTACCAGGAGCACGGACACCAGGCGGTCCTGATCATCGGCGACTGGACGGCGAGGATCGGTGACCCATCGGGCCAGAACGTGACCCGGCCACAATTGACGAAAGACGAGGTCACCGCCGCGGCGAGGACCTACCTCGAGCAGGCCTGGAAGATTCTCGATCAGGCCGGGACTGAGGTCCGCTTCCAGTCGGAGTGGTTCGATCGGATGCGTCTCGAGGACGTCGTGCAATTGACGAGCCGGTACACCGTCGCGCGAATGCTGGCGCGGGATGATTTCGCCAAGCGCACCAAAGAGGGCCGGCCGGTCGGCATGCATGAGTTGCTCTACCCGCTGCTGCAGGCCTACGACTCGGTGGCCGTCAAATCGGACCTCGAGCTGGGGGGCACCGATCAGACGTTCAACCTGCTGGTCGGTCGCGACATCCAGGAGGCGTACGGCCAGCCTCCCCAGGACATCCACACGATGCCGCTCCTCGAAGGGCTCGACGGCATTCAAAAGATGAGCAAGAGCCTCGACAACTACATCGGGATCGACGAGCCGCCGGAGGTGATGTACCGCAAGGCGATGGCGATCCCTGACAATCTCATCCTGCGCTACCTGCAACTGACGACCGATGCCACCCCCGCCGAGATCGCGGATGAAACGCGCGCGCTGCGCGATGGCGCGAATCCGCGCGACGTCAAGCAGCGCCTGGCCGAGCGTCTCGTCCACCAGTTCCACCCGGGTGCCTCGCCTGATGCCTACCGCCACGAAGGCGGCGCGTTTCGTAGCGCAGGGCCCGAGGAGGTGTCCCTGGTGGCGGGTGAGCGGACCATCGCGCAGCTCTTTGTCGACGCCGGGCTTGCCAGCAGCAAGAGTGAGGCCCGCCGGCTCGCTGGGCAGCACGGGATCAGCATCAATGATCAACCGGTGAGCTCGGCGGAAGAGAAAGTCACACCGCAGGAGGGCTGGGTTTTGCGACGCGGATCCCACCGAGTAGTGCGGCTGACGCTGCGCTAACTTGGCAACCACATATGTGGTATCGGCACGGTTTGACAGGCAGCTGTCACAGAGCAACTGCACCATAGTCGAACCATGCCCGACCGCGAGCGGCTCAGGCGGACCTTCCGCTACCGGATTTATCCCACCGTTCGTCAACGGCTTGCCATCGAAGCACAGCTCGGCTTCGCCTGCCAGATCTACAACGCGGCGCTCGAGCAGCGGCGGTACGCTTGGCGAGGCCGGAATCGGTCGGTTTCCCTCTACGAGCAGTTTCGGGAGCTGACCGACGTTCGCGCGGCCAACATGGGGCCGACAAAGATGAGCTGCTCCGCGATGCGGGATCCACTTCGCCGACTGGACTTGGCCTTCGCCGCATTCTTTCGCCGCGTCGAAAGTGGCGCGAAGCCGGTCTACCCACGCTTTCGCGCCGCCCGACGCTATGACAGCCTGACCTGGGCTACCGGCTGGGGCCTACAAAATGGTCGCCTCGCCCTTCAGGGCATCGGTCATACCCGGGTGAAGTGGCACCGTCCGCTCCCGCCATCCGCAGAGCTGCGCACCGTCACCATCGGCCGGGTGGCGGGCCGCTGGTACGGGTGCTTTTCCCTGACACTCTCCGGAGCGTCGCGAGCTGCTGCCGAGGGACAGCCAGCCGTGGGACTCGATCTAGGCGTCAAGCAATTTGCCACCCTGTCCACCGGGGAACAGATTCGCGGCCCTCGCGCCTAGCACCCGGCGCTGAGCGACCCGCAGATGACGCATCGCCGCGCGAGTCCGGTCGGCAGAAGGGCTCGCATCGGCGGGAAAAAGCCCGACTCCGTCTGGCACGGCAGCACGAGCGGATTCGCAACCTCCGGCATGACCATGCCCACAAGCTGACCCGACGGCTCGTCTCCGAGTTCGGGCTTATCGCCGTCGAGGAACTCAACATCCGCGCTCTTGCGAGGGGTTTTCTGGCGAAAGACGTAACGGACCAGGGCTGGGCGGCTTTCCTGACGGTGCTCGAGTACAAAGCGGCAGAGGCTGGTACTCGACTGGTCAGGGTCCCACCCGCGGGAACCTCCCAGACCTGCTCAGGCTGCGGGGCTATTGTCCCGAAGCTGCTCGCGGAGCGGACTCATCGGTGCCCCGTGTGTGGGCTCGTCATTGACCGCGATACCAATGCGGCGCGCAACATTCTCCGGCTCGGCTTGAGCCGTCAGGCGCCAACGTGGCCCACGGGGGCGTGCGTTGCCTGAGAAGGCCTACCTGATGCGTCGCGTCAGGTATGTTATTGCCCGAAGATGTCAGGACATTCCAAGTGGTCGTCGATCAAGCACAAGAAGGCCCTCACCGACGCCAAGAAGGGCCAGCAGTTCACCAAGATGGCTCGAGAGATCACCATTGCCGCCCGCGAGGGTGGGGGGAACCCCGATGGCAACTATCGGCTCCGCCTGGCCATGGAGAAGGCCCGCGACGTCAACATGCCGCAGGACAACGTCACACGCGCCATCAAGCGCGGCACGGGCGAGCTGGGCGGCGCCACGCTCGAGGAGCTCCGTTTCGAAGGCTACGGCCCGCATGGCGTGGCAATCATGGTCGACACGCTGACCGATAACCGCAATCGCACCAGCGGTGAGATCCGGAATCTCTTCAGCCGCGCCGGGGGCAACCTGGGTGCCACCGGCAGTGTGGCCTGGATGTTCACCCGGCAGGGCCAGATCGTCATCGATGCCAACGGCCGCGACCCGGACGAGGCCGGGCTGGACGCGATCGACATGGGCGCTGGCGACGCGCGGGTCGATGGCAAGACCGTCGACGTAGTCACCGACCCGGCAAAACTCGAGTCGGTCCAGCAGGGCCTGAAGAAGAAGGGCTACAAGATCGACTCGGCCGAAGTCACGATGAACGCCTCGCAACTCGTTTCGTTGAATGAGGCCACGGCTCCGTCGATCCTGAAGTTGTTGGACGCCCTGGAAGAGCACGATGATGTGCAGTCCGTCTACTCGAACATGGACGTTCCGGCAGACGTCCTGGAGCGCATCAGCGAACGTGTCTAGGTGGTGAGCACCAGCGACGGGCTCCTCGTCCTGGGTGTGGACCCAGGTCTGGCGGACACCGGCTACGGCGCCGTCCGCCGGCAGAACGGCCGCCTGTTCCTCGTCACCTGCGGCACCGTCAAGACGCCCTCCAACGTCTCGGAACCGAAGCGGCTTGGCATTCTCGCCGAACAGCTTCGGGCGCTGATGGCGGAGCTGCACCCCCAGGCCGCCGCCTTCGAGGAACTCTTCTTCAGCAAGAACGTCCGCACGGCCATGGCGGTCGGCCAGGCGCGCGGCGTCGCGCTGCTCTCCGCCGTGGAGGCCGGCGCCGAGGTCCACGAGTACACGCCCAACCAGGTCAAGCTCTCCGTCACCGGCTACGGTGGCGCCACCAAGGGCCAGATGCTGAAGATGGTCCAGTCGCTGCTCGCCACGCGTGAGCTCCCCCGTTCCGATGACGCGATCGATGCGCTGGCGGTCGCCATCTGCCACCATCACAGTGGCCGGCTCCGGATGGTCATCAGCCGGGCACCGGCAGGGGTCCGCGGTTGATCGCGACCCTCGAGGGCGTCCTGGCCCAGCGAGGCTCCGACTCGGTCATCGTCGACGTCCACGGCGTCGGCTACCTGGTGACGGTGGGCACCCGCACCCTGACCGAGCTGCCGCGGGCGGGCGAGCGCGTGCGTCTCTATACCTATACGTATGTGCGCGAAGACGCGCTGGGCCTCTTCGGCTTTCTCAGCCAGGAGGAACTGACGTTTTTCAAACTTCTCCTCTCGGTCAAGGGGATCGGCCCCAAGGCCGGGCTCGGGATCTTGAGCCGGGCCGAGCTGCGCGTGCTGAAGCGGGCCGTCCTGCAGGACGATGCGGCCTTGCTGGCCACCGTCCCCGGCATCGGCCCGAAGACCGCCGCCCGGGTCGTCCTGGAGCTCAAGGGGAAGCTCAAGGATGAGATGTTCGGCGAAGAGGCGCGGCTGCCGGCGGCCTCCGGAGCCGACCCGATGGCCCAGGCATTGCAGGTCCTCACCGGCCTGGGTTACACCCCGGCGGAGGCCAAGGAAGCCGTTCGCAGAGCCAGCGGCGGTAACGGCGGCAGCCACTCGGTCGAGCAACTCGTGACCTTTGCCCTGAAGGGGCTCGATCGCGGATGAGCGAGCGCGTCATCACCGCCGAGGAGCGGAGCGAAGACAAAGAGTTCGAGTGGAGCCTGCGCCCGCGTCGCCTCGCCGAGTTCATCGGGCAAGAGGCCGTCAAGGCGAACATGGAGATCCTGATCACGGCGGCGCGCGGCCGCAACGAGCCAATCGAGCACATTCTGATCGCCGGACCGCCCGGGCTGGGGAAAACGACGCTCGCCAACATCATGGCGAACGAGATGGGCGTCAACATCCGCACGACCTCCGGCCCGGCGATCGAGCACCAGGGCGCGCTCGCCTCGATCCTCACCAACCTCGAGGACCGTGACATCTTCTTCATCGACGAGATCCACCGGCTGGCCCGCCCGGTCGAGGAATCGCTCTACCCGGCGATGGAGGACTTCAAGTTCGATTTCGTCAGCGGCAAAGGGGCCGGGGCCCAAACCTTCCGGCTGCAGCTGCCGCGTTTCACGGTCATCGGCGCCACCACCCGGCAGGGGATGCTCTCGGCCCCGCTGCGCGACCGATTTGGGGCGGTCTATCCGCTCTATTTCTACGGCACCGACGAGCTGTACGCGATCGTCATCCGGTCCGCTGCCCTGCTCAAGGTCACGATCGACGATCCCGGCGCCCGCGTCATCGCCGGCCGGGCTCGCGGCACGCCTCGGGTGGCGAACCGGTTGCTGCGACGCGTTCGAGACTTTGCCCAGGTGCGGGCCCAGGGGCGGATCGATGAGCGGATCGCCCTGGACGCACTGGCCATGCTCGAGGTCGACGAGCTGGGGCTCGACACCATCGACCGAAGGATCCTTCGGACCATCGTCGAGAAGTACGACGGCGGTCCGGTCGGCGTCGACACCATCGCGGTTTCGGTATCGGAGGATCCGGAGACGGTCGAGGACGTCTATGAGCCCTTCCTGATGCAGCTCGGCTTCCTGGCGCGCACGCCCCGCGGGCGGGTCGCGACCAAGCTGGCCTACGACCATCTCGGTCTGGTCAAGGCGAGCACCGGCGAGCAGCCTCGACTCTTCTGAGAACCGCCGATTTCGACTACGAACTGCCGCCGGAGCTGATCGCCCAGCACCCGCCGGCGGAGCGGGATGCGGCGCGCATGCTGGTTCTCGATCCATCTGGTGGCCAGGCTGATAGCGCCGTCCGGGATCTGCCGCGGTACCTGGAGGCCGGCGACGTCCTGGTGCTCAACGACAGCCGCGTGCTGCCGGCGCGGCTGATCGGGCGGCGCCGCGATGGGGGAGAGGCCGAGGTCTTGCTGCTGCGCCCGCTGCATGAGGGTCAGCACCGCTGGGAGGCGCTGATCCGGCCGGCGCGCCGGCTCGAGCCCGGCTCGCAGGTGCATTTCGAGGGCTCGGTGTTGGCCGTTTCCATCGAGGCGCGGGACGGGGAAACCGCAACCGTGCGGCTCGATGGCATCGCCGATCCACTGGCGGAGGTCCGCCGGATCGGCGAGATGCCCACGCCACCGTACATCAAGGAGCGGCTCCGAGACCGCGAGCGGTACCAGACGGTGTACGCGCGCGAGGAAGGGTCGGCGGCCGCGCCCACGGCTGGCCTGCACTTCACGCCGGGGCTGCTGTCGGAGCTCCGCGACCGGGGAGTGCGAGTCGCCTTCGTGACGCTCCACGTCGGCCTCGATACCTTCCGGCCGGTGCGCGTCGACGATCCGGCTAAGCACCGAATCCATCGCGAGTGGTACCGGATCGACGAGGGGTCCGCAGGAGCGATCAGCGAAGTGCGCCGGCGGGGCAAGCGGGTCGTGGCGGTCGGCACCACCTGCGTCCGGGTGCTGGAGAGCGCCGCCACGGAGGGAGGCGTCGCGGCGGGTGAGGGATGGACAGGACTGTTCATCCTGCCTGGCTATCGGTTTCGCGTGGTCGACGCCATGCTCACCAACTTTCATCTGCCGAAGAGCACGCTGCTGATGCTGGTCAGCGCCTTCGCGGGACGCGACCGCATCCTGGCGGCATACGCCGAAGCGATCCAGTGGCGCTACCGCTTCTACAGCTTCGGCGATTGCATGTTCATCGAGAACCCCCACCCTGCCCTCCCCCGCGAGCGGGGGAGGGAAATTCGTCCTGAGTCTCCCGGCCAGCGGGGGAGGGGATAGTGTTCGAGTTGCTGGCCGAGGAGGCGGGTGCGCGGCGCGGGCGCCTGCAGACCGCCCACGGCGCGATCGACACGCCGGCGTTCATGCCGGTCGGCACCCAGGCGACGGTCAAGGCGCTCACGCCACAAGAGGTCCGCGAGCTCGGCGCCCAGGTGCTGCTCGCCAACACCTACCACCTCGCGCTGCGGCCCGGCGCGGAGCGGATCGCCAGGCTTGGCGGCCTGCACCGGTTCATGGGCTGGGACGGCGCCATCCTCACGGACAGCGGTGGGTTCCAGGTGTTCAGCCTCGATCACCTCGTGAAGGTCAGCGATGACGGCGCCATCTTCCGCTCGCACCTCGACGGCAGCGAACAGGCCTTCACGCCCGAGTCGGTCATGGCGATCCAGCGGCAGCTCGGATCGGACATTGCCATGGCGTTCGATCAGCCGGTCTCGTGGCCGGCAACTGACGCGACGGCGCGTGTGGCGATGGAGCGAACCCACCGCTGGGCAGCGCGCGGCCTGACAGCCGAAGCGGCTCCCGGCCAACTGCGCTTCGGGATCGTTCAAGGTGGGTTCGAGGAAGAGCTTCGGCGGGAGAGTGCCGTCGTCCTCGGGCAACTGCCCTTTGACGGCTTCGGGGTCGGTGGGCTGAGTCTGGGGGAACCGAAGACCGTCACCTATCGGTTGCTCTCGCTGCAGACGGCGATCCTGCCGCGTGATCGCCCGCGCTACCTGATGGGCGTGGGCACGCCCGCCGACCTGGTCGAGACGATCGCTCGCGGCATCGATATGTTCGACTGCGTGCTGCCCACCCGGATCGCCCGCAACGGATCGATCCTGACGCGCGGCGGACGGATCAACCTCCGCAATCGGCGCTTCATCGAGGATAGCGGCCCGCCCGACGACGGCTGCGACTGCTACACCTGCCAGCGGTTTTCGCGCGCCTATCTGCGCCACCTCTTCATGGCAGGTGAAATCCTCGGCCACCGGCTGGCGTCGATCCACAACCTGAGGCTGCTGGTGCGGCTCGTCGCGCAGATCCGCGAGAAGATTGGCACGGGTGGACTGGATCAAGCGATCACGTCTCTACGTGACGACTGGGCGCTCGCGCCACTACCGTGAGACCTTAAGAGTCTCTCATCGGGGCTCGCCTATACTTTCCCTCGCATGCGCGTCGATCGTCGACTCCTGGCACTGATTGCCGTCGTTGCCGTGATTGCCCTCTTCATCGACGGGTTCGCCTACGTCTACCGGCTGGCCACCAACCAGCCGTTGACCGGCTCCATCCGGGGCGTTCCGACGCTTTCCATCCCGTTCCTGGGCTTCGAGCAGCAGATCTTCGTCCACAAGGGACTCGACCTGCAGGGCGGCACGCACCTCGAGCTCGAGATCACCAACGTGCGCTCCGGGATCACCCCCCAGGCGGCCCGCGACATCGCGGTCTCGATCATCGAGCGCCGCGTCAACAGCAGCGGCTACGCGGAATCGGTCGTACGGCCGGAAGGCCAGAACCGGATCATCGTCGAACTGCCGGGCGTGAACCTGGAGCAGGCAAAACAGATCCTGGGCA
>Ga0209590_10000110_pt1 | contig 20145 bp, 19 predicted proteins | sample CZO8metaG_FD_188353 | JGI IMG/M metagenome (GOLD analysis project Ga0209590, IMG submission 188353) | Vadose zone soil microbial communities from the Eel River Critical Zone Observatory, Northern California, USA - CZOApr15con1.8 metaG... | ecosystem: Environmental > Terrestrial > Soil > Vadose...
AGCTCCTCGCGAGCACGCTTGGCGGTTCGCTCGCCGGTCTTGGTGGCGAGGAAGAACCGGTTCGGCTCGCGCTTCAGCCAGGGGGCGATCCGCAGCTCGGCGTCGCCGTAGCTGGCCGCGACGTCGATGTGGTTGACGCCGTGGTGCAGGAGTACGTCGAGCGTCCGATCGGCCGCCGCCTGCGTCACCTTCGAGAGCGCGGCCGCGCCGAAGATGGTCCGGCTGCTCTTGTGGCCCGTGCGCCCGAAGGCGTCCTCCGGGACCATGATTTATTGGATGGCCTTGCCCGTCGGACCGTCGAACAGGTGCAGGCGCCGCATGTCGACGCCAAGCCGCACGCGGTCACCCGGGCTCACCTTCAGGTTGGGATCGACCCGCGCCGTGATGGTGTCGCCGCCCACGGTCCCGTAGAGGAACTGGTCCGCCCCCAGGACCTCGGTCACCTCGACCTTCAGGTCGAGCCCTGAATGGCCCTCGCGCGGGTGCTCCGTCAGCGCCTCGGGCCGGATGCCCAGCACGCCTCTCTCGATGCCCGGCGCAGTTGGGAGCTCGAGCTCGAAGCCGGTCGCTTTGGCCGTCGTGCCCTGGACCGTGACCGGAACGAAGTTCATGGTCGGGCTGCCGATAAAGCCCGCGACGTACATGTTCACGGGGTTGTCATAGATCTGGCGCGGTGGCGCCACCTGCTGCAAGATGCCGTCCTTCATCACGGCGATGCGGTCGCCCATCGTCATCGCCTCGACCTGGTCGTGGGTCACATAGATGAAGGTCGCCTGTAGGGCGCGATGCTGCTTCTGGAGCTCGATGCGAGTCTGGATGCGCAGCTTGGCATCGAGGTTCGAGAGCGGCTCGTCAAGGAGGAAGGCCTGGGGTTCGCGCACGATGGCGCGGCCGAGCGCGACGCGCTGCCGCTGGCCGCCCGACAGCTGGCGCGGCTTGCGCTTGAGCAGCGGGCCGAGCTCGAGGATGTTGGCGGCTGTGTTCACCCGTCGCTCGATGTCCTGCCTGGGCGTGCCCCGCATGCGCAGGCCAAAGGCGAGGTTGTCGAACACCGTCATATGCGGATACAGGGCGTACGACTGGAACACCATCGCGATATCTCGATCCCGGGGCGGCATCTCGTTGACGACCTGGTCGCCGATCTTGATATCGCCCTCGGTGACCTCCTCGAGGCCTGCCAGCATGCGCAGCGCGGTTGACTTGCCGCAGCCGGATGGGCCGACGAGGACCATGAACTCGGTGTCTTTGATCTCGAGATTGAAATCGTTGACGGCCAGAGTTCCGCCGGCGAATCGCTTGGTCACGTGCTCGTAGGTGACTGAAGCCATTTGTGCGCTACATCCTAAGTCAAGATTTGCCTGCCATCCGCGCTGTCCTTCTCGCCGAGCGCCGGAGCTGCTCGGCGGTGTCCTCGGGTCGCGTGTCGTTCACGAAGGTGCCGGCGCCAAGCTCGACCCCCGCGAGGTACTTGAGGCGGTCTTCGCGCCGGTGCGGCGGGTAGAACTCGAAATGAAGGTGGGCCTGCGGCCAGTCGCGGCCGTCGGTGGGCGCCTGGTGGACGGCCATGACGTATGGCGTCGAGAAACCGAAATGGCGGTCGTAGGCACCGGTCACGCCGAGGAGGGCCCTGGCCAGATCCCATCGCTCGGCTTCATCGAGGTCGGCGATTGACGTCGCGTGCCGGCGTGGGTACACGTGCACCTCGTAAGGCCAGCGGGCGGCTCGCGGGACGAACGCGACCATTGAGCTCTCGCTCAGAACCATGCGAGGTCCCGACGCCTCGAGCGCCAGCTCCCGGCAGTGCAGGCATTGCCCTTCTCGGACGAAATGCTCGCGCGAGGCGTCCAGCTCAGCCTCTGCAAACGGTGGGATGAACGGCAGTGCGTAGATCTGGCCGTGCGGATGGTGGAGCGTGACGCCGACCTCTTCGCCCTTGTTCTCGAAGATGTACACGTACGCGACCTCGGCCCTCGAACCGAGCTCGCGGTACCGGTCGGCCCAGACGTCGACCAGAAGGCGCACACGCTCGGCGGGGAGCTGGGCGAGCGTGTGCTCGTGCTCCGGCGTGTATACGACGACTTCGCAGCCGGTCGTCGGAGGCCGGACGGGCCGGCCCTTGCGACGGTCAGGACCGAACGCTGGGAAGCGGTTCTCGAACACCACCACCTCGAACGTGTCGAGGGGAACTTCAGATGCGCCGGCGGCTCCAGTGGGGCACAGCGGGCAGAAAGCTGTGGGGAGGAAGGTGCGATCGTTGCGTTCGGTGGCGTAAGCGACCCATTCCTGCCGCAACGGGTCGAAGCGAAGGTCAGGCATCGGGCGCTGCGGTTTCCGCGAAGCCGTATGCGAGCAAATACCTTCCGTCGGGAAGCTCGATGTCTCGCCGGGTCAGCTTTCGACGTTGCGGTGCGTCCTTGACCAAACGGCGCCCACCCGCCGGTCTGGACTCGCCGTCACGCGGTCGCGCGCTTGCTCTCGACATGATTACCGACCTCGGCGACGCGCACATCGAGCCCCGCGGCGCGGATCGCCTCCAGCTCGGTCGCCGGCGCCCTCGAGTCCGTGATCAGCGTGTGAACCCTGGCTGCGGGAACCGTCTGGCACATGGTTTCCTCGCCGATCTTGGTGTAGTCGGCGAGCACCACCACGTGCTGGGCCGCGCCGGCCAGCGCGCGGTCGGTGGCGGCGACCACGGGGCTAGGCGTGCTGAGGCCGCGGTCGGCCGTGAACCCGTTGCCGGAGATGAATGCCTGCGACGCGCGCAGCGCACGCACCGACTCCTCCGTGGCCGGCCCGACAAGCGCGTGGATGGATCGCCGCAGCGTCCCGCCGGTCAATATCACCTCGACGCGCGGGGCCTCCATCAGCGCCTGCGCCACCAGCAATGAGTTCGTGACGACCGTCAGCTCGGGGCTGTGTACCAAAAGGCGCGCCAACGCCAAAGTCGTGGTTCCCGGACCGAGCACGATCGAGTCTCCGGGACGCACCATCTCGAGCGCGAGACGAGCGATGGCTGCCTTCTCGCCGGCGGCCTGCTGCGCTTTCTCGCTGTAACTCGGCTCGTGTCCAACGCCGGACGGCCTGATGGCGCCGCCATGGGTCCTCACCAGCAACCCGTCCCTGGCCATCACATGGAGGTCGCGCCTGAGTGTGATTTCGGTCGTCCCCAACGCCTCCGCCATCTCGGCCACCGAGACCACCCCACGTGAGCGGACGCTCTCCGCGATCCGGCGCCTTCGCTCAGCCGCAAGCATTCGCCCGATGGTACGTCATTGATCAACTTTGATCAATAGCGAGCAGAATCGAAGCTTGCAGTTGACAAAATTGACCGAATCTGTATCTTTCCGCTATGCCTAAGCGGCCGAGCTTCATGTGTCAAGAACCAAAGACCGCGGCCTGGGAGGAGGAGTTCTATGGGTGATTCAAGCGAAGCAAAACGGGTTCGGAATCGGCTCGCGCTCAGAGATGCGGCGCTGAACCTGGACCTCGATCTTTCCCGACGCGACGTCCTGAAGATCGCCGGGTACGGCAGCCTCGCCGCCTTCATCGCCGCCTGCGGTGGCGGCACGCCGACCACAACCGGCATCACCGCCAAGGGCGGCACCATGTCGCTCGGCAGCTACAACACCGACCCCAACTCGCTGAAGGGGACGAAGGCCATCGTCGACGCGTTCGCAACCGCCAACGGCGGGACCAAGGTCAAGATCAACACGGTCGACCACGGCACCTTCCAGAACCAGATCAGCTCTTACTTGCAGGGCACTCCGGAGGATGCTTTCACCTGGTTCTCCGGGCATCGCATGCGGTTCTTCGCAGACAAAGGGCTGGCGACGGCGATCGACGACGTGTGGGACGCGGTGAAGTCCAACTACACGGAAGGCTTCGCCGCCTCGATCAAGGGCAACGACGGCCACGCGTACGCGATCCCGACCGACTATTACCCGTGGGCTGTTTTCTATCGCAAGGACGTCTTCGCGGCGCACGGCTACACGGTCCCGACCAACTGGGACTCGTTCAAAGCTCTGTGCACGCAGATGAAGAAGGACGGCCTGATCCCGATCGCATTCGCCGACAAGGACGGCTGGCCGGCGCAGGGAACCTTCGACATCATCAACCTCCGCCTCAACGGCTATGACTTCCACACCGAGCTGCTGACCGGCAAGCAGAAGTGGACGGACCCCAGGGTGGCCGCGGTCTACAAGAAGTGGAGCGAGATCACGCAGTACTACTCGCCGGCGTTCGCAGGTCTCAAGTGGGAAGAGGGTGCGGACCAGCTGCTCCGCAAGCAGGCCGGTATGTACCTGCTCGGGCTGTTCGTCTCAGACGAGTTCAAGGCGAGCGGCACCTCGGCTGACCTCGACCAGCTCGACTTCTTCCCCTTCCCGGACCTGGGCACCCAGTACGACGCCGAGAAGGCGCTCGACGCGCCCATTGACGTGTACATGCTCACCAAGAAGTCACCGACCCTGAGCGCTGACCTGGGCCAGGCCAAGGCTTTCATGGAGTTCGTCGCCAAAGGCTCGACGCAGGTGCTGTACTGGCAGAACGCACCGGGCTCGATCCCGACCGCCAACGACGCCGACACGAGCCAGTACCCGGCCCTGACCAAGAAGGCGGTGTCGATCGTCAGCCAGGCGAAGAAGATCACACAGTATTTCGACCGCGACTCGCGGCCGGACTATTCAGGTCCGAACGGCATGCAGGGCTTCCTGCTGAAGTTCCTGGCCAATCCAAGCCAGGACACGACCAGCCTTCAGGGCCAGATGCAGGCGTTCTGGGACTCGCTGCCCGCGGAGTAAAAGCGGACATATGATCTGAGCCGTGGCCAACACCACGACCAACCTCGCCCCCGCCCGGGCGCAAAAAGTGCCCGAGGCGGGGGCTCTCGTCGCCACTCGCCGCAAGCGCCGCTACACACTTCTGACCCGCCACGACAAGATCCTGATCGCCTTGATGGTCGGGGTGCCGCTCACCCTAGACCTGTTGTTGATCTGGGGCCCGACGCTGGCGTCGATCGGCTTCTCTTTCACGAACTGGGACGGCATCGGGCCGATCACCGGCGAGAATTTCGTGGGCTTCAAGAACTACCAGTTCATGTTCACGGGCTACACCCTGTTCTGGCCCGCCTTCACACACAACCTGATCTGGCTTGCGTGGCTGACGTTCATCGCCACTCCACTGGGTATGTTCTTCGCGGTCCTGCTCGATCGCGACATGCGCGGCACGCGCATCTACCAGAGCGTGTTCTTTCTGCCTGTGGTCCTATCTCTGGTCGTGGTCGGGTTCATCTGGGAACTCCAGTTTGCTCCGACCGAGGGCTTTATCAACAATGCATTCGGCCTCGTCAAATCAGGCAAGCTCATCGACTGGCTGGGCAATCCAAGAATCAACCTGTTTGCGGTCCTGGTTGCCGCCAGCTGGCGGCACGTCGGCTACGTGATGATCCTCTACCTCGCAGGACTGAAGAGCGTCGATCCCTCCCTCCGCGAGGCGGCCAGGGTGGATGGCGCCACCGAGGTGCAGACCTTCTTCAGCGTGGTCCTGCCGGTGATGGCTCCGATCAACGTCATCATCGTGGTCGTCACCGCCATCGAAGCGCTACGCGCGTTCGACATCGCCTTCATCATCAACCAGGGCAAGAACGGCCTCGAGCTGCTGTCGATCCTGATCACGAACAACAGCGTCAGCGAGGCAAGCCTGGTCGGCTTCGGCTCGGCGATCGCGGTCATCCTCCTTGTCATCTCGCTCGGCCCGATCATCCTGTTCCTCTCCCGCACGATGAGGTCCGCGGCGTGACACAGAACTATCAACTCCTGCCCAGCACAATGCCGGCGATCTTTCCGGGCGCCGCGGTCAAACCGAATAGGCGGCGTATGCGTCCGGCTCGACTCGCTCTTCACACATTCCTCGGCGCGATGGTCGTGACGTGGCTGTTCCCGTTGTTCTGGGCCATCTATTCGTCGCTGCGTCCGCTCAGCGACACCATCCAGAACGGCTACGTCTCCTGGCCGAGCAGTCTTGGCTTCACCAACTATGCGACGGTGTGGACCCAGGCGGAGATCCCCTATTACTACCTCAACACACTGGTCATCGTGGTTCCTGGCGTCATCCTCACGCTGCTCCTGGCGTCGATGGTAGCCTTCTGCTGCACCCAGTTCAGCTGGAAGTTCAACCTCATCGTCCTGATGCTGTTCACGGCCGGCAACCTGTTGCCGCCTCAGGTCATAATCGTGCCCCTGTACTGGATTTACCTCCACACCCCGATCGCGATGCTGGGGTCGATAGACGCGGGCCGGTTCTCGTTTGCCCTGTTCAGCGACAACAATCTGCTCTATGACCAGTACATCGGGATCATCCTGATCCACGTCGTCTTCCAGACCGGCTTCGCCACGTTCGTGCTCAGCAACTACATGAAGACGATCACAAAGGAGATCACCGAGTCTGCGCTCGTCGACGGCGCCAATGTGTTGCGGATCTGGTGGAGCGTCATTCTGCCGTTATGCCGCCCGGCACTGGCGGCGATGGCCACCCTGCTCTTCACCTTCATGTACAACGACTTCTTCTGGGCGCTGATCCTTTTGAAATCGGGTGACAAGCGACCGATCACCAGCGCGCTGAACAATCTCCAGGGAGAGTTCTTCGTCAACAACAACCTCATCGCGGCGGGCGCTCTGCTCGCATGCATACCGCCGATCGTCGTGTACATCCTTCTACAGAGACATTTCGTTGCCGGCCTGACGCTCGGATCCACGAAAGGCTGAGCACACACCCCAGCGGCACACCGGGAACCGGCTCTATCCTGGGCGAGAGGCTGCCGCACGTCGCCTACGGCGGCGACTACAACCCGGACCAGTGGCCGGAGCACGTTTGGGAGGAAGACGTCCGGCTCATGCGGGAGGCCGGAGTCAACCTCGTCTCCCTGGGCATCTTTTCGTGGTCGCGCCTCGAACCCACCCAGGGCAAGTTCGACTTCGCCTGGCTCGATCGGGTCATGGACATGCTGCACGAGGGCGGCATCCGAATCGATCTTGCGACCGCCACGGCATCGCCGCCGCCATGGCTCTCACACGCGCACCCGGAGATGCTGCCGGTGCTCGCTGACGGCGTCCGCCTCTCGCATGGGGCCCGGCAGCACTACTGCCCCAGCAGCCCGATCTATCGCGGCGCGGCCGGCCGGCTGGTGACGGCTCTGTCGACCCGGTACGCCGATCATCCGGCGCTTGCGATGTGGCATGTCGGCAACGAGTTCGGCTGCCACGTGCCGGCCTGCTACTGCGACGTCTCGGCGCTCGCGTTCCGCCAATGGCTGGAGCAACGGTATGGGGAGCTCGAGGACCTGAACCGCGCGTGGGGCACGGACTTCTGGTCGCAGCGTTACTCGGACTGGGACGAGATCCTGCCGCCCCGGCGCACGCCCACGTGGCCCAATCCGAGCCAGCAGCTCGACTTCATGCGCTTCTCGTCGGACGCCTTGCTCGAGTGTTACGAGCTCGAGCGCGGGATCCTCATGGAACGCAGCCCGGGCGTCCCCATCACGACCAACTTCATGCGCTTCTTCAAGCCGCTTGATTACTGGAAGTGGGCAGAGCGCGAGGACGTCGTCAGCGATGACGTCTATCAGGACCCGGCCGACCCCGAGGCCGACATGCGCGCCGCGATGGCGGGCGACCTGATGCGCTCGCTTGGTCACGGCCGCCCGTGGCTTCTGATGGAGCAGACGTCCAACCGCGTCAACTGGCGCGATGTGAACGTCGCCAAAGCTCCGGGGCAGATGCGCTTGTGGAGCTACCAGGCGCTGGCCCGAGGCGCCGACGGCGTGATGTTCTTCCAGTGGCGCCAGTCACGAGCCGGGGCCGAGAAGTTCCACAGCGCGATGGTTCCACATGGCCGGCCCGAGCAGTCGCCCACCTGGCACGAGGTCGTCAAGCTCGGACGTGAGCTCGGTCGCCTCGATCCCGTGTGCGGCACACGCGTGACCGCGGACGTGGCGATCCTCCACGACTGGGAATCGTGGTGGGCGCTCGAGCTGCCGTCGAAGCCGTCGATTCGCGTTCACCACGTCGACCAGCTCGAGGCGTACTACCGGCACATCTTCGAAGCCAACCTGATCGCGGACTTCGCGCGGCCGTCTGACGATCTTTCTTCGTACAGCCTTGTGCTCGCGCCGAGCGTGTACCTGGTCAGCGATGAGGCTGCGGCCAACCTCATCGCCTTCGTCGAGGCGGGCGGCACGCTGGTGATGTCCTTCTTCAGCGGCATCGTCGATCCGTTCGAACACATCCGCCTCGGCGGCTACCCCGAGCCGTTCAGAAGTCTCCTCGGCCTGGAGGTGGTCGACTGGTTTCCGCTTGCCGACGGCGAGCAGGTCAAGCTCAAGTTCGCCGATGGCGCGCACGCGCAGGCCGACCTCTGGAGCGAGCTGATCGCGCCTTCTGGCGCCGAGGTGCTGGCGCACTTCTCCGGGTCGAGGCTTGACGGCCACCCGGCGGTCACGAGCCACAAATTCGGGCAGGGGCGGGCGATCTACATCGCCACCCGGCCCGAGCCGGCGGCGATGGCGCGCATCCTGCGCACCGCCGCCAACCAGGCCGGCGTCAAGCCGGTGATCGAGGCACCGGCCGGAGTCTCAGCGGTGCGCCGGTCTGGGCCTCGTAGCTCGATCCTCTTCTTACTCAATCACCGGGATGTGCCGGTCGACGTGCCTATCCGCGACCCCGGCGTCAACCTGGTGGACGGCAGCGAGGTGCACCGCGGACTGATCCGCCTCGGACCGCGGGGCGTGGCCGTCGTCCAGGAGGGCTGGTAGCCGGAGTTTCAGGCGAGGTGGCGGAACGGCGCCGGCACGTAGCCTGCGAGTGCGGCCAGCCAGGCCGGCGAAAGCGTTGCTTTGACAGCCGGATCGTCTTGCGCCAGCCAGGCCAGGTGCCTCAGCGCATGCTCGACGACCTGATTGGCCGAGATCGATTTCGCCGCCTCGGTCGCGGAGTTCCGCGCCAGGTCCGCTCGCGTGATCGGCACGGATTCGAGATCCTGCGCCTGGTCCTCGCCGATGACGACCAGAAAGCTCAAGAACACGCCGCCGGCACCTCGACGCCACGATGTCGAGTGCACGAGCAGCGGCGGGCCCATGAGGTTGGTCGAAAGGCGCTTGACGATCTCCATGGGATCGTCCTCGTCGTGGGATTCGATGTACCAGGCGTCGGCGCCGCACGGGCCCGTGAGCACCAACTGATCTCCTCGCATGCGCACGACGAAAACCTCGGCCTGGACCGGCCCCTCGGTGCCCCACGGGGCGGGCGCCGCCGGCCTCGCGTGCTCTTTTGGTTTCAGGCTTCCGGACGCGCCCTCGAGAGCACGTCCTCCCGCGTGACCTTCATGTTGTGGGCCTCGCTGGCATGCTTCTGCACGATCGGGACAAGCTCGTCTACCGTCCCGCGCATGAGAATGCCGCACGCGCACTCCACCACCAGCACGCCTCCTGGGCTCTGTTTGCTCATCGGGGAATAGCTCCTGGCCGCCAAGTGTACGAAGTGTTGAGGCCCTTGGATGACCAAAGCCAAACCCAGGATCACGATCGAATTCTGCGTCCCTTGAGACTACCTCGACCAGGCCGTGAGCCTGGCTGAGGAGCTCATGGACCGTTGGGCGCCCCTGCTCGATGGAGTCGAGCTGAAGACAGGCAGCAAGGGCCGTTTCGAGGTGCTCATCGACGGGCAGGAGGTCTTCAGCAAGGCACGGCTGGACCGCTTCCCAGCCGAGGGTGAGGTCGGGAAACTCCTCGAGCCAAGGCTCGGACCTCCGCCACGGTGGAGATCTGACCACAAGTAACCCACACCGGTAGCTAACGGCGAACCTCGATTCAGCGTCACACCGGAGGAGTTTCGCCATGCGCATATTCGGAAGAGCGCTTGTGACCGCGATCACCGTCCTCGGGCTGCTTGGAGCGAGTGCCGCCCCTGCGTTAGCCGATGAAAAGGGCAACCTCACCGACTTCTCGTCGATGACGGCCATTGCGGTGGGAGGCTCGGTCGCTCGCGGAATTACCGGCGGCGGACTGCCCTGGAAGATCACGTCCGGCACGGGCACGGTCAGCCAGCGAGGCGTGGTCGACGTCACCGTAACCGGCCTGGTCCTCAAGGCCTCGGGCATCAACCCGATCGGTTCCTTCGAAGCGACGGTCAGCTGTCTCACCCCGGACGGCGTCGCCAACGTGATGACCGGCGGTTTCACCGCCAGCGTGCCGGGAGGAAACTCCCACATCCATGCCACGGTCGACCTGCCGCGTCCCTGCAAAGATCCAATCGTTTTCGTGGGCATTTCGCCGGCTGGTCGGTGGTTCGCCATGTCAAACCCCGACTCGCAGCCCTAGCCTCCCCACCACTTGGGGAGGTCGCCCTAACGTGAAGCGTTACGGGCGAGAGGGAGAAGGAAGCCGGGTTTCGCGCTCGGCTTCTTCCTTTCTGCGACTTGATCGCAGCACCAAAGCCAGTTTTTGAGTACGCTTTTGCTGCGATGCGTAGTCCAGCCGTTGCTTCTTTGGCCCCGCTCACCCGGCGGCGCGCCATCGACTACGTTCGTTGCGCCAGCTGCTTCTGTAGCTGACCGGACGTCCTGACCGGGGGTTTCCCCCCGACACGCGCCGGGCGCGTGCTCAATCCCAAACGTTCGGTATCACCACATCAGCGGAGGCGCATCCAGTTGTCCAATCTTTCCGACGGCACATCTCTCGAAGGCTTCTCGAAGAACGAGTCCATCAAGGCAGGCAGCAATCACCTGCGCGGGCTCATCAAGGAGGAGCTGATCGAGGACACGCCTGCCTTCGGCGACGACTCGGAGACGCTGCTCAAATTCCACGGCATCTACCAGCAGGATGACCGCGACCGTCGCAAGGAGGCCCGTGCGCGCGGCCTCGACAAGCACCACCAGCTGATGATCCGGACCCGCATCCCCGGCGGCGTGGTCTCAGCCGATGCCTACGTGGCGCATGACGAGATCAGCCGCAAGTGGGCCAACGGCACGCTTCGCGTCACCACGCGCCAGGACTTCCAGCTCCACGGCGTCCTCAAGGGCGACATCAAGAAATCGATCGCCGCGATCAACGAATCGCTACTGACCACGCTCGGCGGCTGCGGAGACGTCGAGCGGAACATCATGTGCTGCCCCGAGCCGGTGGCCGACGAGTTCCATCACGACGTCGACCGTGCGATCGGCGCGATGGTCGCCGAGCTCACTCCCAAGACCCGCGCGTACCACGAGATCTGGCTCGACGGTCAGGTGGTGGAGACCTCGGAGCCCGAGGTCGAGCCTTTATACAAAGAGCAGTACCTGCCTCGCAAGTTCAAGACCACGGTCGCGCTCGAGGGCGACAACTGCGTCGACGTCTACGCCCACGACCTCGCCATCGTCGCGATGAAATCGCCCGATGGAACGCTGCGCGGATTCAACGTGCTGGTCGGCGGTGGTCTCGGACGCACACACAACAAGCCCGAGACCTTCGTCGCGGTGGCGAAGCCACTCGCGTTCGTCGAGCCTGACCAGATCGTGGAGGTCGCTCGCGAAGTCGTGGCTGTGCAGCGCGACTACGGCGATCGCAGCAATCGCCGGCACGCGCGTCTCAAGTACACGATCGCCGACCGCGGGCTCGAATGGTTTCGCGGCGAGGTGCAGAAACGGCTGACTTTCGAGCTGCAGCCACCGGAGCCGCTCGCCTGGAAGCCGGTGGACGACCATCTCGGCTGGCACGAACAGGGCGATGGCCGCCTGTACGTCGGCATCTACATCGAAAACGGACGGATCGGCGATGTCGGCGACGTGCGTTCGCGATCCGGGCTGCGGCGAATCGTCGACGAGCTACGCCCGCAGATCCGCCTGACCGCGCAGCAGAACGTGATCCTCGCCGACATCGAGCCCGCCCAGCGATCGCGCGTTGAGGCCCTGATGGCGGAATTCGGGATCGCACCGGTGGAATCCGTTCCCCGGGCCATCCGGTACGCGATGGCCTGCCCGGCCATCCCGACCTGCGGCCTGGCGGTGGCGGAGGCGGAGCGGGCTCTGCCGGGCCTGGTTCGCAAGCTCGCGTCCCTTCTCGATGAGCTGGGCCTGTCCGAGGAGCGCATCAGCTTCCGCATGAGCGGTTGCCCGAATGGCTGCTCGCGTCCGTATCTGGGTGATGTCGGCTTCGTGGGCACGACGCTGGGCAAATACGACGTGATGCTCGGAGGCGATTTCGACGGCACGCGCCTCAACCGCGTGTTTGCCCCCAACGTGCCAATCACCGACATCCCAGCCCTGTTGCGCCCGCTGTTCGAGACGTTCCGATCGGACCGCACGCCGGGCGAGGGTTTTGGGAACTGGACCGAGCGCGTCGGCTTCGACGCGCTTCGTCAGGCCGCAGTCTCAGAAGAGAGGACGGCGTGAGCGTTGCAGCTCCGCACCAACTGGAATCAGCGGCGCCCGAGGCGGTGCTGCGCTGGGCTTACGAATCCTTTCCGCGGGTCGCGATCGTGGCCAGCTTCCAGGCCGAGTCGTCAGTCCTCATCGATATGGCTGCGCGCATCCGAGCCGACGTGCACGTGCTCACGCTGGACACCGGCCGACTCCCACAGGAGACATACGACGTCATCGATCGCGTCCGCGACCGCTATGCGATCCAGGTCGAGGTGGTCTCGCCTGACGCGGGCGATCTCGCCGAGATGGTGGGCAGCCACGGCGTCAACCTCTTCCGGCAGTCGCCCGATCTGAGGCGGCTGTGCTGCGAGGTCCGCAAATCGCGACCGCTGGCGCGCGCGCTGCGTGGCTACGACGCGTGGGTGACCGGCCTGCGCCGCCAGCAGGCGGCGACTCGATCGCAAACTCCCGTGGTCGCGCCCGACCCCGAGCACGATGGCCTTACGAAGATCGCGCCGCTGGCCTCGTGGACCAAAGACCAGGTCTGGGGCTACATCCACGAGCACGACCTGCCCTATCACCCGCTGTACGAGCGCGGGTACACGTCGATCGGCTGCGAGCCGTGCACCCGCGCCACCGTCGCCGGCGAGGACGAGCGCGCCGGCCGCTGGTGGTGGGAATCCGAAAACGAGGTCAAGGAGTGCGGCCTCCACTGGGCTGCGAAGCAATGAGCAAGGTGCTCGAGCTTTCCGAGAAGCATTCGCTCAGCGTCGAGGCTCTGACCATGGCCTACCCGCACGGCGATCGTCTCCTGATCGCCTTGCAGGGTGTGAGCCTCGAGGTCCAGCGAGGCGAGTTCGTCTGCGTGGTCGGCGCCTCAGGCTCCGGCAAGAGCACGCTGCTCAACCTCCTCGCCGGACTCGAGCAACCCACGCGCGGCCGGGCCCACGTCCACGGTCACCTGGCGCTCATCTTCCAGGAGGCTGCCCTTTTGCCCTGGCTCACCGCCGCGGGCAATGTCGAGCTGGCGCTCGAGCTCCGTGGGGTGCGCAACCCGGCGCGATCCAGGATTGCCGCCGACCTGCTGCGCCGTGTCCATCTCGACGGTTGGGAACGGCGCCGCCCCCACGAGCTGTCAGGTGGCATGAAGCAGCGTGTCGCGCTCGCGCGCGCTCTGGCTCAGGACGCGGACGTGCTTCTCATGGACGAGCCGTTCGCGTCGCTCGATGCGATCACGCGTGACTTGCTGCACGAGGAGCTCGAGCGGTTGTGGAGCCAGAACGGGTTGACCATCCTGTTCGTCACCCATAACGCCCGCGAGGCCGTGCGCCTGGGTGACCGCGTCCTGGTCTTCACCAGCCGGCCCGGCCGCGTCGCACACGAAGTGGTCGTGGACCTGCCGCGGCCGCGCAGCCTCGATTCCCCTGAATTGGCCGTCATCGCCGGCCGCATCACGGACCGCCTCAAGCAGGAGATGCGAGTGCATGGCAGCTGAGTTGGCGGCCGAGCTCGAAACACGCGACGTCGCCCAGAGTGCGCCGCGCTGGAGCCGCACGCCTCGGCTCCGTTTGTGGTCTGAGCTCTGGCCGCAGCTCGTGGCATTGGCCCTGGCGGTGGCTGTGTGGCAGGTCGTCGTGTGGTCGGGATGGCGTCAGGCCAACGTGCTCCCCGGGCCGCTGCCCGTGTTTCAAAGTCTCTTCGACGATCTGAGCCGCGGCGACTTCTACGTTGGCGTGGCGATCACGCTGCAGCGCGCGGTGCTCGGTTACGGGATCGCTGTCGTCGCCGGCAGCGCGGTCGGACTCCTGGTCGCCCGCGTGTCGATCCTGCGCAGAGCGCTCGGATCGGCTCTCCTGGGTCTGCAGTCGATGCCGTCGATTTCCTGGTTTCCGCTGGCAATTCTTCTTTTTCAGCGCAGCGAGCCGGCCATCATCTTCGTCGTCTTGCTGGGCGCGGCTCCAGCCATCGCGAACGGCCTGCTTAGCGGCGTCGATCACGTCCAGCCGCTGCTGGTGCGAGTGGGGCGTGTGATGGGCGCGCGCGGCCTCGGCCTTTATCGCCATGTCATCCTGCCGGCCGCGCTTCCGTCGTTTGTCGGCGGATTGAAGCAAGGCTGGGCTTTCGCATGGCGCAGCCTGATGGCGGGCGAGCTCATCATCGCCTTCTCGGGACATCAGCCATCGCTGGGACAGCAGCTTCGGCTGGCCCAGAACCTCTCGAACACGCAGCAGCTGATCGCGCTGATGATGGTGATCTTCACCATCGGCGTGATCGTCGACCTTGGGTTTGGAGTCCTCGACCGCGAGATCAGGCGGCGATGGGGCCTGCTGGGAGTGGAACTGTGAGCCGGGGCTTTGTGGTCTGGTTCACAGGCCTGTCCGGTGCCGGCAAATCAACCATCGCCAACGCGCTGAGGGCAGAGCTCGAGGGGCGCGGCCGCCACGCCGAGCTGCTCGATGGGGACGACGTGCGCACGCACCTGTCCAAGGGTCTGGGCTTCTCCAAAGAAGACCGCGACACCAACATCAGGCGCATCGGCTACGTAGCGCGGCTGGTCGCGCGCAGCGGCGGGGTCGCGATCACGGCCGCGATCTCTCCTTACCGTGAGGTGCGTAACGAAGTGCGCGCGCAGACCCCGGACTTCGTCGAGGTTTACATGCGCTGTGCGATCGAGACGCTGACCGAACGCGACACCAAGGGTCTCTATCGCAAGGCCCTGGCCGGCGAGATCGCCAATTTCACGGGTGTCAGCGATCCATACGAAGAGCCGCTGCACCCCGAAGTGGTTTGCGACACCGCCCGCGAGACACCGGCCGAGTCTCTCGCCAAAATCATCGAGGTCCTAGAGCGACTCGGCCACCTGCCACGCCCCGTGGTCGAGCGCCTGCCTACAGGTGAGGAGCTGCACGCTCTCCGCGCCGAGGCGCGAACGCTCCCTCGGCTCGAGGTCGGACCGCGTGAGCTGTCGGACCTCTTCATGCTCGCGAGCGGCGGCCTGGCGCCGCTCGATGCCTTCATGGGCGCCGAGGACTACGAGGCGGTGGTCAGCTCCGGCCGGCTGGCCGGCGGCCAGCCGTACACCATCCCCATCGTCCTGCGCGCCGGCTCGGCGCCGGCAGCAGATCGGATCGCGCTGTTCATCGGCGACCAACCCATCGGGATCGTCGACGTCACCGCCGCCTACCAGACCGACCACGACGCCGAGGCTCGGAGCGTTTACGGCACCGATGACGAGGCGCACCCGGGCGTGAGGGTGCTGAAGGACTCAGGTCGATGGGCGATCGCCGGCGGCGTGGTGGCACTGGCGCACGCGGCCTCCGGATTCCCGGCGTACGACCTCACGCCTTCGCAGGTGCGGGCGGTCAAGAGCGCGCGCGGCTGGAGGACCATGGTCGGATTCCAGACCCGCAACCCGGTCCACCGCGCTCACGAATACCTGCAGAAGGTGGCGCTGGAGATGGTGGACGGTCTGCTGTTGCACCCGCTGGTCGGGGAAACCAAGAGCGACGACATCCCCGCCTCAGTGCGCATGAGCTGCTACGAGGAGCTTCTGCGAGGCTACTTCCCGCCCGAGCGCGTGCTGCTGGCCACCAACCCGGCGTGGATGCGTTACGCGGGGCCGAAGGAAGCCGTCTTTCACGCCATCGTCCGGCGCAACTATGGCTGCACGCACTTCATCGTCGGCCGCGACCACGCGGGGGTCGGCAGCTACTACGACACCTACGCGGCGCACCGCATCTTCGACCAGTACGCGCCAGGTGAGCTTGGGATCGAGATCCTTCGCTTCGAGCACACCTTCTATTGCTCGGCGTGCGGCGGAATGGCCTCCACGCGAACGTGTCCGCATCCGGCGGAGCTGCACCAAACGCTGAGCGGCAGTGCCGTGCGCAAGCTGCTCGCGGAAGGCAAGGACCTGCCGCCCGAGTTCACGCGGCCCGAGGTCGCCAGGGTGCTGCTCGACGCGGCCAAGGAAGAGGCCACGGCATGAGGTACTACCCCGTGTTCCTCGACCTCGCGAACCAACCCTGCATCGTGTTGGGCGAGGGCAAGTTCGCCACTGAGAAAGCTGCCTCGCTACGCGAGGCCGGGGCGGTCGTTCGAGTCATCCCATCGCGCGAGTACCGGACGGGCGACCTGACCGGCGCGCGCCTGGTCGTCGATGCCAGCGAAGACCCCGAGATCAACCGGCTGAGCTGGGAGGAGGCCGAAGCCGCGGGCATCCTGATCAACGTCGTGGATCGACCCGCCCAGTGCCGCTTCATCGCCCCGGCGGTCGTCCGCAGAGACCCGCTGCTGGTCGCCATCTCGACCTCGGGCGAGAGCCCGTACCTGGCGTCCGCGTTGCGCGCGCGCATCGAGCGCTGGCTCGGACGTGAATGGGGGCCTTTCGTGGGGCTGGTCGGAAACGTGCGCAGGCAGCTTCGCGCCCGAGGCGTTTCCATCCCCGACCAGACGCGCATCTACCGCCGGATCGTCAACTCCGACGTCCGGAACCTGATCCGGCGCGGCCGGCCGGACGACGCGGCCCACCTGGCGGTGGCCATAGCGCAGGCAGGTACGAATGCCGCGGGCCGCGTCGCCCTCGTCGGCGCCGGGCCGGGCGACCCCGACCTGCTCACCTTTGCAGCTCGCGAGCTCATCGCCGACGCCGACTACGTGCTGCACGACGCTCTCATCGCGCCCGAGACGCTGGCGCTGTGCGGTCCCGACGCGCGGCTCGAGGACGTGGGCAAGCGCGCGGGGCTTGAGAGCCCGCGGCAGGAAGCCATCACCGCCCGCCTGATCGAGCTGGCGCGGGCGGGCAGCTCCGTGGTCAGGCTCAAGGGCGGCGATCCGTTCGTGTTCGGCCGCGGTGGGGAAGAGCTGGCCGGCCTCGTGCAGGCGGGGGTGGAAGTCGTGGTCGTGCCCGGCGTAACGGCAGCCCTGGCCGCGCCCGCCGCGGCGGGCATCCCCGTGACGCTGCGCGGGGTCGCCTCGTCGTTGGCGATCACCACCGCGCAGGGTGGCGGCTCGCTCGACCGGCTGCGAGACCTTGCCCTGGCCGCTGACACGCTGGTCGTGCTGATGCCGCGGACCAACCTGGCCGAGGTGGCGGCGGTGCTTGCGGAAGCCGTCGGCGGCTCGCGTCCGGCCGCGGTGATCAGCAACGCGACGCTGCCGAATCAGCGGACCGTTACGGGAACGCTGGATCGGATCGCCCGCCTGGCCGACCAGGCCGCCATCGGGACCCCGGCCACCCTGGTCCTCGGGGACGTGGTGGCGGCCGCGCCCGCCCTCGCAGTACTGCCAAACTCGTCTGTGGATGGTGGGTTCGGCTAGACGTCTTCGACTGGGGACTCGCGGCTCGCGACTGGCGCTCGTCCAGAGCGAGCTGGTCGCCGACCGGCTGCGGGCCGCGGGCTACGAAGTCGACATCGTCCCGATCGTGACGGAGGGAGACGTGCGGCCCGTCGACATGTCGCCTGGCGAGGGCGTTTTCGTCGCGGCCATCGCTCGCGCCCTCCGCAACGATGAGGTCGACATCGCGGTGCACAGCGCCAAGGACGTTCCGCTGGAAGAGGAGCCGGGCCTGGTAATCGCCGCGTACCCGGAACGTGCGGATCCGCGCGACGTTTTGATAACCAAAGGCGGACGAGCATCCCTCGAATCGCTGGCGCAAGGTGCAGTCGTAGGCACCGACAGCCCAAGGCGGACCGGCTTTCTTCTGGCCGCGCGGCCTGATCTCGAGGTCGTTCCGCTGCACGGCAACGTGGAGACCAGGCTTCGGCGTCTCGATGATGGAGCCGCCGACGCCATCGTGCTGGCGGCAGCCGGAATCGACCGGTTGGGGAGACAGGATCGGATTGACGAGCGCCTGGATCCTGAGGTGGTCGCACCGGCGCCCGGTCAGGGTGCGCTCGCAGTGCAGGTTCGCCGGGCGGACGCTCGACTCGTCGAGCTGGTTTCCGGAATCGATGACGATGACATCAGGTCGGCGGTCGAGGCCGAACGTGAGGTATTGAAGGCGACGGGTGGCACGTGTCGGGCGCCCGTGGGCGCTCTTGCCTCGGTCAACAAGGGCACCTTCACGCTGCTCGCGGCGGGCGTGAACACGGACGGAACCGGCAAGCTGGTCGAACGGGTAGAAGGCAGTCGAGCCGACGCCACGATCCTGGCGGCCAAACTGGGCAGGCTGCTGGTGGCGCAGGTCGCGCTGCGATGATCGCGGTCCTTGTCACCCGCCCAGGCGGCGAGTTAGATCCACTGGTGCAGGCGCTGCGGCAGCGGGGCTACCGTGTTCACGCCGTGCCGACTGTGCAAACAGAAGCGGTAGAGCTCGATTCGCGCTCACTCGCCTCGTTCGACTGGGTCGTGTTCACGAGCGCGCGGGGTGTGGATGCAGTTGACGAGCTGCCGTTCGGCTCGAGATTTGCCGCAGTCGGCCCGGAGACTGCCAACGCGCTGCGAGCCCGCGGCGTCGAGCCGGCGCACGTGCCGGTCACGACCGATGGCGCAGACCTGGGCAAGTCACTTCCGGACGTCGAGGGCAAGCGCGTCGCCCTGGTCCGCGCCTCGGCTGCGGACACCGACCTGCCCGACATCCTGCGCCGGCGCGGCGCGACCGTCGAAGAGGTCACCGCGTACCGAACCGTAGAGGCGCCGCGCGAATCGGCTCATCCGCTGCGGACAGCGCTGGCGGATCCAGACCTCCGCGCTGCCGTCTTCGCGTCGGGCTCCGCCGTGCGCGGATTCATCGGCCTGGGAGGCACAAAGCAGCTGCCCGCGATCACGATCGGACCGCGGACGACCGCCCGTGCTCGCGAGCTCGGCTTTCAAGTCATCGCGGAAGCCGAGACCCAGAGCGTGGCCGGCCTGGTCGGCGAGGTCGCGCGGGTTTTGCCCCTGGAGGTGAAGAACAATGCGTGAGCTGATCCGCACCCGGAGCGTGCCGATACCGGCCGCCGACCGTCCGCGACGGCTGCGCGGGACGGCGGCCCTGCGCTCCCTGGTCAGGGAGACGCGGTTGGCGCCGGGTCAGCTCGTGATGCCGCTGTTCGTGATCAGCGGCCGCGACCGGTCTGAGCCGATCGAATCTCTCCCTGGACACGCGCGCCTCAGCGTCGACCGCGCGGTCGCCAGGGCTCGCGAGCTGGCGCAGCTGGGCGTGGGCGGGGTGCTGCTGTTCGGCATCCCGGACCGCAAAGACGATGACGGCACCGGCGCATACGACGCCGCGGGACCGGTGCCGTCCGCTTTGCGCGCGCTGAAAGAGGCCGACCTGACGCTCGTGCTCGCCGCCGACGTCTGCATGTGCGAATACACGTCCCACGGACATTGCGGCGTGATCGCGAACGGCCAGGTCGACAACGACGCCACCCTCCCGCTGCTCGCCGAGGCCGCCGTCGTGTACGCGGACGCGGGCGCGGACCTCGTCGGCCCCAGCGGCATGATGGACGGCCAGGTCGCCGCGCTTCGCGCGGCCCTGGACGCGGCCGGCCACACCGTGACCGCGATCATGGCGTACGCGTCGAAGGCGGCCTCGGCTTTTTACGGCCCGTTTCGGGAAGCCGCCGGCTCGACGCCCGCGTTCGGCGACCGGCGCGGCTACCAGATGGATTACTCCAACGCCCGCGAGGCGATGCGCGAGATGGAGCTGGACGTGCGGGAGGGCGCCGACATCCTCATGGTCAAGCCGGCCCTGACATCACTCGACCTCCTGGTTCGCGCCCGCAAGCGCTTCGACCTACCCCTCGCCGCCTATCACGTCAGCGGCGAGGT
>Ga0209590_10000114_pt1 | contig 20064 bp, 19 predicted proteins | sample CZO8metaG_FD_188353 | JGI IMG/M metagenome (GOLD analysis project Ga0209590, IMG submission 188353) | Vadose zone soil microbial communities from the Eel River Critical Zone Observatory, Northern California, USA - CZOApr15con1.8 metaG... | ecosystem: Environmental > Terrestrial > Soil > Vadose...
CCACGAGCCGAGCGCCGAGCGGGCGCGCGAGCTTCACCGTGAGGAGGTCGAGCGCTGCAAGCAGATGGCGACGCACGCCGCAGCCTTGTTCGAGCCGGGAACGCGTGCGCTGACCCACTGCAACGCGGGCGGACTCGCCACGGGCGGCTACGGCTCCGCGGTCGGCGCATTGCGCGCCGCGTGGGAACACGGCGTGCTTGAACATGTGCTCGTGGGCGAGACGCGGCCGCTGCTCCAGGGAGCGCGCCTAACGGCGTGGGAGCTCGAGCAGCTGGGGATCCCGCACGCCGTGATCGCGGACTCCGCGGCCGCGTCGCTGATGGCCGCACGTGACGTGGACTATGTCGTCACCGGCGCCGATCGCATCGCCGCGAACGGCGACACTGCAAACAAGATCGGCACGTACGGCCTGGCAGTGCTTGCTTCGCACCATGCGATTCCGTTCTACGTCGTCGCGCCGACGTCGACCGTCGACCTCGCGACGCCCACGGGCGCGGGGATTCCGATCGAGGAGCGCTCGCCCGACGAGATCACGACGCGCTTCCCCGCGCGAAACCCCGCCTTCGACGTCACGCCGGCCGAGTTGATCACGGCGATCGTGACCGAGACCGGTGTGCACCGTGCCCCGTACGTCGAGTCGCTGGCGGCGCTCGTATGAAGGGGCTGATTCTCGCGGCGGGCTACGCCACGCGCCTGCGTCCGCTTACGAATGAAGTTCCAAAGCAGCTGCTGCCGGTCGGCGGCAGGCCGATGGTGGACGGGATCCTCGAAAAAGTCAAGGGCGTGCAGGAAATCGACGAGATCCATCTCGTCACGAACTCGCACTATGCGGGCCAGTTCGCGCGCTGGGCCGAGGACAAGGACGTGCGCGTGCACGACGACGGTACGACCTCGAACGAGGACCGGCTCGGCGCGATCGCGGACGTGCGGTTCGTCGCCGACCGCGAGCAGTGGGACGGAGATGACCTCTTCGTAATTGCCGGCGACAACCTCTTCGACTTCAGCCTCGCCGACTACGTCGCGTTCTGGCGCGGGAAGCACGAGAGTGCGAGCGCGGTCGCCCTCTACGAGCACCCGGTACGCGAGCTCCTGAGTCAATACGGCATCGTCGAGGTCGATTCCGACGATCGCTTGCTCGACTTCGTCGAGAAGCCGGAGAAGCCGAAGACGAACCTCATCGCGACGGCGGCGTACATCTACGACCGCGCGCACCTCGCACTGCTGCGCGCATACCTTGCCGACGGGAATCCGCCGGACCAGCCTGGGAACTTCATTGCGTGGTTGCACACACGCGCACCCGTCTACGGCTACCGGTTCGCCGGCGAGTGGTTCGACATCGGCGACGGCACACAGCTGCTCGAGGCGGACAACCGCCTCCGCCGCCGCGCCGGCCTGCCCGAACGGGACACGTACACGCTCGACTAGGCCGATCGGCCTATTCACAGACGCTCGAACGAAGCGCACCATGGGACGATGGTGGTTCGTCTGCTTGCGGCGGCGACGATCGCGGTCTCAGTCTTTCTGGCCGTTCTGCTCGTCGCCAGCGGCTCCTGAGCCGCGGCGCACCTTTTTCACCGCTGCGTCACACCTAGGCACGTAGTGTCGAGCGCGTGCTCGAGTTGCTGCTGCCGCAGCGCTGCCTCGCCTGCGGGCGGACCGGTGCGCAGGTCTGCGCCGCGTGCCTCGGCGCTTTGCCGCGGCTGAAGCCGCCGTTCTGCCAACGCTGCGGCGCGCCGACCGCGTGGCCGGTTCGCCGTTGCGCGGAATGCTCGGGGCGCCGGCTCGCGTTCGCGTCCGCGCGCGCGGCGGTCGCGTACGACGCGCGTGTCCGCGCGATCGTCGCCGGCTGGAAGGAGCACGGGCTGAGGCGGCTGGCCACGCTCGCGGCGGACGCGGTCACGGAGCAGCTGCCGCGTCCGGACGTCCACGCGCTCGTCTTCGTCCCGCCCGACCGTGACCGCCGGCTCGAGCGCGGACACCATCCGGCGGAGCGACTCGCGCGCGCGCTCGGCGAGCGCTGGCAACTGCCGGTCATCGACCCGCTCCGCCGCACAAGTTCGGCGCCGCGCCAGCGGGGGCTCGACGTCGCCGCGCGGCGAAGGAACGTCCGCGGCGCGTTCGCCGCCACGAGGTCCGTTCAGCGCCGCGTCTGCCTCGTGGACGACGTCTACACGTCCGGCGCCACCGCCTCCGCGGCCGCCTCTGCGCTCCGTGCCGCAGGAGCACGCCAGGTCGAGGTCGTGACGTTCGCCCGGGCGCTCCGCCTCCGCTAGATTGAGGTCATAGCCCAGATTCCCAGGAGGCGAGATGCGTCTGCAGGTGAAGGGCAAGAACCACGAGGTCAGCGACTCGATCCGCATCTACGCGGAGGAGAAGCTGCAGAAGCTTTCGAAGCAACTGGGGGACGTCGTCCAGGTTGAGGTCGAGCTGAGGGTCGAGCGCAACCCGTCGATCCGCGACTGCCACGTTGCGGAGGGGACGATCTTCACGAAGGGGCACTCGTTGCGCGCTCGACAGGCGACGGGCGACATGCGCGCGTCGATCGACGGGCTCACCGACAAGCTGCTGCGCGAGGTCAAGGCGTACCGCGAGAAGCGGCGCCGCGAGCCGCGGCGCAAAGCGGACCGCAACGGCGCGTGAGCCTCTTCCGGCGCGAGCCGCTGCACACAAAGCTCGCACGCGCCGGCGGACTGCTGCACCGCGAAGGAGAGGACCGGCGCCCGTCCTGGGACAAGGCGGGCATCCATGGCGTCAGCCGGCCGCGCGAATGGGACGAGGTCGCTGCCGCGCACGTAGATCTGCCGGGCGATCGGGCCGAGTTCGTCGTGCTTCCCGACGCGATCGTGATCGAGCAGGGCCCCGACGACGTCGAGCCGCTGGCGAACGCGCTCTCGCTCGAGCCGCCGTACCGGGCGGAGGCAGCGCGCCAGGCGGAGGGCGTGTGGGCCGTCGCGGCGCGCCGGATCGAGGTGGTCGAGTTGCCGGGGCAGGCGGGCGACGAGCTCGAGCTGACGCAGCGGGGGGAGGAGCGGACGCTGATCGTCGACGGTCAGCGCAGCTTCGGCTCGATCCCCGTGCTGGAGCAGCCGGGCGACTATGCGGTTCGTGCGAGGCGCCTGGACCGGGTTCGGTGGGAAGTCGAGAGGTCGGTACTCTAGAACCCGTGGCCGGAAAAGATGATTTCGAGAGATTCCTTCGCTTCGGCGAAGGCCGGCGGCTGAAGCGCATCGCCGAGCAGGCGGAATACGTCCTCACGCTCCAGCCCGAGTTCGAAAAGCTCTCCGACGAGGAGCTCCGCGGCAAGACGGCCGAGTTCCGGCAGCGGCTCGAGAACGGCGAGGAGCTGGAGAACCTCCTCTTCGAGGCCTACGCCGCGATCCGCGAGGCCTTCCGCCGTGACATGAGCGTCGAGCTCTTCAAGGTGCAGGTGATGGGAGGGATCGTCCTCCACGAGGGCGACATCGCCGAGATGAAGACGGGCGAAGGAAAGACGTTCGTCGCGACGCAGCCGCTGTACCTGAACGCGCTGCCCGGGACCGGCGTCCACCTCGTCACGGTCAACGACTACCTCGCCAAGCGCGACCGCGACTGGACAGCGTCGATGTACGAGCGGCTCGGCATCCGCACCGCGTACATCGAGAACATGATGCCGTTCGCGCAGCGCAAGGAGGCGTACGACGCCGACATCACGTACGGCACGAACTCCGAGTTCGGCTTCGACTACCTGCGCGACAACATGGCGGTTTCGCTCGAGCAGGTCGTGCAGCGTAGTCACGCGTACGCGATCGTGGACGAGGTCGACTCGATCCTGATCGACGAGGCGCGCACGCCGCTGATCATCTCCGGCGAGCCGGAGACGGCCGCGAAGGTCTACTACGACTTCGCGCGCGTCGTGAAGACGTTCGACGCGGTTCCGTCGACGGCTGTCGTCAAGGGCGAGGAGCCGGAGGGCGACTTCGTCTTCGACGAGAAGCACAAGACCGTCTCGCCGCTGCCGGCCGGGATCGAGAAGATCGAGCGCGCGCTCGGGATCGAAAACCTCTACGACCCGCGCAACGTGCAGCTCGTCAATCACCTGAACCAGGCGCTGAAGGCGCAGTCTCTGTTCCACCGCGACGTCGACTACGTCGCGCAGGACGGCGAGGTGAAGATCGTCGACGAGTTCACCGGCCGGATCATGGAAGGGCGCCGCTGGAGCGAGGGCCTGCACCAGGCCGTCGAGGCGAAGGAGGGCGTGCGCATCCAGGAGGAGAACGTCACGCTCGCGACGATCACGCTGCAGAACTACTTCCGCCTCTACGAGAAGCTCGCCGGCATGACCGGTACGGCGAAGACGGAGGAGAAGGAGTTCGTCGAGATCTACAACCTGCACGTCGTCGAGATCCCGACCAACGTGCCGGTGGCGCGGGCCGACAAGAACGACCTGATCTTCAAGACGAAGGACGCGAAGTGGAATGCGGTGGCCGAGGACCTCGTCGAGCGGCACCAGAAGGGCCAGCCGGTGCTCGTCGGCACGATCGCCGTCGAGACGTCGGAGTACCTCTCGGAAGTGCTGAACCGCAAAGGCGTCCCGCACACGGTCCTGAACGCGAAGCAGCACGAGAAGGAAGCGGAGATCATCAAGGACGCCGGCCAGACCGGCTCCGTGACCATCGCGACGAACATGGCCGGCCGCGGCGTCGACATCAAGCTCGGCGACCGTGTGGTCGACCTCGGCGGCCTCTACGTGCTCGGCACCGAGCGCCACGAGTCTCGCCGGATCGACAACCAGCTGCGCGGCCGCTCGGGCCGCCAGGGCGATCCCGGCGAGACGCGCTTCTACCTCTCCGGCGAGGACGACCTCGTGCGCCTGTTCGCAGGCGACAGGATCAAGAACATCATGCACCGCTTCAAGCTGCCGGATGATCAGCCGATGGAGGCGAAGATCCTCTCGAACCAGATCGAGGGCGCGCAGAAGAAGGTCGAGGAGCAGAACTTCGTCGCGCGCAAGAACGTCCTCAAGTACGACGACGTGATGAACACGCAGCGCATGGTCATCTACGAGCAGCGCCGGCGCGTGCTCGAGGGCGAGGACCTCTCAGGCGACATGCGCGAGTGGATCAGCGAGGTGATCGAGCGCACGATCGACCAGTTCCTCGAGGGCGAGTTCTCCGAGGAGTGGGATCTCGACGGGCTCGTGCAGGCGATGAACACGCTGTACGGCTCCGACATCACCCTCGACGAGCTGCGCGAGGAGGTCGGGCTGGAGCGCGACGCGCTCGTCGACGAGTTCGTCGAGGATGCGCTCGAGGAATACAAGGCGCGCGAGGAGCGCTTCGGGACGATGGACGGCGAGACGCCGATCATGCGCGAGCTCGAGCGGTTCGTAGTCCTGCAGATCGTCGACACGCGCTGGCGCGAGCACCTCGAGAACATGGACTACCTCCGCGAGGGGATCTACCTCCGGTCGTTCGCGCAGAAGGACCCGCTCGTCGAGTACCGAGGCGAAGGGCATGTCATGTTCGAGGAGCTCGGTCGGGGGATTCGCGAGGAGGTCGTGTTCACGCTCTTCCACGCCGAGATCGAGCCCACCGACGCCGTCGCGCTGGAGGCGGCGCAACAGGCGCAGAACGGCAATCTCCAGTACGCGCACGAGACGGCGGCCGGAGCGGAAGCGATCGCCGGCGCCGCGGCGGTCGGCTCGATCGCCGGCGCGTCGGCGCTCGGCACCGGCGGCTCGACGTCCACGATGTCGCCGCAGACGGTCGTGAGCTCGGAGCACGACAAGATCGGCCGCAACGATCCCTGCTGGTGCGGTAGCGGCAAGAAGTTCAAAAAGTGCCACGGCGCTTAATCGCGCGAAGTCCTACGGACTTCGCGCGAGGAAAGACCCGTCATTGGAGGCGTGCCCTTCGGCCTCGGTTGCTGAGCAGCGCGGCCGAGCCGCGCTGCCGGCGAGACGTTCTTCAGTGTCGGCTAAGCTCGGCCCGTGACCGAGACCGGCATCCCGCTCGACCAGCAGCTCGAGGAAATCAGGGCCCAGCTCGCCTGGGTCCGTGATTACCTTTGACCCGGATCAACTCGCGAAGCGCATCGCGGAGCTCGAGCAGGAGCTTTCGCAGCCGGGCTTCTGGGACGACCAGCAGCGCGCCGCCGCCGTCTCGGCGGAGCACGCGCGCCTGACGAAGCGCCTCGAGCGTTACCAGCGGCTGCAGCGTGAGTACGACGACGCGCGTGAGCTCCTCGCGATGGACGGCGACATGGCGGCAGAGATCGAGTCGTCGCTCCAGCCGCTCCGCCGCGAGCTCGAGCGTCTGCAAGAGGACGCGCTCTTCACCGGCCGCTACGACGCCGGCGATGCGGTCGTCACGATCCATGCCGGCACGGGCGGCACCGACGCGCAGGACTGGGCCGAGATCCTGCTCCGCATGTACCTGCGCTGGGCGGCGGACCGCGGCTTCGACGCGCAGGTGATCGAGGCGAGTCCGGGGGAGGAGGCCGGCCTCAAGTCGGCGACGTTCACGGTTAAGGGCGAGAACGCGTACGGGATCCTCAAGGCCGAGCGCGGCGTGCACCGGCTCGTCCGCCTCAGCCCGTTCGACCAGGCGCACCGCCGACACACGTCCTTCGCGCAGGTGATCGTCAGCCCGCTGCTCCCCGAGGACGCGGACGTCGAGATCGACGAGGGGGATCTGCGCATCGACACGTACCGCGCGTCCGGCGCGGGCGGACAGCACGTGAACAAGACCGACTCGGCCGTTCGCATCACCCACTTGCCGACGGGCATCGTCGTCCAGTGCCAGAACGAGCGCTCGCAGGCCTCGAACAAGGCGACGGCGCTCAAGATCCTCAAGTCACGACTCGTCGAGCTCGCCGAAGAGGAAAGGGAGGCGGAGCTGGCGAAGGAGCGCGGGGCCGCCCAGGACATCGGCTTCGGAAGCCAGATCCGCAGTTACTTCCTCCACCCGTACCAGCTTGTGAAAGACCATCGAACCGATTTCGAAATGGGAAATGCCCAGGGCGTCCTCGACGGCAAGCTGGACGGCTTCATCCACGCCTATCTGCTGGCCAAGGCGGCAGGCAAGGCCGTCTAACCGGTGACTCGGTTAAACTCCTCGCTCAATTCCCGACCGGCGTGGCCCGCGGCCGCCCTTCATTAGTCCGGTGCAGGATCTCGATCTCCAGACCCCAGACACCCAGGTCGTAGCGCTCCCCGCGAACGGCGACGAGCCGGCGCGGACCACGAGCGCCGGCTCGATGATCGTCTTCGACGGCGTGACGAAGGTCTACGAGCCGGACGTCTCGGCGCTCGACGGCGTGTCGTTCGTGATCGACAAGGGTGAGTTCGTCTTCGTCGTCGGTGCGTCCGGCTCGGGCAAGTCGACGCTCGTGCGCCTGCTCCTGAAGGAGCTCGAGCCCACACGCGGGAAGATCATCGTCGGCGGCCGCGACCTCGCGCGCCTCAAGCGCTCGAAGGTTCCGATGCTGCGCCGCAACATAGGCTGCGTCTTCCAGGACTTCAAGCTGCTGCCGAACCGCACCGCCGGCGAGAACATCGCTTACGCGCTGACCGTTCAGGGCGAGAGCCGGAACTCGATCCGCCGCAAGGTGCCGGAGGTGCTCTCGCTCGTCGGCCTTGCCGACAAGATGAGCTCATTTCCCGACCAGCTCTCCGGCGGGGAGCAGCAGCGCGTCTCGATCGCGCGCAGCGTCGTCAACCACCCGCCGCTGCTCGTCTGCGACGAGCCGACGGGCAACCTCGACCCCGACACGTCCGTCGGGATCATGCAGCTCCTGTACCGCATCAACCGCAGCGGCACGACGATCCTCATGGTCACGCACGACCGCGAGATGGTCGACAAGATGCGCCGCCGCGTGATCGCGCTCGAGGACGGGCGGCTCGCGCGCGACGAGCGCCGCGGCGGCTACGAATCGGAATGAGGTTCCGCACGCTGACAGCCGAAGCGTGGCGTTCGCTTGCCGCGAACGCATCGACGACGGTTGCCGCGACGATGACGGTGCTGATCGCGATGTTCATCCTCGGCCTCTCGATCGGCCTCGGCACGTGGGCGCTCTCGTGGTCGAATCACGTGAAGAAGGAGCTCGTCGTGCACGTCTACTTCTGCGTGACGGCGACGTGCGCCAACGACGCGACGAAGGCGGAGGAGAACGCGGTCGGGAACATGCTCGGGAGCATCCCCGAGGTGAAGTCGGTCAACTTCGTCTCGAAGGCGAAGGCGTTCCGAATCATGCAGAAGCACAGCCCGGAGCTGACGAAAGGGCTGCCGTCGAACCCGCTGCCGGACTCGTTCGAGATCACGCCGAAGCACGGCGAGGACGTGGAGCTGATCGCGAACAAGATCGGCCACCCCGCAGGCGTCGAGAAGATCAACTACGGCAAGAGGACGGCGAAGGCGATCCTGCGCGTCGCGCGCGTGATCGAGATCGTCTTCCTACTCGCGGTGATCATCCTGCTCGCGGCCTCGACGCTGCTGATCTCGAACACGATCCGCCTCTCGATCTTCTCGCGGCGGCGGGAAATCGAGGTGATGAAGCTCGTCGGGGCGACGAACTGGTTCGTCCGCGGCCCGTTCATGCTCGAGGGCCTGATCTGCGGCCTCGCGGGCTCTGTGCTCGCGGTCGTGCTCCTCATGCTCGGCAAGGAGATCGCCCTGCCGGCGATCCTCGGCCGAATCAGCGAATCCAGCGACGCCCATGCGCTTGCCTTCTTGTGGACGTCGCTGATCCTGCTCGGCTTCGGAATCGTCCTGGGCGCCGCCGGCTCGGGCGTGACAATCCGCCGCTTCCTGCGCGTCTAACGAGCACCGCACCAACTCCGACGTGGCCGGCCGGCACTTCCGTGGGCCGACGCAGACAGTCGGAACGCGCGCCAAGACTGCGCTCTTGGCGCGTGACCGAGCGGGTGGACATGTCGCGCGAATGAGGAGGGGGCTCACGGGGGAACCATGGGTTGCCCCGTGCTTGCTCATGGGGGAACCAGGGTTCCCCCGTGCTAAAAAGCGGTCTATACTCGCTCCACTCTGGGGCGGACGCTCTCCTCGCTTGCGGCAGCCGTGGTCGTCGTCGGCGCTTTTTGGGTCGGCCTCTCCCTCTCGCACCACGGGACGACCGCGGCCGGGGCCGATCCGGTGCTCACGCAGGTGCGGCAGGAGCTCCTGCACAGCTACTACCGGCCGGTTCCCGCGAACGCCCTCAACGCGCCGAGCGTGCCGGCGATCATCAACGCTCTCCACGATCCGTACACCGAGTATCTCGATCCCACGCAGTTCCGCCTGCTCACGCGCGAGACGCATTCGAGCTATCCGGGCATCGGCGTCAGCCTCCTTCCCGCCAGGCGCGGGCTCGTCGTCGTCGCGACGAAGCCGGGGCCGGCGGAGCGCGCCGGGATCCGCAGGGGGGACGTGATCTTGTCGATCGACGGGCATTCGACGACCGGATCGTCGGTCGACACTGTCGTCGGGCGCATTCTCGGGCCTCGCGGAACTGCGGTCTCGCTCGGCATCCAACGCGGTATGCGGCGGCTGCTGTTCTCCGTCGTGCGCGAGACGATCTCGGCGCCGACCGTCCAGTCGCGTCTGCTGCAGGACGGCGAGCTGCGGATCGGCTACCTGCGGCTGTCGGCGTTCCGGCTCGGCGCGACACCGGTGCTGGCGCGTGCGCTCGCGAAGCTGCGGCGGCACAACGCCGCGGGGCTGGTGCTCGACCTGAGGGGGAATCCGGGCGGTGTCTTCGACCAGGCCGTCGGCGTCTCGTCGCTGTTCCTCAGCCGCGGCGTGATCGTGACGCTCGTCGGCGCCCACTCCGGTCGGCAGGTCTACACCGCGCGGCCGGGTGCGACGAACCTGCCGCTCGTGGTGCTCGTGGATCGCGAGACGGCGAGCGCGGCGGAGATCGTCGCGGCTGCGCTTCAGGACAACCGGCGCGCCGTGGTCGTCGGCGAGAACACCTACGGGAAGGCGCTCGTGCAGTCGATTCGCTTGCTCGGCAACGGTGCCGCGCTGCGGCTGACGACGGCGCGCTACTTCACGCCGAGCGGCGCCGACATCTCGCTCAAGGGCGTGACACCTGACCTTCACGCCGTCGACAATCCGTCGACCCGAACCGACGAAGCGCTGCAGGCGGCGCTCCAGCTGTTCCTGCACTGAGCGAAGAGTTCACGGTGGTCGAGGTGTCCCGGCGGGGGAAGCTCGTCGTGGGCGACCCCTATTTCACGCCCGGCACCGCGCTCCTGCTCGATCGCAAGGGGCTCGGGGACGCTTCGCCCGGCGACCTGGTCGTCGCGCGTCGCACGCGCGGCCGCGCCCGCGTCGAGCGCGTGCTCGGCTCGTCGAAGCGGATCGAAGCCGTGCTCGAGGGTCTGCTCGTCGAAACCGGAGCGCTGCAGGAGTTCGAGCCGTATGTCCCGCCCGAGCCGTCGCTCGAAGGCCGCGTCGACCTGCGCGACCTACCGACGTTCACGATCGATCCCGAGACCGCGAAGGACTTCGACGACGCGCTCTCGATCGGCGACGACCGCGCGTACGTCCACATCGCCGACGTCGGCACATTCGTTGCTGCCGGCTCGCCGCTCGATCACGGCGCAGCGCGACGCGGCTTCTCGACGTACGTGCCCGGTCTCGTCGCGCCGATGCTGCCGCACGAGCTCGCGGACGAACTGTGCAGCCTGCGCCCGCAGGTCGACCGCCTCTGCGTCACGGTCGAGATCCCGTTCGAAGGTGAAGCATCGTTCTACCGCTCGGTGATCCGCAGCAACGTGCGCCTGTCCTACGGCCGGGCCGAGAGGATGCTCGCCGGCGAGGAGCAGTTCGACCTGCTAGACGAGCTGCGGCGGCTCGACGACCGCGCGCGCGAGCTCCGGCGCCGACGCTTCGCGCGCGGCGCGCTCCGCATCCAGACGCCGGAGATCGCCTTCGAGTTCGACGGCCGCGGCGGCGTCGCATCGGCGCGACGGGAAAGCGAGCCCGAGGCGCACGCGCTCGTCGAGGAGTTCATGATCCTGGCGAACGAGGCGGTCGCGCAACTGCTCGCGTCGCGCAACCGCGCCGCCCTGTACCGCGTCCACGAGCGGCCTGAGCCGCAGTCGGTCGCCCTGCTACTCGCGAAGCTGACCGACCTCGAAGTGCCGACACCGCCGGCGCCTGAGGCTGACCACCTGACTCCTCAGCAAGCGGAGCGGCTGGCCGCACAGACCGCGAGCCTCGTCGCCGACTACGTCGAACGATCCGGCCGCGGGCGCGACGCATTCCCCCCGCTCGTGCTGCGCGCGCTGATGCAGGCGCGCTACGACCCGCGCAACCTCGGTCACTCGGGACTGGCGAGTCGCGCGTACTGCCACTTCACGTCGCCGATCCGCCGGTATCCCGACCTCGTCGTGCACCGGGCACTGCTGAACGAGCTCGGCCTCGCGGACGAGCCGCTGCCCGAGGAACTCGCCGAGCTCGGCGACTACCTGTCTGCTCGCGAGCGCGAGGCGGCGCAGCTTGAGTATCAGGCGGACGAGATCTGCCTTGCCTGGCTCCTCGACTCGGTGCTGTTCGAGGAGGGCTGGGAGGCGACCTTCGGGGGCGAGATCGTCGGAGTGATCGGGTCCGGGATCTTCGTCCGCTTCGCGGACGTGTTCGAGGGCTTCCTACCCGCGCGCCGGCTCCCCGGCGATTACTTCGAGCTCACGCCGCTCGGAACCGCGCTCGTCGGCCGCCGCGGCGGCGGCGTCTTTCGGCTCGGCGACCCGATCGACGTGCGCGTCGAGCGGATCGACCGTGCTGCCGGCAAGGTCGAGCTCGCGAGCTCCTGATTCGGCTCCAGAAGCCGGTCTGCGAGCGCCACTTGAGTCACTCACTCGTGTGAGGGAATCCGCGCGTCGTCCCTCACTAGGGGGATAGCCGCCTACCCGCTTTGCGCCGAGGATTGATTCAACGGTGGGGCGGCTCCCATCGAAACTGCGGCAACGACTGGAGAGAAAGATGCGGCGAACGGACGAGCGGATAACCAGCGGGACGCGCTCTAGCGCCCTCTGGGGATCCAGCGGCCGTGGAGAAGACCGTCGGCGCGACGTTCAGCGTCCCGACGTCATGCGCCGCGTCGCCGTCCTGATCGCTGCCGCCTCGCTCTTCGGTTCCCTGGCAGGCACCGCGCTCGCCGGGAAGCCCGCCTTCGTCGCCAAGGGCGCCGCAGCCTTCGTTCCGAAGCCGCTGCTCGCACAGGCCCAGGCGCACCCCGACCAGTACTTCAACGTCATCGTTCGCGGCCGCCCCGGCGAATCGAGCGCGAGCATCGCGAGCAAGTTCCCGAAGGACGGCGCGCTCGGGAAGGTCAAGAAGTCGTTCTACTCGATCAGCGGCGTGGCCGGCACGATCACTGGCAAGAACCTGCTGAAGCTCGCCGCCGACAACCACGTACTCGCGATCGTCCGCGACCAGAAGGTCACCTCGACGGGTATCGAGGAGTCCCGCCTCTGGACGGAGTCGACCCAGGTGTCGTCCCTCTGGGGCACGCCTTCGGCGCCCGCACCTCAGGCGCCTGCGATCGCGGTCGTCGACAGCGGCGTCGATGCCACGAAGCTCGACGACTTTGGCGCGCGCATCGTCGCGAGCGTCAACATGTCCTCGCTCGCCCCGAACGCGACGGGCGACGACGAGGGCCACGGGACGATGGTCGCGGGAATCGCGGCCGGATCGTCGTCGCTCTACCCGGGCGTCGCGCAGAACGCACCGATCGTCAGCGTGCGCACGGCCGACGCGAGCGGCGCGTCGCGGACGAGCGACGTGATCGACGCGGTCGACTGGATCCTCGCCAACAAGGATCTCTACAACATTCGCGTCGCCAACTTCTCGATGGGCGGCGGCGGGACCTCGAGCTTCGTGTACGACCCGCTCGACGCGGCCGTCGAGAGCCTCTGGTTCCACGGTGTCGTCGTCGTCGCCTCGGTGGGGAACTACGGCACGGGCACGTCGATGACGGTGAAGTCCTCGCCCGGCAACGACCCGTTCGTCATCTCCGTCGGCGCGCTCGACACGAACGGCACCGCCGATCCGCATGACGACTTCGCTGCCCCGTGGTCGGTGTACGGGCACACGGTTGACGGCTTCTCCAAGCCCGAGATCTCCGCGCCCGGCCGCTGGCGTCGGGCCGGTCCCGCTGGCTTCGACGCTCGCGACGACGGTTCCCGATCGCCTCGTCGCGCCCGGCTACATGTGGATGTCGGGCACGTCGCTGGCCGCGCCGCAGGTTTCGGGCGCTGCCGCCCAGATCCTCGCGCGGCACCCGAGTTGGACGCCCGACCAGGTCAAGGGCGCGCTGATGCACGAGGCGTCCGCGCTGACTTCCGCCACGAAGTTCTCGGGCGGCGTCGGCGAGCTGAACGCCGCCGGAGCGGCTGCGCTCACGAGCGCGCCGAACCCGCAGTCCCATCTCGACCAGTTCGTCACGGTCGATCCGAACAGCGGCAAGCCGTACTTCGACGCGGCCGCCTGGGAGAACGTCGTCAGCACCCAGACCGACTGGAGCGAGACCGACTGGAGCGAGACGGATTGGTCGGAGACCGACTGGAGCGAGACGGATTGGTCGGAGACCGACTGGAGCGAGACGGATTGGTCGGAGACCGACTGGAGCGAAACGGATTGGTCGGAAACCGACTGGAGCGAGTCGATCTGGAGCCCTTAAAGTGAGCGTTGCGCCTAGGCTCGAGGACAGTCACAATGGCGGCCCCCAGGGGCCGCCATTGTCGCAAACGAGCCCAAAGCTTTCCGAAGCGGCCTCAGTGCCGCCTCCCGGCGGGGACGCCTCCCGGCCGGCCGAGGCGACTCCCGCGCCGCCGCGGATGTCGGACCGTGCGCGCGTGTACTACGCGCTGCTCGGCGCCGGCTCGCTCGCGGCGGGCATCGCCGGCATCGCGCAGCTCCGGCCGAGCACGCACGGGTGGCTCGCGTTCGGCGTGCTGGCGGCCATCGCGGCGCTCGCTCAGCTCTTCATCGTCGAGAAGGGAAGCAACCAGTCCTACCGGACGGCGATCGCGTTCATCCTCGCCGCGGCGATCCTGCTGCAGCCGGGCTTCATCGTGCTGCTCGCGGTGCTGCACTACGTCCCGGCCTGGGTGAAGTTCCACAAGCGTTGGGTGATCCAGTTCTTCAACGTCTTCAACACGACGCTGGCCGCACTCGGAGCCTGGGCCGCGTTCCACGCGCTGAGCGACTCGAACGTGCTCATGGTCGACGATGCCCGCTTCGCCCTCGCGGGGCTCGCCGCCTGCGTCGCGTTCGTCGCCGTCAACCACACGCTGCTCTCCGGGATCATCAGCCTGACTTCGGGCACGCGGCCGTGGGCGACCGGCCTCTTCGGCTTCGAGAGCCTCTCGACCGATCTCGGCCTCGCCGCCCTGGGCGTCGGCGTGGCGGCCTTCTGGTCGGTCAACGGCTGGCTGATCCTGTTCGTGATCGCGCCCCTCGTGCTCATTCACCGCGCGATGTACGTCCCGCAGTTGCAGGAGAAGGCGCGCGTCGACCCGAAGACCGGCCTCCTGAACGCCCGCGAGTTCGAGGGAACCCTCGCCGCGGAACTCGAGCGTTCCCGGCGGAGCGGCACACCGCTGTCGCTGCTGATGGCCGACCTCGACTTCCTGCGGAACATCAACAACACGCACGGGCACCTTGCCGGCGACGTCGTGATCAAAGGGATCGCGGACATATTGCGCGAGCAGCTGCGCCGCTATGACGTTGCGTCTCGTTTCGGCGGTGAGGAGTTCAGCGTGCTTCTCCCGGAGACGCCGGACTCCCAGGCGGTGCAGATTGCCGAGCGGATCCGCAGCGCCGTCGCCGAGCGCCTCTTCGAAGTCGACACCTCGGCCGAGCCGATCCGTGCCACGCTTTCGATCGGCGTCGCGACATGTCCGGATGACGCGACCGGCGCGAAGGAGCTCGTGCACGAAGCGGACATCGCGGTCTACGCCGCGAAGGCGGCCGGGCGCAACCGCGTGGTCGCCCGCTCTGCCGTCGCCGAAGCCACCGTGAGCTGATTCGGCCTCGCGCGGGAACGCGCGTTCAGCCTGCGTGAGCTTTTCCCATCCCGAGCGGATATGCGAGTGTCATACCGCGAAGGAGGCTCCGATGAAGAAGCTCCTGCTCCTGGTCACGCTGGCCCTCGTCTTCCCGAACGCCGCGGCGGCGAAGGAGCTGCAATCGATCAGCATCTGCGGAGCGTCCGGCTGCACCGCGCTCTCGCACGACCAGTCGGACCCGTTCATCGCGCTCTTCGAGCGTATGGACTCGAGCACCGCGACGAAGGCCGTGCTCGGCGCGGTCCCGGTCGGCCCGTACTACAAGCTCGGCTTCAAGATCCGGGGCGACCGGACGCACAGCTTCACGTTCTCCATGTGGTTCGTCCGCCCAAACCTGATCCGCCAGCAGGGCGAGCCGGACACGTTCCCCGAGCCGTTCCTGCGCGTCGCAGACAGCTTCGCGCGCGAACTGGACGGGGTGGCGAGGCGCATCGAGCCGTACGGCGCGCCGCGCGTGATGGGTGCGACGGTGAACGGGAAGCGCGTCGCGGACGCGGCGCAGTACATCGGTCTGTTCGGCGCGGCGCCCTCCGTGGAGGCGGACGCGAACGACACCGCCGCCGGTGCGTGGGTGAACATCTCGCTCGTCCCCGATCGCGCGAACCCGTGGTTCAAGCGCGGCGCCGAGTTCATGTACCGGACGAAATCCCAGGCGCTGTTCGTGAACGAGCCGCTGCGGATCCCCGACCGGCTGGCGGACCGCATCGCCGCCGATGCCGGCCTGCCCGTGCCGGCGCGTTCGAGCTCATTCGCCGGCTGGGGACGCTCCATCGGAATCGGCGCCCTCGTGCTCTGCCTCTTCGCCGCCGTCTTCGTCGTCACGAAGCGCCGGCACGGTGGCCCAGGGTCGGAGGCCGCTCGATGAAGACGCTGCTCGTGCGCGCGCGCCGGCGGCGGTCGGCCTGAAGGAGTGCAGGATGCCGAGGAGCGGACGTTCCGGCGCTTCCAGCGCGACTTCGACGCGCTCTTCCGGGAGCACTACCCGGAGATCGTCCGCTACCTCGCCGCCCGCCTCGGCTCACGCGAGGCGGCCGCCGACGTCGCCGGCGACGTGTTCCTCGAGGCGTACAGGCGGGCACCGCTGCTCGTCTGGCGGGGCAAGCCGGTGCTCGCGTGGCTGTACCGGGTCGCGTCGAATATGGCCGCGGACCACGTGAAACGCGCTGCACGCGAAGTTCCTGTCGCCGATGTCGGCGAAACGGCGGCGCCCGCCGCGATGCATTCGATGCCGGAGCGCGAAGCCGTGACGCGTGCGCTGCGCACGCTGCCGCCGGACTACCAGCTCGTCGTCCACCTGCGGCTCGTCGAGGACTACGCCTTCGACGACGTCGCGCGGGTGATGGGCAGGACGGTCGGTGCGTGCCAGATGCTGATGCTGCGCGCCGGGCGGGCGCTGCGCGACGCGCTGGAGCAGGAAGGGATCCATGCCGGAGCTTAGGGACGAGCTGACGCGCGCGGGCGCATCGGAACGCGAGGCGGCGGAGCTCGCCGCGCTGCTCGTGCGTGCCGCCGAGCCCGCGCGCTTCGAGGTTCCGGTCGACGAGGTCGAGCGCGTGCTCGCACACGTCCGGCCGCTTCGGCGTCCGCGACAGCTGCCGCGGGTCGCGATCGCGACGGCCGCGCTCGCAGTCGTCGTGCTCGCGCTCGTCCTTTTCCTTCCGTCGCGGCAGCAGTCGGTGCAGGCGCGCGCGCTCGCCGCGTTCGGGACTGACCAGACGGTTTTGCACGTGCGGGAGTCGATCTTCACGCGGATCCCCGGCGTGTACGAATCGGACCGCGACGTGTGGCTCGATCCGTCGCGGGGCCGCGCGCGTTGGACGCAAACGGTGGGCGGCGAGATCGTCGCAGACACGTTCGTCGAGCCGGGGCGCTTCGTGCGCTTCCTCCAGCTGTCGGGAACGCGCGTCGTCGGCAGGTCGTGCCGATCGTTTGCCGCCGGGTGCGCCGAGCTGATCGACCCGATCACGCGCTACCGCGCCGAGCTGCGGCGCGCGCGCGTTCGGGCAGTTCGCACGACGTTCGCCGGCCGCTCCACGTACCGGCTGGTCCTCCCGCTGCAGGGGAGGATCGACCAGGTCGTGTTCGTCGACGCGCAGACGTTCCTGCCTCGGGTGATCGAGTGGCGCGAGCTGCTGCCGTCAGGCCGGCGCTTCGTCGTGACGACGATCGAGCTCCGGGATGTCGAGCGGACCGCGCGCGCCGACGTTCCCGCCGGGACGTTCTCCGCACCGCACATCGGCCGCGTCGTCAACGTCGTTCCCGCCGGCCGGAAGCTCGGCGAGCGCACGCTAACGGTCGAGCAGGCGAGGCCGTTGCATCCGTACTGGTTCGGCCCCCGCGGACTGACGGCGGTGGTCGAGCGGCGGTACGCGCACGGCAGCGTGATCGTCGTGCGCTACGGCAGGCGCGAGCTCTGGACGTACGGCCGCGCGGTCCCGCCGGAGCTCCTCGCGCAGCGGCTCGCCGAGGTGAAGGCGATCGTCGCCGGCGGCGTGCCCGCGACGATGTTCGAGCTCGGCGTGCGGCTGGTCGTCGTCCGCGAGAGCGGCACCCACTCGCTGGCCGTCGTCGAGCCCGCCGCGACGAAAGAGGCGATCGTGCGCGATCTGTTGCGCGCCCGGCCGCTTCGCTAGCCTGGCCGAGTGGCCGAGAAGCTGATCGCGGAGAACCGGAAGGCGCGGCACGAATACCAGCTGCTGGAGCGGTACGAGGCCGGGCTCGTCCTCACCGGGACGGAGGTGAAGTCCCTGCGCGCCGGCGGCGCGACGCTGCAGCGCGCGTACGCGGACGTCCGCGACGGGGAGGTCTGGCTGGTCGGCGCGCACATCGCCGAGTACGGGCAGGGCAACCTCGCCAACCACGATCCCGACCGCGACCGCAAGCTCCTGCTCCACCGCAAGGAGATCGCGTCGCTGATCGGCAAAGTGCGCGAGCGCGGCTTCACGCTCGTGCCGACGAAGCTCTACTTCAAGAACGGCAAGGCCAAGGTCGAGCTCGCGCTCGCGCGCGGGAAGGAGCAGCGCGACAAACGTCGCGACATCGCGAAGCGGGACGCGGAGCGGCAGATGGAACGCGCGCTCAAGTCGCGGCGCTGAGCTGCGCCCGTTCGCGTTGAAGTTGCTCGGCGGGCCTTGGCCCGCGGCGCCGATCGGAGTAGGGTCGCCCCCGGAATACCTGTCAACCAGAGAGGGGAGTTTCCATGCGCCGTTTCGCGTGGAGCATCGCCGCACTTGCCCTCGTCGCCGCCGCGCTCGTCGCCGCTCCGCCGGCCGCGTCGCCGAACTTTCCGGCGCGGATCGACTTCCCCGCGGGCTGGCGTGCGGAAGGGATCGCGGTCGGCCGCGGGCACACGTTCTACGCCGGGAACACGGCCACGGGTTCGATCTACACGGGCGACCTCCGAACGGGAGAGGGGTCGGTCCTCGTGCCCGGTAGAGCCGGCGGGAGCGTGTTCGGCGTCTTCGCGGACAACCGCGACCGCATCTTCGCCGCTGGTGGGCGCAACTGCGACGCGTTGGTCTACGACGCTTCGACCGGAGCGTTGATCGCCCATTACACGCTCACGGCGCCGCCGTGCTTCATCAACGACGTCTCCGTCACGAACTCGGGGGCGTACTTCACGAACACGGCCGGCCGACCGGTGCTGTTCCGAATCCCAATCGGCCCGAACGGTGAGCTGGGTGCCTCCTCGGAGACGCTCACGCTCACACCGCCTGTCGCAGGTGGGAACGGGATCGAGGCCACGCCCGACGGCAAGACGCTCGTCATGGTGTCGATCACCCTGAGTAAGTTCTTCACCGTGGATCCGGAGACGGGCGCCACGAAGGAGATCGTGCTCGACAAGCCCGTGCTGCGCGGGGACGGGCTCATCCTGCAGGGAAAGACCCTCTACGCCGCCGAGAACCTCCCGAGTGCGGCGTTTCCGGGCCTTGGCGGCGACGTCGCCGTTATCGAGCTGTCGCCGGATCTCAGCTCGGGAACCGTGGTCGCGCGTCTGAACAGCTCTGACGATCCGCTGGTGAACCCGGCCACGGCCGATCGGTTCGGCCAGCTGATCTACGTCGTCAGGCGCAACGTGCCGGGTGGGACGACCTTCTACCTGACACGGCTCGAAGCGCCGAACGGCGCCTGATCGTTGCCTCGGAGGCGCGCCCTACTGGGCGCGCCTCCGAGGCGCAGCGGAACCGCGGCTACACTGTGTCTCGACATACGGGGGCGACCTGGTTTCGACGTGGTCGGTTCTCCGGCAGAGCTGCAAGCGGAGGTCCCCGGTCGGCCTCCTAAAACAACCGGGATACAACGCAAGTGCGAACGACAATCTCGCACTCGCCGCCTAACTAACACTTAGGTGACGCGTCGCTCCGAGCTGGGCCCGTGGCTCGGTCAGCGGCGACAACGAACGGGCTGGCGCCGAAGGAGAGCCAATCGCCGGAGGCGTGAGACCAAAGGATGGCTGGCCCGGCGGTAGGGCGGCTGCACCCCGGCCGTCCGGGCGAGACAAAAGGGCAGCCTAAGCTTGTAGACGTTCTGTCGGTGCGTCCGCGGACGCGGGTTCGATTCCCGCCGCCTCCATGCCGGCCAAGGGGGGAAACCTTGGGTTTCCCCCCTTCCACCTTGTTCGCGCGTTTCAGGCGCGTTTCGGCTGTGTCGTTCGCGCAGCCTGACACCGAACGGATCGCGCCCGCGTTGCGCCCCGAGCCAGGCCGAGAGCCAGGCCTTTACTATGGTCGTGGTAGAGTAAAGGAATGAGCGTCATCTCTCGCAAGAACCAAGTGACCTTGCCGGTCGAGGCGCTGCGCGCCGCCGGCTTGGAGCCGGGCGACGATGTACGCGTGCACGCCGTCGCCCCGGGGCGCCTGGAGCTCGTTCGCGCTGATGACCTGGTTGCGGAGTTCGCCGGGGTGTTCGACGCGACGGTCTACCCCGAGGGCTATCTGGACCAGCTTCGCCGCGAGTGGCCGTAGTCGTCTTCGACGCGGACGTCCTGATCGCGTACCTCGGCCGTGAGGACG
>Ga0209590_10000115_pt1 | contig 19969 bp, 22 predicted proteins | sample CZO8metaG_FD_188353 | JGI IMG/M metagenome (GOLD analysis project Ga0209590, IMG submission 188353) | Vadose zone soil microbial communities from the Eel River Critical Zone Observatory, Northern California, USA - CZOApr15con1.8 metaG... | ecosystem: Environmental > Terrestrial > Soil > Vadose...
CGGTTACGATGTCGCGATCGTCTCGCCGTCACCGCTCGCGATCGAATGGAGGCTCGGCGAACAGCGGCCGGAGGACCAGACCGCCCTCCGAATCCTGCGGATGGAGCGGGACAATCTCATCTCGCAGCTGCGACGGGTCGCGCAAGTCGTCGACTGGGATCCTGCGACCCCGTTAGCGCTCGCCTTGCGGAGGATCGGCTCGTGGCCTCGACCCGGCTGATCCCGTCTGCACTCCGGGCCGCGCCCGTCGTCACGCTGGCCCTCCTGGTCGGATGGGCCATCCTCGACGTATCCGCGATTGGAGACGGTCGATGGGCGGCTGCGCTGTTCGCGGTCCTGGGGATCGGGGCTGGGGCCGTCATCGTGTCCGCCGTCTTGCATTGGCGCGGCATTCGGCCCATCGGTCTCATCGCGATCGGCGACGCCTACGTCGGGGCGCACGCATTCGTGCTTGGGGTCCAACTCGTTCCGGCACTGGTCTTTCTCTCGGTTCTGATCAGTCATGCAGAACTGCGGATTCTGGCGGAGCGATTTGCGCCCCTCTATGAAACCGGTCTCCGTCCGGATGAGCGAAGTCGGATCCAGAGTGCGCTCGGTCGCGCAATCCTTCGGCTGATCATCGCGGCCGTCCTCTCTGTTGTCGTGCCGATCCTCGCCGCGGATCTTGCGGTGGCGGGCATCGTTCCCGCGACGACGATTCCAACCGCGATCGCGCTCGCGGGTGCGTTGGTGGCGGTGGTCGCACTCCTCGCGCTCATGCCGTCCCTGAGCCGCCGGGCCACTTGAGTCCCGGCCGTTCGCGTCCCTACCGGGAGGTCGAAAACAGGCTTCGGAAGAATCCTCTCAGTTTGCTGATTCGAAGGATATCGCTCAGGATCGTCAGCAATTGCCGATCGGCCTTCGCCTGTGCCCTTTCGTACATCTCCTGAACCAAAGGGATGACGCGTCGTTGGTAGTCGAGGAGGTTGCGCCACTGGAAGCCGGCGATGGCGAGGGAAACGGCGATGGTCCAGATCGCGGGAACGCCTTGGAGGAGCGGATGGAGCCAGGTCGGGAGGTAGGGCCTCAAGGAGATCATCAGGATCCAAAAGGCGGGAATCGCGGTCGCGATCGTGGCCTTGATTCGATCCCACGTGTGGCGTTTCTTGATCGTGGTCAAGAGAAATTGGAACGCCTCGATCTCCGCCTGCCGCTCGTTCGAGCGACGGAGGTGCGTCGTCAATGCCGTCCGTTCGGCGTGCCGGGCAGCTCGACGCCGGAAGATTCTCATTCCGCGACCTCTCGATTCGATTTGTCAAGAGGGAATCGAATCTTTGGCACAGACCAAATCGTCGTCAACGCTAGCCACATGACTTCGGGCGGATAAAAGGGGAAAGGCGACCCTCGACGCCAATCTCCGTCGGGATAGGAAAGGATAAATTGGGCTCCAAACTTTGCGACGGCCGCTGCCCCGGTGGTCTAGCGGTCTATGATCCCGGCCTGTCGAGCCGGGTGCTCGGGTTCGAATCCCGACCGGGGCGTTCTACACTATTTCCTGGCTTTTTCCTTCCTTGCATCCTCCCGGATCTTCTTTTTGGCGAGTTCAGGATTCTGGATGTAAAGAGTGATCGCGTTGGCGTGACCATGTCCCAGCCCGCAGTCCGACTTCAGCCACGTCAGTAGCTCCCCGTGTTTTGCGAGACCCTTCTCTCTCGCCAGTTCCTGGAAGTATTCCGGATCCTTGCCAGTCTTGGCCTTGATGTTGTCGATGTATGCCCTGTACGTCATGGTTTTCGCCGTGGGCATCTCCTAGGACAATTTGAATTCTTACTTTTCCTTCGAGTTCGTTAATCGGGCGCCTTTCAGAGAAATCGTTGGCCGAACATGCTACGAAGTTCCGGCGGCGATAGTAAGCTCGGGGAGCCCGGTCGTTCCTCGACGCTGTCGCCTTCCAATGCCCGCGATGTTCCAGAGCCACTAGTTATATAAGCGTCGTATCGCAAGTTGGTTGGTGGAGGTCAGGGGTTGGGCGACGGCCTTTCGCCTGGGGACATCGCGCGAACGCTCGCCGCGATCGATGACTTCGTCCGGTCCGCTGTCACCGTCGATTGGGAGATGCCGTCCGATCTTCTAGGATTTCGTCTGGACGGCGGAGCCAGGAAACGATGTCCGAGGTGCCGCGGGCACCTGATTCTACGGGAACCGCGGATCTTCGACGGAATGCTGCATGCCGGCGGGCCGATCGTTGACCTCAACGGGGCGCCGCGCTCGCGGCAAGCGCGTCTCATCGGAATTGGCCTTCGGGTGTCCTATGTCGAGGCCCTCCGGGGTCTGACGGAGGACGACGTCGTGTTCTTCGACCGAATCAACGAGCTTCACCGGCTGTTCGGCGTGAGGTCTCTGAACCGGTTCGCATCTACTCCCGAGTCTGGGCCTTGATCCGGCCAATCAGTTCGATCCAAATGCCGTCGGGATCGCTCGCAAAGGCGAACTCGTACCGATCTTCCTTGAAGGGCTCCACTTCCGGATGCGCCCCTTTTGCAACGATTTCCCGAAACGCTTCGTTGACGTCTCGCACTCGGAACGCGAGGTGGTCCAGCTCCTCCCCCCTGCGATAGCGAGTGAAGAACTTGCTGTCGGTCGGATACCAGTTGAGTTCGAGCCGTTGCTCCGAGTCGGGGCTCTTCAATTCGACCCACACGCCTCCGTGGTTCATCCGTCCTCGCCGCGTGACCTTCATCCCCATCACCTTTCGGTAAAACTGGATCGAGCGGTCGAGGTTTCGGACCCGGATCCCCGTGTAGAAATACTTCATGACAACCCAGGCCCGCAGGGTCCCGAGCGGTCCTTAAGGGTGATGGCTGTCGGCGCCACGAATGCGAGGATGCTCAATGGCGCAATGGCGCGCGCCGACGCGGCGGTACCACGGCTCGAGGTTGGTTCGAGCTCAACCTCTCGAGAAGGTCCTGAAGCTGCCTGATCTGCGGTCGCGTCCACCCCTCGAACGCTTCCGACAGCATGTCGACGGCGGCGCGTTGGACCTTCCGGAAGCGTTGCCTGGCTTTCGCGGTCAGCTCGATGTAGACGACGCGACGGTCCTCCTCACTCCGCGTCCGGGTCACCAAGCCGGCTGCCTCGAGCTTGTCGACCAGTCCGGTGATGTTGCCGGTCGTGACGCTCAGGGCCTGCGCGAGTTCCTTCGGGGTGGCCCGTCCTTTGTGAACGAGGACGCGTAGGAGGACCATCTGGCCGAAGGACATGCCCTCCTCCGCGAACGTCGCTCGCATACAGCCTTGGAGCTGGCCCATGACGTGGCGCAGGGTCTGGAACGTCTCCTCGATCGCGGCTCGGCGGGAAGCTGATCTCACCGCAAGGCGTGTAAGAACCCTCTTTGATAAGAACCTTCGGATTCGCTTAGTGACGAGTATCTTAACACCAAACTATTTAGCCCGCAGATCCTTGGGGGCGGTACGATGCCCGAAGCCGTTTCAACCCGGCCCGACAGCGAGCGACAGGTTCATGCGTCGCGATCCTCGAAGGGCTCCGTCATCGAGGTCGATCACCTCGTCAAGGTGTACGGAGGCCGAGGCCAAGAAGAAGTGAAAGCCGTGAACGACGTGAGCTTCTCCGTCGGCGCGGGGGAGTTCTTCGGGTTCCTCGGCCCGAACGGGGCGGGGAAGACCACGGTCATCAAGATCATCACGACGCTCCTCGCGAAGACGAGCGGCACCGTCCGTGTCGCGGGACTCGACGTCGACCGCCAGGGGGCGGACATCCGGCGCATCATCGGTTACACGGGTCAGTCCATCGGCGTCGACGGCGAACTGACCGGCCGCGAGAACCTCTGGCTGATCGGGCGGCTCTACCACATGCCCAACGCCCTCGTCGAAGAGCGGGTGGAGGAGCTCCTCGAGGTCCTGCAGTTGAAGGACGCCGCGAACCGCCGTGCCTATACATACTCGGGCGGAATGCGGCGCCGCCTCGACCTGGGCGCGGGACTCGTGCATCACCCTCGAATCCTATTCCTGGACGAGCCCACGACCGGCCTCGACCCGCAGACGCGCGCCGCGGTGTGGGAGTATCTGCGCCGCCTTCACCGAGAGGAGAACATGACGATCTTCCTGACGACCCAGTACATGGAAGAGGCGGACCAGCTCTGCCAGCGCATCGCGATCATCGACCTGGGCAAGATCGTCGCCGAGGGAAGTCCCGCGGAGTTGAAAGCCGCAATCGGCGCCGATATCATCACGGTTCGGATCACCCGCGACGAGGCGTTCCAGCAAAGTCGGGACCGGGCTCTCGAGATCGCACGGACCATCCCCGGTGTCAGCCGCGCGACGATCTTCGACGAGGGAGTGAGCGCCTACACGGCGGACGGGGGCGCGACGCTCCTAGAGGTCCTGCGCCGACTCGACTCGGAGAAGGTCCCCGTCCATCAGGTCGCGCTCGCACACCCCACGCTCGACGAGGTCTTCCTGCAACACACAGGGCGCCAGATGCGCGTCGAGGAAGTGAAGCCGATGTCGCGGGCATTCGGCAGGCGGAGGCGATAGCATGGTCACAGACGTTGGACACGCACAGCGGGTCATCCGGCCAACACGAGATGCGGAATCGAGTGGCGGGGTCTTCACGGAGATTGGACTCGTCACGTGGCGCAGTCTCGTGAAGCTCACGAGGACACCGGTCCTCCTGTTCTTCAGCCTCTTCATGCCGCTGATCTGGCTCGTCATGTTCAGCCAGACCTTCGGGACGGTGTTCTCCTCCGCCGCAAGCGGCGGTTTTTCGGGGGCCCCACTCCCCTACGATTACGTCGCCGTGCTTCTCCCAGGAATCACGGTCATGACCGCCATCCAGAGCGCGTCCCAGTCGGGCTTCGGGATGGTGGCGGACCTCGAGTCCGGGTTCATGGACAAGTTCTTCGTCGCGCCGATCCGCCGAGGCAGCGTCCTGGCAGGCAAGCTCCTCGCCGACGGCCTGCGGATGGCGGCCCAGGCCGGGATCATCCTCGGCATCGCGGCGATCCTCACGCTCTTCGGCTGGCGGATTCCGTTCGCCACGGGCGTCGTGGGCGCGGTACTGATCACGCTCCTGGCGGCGGCCTTCGGGGTCGCGTTCTCGGGCCTCTCGAACACGGTCGCGCTGCGGACGAAGAATACCGAGTCGACGATGATGGTGAGCTTCTCCCTCACGTTCCCGCTCTTGTTCTTGAGCACGGCGATGCTCCCAAAGGCGCTCCTGCCTGCCTGGGTCCAGACCTTCTCGACGGTCAACCCCGTCAGCTACATGGCCGATGCCGCCCGTGCGCTCATCCTCACAGGCTTCGATTGGACGGCGATCGGGAACGCGTTCATTGCGATTGCGGCGTTCGGCATCGTGCTCAACGGCCTGGCGATCATGGCGTTCCGAGCGCAAGGCAAGTGAGACCGAGGAACAGCAGTGGCCGCGGCAGCCTGCTCGCCGGCTCAGGCCGACTACGCAGCTGCGATCAGGGGTGACATCGCGTCGGCGGCCTCCCCGGCGAAGCGGCGGGCGTCTTCCCAGGTCTGCAAGCGGCCTTCGTTTCGACCCTCGAAGTCACGGATGAACCGAACGAGGTCGCGTCGGATCGCCGAGGTGTTCGCGCTCCGGAAGACGGCGCATACGCTGACGTGGGCCCCGCGAACCGCGACGAGCGCTTCCTCGTCGAAGCGCATACTCGTGACGTCATAGCCTTCGCTCTTCGGCATGCTCGTCTCGACGAAGTCGCGGACGGTCCAGATGATTGGCTCGAGCTGTTCCGGCGCGAACGGCGGCGCGTGGTCGGGGGCGACCATCACAATCGGTTCGCCGGTGCGGCGGAAGAGGTACACGGCCGCATCTGTCGGTCCCCCGCCGGTGCAGCGCGGAAGTGCATCCCGAACGGTAGTGCGAGCATGAGTGCCGCTGCAGGTGCGGCGAGAAGCGTGATCAGGTCAAGCATCTGAATAGGCCTTCCCAACACGCCGGGTGAGGGAGAGGGTCAACATCGTTTGGTCAAGGGAAGTTGAGCAGGGGCCTTCCCAAGCCGCGACAAACCTCAAGGCCCGACGTGGATTCGGGGGTTCCATGGCCTCCCGTCCCCTCCTGTATTCGATGGATATCAGCCACTACTGCATCGCCGCGGATCGCATGCTTGCCTTCAAGGGCGTCGAGTTCGACACGCAATACGCGCCGTACCACGACCGACAGGAAGTCCTCAAGGCCAGCGGCCAAGACTACGTCCCGACCTTGGTCTGGGAGGGGAAACCCGTCATGTGGTACGACATCCCGGACTTCCTGGAAAAGGCCCGGCCCAAGCCGACCCTGTACCCGTGGGGGCAGAAGGGCCTCGCGGTCACGCTGGAGCACTGGGGCCATCAGGTCCTCGAGGAGCGCGTCTGGCGGTACGTCGTCACGAAGGTCCCGCCGGTCCTCAAGAGCGACGAGGAGCGATGGGTCTTCGAGGAGATGCAGACCCGCGCCCGTGGCCCGTGGCACGTCCTCGAGATGCGCCGCGAGGAATTCCGGCAGGACATGAACAAACACCTCGGCATGGTCGACTCGATTCTCGACGGACGGGACTGGATCCTCGGGCAGCCGAGCCTGGCGGATTTCGGAATCTATGGATCGATGTCGCCGCTCGTCACGGTCGGCGAGAGCGTGCCGTCCGAGTTCCCGCGGCTTGCCGCTTGGGTTTCGCGGGTCCAGGACCTCGGGTCACCGGTGGGCTGAGGATCGCGTCGACCAGATCGCCCAAGGCAACCTCGCGCTGGACCCCAGACGCCATGTCCCGCACCGTGGCCCTAGCCGCCTTCAGCTCCTTCTCGCCGAGCAACACCGCATACCGGGCTCCGATCGCGTTCGCGTAGTCGAGGTTCTTCGACGGTCCCCGTCCGACGAGATCGATGTCTGCCCCGAGGCCCGCGGCCCGCAGGGAGGTGAGGACCTCGATCGCCTTACGCTGGGCACCCTCCCCGATCGGCACGACGTACGCGTCGAGGGGGCGGGGCGGCTCGATCGTCTTCTCCGCCTCGGCGGACATGACGAGCCGGTCCAGGCCCAGGGCGAAGCCGGTCTGTGCGATGCGCTCTCCGCCGAAGACCTCCGCGAGGTTGTACGCGCCTCCGCCGCCGACTTGTTTCTCCGCCCCGAGGTTCGGGGAATCGATCTCGAAGACCATCCCGGTGTAGTAGTCGAGGCCGCGGACGACGCCCATGTCGAACGCGTAATCCTTCCGGGAGACGCCGTACGCATCGAGCAGGTCGGCGATTTTCCGGAGGTACTCGAGTCCCGCGCTCCCCGCACCCGCGAGGATTTTCGCGGCTTTGTCCAGGACTGAGACGTCCCCCGAGAGTTCGATGAGTTCCCGCAACGGTCTCGCGAGATCGGGCCGACCCAACCGGCCGAGTTCGGCGTCGAGCATCGGGAAATTCCGTTTGTCGAGGGAATGCAGGACGACCGCCTGGTCCGCGGGCGGGAACGGCAAGAATCCGCGGAGGATCCCAATGTTCCCGATCCGCGCCTTCACCTGCTTCAACCCGATCGCCCGCATCGTGCCGATACCAAGGGCGAGGGTCTCTGCGTCCGAGGGCAAGGGAGCCCCGCCGATGATCTCCGCGTTCACCTGAGAGAACTCGCGGTACCGCCCCTTCTGCGGCTCCTCATATCGGAACACGTTCCCGGTGCTGTACAGTTTGAGCGGCTTCGGGCGACTGCGCAGGTCGGACACGTAAAATCGCAGAATCGAGGCCGTGAACTCCGGTCGGAGCGCGAGGTCCCGGCCGCCTTGGTCCTTGAAGGCATACAGTTCGCGGACGATCGCGGGGCCGGACTTCGCCGTGAAGAGCTCGAGGCTCTCGAACGTCGGGGTGGAGACCTCGCGGAAGCCGAACGATTCGGCGAGCTGGATGAACCGCGACTCGACGAAGCGACGCTTCGCCATGTCCTCGGGACCCCAATCGTTGGTCCCGCGGGGCCGTTCGAACATCGGAGACGCGGCGTATCGGTGAGCTATCATAAACGTTTCTGGAACCGCGACCGAGACCTGGCCGCGAAGTTCCGATGTCCGAACCCGCGCGAGCCGCGATCGCATCAGCCAAGTGAGAAGTAATCTCTCCGCAGTGCCTCGAGATCGAGGAGTTCTGCGGGGGGACCGGACCGGACCACGTGTCCGTTTTGCATGACATACCCGAAATCCGCGATCCGGAGCGCGGCGTACGCGTTCTGCTCCACCATGAGGACAGTCAAGCCGCCCTCTCGCAATTCGCGGATCTTGTCGAAAATTTCCGACACCAGTTTTGGGGCGAGGCCCAAACTCGGTTCGTCGAGCACCAAGATTGACGGCTTTGACATGAGGGCGCGGCCAATGCCGACCATTTGCTGTTCTCCTCCGCTGAGCCGTCCGGCTTTCACCGACGCCCGATCTCGAAGCCGCGGGAACAGGCCGTACACGTACGCGAGCGTCTCGTCGGCGGCGGCCCTCGCCCGCTTGGCGTATGCGCCGAGGCGCAAGTTGCCATCCGTCGTGAGCAATGGAAACAGCCGTCTCCCTTCCGGACACGAGGCGATCCCGCGGGCGGCTCTCTCATATGCTTCGAGGTGCGTGACGTCCTCGCCATTCAGGAGGACCTGACCGCGCTTCGGCCGCAGGAGACCGTTGACCACTTTCAGCGTCGTCGACTTCCCCGCCCCATTCGGCCCGATCAGCACAGTCGTCGCGCCTTGCTTCGCCTCGAGACCCATGTCCCACAGGACTTGCGTATCGCCATAGCCGGCGTTGACTCCCTCAAGGCGTAGCACGGGCCGCCTCCACGCCAAGGTACGCCTCGATGACGGCGGGGTTCCCGACAATCTGGTCTGCGGTACCCTCCGCGATTTTCATGCCCTCCTCGATTACGACGACTCGTTCCGATATCGTGAGGACGGCGCGCATCACGTGCTCGACGACAAGCGCTCCGAACCCGATTTCGCGCTGGAGCGTTGCGAAGAGCGCGATGGCGTCGCGAAGTTCATTGGGCGATAGGCCCGCGAAGATCTCGTCGAGGAGGAGGATCCGGGCTCCTGTCCCAAGGACTCGCGCGAACTCGAGGCGCTTCCGTTCCTGGACGGTCAGGTTCGAAGATATGACCTCCGCCTTGCCTTCCAATCCCACAAGGGCGAGCACGCGACCGGCCTCGTCCAGGGCCTTCGCGGATTCCCTTTGCTTGTGGTTTCCAAACATCACTGCGACGGCGACATTCTCCCGACACGTCATCACCAAGAACGGCTTCGGGATCTGGTGTGTCTTCGCAATGCCCTGTCCCACGATTCGATGGGCGGGCCAGCGGTCGATCCGTTGCCCATCCAAGCTGATCGCCCCTTTCGTAGGCCGCTCGACGCCCGCAATTAGGTTCAAGAGAGTCGACTTGCCCGATCCGTTCGGCCCGATGAGCCCCACGACTTGCCCCTCCCGAACATTCAATGACACGCCCTGGACCGCTCGGACGCCGCCAAAATACTTGTGAACTTCCGATACTTCGAGCACGTGAGTCATTCGAGAATCCCCCGGAGTTCGGGAATATATTTCCGGAGAGAACCGACGATTCCTTCTGGGACGAACAGGGCGATCAAGATGACGACGACGCCGATGATGATGAATTGGAACCCACTGAAGATGGTCAAGAAGATGTACGACGGAATGTACACCGCGACCGCGCCGATCAAAGGACCGAGGAGCGTACCCATCCCTCCGATGACGACCATCGCGAGCATCTGCAACGAGAACGTCAGATCGAACGCTTGATACGGGAACACGCCCGATAGGGTCCACCAGTAGACGCCGCCGGCGCCGCCAGCGAAGAGCCCGCTTAAGGCGTAGAGGAAGAGTTTGACCCGCGCGGCATTGATCCCAACGGTCTTCGCCGCATCTTCGTCGCTCTTGATGGACCGGATGCCATACCCGATCCGACCGTGGGTGATCCAGTACGTGAAGACGACCTCGATTGCAAGGATGACCCAGATCGTATAGAACCACGAGAGGGGCTCAAAACCGATGTTCAGGTAGATGCCTTGCCCGTCGCCGAGTTCCTTGATCTCGAGGACGATGTACAAGGCCGCGACGGCCACCACAAGGGTCGCGATGGCGAAGTAGACGCCCCGGAACCGCAGCGTCACGACCCCGATACCCAGGGCGAGGGCGAGGCCTACGACCGCTCCGAGCGCGACGCCCGCCACGGGATGCAGGTTGAGGGTACCAACTCCGATTCCGAGCGCGTATCCTCCGAAGGCCATGAACACGACGTGGCCGAAACTCACGTATCCGGTCAGGCCGGTGATTAGGTTCAAGGAGTAGGCGAGGGTCGCGTAGATCAGGAGCTGGATGAGGACAGTCAAGAGGAAGACGGGAATCCACGGCGCAGTCCCTGCGAGGACGATCAGGAAGAGTCCGATGCCCCACAGCGTCGGCCCGAACGAACGAATCGCGGGAAGCCTCATCGAAGGATTCCCTCGGGCCGGAACAAGAGCACCGGGATCAGCGTGAGGAACGCGATCGCCGTCGCGAGCGCAATGCTACCGCCGAGGAAGAGTTGGCCCACATCAATAATCACGCCCAACGTCAGCCCGCCAACGAGGCTCCCCCACATTTTCCCTGGGCCGCCGAGGACGACGATGACGAAACTGATCGGCGCGTACAGATTACCCATGGCCGGATAGATCCCGGTCGGGAGCCAGACGGTCAGGAGAGCCCCGCCGGCCATCGTGATGGAGAAGCCCAAGGCTGTGCCGATGGCAGCGGTCGAGGTGGGATTGATGCCGACGAGCTGGGTCGCGGGGATGTCTTGGCTGTAAGCGCGAATCGCATTCCCCAGGTACGTCTTGCTCAGGAACACATGCGAGAGGCCGATGATGGCCACCGATACGATCGCCACGTAGAGACCACCGAGCGGGAGTTGGAGGGACCCGACCCGAACGACTCCCGGGCTCCACGGGATCCCGACGTTGTTTCCGGTCCAAAGGGACTGGGCGGTGTTGATCAGGACCAGGGCGAGTCCAAACGTCGCGACAAGGGTGACCATCTCGCTCTGCAAGCCCATCGACTCCTTGCCCCGGAGCTCCCGGTGAAGGAACCCGAAGTAGAAGCCGACGCCGACCGCCAGTCCAATTGCGGCATCAATCGGTACGCTGAGGAGCGGATTGAACCCGAGCCATATGCTCAGGAAGTACGCACCGTACGCGCCGAGCATGATGAACTCGCCGTGAGCGACGTTCACGACTTTGGCAACGCCCCAGATGAGGTTCAGGCCATGTGCGATGACCGCAAAGACGCAGCCGAGCAAGAGGCCGAGGGCGAGGTCCGTGACGAACAACCCGACGTCGGCCATGCCCCTCCGGGTGCCTCCGGCTATGCGCCCGTGTAGGGGTACTGGCACGTTCCGTCGGCGACATCGCTCGGCAAGACGACCTTCTTGACTCCTCCCTGCCACTGGACGAGGACCATCGAGTGGGCGATCTGGAGGCCTCGCGAGTCCACTTGGAACTGTCCGAAGAAGTCCAGGATGTGCATGCTCCCCAGTTTCGCCCGAACGTCCGTGGTGTTCAGGCTGTTCGCCTGCTGGATGGCACTCGCCAAGACGAGGAGCGCCGCCCCCGCTTCGCCGGCATGATACGCTGGCGTTGCGCCACTGTTCAAGGTCCCGTAGAGCTGGGTGAACTCCGCCGGGGTCGGGCCGTACCAGGTGAGGCCTAGGCTTTGGGCCTGAGCCGGGCTGTAGGTGACCACGGACTCCCATTGGGAAGGCCCCGTCACGTAGTTCGCGTTCGTCAGTTGCGCCTGGAAATTGGGCTCGGTGACTGCGACGAGCAGCGAGATGAATTTCGGCGCCGGCGTCGTCCACGTCGTCTTGAGTTGGTTCATGATCAGAAGACCGTCATTAAAATGGCCGCCTCCGATGAGATCGTCCGCGCCAGCGTTTTTCGCCGCGGTGAGTTGTGTTGACAAATCCGTCACGGTTGCGGGGTAGGACTGATTGTAGACGACCGTGAAGCCTTGAGATTGCGCATACCCAATCGCGGATTGAGTGGCAAAGGCAGAAAACGAATCGCTTGCATAGAGCGCAGCGATTTTGTCCGATGGGTGGTTCGTTTTGAGCCAGTCTATGGCGCCCTTCAGATAGATCGATGCGGGGCTCAGAACCTCCACGAGGTTGCGTCGCGAGGTCTGCGTCCAGATGATGTCCGACGAACCTCCGTGCGAGAGCATCACGCGGTCGTACTGGTCCGCGAGCGGCGCGGCGGCCGTCGTCAGGCCGCTGCTGTAGGGAGCCAGAAGGAACTGGGCTCCGTCTTGCTGGATAATCCGCGGATACAGCGTGCCAACGTTTCCGCTGGTGCTCTGGTCGTCGTAAAAGTCAAGGCTGATGTTGTACGACTTCCCACCGACGGAGACTCCGCCATGGCTGTTGATCCAGTTGGCGGCGGTCTTGATCCCATTGAGCGAGTTCGTCCCCTCGACGTTGAAGGTCCCGGTCAACGAAATCGTGAAACCGACCTTGATCGTGCCTGCGAAACCCGTCTGCCGGGTCAGATAGTAGATCCCGGCGGCCGTGAGCGCGACGAGAATGACCAGGAACGCGACCCCGATGGCGATGAGTTTTCTTCGTCTCCCAGGCGAAACCGGAGGCGCCGCCTCCGTTTCGATTGGCTGTGCCATGTTCCCAACGACCCCCACGGTGCCCTTCACGGTGATTGAACGGGCGGATCGCTCGCGTTGCCCGACGAGGGGCGCTCGCATCCTTCCCGTCCCATCGGGTCAGACATGCGTCCTCGGCAATTAAACGATTTCCGTCATCGACTCGTGGGCGCTCGAGCGGGTTCGGACCCGTCCTCCGGCGAAACCCTGAACTAGCTCCGCTCGTTCGCACGGCAGATGGCCCCCTCGAGGTCGCGCGATTACGGCCTCGTCCTCCTCGCGAGCATCCTCTGGGGCACGTCTTTCCCCGGGAGCAAGTTGACCGTCGGCACGGTCGACCCGTTGTTCCTGACCTTCGCGCGCATGGCGATCGGTGCGCTCCTTGGAATGACGGTTCTCGCGGCCATGCATCGTCTGGATCGACGCGTTTTCCGAGAGCCCCTCGTCTGGGTCCTCGGTGCGATCAACGCGGTCGGATTCGAGCTGCAGAACGAGGGGATTCTCCTGACGACCGCTTCGAAGACCGCCCTCCTCGTGAACGTGAACGTGGTCATTATCCCGGTCCTGATGGTCCTCTTCTTCCGCGAGGCGATGACCCGATTGAAGATCACTGGGATCCTCATCGGGACGTTCGGCGTCGTCGTGGTCTCGACGAAGTTCGATCTCGCGTCTCTCGCAGGGGGACAGTTCGCCGGCGACGTGCTTGTTTTCGTCGCGGGCGTGGTCTGGGCGTTCTACGTCGTCGGTGCGAAGAGGATGGTGGACCGTGGCGGGGATTACGTCGCCCTGACTGCAGGGATCCTTGCGACGACCGCGCTCCTCGCGGCGGTTCCTCTCTTTTTTGTGGGATGGCCTCTCCCCACGAATGGGAATGGCTGGCTGGGGATTGCCTATCTCGGTCTCGTCCCGACCTTTACGCCACTCCTGTTGTACGTCGCGAGTATGCGCACGATCTCGCCAACGATCTCCGGACTCTTGATCCTGCTCGAGGTCGTCGTTGCGGCCGTCCTGTCCTTCCTCTTCCTGCGAGACCCGCTCGACGCATATACCTTGGCGGGGGGAGCGCTCATTTTATTCGGCGCATACGTTGTGACGCGGAGTGAACCGCCGATTCGCGGGCCGGCCGCCGGCGCCCTTGCGTCGGTTCCGTCGGATGCGAGCATGCGGGATGCGGGGAGGATCATCCGCCGTTAGCGCCGCGAATAGTTTTAGAGAGGGGTTTGGTCTTCCCGAGCGTCTCCCGCTCGGCCACGTGTCCGCGTCCCCAAGCGACCACGAACAGCACTCCATCACCGGGACATGTTCGTCCGAGCGACCGTTAAGGGCGAGAGGCCGAGGGCGAAGATCGCGAGGCGATCCATCCGGCAACGAGGGCGCCTGCGAAGATCGTGGTCCCAACCATCACTACGAGCGGCCCCGCGGGCAAATGGAGGTAGTCGGCCAGTAGGATTCCGGACCCAGCGCTCGCGATCCCGGTGAGACCGCTGAGCAGTGCGTAGGAGGAGAGACTTTGGCTGACGTTCTTCACCGCGGCCGCGGGCACGATGACGAGGGCGCCGACGAGGACCGTACCGACGATCTTGATTCCGACCGCGACGACGACGGTCACCAGAAGCAGATAGACGAAGTTGACGAGGGCCACATTGACCCCCGTCGACCGGGCGAGCTCCTCGGAGAGGATGCTCAGCACGACTCGCCGGTACACGAGCCGCGAGACGACGACGATTGGAACCGAAATTCCGACCGCGAGGAGCGCGTCTACCAGAGTGACCGTCGTGATGTCGCCAAAGAGCGCTTCCAAGAGGTCGACCTCCGGGGTAATCAGAATCCCCACCGCGAGGGCCGTCACAAACAACACGCCGACAATCGATTCGGGGAACAGTCTCGTCGTCTTCTCGATGTACCACGTAAGGACCGCGGCTGCGAACAGGAACGCGAACGCACCGAGGAACGGATTGAAGTTGAACAGAAGTCCGAGGGCAAGGCCGGGCAACGCGACATGGGAGAGCGCGTCGCCGACGAGGGCCATCCTCTTCAGGACCATGAGGGATCCGACGTAGCCCGCGGCGAACCCGACGAAGATGCCTGCGACGAGGCTGTATGCTGCTGGTTCGGTCATCGGAATTCCCGGGCCCCAAAGTCGTGCTTGTGCTCGGCGAGGCCCGCACCGCTCCCGAAAATTTCCTTCAAGAGATCGGGCTCCGAGAATCGGCTGGACGCCCCGAAGAATCGGACCGTCTGATTGAGAGCCAGGACCGCATCGGAATACTGAGAGACGATGTGGATATCGTGCGTGATCAGAAAGACCGTGATGTTCGTTTCTCTCTCCAGCCGGTTAAGGCTCTCATAGAGCATGTCTTCGCTGCCGATGTCGACCGTGGCGGTCGGCTCGTCGAAGAGGAGGACATTCGGCCGATCGAGGACGGCCCATGCGATGAGGACGCGCTGCATCTCTCCCCCCGAGAGAACGTCGAGCCGCTTCGGGAGGACCGCGCTTCCGAGACCGACCGCGGCGAGCGACTCTTCGAAGCCCGCCCCGCCTTTGAAGCCGAGGAAGTCGCGGACGGTGATCGGCACATCTGTCACAACGAAGTTCTGCGGGACGTATCCGATCCGAACGGGGCCGGACCAGTTGACCGTCCCGGTGTGTGGCACGAGCCCGAGGAGGACGCGGAAAAGGGTCGTCTTCCCGGCGCCGTTCGGGCCGACGATCGCGAGCGTGGTCCCTCTTCGCACATGGAAGCTGACGTCTTCCAAAATCGGGACGTGGTCCAATCGAACCCCGAGGTTCGCAACCCGGAGGACGTCTGCCTCAGCGCCGGTGTCGCGGCTCGGACCCCTTGACGGAGGCGGCGCGACGACCATACGGCGCGGCTCATCCGATGCCGTTATTTAAGAATTTGTCCCGTCTTAATAAACCTAAAGTACGAGGCGCGCGGTTGTTAGTAGCATGCCGATCGTCAGCGTGAGCATGGACGACTCAATTCTCCGGAGCCTCGACGACGTCGCCCAGCGGCGCCGGTACCGCAGCCGGAGCGAAGCGGTCCGCGAGGCTTTGCGGGAGTTCATCGATGTCATGGAATGGGGCAGAGAGGACGGAGAAGCCTCCGTCATCCTCGCGGTCATCTACGAGCGGGGGAATCCGCGCGCGGACCTGGCGATGCTCCAGCACCGCTTCGACGAAATCCGCACGATGCTCCACACCCACGTCGACGAAGCGGATTGCCTTCAAATCTTCGTCGCGGAGGGATCGACAGCACGGCTTAAGGAGCTCATCGCGCAACTCCGTCGAATCAAGGGAGTAAAAGTGATCAAGTTCATCCAGACCGCAGCCCGTCGATGACGCCTCTGGCGGACTGCCTCTTGGCTTGAACCAGGCCTCCCTCCCCTCCTGGATGGCGAATGAGGACCGATGAAGGTTCCTGCACTCTGCGAGCCCGTCACTCGACCGTTACGCTCTTTGCGAGGTTCCGCGGCTTGTCGATCGGACAATCGCGCATCCGCGCGGCCTCGTAGGCGAAGAGCTGGAGCGCCACGCTGACCGGAACCGGGGAGAAGATCCAGGGGATCGACGGAATCTCGATCACATCGTCCACAAACTTAGGAAGTTCCTTGTCTCCCTCCGTTCCGATTGCGAGGACCGGAGAGCCGCGGGCGCTCACCTCGCCCACGTTCGAGCGCATCTTCTCGTAGGTCGGATCCTGGGCCACGATGGCGATCACCGGCGTCGAGGAGGTGAGCAGAGCCAAGGGACCGTGCTTCAATTCTCCGGCGGCGTACGCCTCCGCGTGGATGTACGAGATTTCCTTGATCTTCAACGCGCCTTCCATGGCGACCGGATAGTTTGCATGTCGGCCGATGTAGAACATGTCCTTCGTGTCGCGTCCGTATTTTTCGGCAAGGGCTCTGATTTCGTCCGCCTTGTTGAGGACGTATTGGGCCGCCCGCGGCAGCGACCGAAGCTGATCCTTCAACCGGTCGAGCTCGTCGTATCCGAGCGTTCCGCGGTCTTGGCCGAGCTTCAGCGCAATCAGGTAGAGGACGACCAGCTGGGCGATGAACGTCTTCGTCGCGGCGACGCCGATCTCGATGCCCGCGCGCGTGTAGATCGTCTTGTCGACCTCGCGGGAGAGGCTCGAGCCGATGACGTTGGAGATCCCGAGGGTCTTGCATCCGCGGCGATGCGCCTCCCGCGCCGCACCGAGCGTGTCCGCGGTCTCGCCGCTCTGCGAGATCAGGAGGACGAGCGGTCGCTCCGTCGCGCCTTGGCTGTAGCGGTACTCGGACGCGAGCTCCGCGGACGCGGGTATCCGCGCGATCTCCTCGATGATGTATTTGCCGACGAGCGCCGCATGGTATGAGGTTCCGCACGCGACGAGCTTCACGCTCGTGACGCCCTCGGACAGGAAGCCGTCCACCTCGAGGTTCGCGAGCCGGCCGAGGAGGGTCTCGTGGATCGCCTGCGGCGACTCGTGGATCTCCTTCAACATGAAGTGCTCGAAGCCGCCTTTCTCCGCGTCCTCAAGCGACCACGTGATTCGTTGTGGTTCTCTCTGCACGACGTGGCCCTCGGAGTCCTTGATCGTCACCCCTTTCGGCGTGATGACGACCATCTCCCGGTCCATCACGTACGCGACCCGGTCCGTGTACCGCAGGAGGGCGGGCACGTCCGAGGCGAGGAAGTTCTCGTCTGGGCCGAGCCCGATCACGAGCGGGCTCTCGTTCCGCGCCCCGATGACCTTGCCCGGTTCGTCCGCGTGGACCGCCAGGACGGCGTACGACCCGCGGATGTCGCCGAGCGCCTTGCGGGTCGCGGTCTCGAGGTCGCCGTCGTAATACGATTCGATCAGGTGGACGAGGCTCTCCGTGTCCGTCTGACTCACGAACTTGTGGCCTCGGGCCTGCAGCTTTTCCCGGAGGCTCGCGTAGTTCTCGATGATCCCGTTGTGGGCCAATGCGATCTTTCCGGTGCAGTCGACGTGCGGATGCGCGTTCACCTTCGACGGCGCCCCGTGGGTCGCCCACCGGGTGTGCGCGAAACCCGTCGAGCCCTTCAGCGGAGGGAGCTGCGCCTCGAGGTTCGCGATGAAGCCTTTGTCCTTCATGACTTGCAGGGCGCTCCCCACGATCGCGACGCCGGCACTGTCGTACCCGCGGTACTCGAGGCGCTTCAGCCCGTCGAGCAGGATCGGGAGGGCATCCCGGCGACCCGCATACCCGACGATCCCGCACATCTACAGCACCACCGCTCCCGCGGGGATCGTGCCGCGGAGCCTCGCCCCGGATTCCACGCGGGCCCGCTCGTTCACGACCGTCCCGGCGGCCGCGTTCACGCCGTTCGCGATCTCGACGTCCTCGCCGATGAGCGCGCCGATCTGCGGCACGGAATGCCAGGTGCCCTCGATGTTCACGTCGCCCGGTCCGGAGGCGGCCAAGAAGCCCGCCCGTGCGACGACGCCGGATCCGATCACGGACTCCTGGACGACGCTCGCGGGCCCGAGGATGACATCGTCCATCAAGATCGAATTCGCGACGGTCGTCAGGGCGCCGATGCGGACGTTCTTGCCGAGGCTCGTCGACGGCAGGAGGACCGCATTCGGACCGATCTCACATCCGGCGCCGATCGACAGCGGGCCTTGGAGGTATGCGCCCGAGCGGATCACGCAGCCGTCCCCGATCGTCACTCGGCCGCGGATCGTGACCGCCGGCTCGATCGTCCCCGCGCGGCGCTCGGCGGTCATCTTCAGAGCCGCCGCGTTCAGTCGGAGCAGGTCCCACGGGTAGAGCGCGTCGACCCACATGCCTTCCGTGAGGAGGGCCGTCACCGAGGCGCGCTTGGCCAGGGCCGAGACGGCGCTCGGCAGGTCGTTCTTTCCTTCCTTCGCGAGGCGCTCGATCTCCTCGAAGATTCGGGAGTCGAGGACGTACGCCCCCGTGTTGATCAGGTTCGAGATGACCTCGGCCGGTTTCTCCGTGATCGCGACCAGCTCTTTGCCGCGGACCGTGACGACCCCGTAGCTCTGGGGCCGCTCGCTTTGCGTGATGAGGACCGCCGGTTTCGGGGCGGCGGCGAGGAGGTCCTCGACGAATCGCGCGTCGACCATGTTGCTGCCATTGAGGACGATGAACGGATCCTCGAGATGTCCGCGGGCTTCCCAGATCGCGTGGGCCGTTCCGAGCTGCTTCGTCTGCGTGACGTAGGTGATGTGGGCTCCGAACGCCTTCCCGTCCTGGAAGTGCGACTGGATGCGCTCCCGACGATATCCGACGACGAAGATGAGGTCCCGCACGCCGTTCTCGGCGAGGGCCTGGACGACGTACTCCAGGAGGGGGCGGTTCCCCACGGGGATCATGACCTTCGGGACCGACGCCGTGAAGGGACCCATTCGGGCGCCCTCTCCCGCGGCGAGGATGACAGCCTTCATGCGCGGTGCACCTGCCGATGATTCCGGCGGACGCCCCATCCCGCACGCAACGGGTATATCCCTTGCGGGCCCAGTTGTCCGGCTGAGAATTCCATGGGTCCGGGGAGAGGAGGGACCGAGGAGCGATTCGACATAACCGATCGTGAGGCGCGGCTTGTATTATAAATGCATCTACAACTTTCGGATAACCATTACAAAAGCGTTAATAGAATGAGACCGTTGAATCGGCGTGGTCCGACGCTGGCTCGTTGAGGAAACGGCGCACGGGGCCGTGGGGCGGGAAGTCGAGATTCTCGATCGGCCGGAGCGTGTGGCCGCCCTGACCTCGCCGCTCGCGTGGCGGATCATGCAGGAACTCGCGAAGGCACCCGACTACCCGAACGCCTTGGCGGAGCGGCTCAAGGTCCACGAACAGAAGGTCTACTACCACGTTCGTCGGCTCGAGGCTGCGGGCTTGTTGGAGGTCCTTCGAGAGGAGGCGAAACGCGGCGCGTCTGCTCGCATCCTGGCCCCGACCGCGGAGGCCTTCGCGATCGTCCTCAAGGGCCGCGGCAACCCGGTCGCCTCCCCGATGCTTCCTCACGCCGGCGTCGTCGCTCGCTTCCTGGAGGAATTCACCCGGGACGGAGTCTTCGACGGCTCGATCGTCGTCGGGTCTCCGTACACGCATGGCCCCTTCAACACGACCGCTCGGGACTCGCCGTACGCGGTCGAACTCGGATTCTTCCTCGGTCGGCTCTTCGGGCCACGAAAAGGGCTCGTGGTCCGCCTCGACACGGAAGTGAAGGCCCTCGGGGCCGGGAAAGAAGAGATGATCCTCGTCGGCGGGCCCGTCGCCAATATCATCACGATGGAGCTGAACCCGCACCTCGCAGTGAACTTCGACTGGAAGCAGGTGTGG
>Ga0209590_10000117_pt1 | contig 19800 bp, 21 predicted proteins | sample CZO8metaG_FD_188353 | JGI IMG/M metagenome (GOLD analysis project Ga0209590, IMG submission 188353) | Vadose zone soil microbial communities from the Eel River Critical Zone Observatory, Northern California, USA - CZOApr15con1.8 metaG... | ecosystem: Environmental > Terrestrial > Soil > Vadose...
GCGACGAGTTGGTAGAGGAGCAGGAGCATCGCAGCGGTGGCGTTAATCGTCATTGACGTCGAGATGGCATCCATCGGGATGTCCTTGAACAGGGTCTCCATGTCCTCGAGAGAGCTGATCGCGACGCCCACCTTGCCGACCTCGCCATTCGCCATCGGGTCATCTGAGTCGTAGCCAATCTGGGTGGGGAGGTCGAAAGCAACCGAAAGCCCGGTCTGGCCCTCCTTCAGTAGGAATCGATAGCGTCTGTTCGACTCGGCCGCGGTCCCAAATCCCGCGTACTGGCGCATCGTCCACAGCCGGCCGCGGTACATGTCCTTGTGGAGGCCGCGTGTGTACGGGAATGCGCCCGGAGCCGGCTCCTCGGCACGTCGATCGTCAGCCGTGTACACGGGCTTGAGGGGCAGGCCTGAGTCGTTGTGGACTTCTTTCATGTCTCGACGAACTCGGTGAGCACGCCGCCGAGGCTTTTCGGGTGCACAAAGGCAATGAGGGCACCGTGCATACCCATCCGCGGCTCGGAATCGATGAGCTCGAGGCCTGCAGCTCGCGCATCGGCCAGCGCCTGGGCAATATTGGTGACGCCATACGCGACGTGATGGAGTCCCGGCCCGCGCTTGGCGAGAAACTTGCCGACCGGCGAATCTGGGCTCGTCGCGCTCAGGAGCTCTACCTCGCCCGTCCCCGTGTGAATGAACGCCGCCTCGATTCCATCTCTCTCATTTCGCGCCCGGTGGACCAGTTCGGCTCCGAGAGCGGTGCGGTACAGCTCGATCGACTCGTCCAGGTCTGCCACCGCGATCCCGACGTGATGGATTTGGGTCAGCACCACTAATACTTGTACCAGCCGTCTTTGGTCTTGCGGCCCAGCTTCCCCGCTTTCACCTTCGCCTCCAGCTGGGTCGATGGCCGGTACCGCTCATCGCCAGTCGTCTTGAACATGTGCAGCCGGGCGTTGTACGTGACGTCGAGCCCGCTGAAGTCGCCGAGCCGGAACGGTCCCATCGGCCAGTTGAGACCCTTCTCGACCGCGATGTCGATGTCCTCGAAGGCGGCCACGCCGGCGTCGAGCAGGCGATACGCCTCCTGGGTGGCCGCGTGCAGGATGCGGTTGACTATGAAACCGTCGATCTCCTTGTTGATCAGGACCGGCGTCCTGCCCATCGCGCGGGCCATCGCCATCGCCCGCTCCACGGTCTCGTCCGAAGTCCTCGGGCCCCGCACCACCTCGACCAGGTCCATGACCAGCACCGGGTAAAAGAAATGCATGTTGACGCATCGCTCCGGCCGAGTCGTGGCGCCGGCGATGTTGCTGATCCCCATCGTCGACGAGTTGCTGGCCAGAACCGCATCGGCCGGCGCGATCCGATCGAGCTCCGCGAAGATTGAGCGCTTGACGCCGAGGTCCTCGAAGACCGCTTCGATGACGAAGTCGGAGTCGCGCGCCGCCTCGGTAAGGTCGGTGGTCATGCGCACGCGGCCCAATGCGGCTTTGGCGTCGCGGTCGGCGAGCTTGCCCTTCTCCACCCTGCGCATCAAGTGCCCGCGATTCGATTCCGCCGCTTTCTCGAGCTGCTCGGCGCTGGTGTCCTGAAGTGTCACTTCAACGCCGCCCAGCGCGGCCTGCTGTGCGATCTGGGCGCCCATCGACCCCGCCCCGACCACCACCAGGCGTGCTTGCGTCACTGAACAGAAAAGATGCGCGTCACCGTGTTGAGGGTTAGGACGTTGGGCAGCAGGCCTTCGATCCTGAGCTTGCCCTGCAGCAGCTTGAAGGCGACGCCGCGCCCGACCTCGTCGTAGTACACCGGCAACCCGAACAGCCCGATCTTGAGGTTGCTCAGGCTCATCACGGTGTCCGCGTCGGTGCGAATCGTGAGCGTGCGCCGTGGCTTGAGGCCGTTATGAACGACCAGCTTGCCGCCCTTGAAGTCGAGGGTGACGCCCTCATCGATATCGGTGACCCAGATGCCGACGCGCGCCTTCAGCGACTCGAAGTCGCGCTCTTTCTCCGGGTGGCTGCGGACGTTGGCCTCGATCAGTCCCCCGAGCATGGACGCGAACGCGCTTGGCTCATCGTCCGCGTAAACGACCTCGGCGCGGCTGTCGACGTCGAGTTTTACTCTTCGTCGGGCCATTCGACCGGAATCCGCGTCGTGCACAGCGTCATCTCCTGTGAGGCCTTCGTATAGCGGACGATCGTGGGCAGGTCACCCTTCAGCTTGAGCTTGCCCTGGAGCATGCCCTTGGTGGCGTCGAGCTGGCTGGTGGCGACCTCTTTCCACCGCGTGTACGGCGCCGTGATGACGAAGTCGCATTTCTGAGCATCCGACGCGGGGCCGACTTTGATGTCGCGCGCCTCGCCGTCGAAAAGATCCATCACGATTCCCTTCGCCTCGGGGAAGTGGCTGTCCGGCTCGGCTTCGACCACGAGGCCGACCGTCCATTTCCAACCCTTGCCCGCTGCCTTGTAAGTGCTGGATTTGTTGACCTCGTCCTTGAACGCCTTGGCCCACTCGTTCGAGAAAGCCTTGACCGCCATGCCTCCCTCCTCACCCAATTCGAACTTCGAGACGAACTTAGCTTAGTCCGGGACCGCACGGGTCGCCGCTTGGCGCACCGCTGGCGCCAAACGTGCGTTATGCAACGCTCGCAAGGACACCGTTCGCGCCAAACGTGCGTTATGCAACACGTCGTCCAACTAGGATCACGGCGTGAAGACGAGCGTCGAGCCGTTCTACGAGCCGCTGACGGCCCGTGATGCCTGGTTTCTGTATGCCGAGCGGCCACAGACACCGCTCGACCTGGGCACCGTCTATGTCTTCGAGGGCTCCTCACAGCTGCCGGGCGGGCGCGGCGCCCTGGGGGTCGAGCAAACGGTGAGAGAGCGAATCCACCTCGTCCCGCGATACCGACAGCGCATCCACCGGGTTCCGCTCAACCTCGCCCACCCGGTTTGGGTCGATGATCCGCATTTCGACCTTGGCGCCCATGTGCGCCGCGAGGTGATCGCCCCGCCTGGCGACGGCGCCACCCTCCGCCAGCTGGTGATGCGGATCCTCTCGCGGCCGCTCGACATGCGCCGGCCGCTGTGGGAGATGACCATCGTCACAGGGTTGCGAGGAGGGCGGGTCGTGATCGTCAACCGTGCGCACCACGCCATGGTCGACGGCGTGTCCAGCCTCGACATCCTGACGCTGCTGCTGGACACCACGCCCGAGGGTTTTACGCCCGAGCCACCCGCCGAAGAGTGGAAGCCTCGCCCGGAGCCGTCGAACTGGCAGCTCATCCGCCCGATGCTGTGGGATTTCAGAACTGCCGCGAAATCCGATCGGTCCAGGATGCCGGCCATCTGGAACACGACCCACTTGCCGTGGACGGGCGTGATCAACGTCGTCCGCAATACCGTGACGCCGCGACCTGACCTCTTCTTCAATCGCAAGATTGGGCCCCAGCGCACCGGTCGCGGGCTCAAGGTGCCGCTCTCGGCCTTCAAAGCGTTGAAAGATCGTTTCGGCTGCACCGTCAATGATGCCGTCCTGGCCGTGGTGTCGGAGGCCCTGCATCGCTGGTTCAAGAGCCGAGGCGAGGCCGTGCCTGAGACGGTGAGGGTGTTCTGCCCCGTGAGCGTCCGTGGAGATGACTCGCGGGGTCGCATCGGCAACCAGATCAGTGGCATGGTCCTCGAGCTCCCGACCGGCGATCTCACGATGGAGGATCGCCTCCGCCGCATCAAGGTCACGACCGGCGACCTGAAGCGCACGCGCCAGGCGGTCGCGGCCGACAAGCTGGCTGGTCTCGCGGATTGGGCGCCCCCTTCGCTGCTCGTGCTGGCGGGCCGGCTCATGTCCAACCCGCAAGCAGGCGCGAACATCAACGTGACCAATATTCCCGGGCCACAGTTCCCGCTTTATTCCGGCGGGGCTCAGCTCTTAGAGGTTTGGCCGTTCGCGCCGCTGTATCCGTCGATGGGCCTCGGGGTCGCGATCGTCTCTTACAACGGTGATGCGTACTTCGGTCTTACCGCCGACCCCGGCATCGTCCCCGACGTCGAAGAGTTCACCGCGCGGCTCCGCGAAGCCGCCGCGGAATGTACCGCCCTCGCTATTCGCTCAGCGTAAAGCGCATCGTGTTCTGGCCGATCGCGATGAGGTCGCCGTCGGACAACTGCTTTTCGATCACCGGCTCGCCGTTGACCAGCGTGCCGTTGGTGCTGCCCAGGTCGCTGATCCAAAACGCGCCCGCGCGTACCTCGATGCGGCCATGCCGGCCTGAGGTCGCGGGGTCGCTGACGACGACGTCATTGTCCGGAGCGCGGCCGACGGTGACCATCTCCTTGGGCAGGGCGACGACCCGTCCGGCGAACGGGCCGCTCTCGAAGCTGAGCTTGGCGACAACGGCTTCGCCGGACGCGATGGCCTCCGGCGACATCGCCGAAAGCGAGACCGTCCTCTTGCTCTCCGACGGAACGTCGGCGGGCTGCCAGGCCGGGATGATCGAGGTCGCGGGCTCGCCGGAATCGGTCTGGCCGTTCTCCTGCAGGCCGGGGTTGGTCGGCCACCGGAGCATCGTCGCCTTGACATCGGAGACGGGCGGGGGCGTCGTGGCCTGCGCCGACGCCACGGGCTCAGGTTCCGGCATTGCCGCCAGAGGCTCGGGCGCCGGTTCCTCAGAGACCGGTTCTGGTTCCGGCTCGTGCACCTCAGCGACCACCGGTTCGGGCTCGGGCTCGGGTTCGGGCTCAGGCGCGGCGGACACCGCCTCAACCGGCTCGGGTTCGGGCTCGGGCGGCATGACCACCGTCTCCGGTTCAGGCTCCGGTTCCGGCTTAAGGTCGGCCGCCTCGACGGCTTCCGCACTGGACGGCGCCACAGGCTCCGGCTCCGGGAAGAACGGCACGAAGTCCTCAACCGGCAAATCTTCGACCGCGACCGGCGTGTGCGGTTCCGCGGCCGGCTCCGCCACCGGCTCGGAGTCGAAAGGTGCGACCTCCGCGACAGGTTCGGGCTCGGGCGGCTCCTCGGCGGCGGCGGGTTCCGCGGCGCCCGGCGGCATGTCCGCCTCAACCTCGGACGAAACGGCCGCAGCGTCCACCTCCTGGGTTTCCAGCACGGCTGCTGGCATCGACTCGGCGGCAGGCGCCTCGGGCTTGCGCACGATTTCCAGAACCGTCGTCGGCGCGGTCACTCCCTCGCGGGTGTCAGCGCCCTCCTCTTCGCGTTGCACCGGCAACACCTGCGTGTCCACGTCGGCTGCCTTCTCCACCGACGCGGTGCCCAGGAATCGCTCGTACCAGCCGGCGATTCGCTGGAGCCGCTCGACGCGGCGGTCGGGCCGGCCATTGCGCGAGAGGTCGTGTGACTCTTCTGGGAAGCGCACCATCTCGACTGTCTTGCCGAGGAATCGCATCGCCCCGAAAAGCTCTTCGGATTGCGAGATCGCGGTGCGCAGGTCCATCTCCCCGCAGGTGAGCAGCAATGGGGTCTGGATGTTCTGCACGTAGCGGATGGGCGATCGCTTCCACAGCTCGTCCTGGTCTGGCCACGGCGGCGAACCGAGCTCCAGGGCGCCCCAGAGGACGATGTCGTGCTGGCCGTATTCGCTCACCAGGTTGGAGATCGACCGCATCGCCACCGCGGCCGAGAACCGGTTGGTCTGTCCGATCACCCAGTTCGTCATGTAGCCGCCGTACGAACCGCCGCCGATGCCCATGCGACTCACATCGACGCTGGCGGTCGTCTCGATGGCCTGGTCGAGCGCGGTCATGAGGTCGACGAAGTCCTTTCCGCCCCAGTCCCGGACGACTTGCCGGCGGAAAAACTCGCCGTATCCATCGGATCCGCGCGGGTTGATGTACAGGACCAGGTAGCCCATTCCGGCGAGGACCTGGAGCTCGTGGAAGAATGCCCACCCGTACTGTCCGTGCGGGCCGCCGTGGACCTCCAGGATCAGGGGATACCGGCGACCCGCGTCGAAGGTTTCGGGCCGCAAAAGCCAACCCTCGACCACCCAGCCGTCCGGCGCCGTGAACGAGTGGCGCTCCGGTTGGGCGACATAGCGTTCGTGAAGCCAGGGGTTCAGGTCTGTCACGCGCGCTTCGGCGCCCCGCGTGAGCATGTGCAGCTCGCCGGGGCTGGTCGTGTCCGACGCGCAGAAGGCGAAGACGCCCGAGGCGGCGTCGAAGTCGTAGATCCGGCGCTGGCCGCCAATCTCGGGCCGGACGTTGCCTTCGAGGTCACATGAGTAAACCGAGGCCACGCCAGGCCCGCTGGACTGGAAGTAGAGGCGATCGCCCTCCTGGGACCAGACCAAGCGCGTGCCGTGGCCCGCGCGCATGTCGGTGATGATGCTGTCGCCCACCGACTGGTCCAGCCCGATGGTCAGGCACCGCTGGTCGCCGCCAGCCGACGGGACGATCCACAGCCGCTCCAGGAGGCCTGCTTCGAGTCCGTTGGGTGAGATGAATGCGATCAGGTCGCCGCGTGGCGACCATGTGGGTGAGGCGAGATAGAAGCCCCCGGCAAGCCGAGAACGCTTCCCAGCCAGGTCGACCACGTAGAGGTTGAGGGCTCTCTGCAAGTCGGCATTGGGTTCGGCGTTGCCCGCGACCACGAGCTGCTTGCCACCTGGCGACCAGTCGAAGCCGGAAACGTCCCAGGCACCACTCGTCAGCTGCGTAACATCGCCACCGGTTGCGGGCACTACGAACAGGTGGTGGTAGCGGCCGTCAACAAAGCCCTGGCCGTCGTGCTTGTAGTCGAGACGACGGGCGATGCGGGCGACGGGAGCGCGGCGCAACTGGTCCTTGTTGTCGGGCGGTCGGGGGTCGTCGACAACAGCCTCCGGATCGCTCAGGACCGTGCCGATGAAAGCGATGGCGTTCCCGTCTGGAGACCACAGCGGGCTGCCTGCTCCCTCTTCCAGCGAGGTGATCTGGCGAGCGTCTCCCGGACTCGCCATGTCGAGCACGAACACCTGGTCCACGGGGCCGCGCCGGCTCACGAAGGCGACCCGCCGGCCGTCTGGCGACCATTCCGGCGAATGGTCGCGCCGCGGTCCCGCGGTCGCGTCCACCGGCTCGGGCTCGAGGAGCCGCCTGACCACGATCCGGCTGCGATTCTGGCGCGCCTCGCCATCCGCCCAGCTCAGCTGGTAGGCGACGCGCTCCCCATCTCGGCTGAGCCGGACGTGGTCGATCCAGCGAAACCGGTAGAGATCTTCGGGAACGATCGGAGCGGACATCCGGTAACCCGATTTAAGCAGCAAAGCGCGTCGCTTTGTGCGCTGCTTGACCTGATGGCGACGTATCTTCAGGCGGTATCTAGACCGTGATGACGATGTCAAGCTGGCGGCCCGCCGCCATCCGCGGATTCATCTGGGGAGCGCTGGCGGGGCTCGCCCTGGTGGCGCTGATGTACCTGGCCGGCACTTTTCTCGGCCTCCGGCCGCTCCCCCAGGCCCTCAGCGGGCCGGTGCTGGCCATCATGCCCGGGTTCGTTTTCGGCTTCCTGATCGACACCCTGCAGCACGCCGGCAAGGTGGTCGAGGAGTTCGGCCTGATTGTGGCCATGGTGGTCGGGCTCGGCGTTCTGGGCGCTGCTTGGGCGGTGGCCAGGGGTCGCTGGCGCTTGGCTCAGTCCGCGCTCGTGTTCGCGGGGGTCGGCTGGTTGGTGGTGACGGCGCTACTCCTGCCGATCTCTGGAGTTGGGTTCCTCGGGCTCAACGACGGCCCCACAACTCCCCTGGTCTGGGGTTTGCTCTTCGCGATCTACGGCGTGATCCTGCAGATGGGATCGGCCAGCCTCCTGCCCGACCAAGCCGATCCCGGCCGCCGGCGCACGCTCGGCGCGGTTCCGCTCGCGATCGCCGCCGTGAGCCTGGGTGTGCTGGCGCTGCGGCTCGTGCCCGACTGGTATCGCGCGATCTTCAATCCGCCTGAGGCCGGTCTCAGCGGCGTCAGCCCCGAGATAACCCCGGTCGCAAACTTCTACGTCGTCTCCAAGAACTTCAGCGATCCCGTGGTGCGCGCGCTTAGCTGGAGCCTGAGCGTCGGCGGGGCGGTCGACAAGCCCATGAAGCTGTCGCTGGCCGACCTGCGCGCCCTGCCGAGTTCCACGGAGTACGTGACCATGGAGTGCATCAGCAACAACGTGGGCGGCGAGCTCATGAGTACCGGTGGCTTCACAGGCGTGAGGCTGAGGGACCTGCTGGCGATGGCGAGCCCGCACGTTAACGGCACGTGGGCGGCGTTCAAGGCGAGCGACGGCTATGCGGAGAGCCTGCCGATGAGCTTGATCCGGGGCGCGCCCGAGCTGCTGGTCGCCTACGACCTGGATGGTGCCCCGCTACCGGAAGCACACGGGTTTCCAGCCCGAATCCTGCTGCCCGGCCACTACGGCATGAAGGGACCCAAGTGGCTCGACTCGATCGAGCTGGTCGACCACGAAAGTGGCGGCTACTGGGAGGCCCAGGGTTGGGACCACAACGCGGTCGTCAAGACCACCGCCCGATTTGACGTCCCACGCGACGGCGCCATCGTCAAGCTCGGTGCGATCGCGCTGTCAGGCGTGGCGTTCTCGGGCACCCGGGGGATCAGCAAGGTCGAGTACAGCACAGACGGCGGACGAAGCTGGTCGGCGGCCGACTTCAAGCCGCCCCTCTCACCCCTGACGTGGGTCCTGTGGTCGGCGGCGTGGACGCCGGGGAGAGAAGGCACCTACCAGCTGCGGGTCCGCGCGACGGATAGCAGCGGCGTGACCCAGGATGCGAAGGCTACGGCCAGCTACCCCAGCGGAGCGAGCGGCTACCACACGATCCAGATCAACGTCGCCAAGAGCTAGTGCTGGACATCACTTCATAGCCCAGCCGGCTTTCACGGTGTCCCACACCATCTTCAGCCCGCCTTCCTTGCGGACCATCTTCAGGATCTTCGACTGCTTCTCCCACTTCGAGGTGCCGTCGACCCTGAAGAACTCGTCGAGGGCGCGGTCCGCGATCTCCGGATACTTCGTCAGCAGCTGCGGGTTGTGCTCGAGCAGCGGGACGGCTTTGTCGTACTTGCGCATGTCGGCCATGATCCAGGAGTTGTCGAGCTTGCCCTTGTACTCCTGCAGGCGGCGCTCGGAAAAGTCTTCCGTCTCCTTGGCATGGATGACCGTCTCACCCGCCAAACGGCCGGAGACCATCGCGAGGTTCGAGCCTTCGCGGTGGACAGGGTTCGACAGCATCGCCGCGTCGCCGCAGACCAGATAGCCGGGGCCGTAAACCTTCGGAATGCCTCGATACCCGCCCTCGGGGATGAGGTGAGCCAGGTACTCGACGGTCTCGGCGCCTCGCAGCAGCGGTAAGACGCTGGGGTGGTTCTTGAAGTGCTCCATGAGGTCGTTGGGGCTGCGCAGCGTGGCGTTGAACTCGCTCAGCAGCGCGCCGCCTCCCACCGACAGGGTGTCCTTGTTCGTGTAGATGAACATGAAGCCGGACATGCCCATGGTCGAGTCGCCGAAGCACTCGATGGTGCAGCCTTCTCCGACCTCGCAGTTGAAGCGCTCTTCGATGAGGCCCGAATCGAGCTGCATGATCTCCTTGACCGCCATCGCGACCTCGTTCGCACGCAGCTTCCGTCGCAGCGGCTTGCCGTTGATGACCGTTTTCTCGAGCAGGCCCACTCCCAGGCCGATGCCTTCGCAGACGACGACGACGTCGGCGTAGAGGTCATCCCCACGACCCGTGCCGACGCCGACCACGCGGTTGTTCTTGACGATGAGTCTCTCGACCACGGTCTCGGGCACCACGACCGCTCCGACCTTCTCCGCCTGGTCGGCAAACCACGGATCGAACCGCGCCCGCAGGACCGAGAAAGAATGCGGTCGCTCCCGGTTGCGAAGGTTCTTGTAGTCGATCCCGATGTAGGCGTTGGGCGTCATCATCCACCGCCGCTCTTCGATGATCGGACGCTCCAGCGGCGCCTCCGTCCAGGCGTCCCCTACGATCTCTTCGAGGTAATGGTTGTAGAGAATGCCGCCCATGACGTTCTTCGAGCCCGGCTTGGGCCCGCGCTCGAGCAGAACCACCTGCAGCCCCGCCTTCGCCATCGTGTACGCGGCGGCCGTCCCCGCGGGCCCGGCGCCCACGACGATCGCGTCGAACTTCTCCTCGTCCCCCACTGATGGCAAATCCTAAGTGAAGCTCGTGGGATTGACGGGAGGCGTCGGGTCGGGAAAGTCGACAGTGGCGGAGATGATGCGGCAGCTGGGCGCTGAGGTCGTCGATGCGGACGAGGCCACGCATGCGGTTTATGAACCCGGCCACCCCGGGTTCGACGCGGTCGTGCGCGAATTCGGTGACGCCTACGTCGACGGCGGCCGGATTGATCGGTCGCGGCTCGGGGAGCTCGTCTTCCGGGACGAGGATGCCCGGCGACGACTCAACTCCATCGTCCATCCGCTCGTTCGCGAGTGGATGGCGCAGCGCACTGCGGAGGCGGCCGAGCATGGAGCCGGAGTGGTCGTGCAGGACGTCCCACTTCTGTTCGAGAACGGGCTGGAGCGGCTCTTTTCCTCGGTCGTCCTCGTCTACGTCCCTGAGGAGATGCAGGTCGAGCGCCTGGTGTCGGGCCGAGGCTTCACGCCCGAGCGCGCCCGGGCGATGATCGCCGCCCAGATGCCCATCGAGAACAAACGAGGGCTTGCCCACCACGTCATCAACAACAGCGGGACGCGCGAAGAAACCCAGGCCCAGGTGAAGGCGGTCTGGAAACAGCTGGCCGGCCGCTAAACGACGCCCGCCTTTTCGAGCGAGGCGAGCTGCGCTCCGTCGACTCCGAGCTCCAGCAGGATCTCAGCCGTGTGCTCCCCCAGCGCGGGCGCATCACGCCTGCGCCAGTCGGCCCGCATCGGCACCGCGGGTCGGACCTCGACGCCGGCTGGAGCATTTACGACGAGTCCGCGAGCAGCTATCTGCGGATGCGACGCCATCTCGCTCAGGTCGAGGACGGGCTCGCAGCAAACCTCCAGCCCGGCCAGGTCCCGCTCCCACTCCGACCTCGTGCGCGACAGAAACACCGCCTCCATCGCCCGGTGCGCGCGCGCCCTGTCATCGCCGGCGGCGAACTGGATCTCGATGAGGTCCGGTACGCCCAGGGCGTTGCACAGCTCCGTCCAGAACTTCGGCTCCAGCGCACCCACGCTGTAGTAGCCCCCGTCCTTGCACGCGTAGACCCGATAGCAGGCGTAGCGGCCGGTCAGCCGGTGGTCGCCGCGGCCGACCTCTTCCCCCGCGCCCTGCTGCGCAAGGACTAACGCCAGCCAGCTGACCGCGCCATCGGTCATGGAGACGTCAAGCCAACGCCCCTGGTCGCCCCGCTGGACGCCGACGAGCGCCCCGAGAATCGCGACCGCCGGCTGCAGCCCGCCGCCGCCAATGTCACCGACCTGCACCGCGAGCGGCATCGACGGTCCGCCTTGCGCCCCATTGAGTCCCAGCACGCCGGCGGTGGCGACATAGTTGATGTCGTGACCTGCACGCAAAGCCATCGGGCCGTTCTGCCCGTATCCCGTGATCGAGCACATGACCACAGCCGGGTTGCGCGCGTGAAGTACGGGCCAGCCGAGTCCCAGACGGTCCATGACGCCCGGCCGGTTGCCTTCCACCAGCACGTCCGAACGTTCGACCAGCCGGAGCAGCAGGTCGCGGCCGGCCTCGGACTTCAGGTTCAGCGTGAGACTTCGCTTGTTGCGGTTGACGGCATTGAACAGGGCGCTCTGGCCGTCGACCAGAGGCGGCGTCCAGCGCATGTAGTCGCCGGTCGAGGGCTCTTCGACCTTGATCACGTCCGCGCCCATGTCGGCGAGGAGCATGGTGCAGAAGGGGCCCGGCAGCAGCCGGGTGAGATCGAGCACGCGGATTCCACTCAGCGGCATCTGGACATCCGTCCAATTCTCGTCCACGTGAAGGAAACGTTTAGGGGGGCCTCGTGCGTTAATAGGTCATGAAAAGCGGCGGTAGGAGAATGCGTCCCAGCAACCAACCCCTTTCCGAGGTGACGATCAAGGTCCCAGCGCCGTTCGCCGGGATCTCCGACCTTGGGTTCACGGCGCAATACCGCTCGCAAAACTTCCAGGAGCCGCTCCGGGACGTTCCCCTGCTGATCGAAGGGCCGCCTCCCCCCATGCGCCGGCTCGCCGAGCTGCTTCAGCTCCTGCGTGGGATCGAGGGCTCCGCATACGCCTGGAGCGAACCCGTGATGCTGAGCGACGAGGTCGTCGTCCTGGCCTTCCGCGACCGCAGCCTCGCCGGCGAAACGCTCTCCGACGGCGCACCCGCTCACGCGGCCTACGTTCTCAACCTCGTGCGCCCGGTGGTCTTCACGTTCTTGCGTGACTGCGCCCAGACGGCACGCCTGCGCCTCGCGGATGTGATCGAGATGCGGGTCAGCACCGGAAGCACGCCTTTCGCGGACTTGGTGCTGCCGCTTGACGATATCGTCCGGTCGAACGGCGACCGGCTGCTGTGGCGACTCGCCGGCTGAAGCCTGGTGGCTAGGGCGACTTCGTCGCGGTCGGTGTCGGGGTCGGCGCGGTGACTCCACTCGCGCGGGCGCTGCTTGCGATCGTGATGGCCGGACCCGTCACCGGGCTGGGGCCCACGTTCGTGAAGTAGAGCGCGACCGGCACCACGACCATGCCCACGAGCACCGTCAGCACGAAGGTGACAGCACCCCACTCCCGTCGTACAAAACTCCAGCTCACGAGCGGTGAATTCTAGCGACAGCTAGTAGTCGTCGTCGTCGCGGGACCCTGCGAGGCCTTCCTCTTCCTTCTTCTTGCGCTGGTTCAGGAGGCGGATGAAGTCCTGGGCGCGTGCGAGCGCCTTCCAGCGCTCCGGGTAGAAGTCCTGGACCACGATCTGGCGGTCCGGCAGCTGGTAGACGGTGACGCACCACTTGTTGAGGGTGCGCGAAACTTCAACCTCGAAGTCCTTCTCCGCGGTCTCGTACTTGACAACCTTGTCGTCGTCGAATCTTCTTCGTCCTGAAATAGCCATAGGTACATCACTCGGGCAGGGATTCCGCTCATAGAGCTACGTTGAAGTATAGCCCTCTGCAAGGCCCTTCCAAACCTGTGCCGGAGGCCCCGGAGGCTACTCGCCCAGAAGCTCCCTCAGGAACGAAACCAGGTCGTCCCGGAGGCCCTCACGGCTCATCGCCAGGGTCATGTTTGCGCGCAGATAACCGGCCACGGTGCCGAGGTCGTAGTAGTCACCTTCGAACTCGAGCGCAACCACCCGCGACCGCTCCAGCGTCCGCCTGATCGCATCAACGAGCTGGATCTCGTTGCCGGTCCCCGGCTCGGTGAGTCCGAGCTCCTCGAATACGGCCGGCAGCAGCACGTAGCGGCCGAGACTGGCCAGGTTGGAGGGGGCTTCGTCCGCGGCCGGCTTCTCGACCACGTCGGTGACCTCGTGCAACGGCCCTCGCGACTTGCCCGTCGCGATGATGCCGTACCGGCTCACTTGCTCCTTGGGCACCCGGCGCGCCGCCAGGACTGTGGCGCCGGTTTCTTGATAGGCCGCGATGAGCTGTTTGAGGCACGGTTCGGCGCCGAGAATGACGTCGTCCGGCAGCAAGGCGGCGCAAGGCTCGTCGCCGACGAGGCGCCGAGCGGTCCAGATTGCATGTCCCAACCCGCGCGGTTCGCGCTGCTGGATGTAGGTGATGTCGATTTTGTCGGCGATGGCATCGACCTCGGCAAGAATGCTCAGGAGGTCCGTCCGACCCCGCTCCCGCAGGTAATGCTCGAGCTCGTGCGAGCGGTCGAAATGGTCGACGATGGCGCGCTTGCCGCCACCGGTGACCATGATCACCTCTTCGATGCCGCTGGCGACCGCCTCCTCGACGCTGTACTGGATGGCGGGCTTGTCGACCAGGGGCAGCATCTCTTTCGGCTGCGCTTTGGTGGCGGGCAGAAATCGAGTGCCGAGTCCGGCCGCGGTGATGATCGCCTTGCGAACAGCCGGCCTCGTCACGTACGACAATCTAATGTGTGGCGACAGCAGACCGCATTCAACCTGGGCTCGAGGGCCGCATCGAGCGCGTCGTCGACGAGCGTTTGATAACTCGGCACGTGGGCGGCAATGGCATCTTCGCCACGCCGGCCATGATCGGCCTGATGGAAGGCGCCAGCCACAAGTGCGTCGAGGAGCTGCTGCCCGAAGGGCACACGTCGGTCGGCTATGAGGTGCATGTGCGCCACCTGGCGCCGGCAGCACCGGGCAGCACCGTGGTGGTCACGGCGAAATTGACCGAGGTCAAAGGCAACAAGCTCTACTTCGACGTGGCGTGCCACCAGGGCGACGTGCTGTTGGGGTCGGGCACGCACAAAAGGGCCATCGTCCCCGCGACGTTCTAAACCCGACCGCTCAGGCCATATCTATGTCGGCTTTGGTTTCTTGCGCTTGTCGGCGACGTGCAGGGCCAGCTTTTTCAGCCCCGGATTGACGGCGATCACCTTCGGCCCGCGCACTTTCTTGTCACGAGCTTTGACGTGCGCGCTTTCGCGCGGTTCGATCCTGTCGAGGTCGTCAGTCATGCACCTATCATTGACCGAGCGTTGAGGGAAGTCGAGGCCGACACGGCCGGCATCACGCCCAGCTCTGTGGAGGCCGCGGCGCGCGACCTCGCCCACTACCTTCCCCCCACCCCACTCCAGTACTCGCGCGCGTTCACCGACAAGGCGCGCTGCTACGTCCACATCAAGATCGAGTCGATCCAGCCCATCCGCGCCTTCAAGGTGCGCGGGGCGCTCACCAAGGTGATGCGGCTGCATCCCGAGGAGCGCTCGGCGGGCGTCATCACGGCGTCGGCGGGAAATCACGGCCAGGGCGTCGCGTACGCCGCCGCCGCCTTCAAGATTCCAGCCACCGTCTACGTCCCGGAAACGGCCAACCAGCTCAAAGTCGAGGCGATCCGGCGTCTCGGGGCTGAGGTCGTGCCGGCGGGCCGCAATTACAACGACGCCTACCTCGAGGCGACGCGACATGTGGAGCGGGGCGGCGCGACCTTTGTGCACGCCTTCGACGACCCCGACGTGATCGCTGGGCAGGGATCGATCGCAGTGGAGCTGCTCCGCGACCTCGAGGACGTGGACACGGTGCTGGTGCCGATCGGCGGCGGCGGGCTGATCGGAGGCATCGCCCTCTATCTGAAGGAGAAGCGGCCGCGCGTGAAGGTGGTTGGCGCCGAGCCTACGGGAGCCGACGGCATGCGACGCTCGCTCGAGGCGGGCCGGATCGTCACTCTCGACCGAGTCGACACCATCGCGGACGGGCTCGCGGCCTCGGCCCCGGGAAAGCTCACGTTCGAGCTTGCGAAGCGCTACGTCGACGAGGTCGTGCTGGTGGATGACACCGAGATGGTGCGCGCGATCCGGCTGCTGTTCGAGTGGGAGCACCTGCTCGCCGAGCCCGCCGGCGCCGCTGCTCTGGCTGCGCTGCTGTACCACTACAGCCCGAGTCCGAACGAAAAGGTGGTCGTCGTGCTCTCCGGGGCCAACGTCACCGACGAGGTCATGATCCGCGCCCTCAAGTCGCGCTGACCGCGCTACGCTGACAGCGTTATTCGACGGCCGGATTTGGGGGTAGACGGATGAAGGCTTATGTCTTGATCAACGCGTCGCCCGGGCAAGCGCTCGAGGTCGCCAAGAAGATGGTGGGCGTCAAGGGCATCACGGCGGCCGACGCTATCACCGGCGAATACGACGTCATCGCCGTCTGCGAGGCGCCGGATGTCAACTCCATCGGTTCGCTGATCGTCGACAAGATCCAGAAGATCGAAGGCGTGTTCAAGACCGTCACTTGCCTGGCGATGAAATAGTCTCAGGCCCGCGGCGCGGAACGACCCCGGGCAGCTCGGACAACCAACCGGACATCTGCGGCATCGCCTGCTCGAAGCTGCCCACTGACGGCGACCACGTGAGCTCGCGGCGGGAATGCGAGTCGTCGACCTGGTGCGGCCTACCGACCACGTCCACGGAGTAGACGCTAGGCCATACCGGCCCGCCGCGCGACGACATCGCCTCAGCGGCCAGCGCCCGCATGTATGCGAGGTCGTAGGGCAGGCTCACGATATCCGCGCTGACCCCGGCCGCGCGCGCGCAGGATTCGAGAAGGTCTCGCCAGGTGGCATCGAAGCCGCCGACGAGATAACTCTTCCCTGGGCGGCCCCGATCTGCGGCGGCCAGGCAGGCGCGGCCGACGTCTTCGGCGGCGATGAACGTCTGCATCACGCGGCCGCCTCCCGGCAGCCACACGCGTCCGTGCGCGAGCGACCCCATCAATCGCGGCAGCATCCAGTTCTCGCCCAGCCCGAAGACCCTCGCCGGGCGGAGGACCACCACCTCGAGGTCCTGCACGGTGTCAAGAAGCCAGCTCTCCTCGAAGAGCTTGAGGCGCTCGTACGCGTGTACGGGATGAAGCTTCGACTTCTCGGTGATCCTCGCCGCGTGATCAGACCCATAGACATCCACCGTCGAGAGGTGAACGATTCGCCGGACTCCCGCGTGGCGGGCGGCGTCGACGACCCGCTGGAGCAGACGCGGCGGCTCGCGACGATAGCGCAAGCGTTTCGCCGGCGACCAGGTCTCCGGGCAGTAGTGCACGACCTCGACGGTTTTGATCGCGTCGGCCAGCGTCTCGTCGTCGGCATCCGCGTGCAGCTCGATGACGGGCGCTTCGGCGGCCAGAGCCTTCGAGACGTGGTTGCCGAGGAACTCCCCGGCGCCGATGACAAGGTGCAAAGCCCCCGGATTAAAGCACGGGGTGGTATGTGGGCTCAGTGGTCTGTCTGGGAATAGCTCGACAAGGCGCGGCCTCGGCGGCCGGTGCCAAGGAGCCGACGAGCACGCGAGGGAGCGCATCGCGTAGATGCGTGACCGAGCGCGCACAGGAGGCGACGCCGGCATCAGCGAAGCCCGGCCGACTAGGCCGATGAATTGTCGAGCGGTTTCCCGGACGGACTACTGGGGTCTTTGGGGCGACGCCCTCGCGTTCGCTGGAGACCGGCAGTGATCGCGCGCTGGACGTTTTCGACGACCTGCGTCACCTTCTGCCCGACCGACCACCACGCTGGTGGATCGGGCCTGACGGGAGGACCGATCGTCACATCGACCCGACTGAATGGACGCAGCACGTCGGTCCCTCGCACCGCGACCGGAGAGATGGGAACGCCGGCTTGCAGAGCAAAGTGGCCGATCCCGACCTTCAGCGGCCGCAGCCCGCGCCCGCGCGAATAGCGGCCCTCGGGAAAGATCAGGACCACGCCTCCACGCTCCAGGATCTGGTACACGGTGCGCAGGCCGGCCTCATCGAGCTCGCCGCGATGTGGAGAGATTGGAAAGACTCCGACGAGCGGCAGGAGACGGCGTTTCCAGGCCCGGTTGAAGACGGTTTCGCGCTTCGCCATCGTGTAGATCATCGGGGCCGATGGAAAGAACGGGATGATGAAGGCCGGGTCGAACCAGGCCTGGTGGTTCGCGGCGATGATGTATGGCGGCGACGGGATGTTCTCGAGGCCGTTGACCGTGATCCGGAACAGGTGCAGCACCAGCCACCGGACGATGCGCCGGATCAGCCTGTAGAGGCGGGGCGGATGTGTTGGGTCCGGGTGTACGAGCGGGTCGAGCGGGGCGGCGACGAGCGCCCGGTACTCGGGGCCGGTGTACTGCTTTGGCGGTGGCGGCGGGTCAGCCGTCGATGAACTTGAGGAGGACGCGGTTGAACTCCTCTGGCCGTTCGGCCTGCGGTGAATGACCCGCCCCCTCGATGACGGCCAATCGCGAGTGGGCGACCAGGGCATGCGCGCGGGCCGCGTGCGCAACTGGGAACAGCGGGTCGTCTGCGCCCCAGATCAGCTGCAGCGGGACCCTGATCTCGTGCAACCGTGAAGTCACGTCGTGATTTCCTCCGAACAGCGCCCGCGGGTTGATGAGCGACCTGACCGTGGACAGGTACGCGTTGTGGAAATCGTCCCCCGCGTACATCTCACGAAGGTTCTCGAGGTAGACGTCGTCCATCGACCTTTCGAGGTCTGAGCTCGCGCCGGCGTAGCGGCCGGCTACGCGGCGGATCATTTTCGGCGAGGCCCAGTGCAGAGCGTCACGCGTGAACCTCATGACCGCCTCGCCCACACGCGGGATGGTCACGAGGCCATAGGCCATCTGAGCCATGCGGACCTGTGGCCTGCCCAGGCCGAGCGTGTTGACGAGCACCAGCTTGCGCACCAAACGTGGCTGTTCGAGCGCAAGCTCGAGTGCGATCCGACCACCGAGCGACGCGCCAACCAGCACCACGGAGCGCAGGCCGCGATCCTCGATGTAACGCTCAACAAAACGCGCGAAGTACTGAATGGTGTAGCGAGTGCGGGGCTTTTCCGTGCGGCCGTATCCGGGTAAGTCGGGCGCGAACACACGATGGTGTGCGGCCGCTGGTTCGAGCGTGAACCGCCACTCCATGTAGCCGGACGAACCCAGGCCGTGGATGAAGACCACGGGTGAGCCGCGCCCGCCGTGCATGTGGTGCACGCGCAGCGAACCGATGTCGACGAACCCCGGCTGGATCGACGTGGTCGTGCGGCGCGCCATTCCTATCACTGGCTCGGAAGTGTACGGGCGGGGGAGCGCAACCCGGTCACCTCCTGGCCGGACCCAAAGGTCTGGACCTTCTTGCCTTTGATGACGGTGACAGAGCCCGGGCCGATCGCTCGCCACTCGTCGTCCTTCCACAGCGCGGCGCTACGCTCGTCGATGCCGAGCAGAGTCGTGCCCGGCAAAGCCAATTGAGCGGACTCGATCCAGCGATGGCCGAATGTGTCGAAGTGAGGAAGCAGAGCGGTATCGGGTACGAGACCGAGAGCGTCGCTGGGCCGTCGATTGAAGCGGTTCGGCCAGCTGGCACGGATTAGCGTCTGGCTGCAAAGCGCCATCGCGCCGGCCGAGGACCCCGCCAGCGCCGAACCCTCGCGCCAGGCTTCGAAGATTGCATTCCACACCCTGGAGGAGTGCAGCACCTGGACCACAAGGCCCGGGTCGCCGCCGACCAGATAGAAGAATCCGCCTGCGCGGGCGCGGGCGGCCAGGTCCTTCGAGTTGGCATCGGTCCGTTTGAGGACGGGCAGCTCCTCCAGGTCCAGGCCGAGCTCGCTGAACCAGCTCTGCGCATGCGCTACGGCGCGATCCGGGCCCTGCCGCGCGGCCGCGGTGGGAACGACAAACGCAGGCCCGGAGCCGACGCTTTTCGCGAGCACCCGGTCCTGCTCCTCGTTGCCTGGGTTGAACTCGTTGCCTCCGACCAGGGCGAGCACTCCAGGCACGCCCGTAGCATATGGCGGCGGTGTCCAAGCCCACCTCCGTTCGCGTGCGCATTGCTCCGAGCCCAACCGGGTTCGCGCACCTGGGCACTGCCTCGACCGCGCTCTACAACGTGCTGTTCGCGCGCCAGCACAAGGGCACGTTCGCCCTGCGCATCGACGACACCGACCTCGAGCGCAACCGTCCCGAGTACGAGCAGCTCATCTACGAGGCACTTCACTGGCTCGGTCTCGACTGGGACGAGGGACCTGACAAAGGCGGTCCGTACTCGCCCTACCGACAGTCCGAGCGCATCGACCTCTACAAGCAACATGCGGTCAAGCTCCTCGCTGAGGGCAAGGCCTACAAGTGCTTCTGCACGCCCGAGGAGCTCGAGGCGGAGCGCCGGCAGGCGCAGGCCGAGAAGCGGCCGTACAAGTACTCGCGCCGATGCCTTATCGAC
>Ga0209590_10000118_pt1 | contig 19778 bp, 18 predicted proteins | sample CZO8metaG_FD_188353 | JGI IMG/M metagenome (GOLD analysis project Ga0209590, IMG submission 188353) | Vadose zone soil microbial communities from the Eel River Critical Zone Observatory, Northern California, USA - CZOApr15con1.8 metaG... | ecosystem: Environmental > Terrestrial > Soil > Vadose...
CAGATTGGCCCTTTTTGCCCTTCAGATTCCTGGCGAAATAACCGTAAAGACCGCCGTGCATACCCCAACTCCTCATGCGTTCCCCAGCGTTGGACTGGTGGCACGCTCTTATGTATTAGTTCGCTACGTGTCCCAACTCTAGGCACCGGTTGCGCAAACCTAAATAGAGGGATTGGCCCAGTACCCTGGGCATAAGTCCGGGGCCAGGCTGGGCGGTGGGACGTCGGTGACTTAACCGAGTCCCGTGCGGACCGCCTCGATGAGGATCAAGAACACGCCCGCCCCGAAAAATGGCAGCGCACAGCCTCGGCGCGCCTTGGTGGTCACCAGGCCCGCCTCGTTTTCGTCCAGGAGGTTGACCTCAACCCCAGGTTTGCGGCGCTCCTCGCGATGCTGCTCCTTGCGCTTGCTCAAACCCGCCGCCTCATGACCAAACCGATGCATGTGAGGTAGGGCCCGTACCGCACGTCGGGATCCACCCGGGGTGGTCGGGGCAGCGCCTCCACGGGGTGGCCGGTCAGCTGCTGGAGCCGGTCTGTCAAGAGGGAGGTAAGAGCCTGGTCAGAGCGCACGAGGATTGGCGAATTGGGGCCGAACCCGGCTGCGCCTGAGCGCTGGTGGAAGGCCAGCACCGGCTTGAGCCCGATTGAAACGGCCAGCGCGAGGTCACCGCCTGATCCCACCTTGAGCTTGAAATTGTGGGCGGCTCGTGGCACGCGGCCGTCGATCAAGACCGCTTCACACGGCTTGGCGGACATGTCCAGGAGAATGCACGAGTCGACTTCGATGGCGCGCGCGACGCACAGCGACTTCAGGTCTATCGCTGCGGGGTCGAGTCCGGCGTGCCTGGCGGCTGCTGCGATCGCCTTGACCTGGCTCCGGTCCCACATTACGGCGAAGATGGTCCGCACTTCGGAGCCCAGCGACACCTCGACGTGCCGCATCGCCATGCGGTCCGAGCCAAGGTTTAGCTCACCTCTCACCGAGGCGTCGATTTCGGCGTCGGGCGTGGCTTTGGGAAAAGTGAGGACCCTGAAGCTGGCGATCGCGTCGCTGGCCGCGACCAACGCTCGAGTCGCGGTGATTTCGCTCCGAGCGAGCAGCTGGCGGAGCGCCTGGCCCAGTGCCGCCGAGTCCAGCACGCGACCGCCTTCGAGGGCGCCTGGCGGTGCGGCACCTTCGCCGCATCGCATTGGGCCTCCGGGCAAGCCTTCGAGAACGCGAAGCGTTCCAGACGAGAGGTCCACGGCGAGCCGAGATGTGGGCACCCCTAAGGAGAGTAGTACGACCAGCCCTGCACGTAGACTCCGAGATTGCCCCAAATGGCAGCGGGACCGACCTGGACGCGGGTCCACAGGCGCGGATTGCCTACACAGGTAGTCGACCCAGCGGCGTCGCTGATGCACGCGTGCAGATCTGAAATACGGGTACTCCCAATTCGGTAGAACCAGCTCCCGCCGCTTGATGAGCCGAAGTAAAGGCATGGGCCGATCAAGTTGGTCGGACAGGATCCGACGATCGGTGAGCCGGCGACGATGGGGCCACCCGGACCAAATTTCGCCGCCTTGAACATCTGGGTCCCGCTCACCGGTATCTCTATGTCGTAGACGAAGCCGTCGTTCGCCCCGAAGTACCAGTCGCCGGTCGCGTCGGGCATCGGCGTGGTGTTGATGGCCGGCCGACCGTCGGGCTGGCCGTCATACACGTACGCGAGATTGAGCTGATTGTTGAACAGATACAAGAAGCCGTTCGTCCCGCCCACACCGATCACGTCCTGCATCACGCCCAGCACCGGGCAACGGCACCAGTAAGGCGCTCGGCCGGCGGTGGACCCGTTGGGAAGCGTGACGCTCGGCCCGGGAGACATCAGGTAAGACGGCCCTGACCCGATTTGTGCCACGTCCAGCCTGCCGGAGGCGGTGGCGACGGCCAGGTTCAACGGAGGGGTTGACGCACTGAGACCGTAGCCGACGGCGTTGTATCCATTGAGTGTGTGGCTGTCCGTTCGGGTCAGGTTGTAAGTCGTTACGGTTCGCTGGCCGCCTCCGCAGCCTCCCTCGCCATTACCGTTGCACTCGGTGGTCGACTCGGTGTAGGTCCAGTGCTGGAGGCTCGTTCCTGAGCCGCTGGTCACCAGCAGGAATACCTCGTCGTTGACGGTGCTCGTTTGGCTCTGACTGGTGACCGTGCCTGGGAAGACGAGTGGTGCGCCGGCGACGCTGCCAGTCAAGGAAACGGAAGCCCGCCAGGCGCACGAGCCGCCGGCTCTTGCGTCGTAGACGTAAAGGCGGCCGGAGTCCCCAATGAAGGCATAGCCGTGGAAATTGGCTCCGGCTGCCGCGCTCGCGCTGACGGTTCCCGTGGTGGCCAGGTTGCAGCTTGGAACCGGATTGCTGCCACTCCGCTCGTTGAAGACCACGACTTTGTTGCCCGCGGGGGCAAGGATGTCGACGGAGCCGTTGGGATCAGGTGCGGTCAGCGGGGGTGCTGTGGCACCGCCTCCCAGCGAGACCCACCAGCTCGGCGCGGTCGACCCGAACGGATATGCCCAAAGCCAGCCGTTTGCAGCGCTCACCAGGTAACGGTTTTGTCCCCCGACGGTGTCGTGGATGCCGTCGACGTTGGACGACCCAGCCGCAAGGCTCGTGGCGACCTCGGGGACGATTGCACTGCACGTCTGGCTAACGGTCGCAAAGTGTCCGTTCAGAGGGGCCGTAAGGGCCCAGGGTCCCCGTGCGTCTTGGGCACACACCGCGGGCACCGGCCCGCCCTGAAGCTGGTTGATCGCGAGCTCGGCAGCCGATGTCACGGTTGCCTCTGTCTTCACCTTCGCGACAAGATCTTGAGAAACCACGAATGAGTCCGTCAGCTCGGTGAGCAGCGCCCCGATCAGGATCGTAAGGAACGCGACGATGATCAGCAGGCCACCCAGGATGCTCCCGCGCTGGCGGCGCCGACGATCGTGAAGGAGGAGTTGGAGCCGTTTCACGGAGACGTGATCCGCGGATAGAAGAGAAAGGTCTGGGACTCGCTGTACGTCGCGTTGTACGTGGCGATGGTTACGGTCATGCTGATCACGACAGTCGGGTTGGAGCCACTCCGGTCGATGTACCACGAGTAGGCTGTGACATTGCTCGCGGCGACCCGGCTAGAGGTGCCCGTGTATCGAGTCACCAGCTGCTGGGCAGCGTCCCACACGTACCTCACCGTGTACGGCGCCGCCACTGCGCCGATCGCGTTGGGTACCCTGCTGCCCTGCAACACAAGGTCCTGCGTGGTGCACGGGTTGCCCGACGTTCCGCAGCCCGACGGGACCGGAGTTCGCGCGAGGACGAAATCGTCATAGGCTGTGAACTGGAAGTTGCGGACCTGCGAGCTGGCCTCAACCCGTGCGGTGGCGGTGTTGTCTGCAAGGATGCTGGTCACCACGACCGATGTGAGCGCGCCCATCACCACCAGACCGAGCGCTGTGGCGATGACGAGCTCGATCAGCGTGAACCCGGCCTGGCGCCTACGCCGTGCAGCCAATTCCGGCCTCATCGGCTCACCTTGTAGACGGAGACCGTCGATCCAATCGGACCGATCAAGGGGTAGGTAACCACGGTGACAGCCCACTGCTGCACGCCTGGCTGCGCATCCGACTCGGTCACATCAGCCCGCAGGTTGGTGCCGGCCGGGCACGAGCCACCTAATCCGACCTGAGTCGGTCCGCCCGTGCTATCGACGGCGAAGCACTCCGAATAAGCGGACGGCGTGGCGCTGAACCCCGAGGCTTCGATTTTCTCGAGCTCGTACTCTTGCGCCGCGGTCACCGCCGTGTTGCGCTTGGCCAGCGTGCCATCGATGACGGCGGTGCTGAATGCACCGACTAGCACCACGACCACGAGGCCGATGATCAACAGGCTGACCAGGAGCTCAATGAGCGTCGTGCCCGCTTGCGCGCGGCGCCGCCGCTCTTTGCGGCTGAGCATCAGTGGACGGCTTTGAGGAGCCCGTACATGGGCAGGATCACGGAAACGGCGACGAATCCGACCGCGCCACCTACCGCGATGATCAGGCTCGGCTCCATTAGCGCGATCATGTTTCGGACCTTGTAGTCCATCTCCTCGGCCAGGAAGTCCGCGATCTGCTCGAGGCTCTGGTCGAGGGTGCCGGTCTCCTCACCGACGCGCACCATCCTCAGCACCATTGGCATGAAGAGCCCGGTCGCCGCCAGCGGCTCCGAGAAGCCGTCCCCGGTCGTCATGCGCTGCCGCACCGACTCCAGCCCTCGCCGGTACCGGATGTTGCCTGCCGAAGCAGCGGCGACATCGAACGTCTGGCTGATGGGGATGCCCGCCCGCAGCATGGTGCCCAGCGTGCGGGTGAACCGCTCGACGATCGAAAAGACGACGATGGTCCCCAGCACTGGGAGACGGAGGATCAGGTGGTCCCAGAAGACGCGGCCGGGCTTGCTCTGAAGGAACAGGAATGTGCTGAATACCACCAGCAAGGCGACGACCACAATCTGTGTGCGCCAGGTCTGAGCGAATTCCCCCACGCCGAGGAGCAGCTTCGTTGGCAGCGGAAGGTCTTTGCCGAACTCTTTGAAAAGCTGCACGAAGTTGGGCAGCACCACCACGATCAGGACGCCACAGACCACGACGGCCAGGGTCAGGATGATCGCCGGATAGATCATCGCGCTGCGCAGCTTCTTCAAAGCCGAGTCCTGTCGCTGGAGGTAGATGGCGATCTGGAGAAGCACCCTGTCGAGGCTTCCGCTGTACTCCGCCGCACGCACCATGTCTACATAGAGCTGGTTGAAGATATGGGGGTGGTGTGAGATTGCGATCGAGAACGATTCGCCGTCATCAAGGTCGTCGTTCACGTCGTCGAGTGCTGCTTTGAACGCGCCCGAGCGCGTTCCGCTTCGAAGCAATGAGATCGCGTCCGTGATCGGCACGCCAACTTTTAGAAACGTAGCCAGCTGGCGAGAGAACAGGACGAGATCAGACGTGCTGACCCCGAAGAAGGTCGGCATCTGGCGATAAAACCAGCTCCATCCACCCTTTCGTGCCGGGCGTAGTGACACGACGCGGTAGCCGCGCAGGGTCAGGTTGCGATGAACGATTGAGGCCGATTCGCCGTCGATGAGCTTGTCTTCGAGAACTCCGCTCGGCGTATACGCCCGGTACTGGTATTTGGTGGCGATCGCTATGCCTCCATCAGATGGTGTAGACGCTGCGCAAGACTTCGGACACGGTGGTGACACCGGCTGCAACCTTCTTCCAGGCGTCCAGACGCAGGGCGACCAACCCGCCCGCGACGGCGGTGTCCATGATCTCCCGGTGGCCGGCGCGGGCAATGACCAAGCGCTTGAGCTCCTCGGTCATGGTCAGCACTTCGAAAACCCCGATGCGGTCGTAGTAGCCGGTCTGATTGCACCGCCCGCAGCCCTGCCCTTGGTAAAGCTGCTTCGGGACGGCAAATCCCAACGACGTGGCAAACTCCGCCTCCTCGGTAGTCGGCGTGTGAGGCGTCCTGCAGCCGTCACAGACCTTACGCACGAGGCGCTGGGCAACGATCGCGATCACCGAAGAGGCGATCAAAAAGCCTTCGATGCCCATGTCGATGAAGCGAAGCAGGGCGCTCGCCGTGTCGGTCGCGTGTAGCGAAGAGAGCACCAGGTGACCGGTCAGCGCCGACTGCACGGCGATCTCGGCGGTCTCGCGATCGCGGATCTCGCCGACCAGGATGATGTCGGGATCCTGGCGCAGAATCGCGCGCAGGCCATTGGCAAAACTGATGTCGGCCAGCTTGTTGATCTGGCTCTGGTTGATGTTGTCAAAGGTGTACTCGACCGGATCCTCGATCGTCATGATGTTGCGGACCTGCTGATCGAGCTCGTGAATCGCCGCGTAAAGGGTGGTCGTCTTGCCGCTGCCGGTCGGCCCTGAAACGATGAGCATCCCGTACGGCGAGTGCAGCATGCCGTGGAATCGTTGGTATGCCCCCGGCGAGAAGCCCAGTTGTTTGAGCGGTATCAGTGAACGACCTCGGTCGAGCAGCCGCAGCACCATCTTCTCGCCCCAAATCGTTTCGATGGTGGCCACCCGGATGTCGAGCTCGCGGCCATCCACCGTGAGGCTGATCTGTCCGTCCTGAGCCCGGCGGCGCTCGACGATGTTCATGTCCGCCATGATCTTGATTCGCGAAGCAAGAGCGGCTCCGGTAGCACTCGGCAGATGCGCGACGTCCTGGAGCACGCCATCGATCCGGAACCGGATACGGAGAAAGTCTTTCTGGGGTTCGATGTGGACGTCCGAGGCACGATCTCTCAGCCCCTGTGTGATCAGCATGTTCACGATCTCGACCGCGGGCGAGGTTGCAGTGATGGCCGACAGCTCAAAGACCATCGAACGGCTGGCCGACGTGAATTGGGGCCGGCTGTCTTTCAGCTCACGGGCAGCCTCATGGATTCTCGGCCGCATGCTGTGGACGCGGCTGAGGTTGGCGATGATGTCAGACGATCCGGCGAGGTAAGGCACGATCCCCAGCCCGGTGATCAACCGGAGGTCATTTACCAGATGGAGGTCCGCTGGGTCGGCCATCGCCACGGCGATGCCTCCGGATTCGCGACGGAACGGAAGGACGACGCGACGCCGGGCAAAGTCCTCGGGGACCAGCTGGGCCACCTCGGGATCAACAACCTCGCGACGTAGGTCGGCCACCTGCACATCGAGGTGTTCGCCGAGCACTGCCATGAGTCGATCCTCATCAAGGGCGCCCAGCTCGATCAAAACCCTGCCCAGTGGCCGCGAGCTCGTCGGTTGCAAATCGAGAGCGCGCTTGAGCTGCCCCTCGTTGATCAGCCGTTTGGCCAGCAGCCGCTCGCCCAGACGTGGAGCCGTTTCCTGGGCAGGCGGCAACGCCTGCGCCGGGTTAGAAGCCATCGGACCCATGGTGCGGTGCCTCCTACGCTTTGAGAATGGGATTTGCCCGTCCGCCTGGGTCGTTTGTCCCGGTTTGGCCGGGGACATCCCTGAGCGCCGCGCCTAGTTGGCGGTGAGGCCCATTCGGGCGGCGCACAACATGGCTTCGGTTCGGCTCCGAAGCTCGAGCTTGCGGTAGATGTTGGCGAGGTGGTTCCGCACCGTCTTGTGGCTGATGCCGCGTGCCGCCGCAATAACGGGTATCGATTTCGCTTGACCGATCATCGTCAAGATGTCCAGCTCGGTTGGAGAAAGCTGGCTGGCTGCCCGACGGCTGTTGGGCATGGTGTCGCTGAGTCGCGCAAGCACCATGCTCATGAGGTTGGAACCTACGGCGCGGTGGCCTGAAAGGACCGTCTGCACGCCAACGAGGAACTCGTCCAGCCGGGCGTCCTTCGTGAACAGCCCGGCCACACTCGTATGCAGGGCAGCCGACATGAGGCGTTCGTCCTCTGCGTCCCCGAGAACGATCACGGGTACCCGCGGAGTGAGCTGCGAAAGGCGCTCGACCAGGTCGATGGCCGGGATCGGTTCGGATCTGATCTCGCAAAACACCAGCTGAACATCACCGCGGAGGGCGATCTCGAGACCGGCATCCGTGTCATGGGCCACCTGAACGCTTGCACGGACCGGGGGCGCGGTAAGCAAGCTACCCAATGCCGCCAGAAAAAGCGGCTGCCGGTCGATCAGCAGCAGGTTCGGGGCACGGCCGGCATCGGGCTGATGCTCGCCCATGCCGACACTGCGGCCCGGAACCACTACCACTGTGTTCCGGAATGTAGGTGTCAGTACCCATAGGTGTAATGGGATCGTCGTACTAGTTCGTGGGTTGGACTGGGCCAGTGTCCCGGGACTCTCGCGCCGGGCTAGATTTCGACCAGGCCCTTGCGAACCGCGTACAGAACCGCCTGAGCGCGGTCGTATATGTCGAGCTTTTCGTACATGTTGCTGACATGGTTGCGCACGGTCTTTTCGCTGATCCCGAGCTTGTACGCGATCTGCTTGTTGGCCATACCGGTCGCAAGCATCTTGAGGATCTCGACCTCGCGCGCCGTCAGCCCGTCGTAGAACTCCTTGGGCGTGGTGGCACCGGTCAGCATCTCGAGCACGCGATTGGCGACCGCGCTCGCCATCACCCGCTCGCCGGCGACGACGGCCAGGACGCTCGACACGATCGCGCCCGCTTGCGAGTCTTTGAGCACGTACCCGCTCGCGCCGGCTTTCAAGGCCTGGATCACATGGTTGTCGGCCTCGAACGTGGTCAGCATCAGCACTTTGATCTTGGGGTTCTCGCTGACGATCCGGCGTGTCGCCTCGATGCCGTCGAGGTTCGGCATCTTGATGTCCATCAAGACGACGTCCGGCTTCAGGGAGAGGGCCAGCTTCACGGCATCCGCGCCGTCGACGGCCTCGCCGACGACTGACACCCGATCGTCGCCATCCAATAGCCGGGCCAGGCCTGACCTGAACAGCGTCTGGTCGTCTGCGATCAGCACCCGAGCGATGCGGGTTGAGATCGTCGTTTCCGATGGCGGTTGCGTTGCTGTGCTCAAATCAATTGCTCCTTGGGCAGAATTGCTCGGACGGTGGTCCCACCGCCGGCGATGGTGTCAACTTCGATCCGGCCACCCAGGAGCACCGCACGCTCTTGCATCCCGAGCACACCCATTCCCGGCGCGCGGCCGCCCGCGCCAGACTCTGTACCCCTACCGTCGTCTTTGACCTCGACGGCCAGATAGCGTCCTACGGTGGGGCCAAGCGCCACCTCAACCAGGCCGGCACCGCTGTGCAGCCTGACGTTGGTAAGGGCTTCTTCGATGATCCGAAGGATGTTCAGCGCCGCCTGCGATCGGAGCCGGGACGGCCACGACGGCGCGACCGAGAAGCGAACGTTGACATGGGTTCGCTCTTGAAATCGGGCCAACAGGCCGCGTACGGCGTCTACGAATCCCTCCTCGATCCCGCTCTCATCGCGCAGGTCGTAGAGCACCCGGCGCAGGTTGGTCAAAACGTCCCGCGTTGACACCTGCAGCTCATCGAGCTGGCGCAACACGCTCTGTCTGCCCGTCTGCTCGACCTTGAAGTTCTCGAGCTCGATCAACATCGTCGTAAGCGTTTGGGCGACTCGGTCGTGGAGTTCGCGTGCGAGCATCAACCGGATCTCGTCCGAGCTCGTAGTGCCGTTGCCAAGCGCCGAGTCGCCAACAATCAGTGGCGAGCCCACAGGTCCTACTTCCCTTCCCTTTCTTGAACGAATGGTTACGATGTCACGATTCGAGCGTCCGAAAACCCAAGCTAATTGACGCTCGTGGCGGGTCTTTTTCCTATGAAAGTCCGCTACAGGCATTAACGCCTGCGGGAAATCCCAAGTCAATGGGCAGAACTGACCATTTTCTTAATTCGTGCACCCCCAGCCCGTCCTGGAAGGACTAATGCGTGGTCAGTCGCTCATGTCCTGACGGGCGACCGCGGCAGCTTGGGTGCGATTGCGCACCTTGAGCACGGTCAAGACTTCATGCACGTGTTTGTTGACAGTCGCGATGGAAATGCTGAGTCGAGCCGCTATCTCTCGGTTCGTTCGTCCCAAGCGCAGATGCTCGAGCACCTGCCGCTGACGAGGGCTGAGTCCCCCGACACGGCCGTTGACGCTGCCAGCCTGCGGAGCCGACTTCGCGCCGCTGCGTGATCGGGACGAAGCGCTAGCCGCCAGACGCCGGATCGAGCTCACCATTTCCGCGACAGGCATGGCCTTGGGCAGGAACATGTCGGCGCCCGCGCGCTTGCTCGCGGGCCCGACCCTTTCGTCGAGGCTCGCGCTTATCACGGCCACCTTCACATCGGGCCACTTTTCCGTCACCTCACGAGTCACGGCGATGCCATCCTTGCCCGGTCCCATGTAGACGTCCATGAGAATCACATCGACCGGAGTCTTGCGCATGACTGAATCAAGGTTGGCCGCGGAGCCCAGGTCCCACGGAATATCCAGGTCGGACTCACGCTCCAGCGCGCGTTTGAGGCCTAACCTGAAAACCGGATGATCGTCGACGATTCCAATTCGTATCGCCGAGCGTCGATGACCTGCCGCTGCGATGTGCCCCTAACCTCCAAAGCGCCGATGAGGCGTGCCGCCTTCTTCCCCAAAAACGACGTTCCGATCATAAGGCAATCTAAGGCCCCGATAAGTGAACGCTTATTTCAGCGTTTCTCCCGGATGCCAGGACATTCGTACCATTGGTTCCCGGCCCTGCATCGTGCGACCCTCCATCAGTGCGCGGGATGGCATAAGCGTCCTCGTGGGGGTGGATCGCATGTTCACAGGATCGTCCGGACGTCTTTTCTATAGGGTGTTCCTACCGCTGGCCGTGGTTGTCAACCTTGGGCTTGGTCTCGTGGTCTTAGGTAACCTGCGCCCGGATGGATCGCTTGGCTTGCTGGAATTGGCGACAGGTGCTTTTTGTTGTGTCGTGGCGGGTTGGCTCGCGGCGGCGGCCTGGTCCAAGTCTTACTGGGGAAGCGCGATGACACGGCAGATAAACGCGTGGCGGCAGATCGCGGATGCGATCTTTGTCTGGTTGGAAGAGGCGCCGCTACCGGCTGACGCCCTCGAACGACTCAATAGATCGCTCGACGAAGTGCATCAACCGAGGTCGAGCTCGATCTAACGTCTGGACCTGGGCTTGGTTGCCCGGGATAGCTCGCGCAGCTGTTTCAGCGCCTCCTGGACGGATGTGACCATATTGGCTGCTTCCAGGCTCAATCGCTCCGATTGTCGAGTGAGCATGTCGCTCCCGCCGGCCGTTGGGTGTTCGAGCATCTTGCGATGGCGAAGCAAGAGGGCGTCGAACCGTTCAAGGTCGCTCGTCAGCTTGGTCACGATCTGGATCAGATCATCGCCTGCATCCACAAGATCGGGCCTCCCCGCGGCTGCCTTTACTTTCACTATTTTGGCGCCAGGCTACTCAAGGTAAGCGCGGTCTGCCATCGTCAATTTCCATGGTTGGCTCTCATGGAAATCCATGCCTTTCCTAACAGCGGACGGGGCTGGAACTTGCCTACTCCGAGTGCAGCACCTCGACCACGTTCGTGCGCGCCGCCCAGCGCCCGGGAATGAGCGCCGCAGCGACCGCCACCACCACACCGAGCAACGGGATCAACACCAGCTCGAAAGGGTTGAACACGCCATAGACCGACGGGGGTGTGTCGTTGCCGGTCGAGGTGCTGATGACGTCGTTCAGCACTCGGTGGAGGAACAAGCCCAGAGGCATCGCCATCAGCCCGGCGACGAGGGCCAGCAACGCAGCAGCCGCGGCGACCATCACCATCACTTGCCGCGGGCTCATGCCCACGGCTTTCAGCGTGGCGGTGTCGTGGAGGCGCTCCCGCGTGTTGAGCAGCAACGTATTGAACGTGCCGCCGATTCCGATCAACACCAACACCGCGGCGATCGCCAGCAGCACCGAGTCGATGATCTTCACCGGCCCGATGATGCTCGTGTTGTTCGGTTGCACATTGATCAGGTCAGGCTGCGCTGCGGCAACGCGCTGGATGTAGGCGTTGACGTCGGAGCCTGGTCGCAGCGTGACCCAGTACGTGCCCGGGGTTGAGTTCGGAATGTTGGCGGGAAGGGTCGCGTAATCCATGAACAGCTCATGGCCGAGGTTGCTGATGTCGTACACCTCGCCCACCACGCGCAGCTGCAGGGTCTGGCCGTACAGACTACCCGTGAAGCTGTCGCCGATCTTGAGGTGGGCGTCGCGCAGAAAGCCTGCGGGGGCAAGCACCTCGCCCGGAGCCTTGAACCAGCGCCCGGCGATGATCTCGTATGAAAGGTGGGACGAATCACCACGGAAGACGCGGCTGTTGACGGGGTCGGCTATCCCCTGGACCGCGATGTTCTCTCCGTCAAGAGCAACCACCCGCGCGGTCTCCGGTTGTGCGTTGAGAAGTTGCATCACCTCCGCATCTGGAAAGGCATCACTGCGGCTGACCACGACCTGGTACTTGCCGGCGCCGGTCTCGCTGTTGTTGATCAGCTCGAAACTCCGCGGCAAGCCGATTGCCACGACGACGGTCGCGACCCCGAGGAGGACGGTGACGAGCGTGAGAACCGCGCGGAGCGGCCGCGCGAACGCGTCCCCGATCCCGAGCACGATGGCGCGCGGCAGTCGAATTCGTGTGGCGAGGCGCCGCAGCCGGCGCCCACTCATCCCACGCGGTGCTGTGGCGTTCGTTATGGCCGTGATCGGCTTCAAGAGTCCGGCTCGCAGTGCGGGTAGGGTCGCGGCAATCGTGACGACCAGCAGACCACCCGCAAGGACGAGCAGGTCGAGTGGAATCGAGTAGCTGGGCACATAAGCGAGACCCAGCGCGTGCGAGCTGTTCGCGAGCAGCGGTTGGCTCAAGAGAGTGCCGGCCGGAATGCCCACCAGGCATGCTGCCAAGGCCGGCATGATCACCTGCAGCGCGAAGACGCCGACGACCCCGGCCGGGGTAAAGCCGACGGCCTTCATGATCCCGATCTCGCGATAAGCCGAAATCACGATTCCAGTGACCAGCGTGGCGACAGTGGCCACGGTGGCCGCCAGCGCGAAGACGCTGAAAGCGCTGAGCACGCTGGTCAGGATCTGGTTGGTGATGTTGAAGACGCTTCGGATCAGCAGGTAGGTGGCGGAACCGCTGATGCTGCCGGAAGGCAGGCTCGCCCTGAGCTTGTCCATGTAGACCGTGAGCTGCGCGCTGGTCGGGTCCGACGGGAAGCGGTAGTCCATCAGGTAATACGAAAGACCCGGTGTCGTGATCGTTGAAACGGCCGCAGGCAGGACCCACGCATGCTGTCCACTCAAGTCGGCGCTGCCCTCGTCGATGTCGACGACCTGGCCCACCACCGTGAGCACCGGCGTCGACGCAACGTTGATGACCTTGATGCGGTCGCCGATGGAAACCTTGTTCAGCTCCGAGAACGACCGCGTCAGAACGATCTCGTCGTTGGCGCGGGCCCAACGCCCAGACGTGATGTTGAGAACCTCGACATCACCGCCGGGGTTGGCGCGGCCGATCGCTTCGACGTTGAACGTCTCGCCCTTGGACTTGAACTGGAGCGACGTGGCCGTGTATGGCCCGCCGGCCGCCGACGCCCCAATGATCGAGGGCGTGTTGCCGAGCGCCTGCGGGTCGGTCGTCGGATGGAAGCTGACCTGCAGGTGCGCGCCCTTTTGCGCCTGGAACGCAGCCTGGTACGGGTCGCGGGTCTGTGTCATCAGGGTCAGCGCCATGGTTCCGGTCGCGATCGCCAGCAAAACCGTCAGGAAGATGACCGCCGCCTGGATGCGCCGCCTCCGCAGGTCGGCCAGCGCCTTGACGAGGATCGCCGTCATCGCCTGGACTCCTCGCCGCGGACCCGGATCACATCGGTGGCCGCACGCTCCGTGGTCTCGAGCCTGGCGTCGTCCACGATCTTGCCGTCGAGGACGCTGATCACGCGCGCCGCGTATCGCGTGGCCAGCTTCGCGTCGTGTGTGACCAGCAAGATGGTCTGCCCGCGCCGGTGAACCTCCATTAGGAGCTCCATCACCTGGTCGCCGCTGCGAGTGTCGAGGGCGCCGGTCGGCTCGTCCGCGAGCAGGAGCGTCGGCTGGTTGATCAGCGCGCGGGCGATCGCCACCCGCTGCTGCTGCCCACCGCTCAGTCTCGCCGGGTAGCGGTCCGCGACTTCCCCGATGCCAAGCTGCTCGAGCAGCTCATGGCCGCGGGCTTCGGCGCTCGTCGTGCTCTTCAGCTGCGCCGGGATGAGCACGTTCTCGAGCGCCGTCAGGTTCGGAAGCAGGTGAAAGAACTGGAATACGAATCCGATGTGGTCGCGCCGGAAGCGAGCCAGCGCGGCCTCGCCCATGCGACCGAGGTCCGCGCCGGCGACCGCAACGCTGCCCGAGGTGGGCCGGTCGAGGCCCGCGATCAGATTCAGCAGCGTGGACTTGCCGCTGCCCGACGGTCCCATCACCGCGGTGAACTCGCCCTCCTCGACTGTGAGCGAAACGCCGTTCAATGCGCCTGTCACCCCGCCCTGGTACACCTTCGTGATGTCGCTCAACTGCACCAGCTCGCTCATTCCGACTCCCCAGAGATGCCCATTTCTGAAAGCTCGTCTATCCATTTGATATCAGCCTCCGTATGAAGTAATGCGCCGCGCACGAGGCGCGCGAGATCGATTCGTCCGTCCTTCCGCGCTCGCCCCTCGAGTTGGTTGAGATCCCGCAGCCGCTGGAGGTACGCCCGCTTCTGACGGCTGAGAAGCGGACCGAGGTTGCCGTTTGCCAATCGCGCCGCGAGCAGCAGCTTCACGTAGATGTCCTCGCGCAGCTCCTGGGGGCCCGACTCCGGCTGAGCCAGCCACTCGTCGAGCGCTTTTCGCCCCGCGTCGGAGAGTTCGTACAGCAGCTTGCCCCGATCGCCCCGTTCGCCGGCCGGCCGCACGAGCCCATCGCGCTCCAGCCTCTGAAGCGTCGTATAGACCTGGCCGATATTGACTTCCCAGGTCCCGCCCAGCATTGCCTCAAAACGGTTCTTCACCTCATAGCCATGCAGAGGCTCCTCGGCGAGGAGTCCCAGCAATCCGTACTTAAGGGACAAGTTCTCTGGTACACATACTCAGTATGCATGCCTAGTATGCATACGTCGAAGCGCCTGTCAAGCCTCTGCATGCCCGAACCGGAGAGAATCCGCGTGTGAAGCTTCCCAAGGCGTTCACGCCGCTGGCCGAACGCAACTTTCGCTACCTGTGGACAGGGCAGGCGGTCTCGGCGGCAGGCGATGCGTTGTCCCCAATAGCCCTGGCGTTCGCGACGCTGCAGATCGCCCACTCGGCCAGCGCGCTAGGGCTGGTGCTGGCGGCGGCGGCCACGGGACGGGTGGTGCTGCTGCCGGTGGGCGGCGTCTGGGCCGACCGACTCCCGCGCCAGCTCGTGATGCTCTCGTCGGACAGCATCCGGGCCGTCGCCATGCTCACGCTCGCGGTCGTCGTGCTGACGGGGCACGCACAGCTGTGGATGCTCATCGTCCCGGCGGTCGCCGACGGCGCCGCCTCGGCGTTCTTCCTACCGGCATCGGGGGCGCTCGTGCCGCAGACGGTCAGCGTCACCTACCTGCAGCAGGCCAACGCGTTGATGGGCCTGACGCGAAGCACGACCTGGGTGGTCGGGCCCGCGGTTTCCGGGCTCCTGGTCGCGCTCGCCGGTCCAGGTTGGGTATTCGCGATCGACGCGGCCACGTTCGTCGTCAGCGCGCTATCGCTCGCGATGCTGCGGGTGCCCGCCATGCCTCCGAAAGAGAAGACGAGCTTCTTCGCGGAGATGGTCGCGGGCTGGCGCGCTGTCTCGAGCCGCACGTGGTACCTGATCAACCTCTGCTCTCACGCGCTGTGGAACTTCGCCATTGCGGCCCTGTTCGTGCTCGGTCCGATCATCGCCAAAGAGCATCTCGGTGGCGCGTCCGCGTGGGGCCTCATCGGGGCGTCGATGGGCGCCGGGTCAGTGATCGGCGGACTGATCGCGTTGCGGGTGATGCCCAGGCGACCGCTGGTCGCTGCCAACCTGGCCCTCACGCTGGCGGCACTCGAGGCGCTGGCGTTGATTGGGCCCTCGCCGATCGTCGTGATCATGGCCACCGGCGTGATCGGGTTCGCGGGCCTGACCTTCTTGAATGAGGTCTGGTTCGCCACCGTTCCACAGCTGCTCCCGGCCGACGTTCTCGCGCGCGCCAATTCATTCGACTGGCTGCTCTCCTTGATAGCGATGCCGGCCGGGTTCGCGATCTGCGGTCCGGTGGCCGACCACGTCGGGATCCCGACCACGCTGGTCGGCACCGCCATCCTCCTAGCTGTGCCGAGCGTGTTGATCATGCTGGTGCCCGGAATACGCGGAGTTCGACGCACGCCGGACGGATTGGTCGTCGCCTCAACGCCCGGCATTTGAAGCGCGCCCTCTTCATCTACTTCCTGATCGCCGTGGCGCTCTTCTCGAGCACTTGGATCGACCCGGCCGGTTCCTTGATCGGCACACCAAAAGACCCCAAGCTCTTCGTCTGGTACCTCGGCTGGCTCCCTCATGAGCTGACCCTCGGGCACAACCCGCTCTTCACCAACTACCTGTCGTATCCGAGCGGCGTGAACCTCATGTGGAACACGTCGATGATCTTTCCGGCGCTGCTGCTCTGGCCGGTGACCGGCGCTTTCGGTCCGGTCGTCGCCTACAACGTCCTGATCACCGCCGGCCTCGCTCTTTCCGCATGGTTTGGATTCGTCGCCGCGCGGCGATTCATCGACAGCGAGCTGGCATGCTTCGCGGCGGGCCTCCTCTACGGGTTCAGCCCCGCGCTGATCGCGCAGGCGCTCGGCCATCCCCACCTCGTGGTGGCCCTCTTCCCGCCCATTGCGGTGGTGCTCGGTCACGAGATCCTGGTTCGGCGCCGCATGAATCCAGTGGTGGCCGGCGCGATAGCCGGCGTCGCCGCTGCGCTGCAGCTCCTGACCGGGGAAGAGCTCCTGGCGATGACGGTTCTCGTCGCCGGCATCGGCGTCGCCTTGCTGGCTCTCCTGCATCGCGCTCAGGTGCGGCCCCTTCTGCCAATCGCTGCCACGGCGGCCGTGGTGGCGATCGTCTCCTTTGCGCTCATCGCCGCCATCCCACTTTCCTTTCAGTTCTTCGGCCCGCAAACGGTGAGCGGCAACGTCCAGCAGCCCGACGTCTACGTCAGCGACCTACTGGCCTTCGCTTTGCCCTCGAACCTCATCCATTTCACGGGCAACACCACCGAGAACGGCGCGTACATCGGGCTGCCACTCCTGGTGCTTTTCATCGCCAGCCTGGTGATAGGCCGCAAGCAGGGGTGGATCCAATTGACGGGGTGGATGACGCTGATCATCGCCGTGCTCTCGCTCGGCCCCCACCTTCACGTCAACGGGAACGTCAGCCCGTTGTGGCTGCCGTGGGCCTTGGTGGCCAAGCTGCCCCTGATGGGCAGCGCGCTCCCGGCGCGGCTGATGGTGATCGGGTGGCTCGGCGTCGCCCTCGTGGTCGCGGCGATCGTCGCCGTGGCGATCAAGGGCTCGCGGCGGTGGCGCATCGCCACCGGCGTCACGCTCACTGCCGGACTCGCGGCCATCTTTCCATCGGTGCCGTTCCCGAGCGTGTCCGCCACCGTGCCCGCGTACTTCCGGCCGGCTGGCGACGTCGAAAAAGTCGCGCCCGGCTCGGTGGTGCTCATCACGCCCTTCTCCAGCAAGCAGTCCACCGACGCGATGCTGTGGCAGGCCGCGGCGAACTATCGCTTCCGGATGCCCGAGGGCGACGCCTTTACGCCCGGGCCATACCTCGGGCCGCACCCGTCAGTCCTGGAAAAGGTGCTCGACTCGATGGATGCGAATCGGCAGCAGATAAAGGTAACTCCCGACGTGAGAGCCATCGTTGCCGCCGACCTCCAACGCCTTCAGGTCACGCTCATCGTCGCCGGGCCGTCCCCGGGAAGGGCGGCGATCGTCGCGTTCTGGACCGAATTCGTGGGAAGTACGCCGGTTGAAGAAGGAGGAGTCGAGGTGTGGGAGCTGCCTAAGCTCCACTGACGTAGCCGTCGTGCCACAGCTCGAAAACGAACAGCGTCCACAGCTGCTTGCGGTTGTCACGACGTCCCGATAGGTGGTCCCCCACGAGCGCCGCCACCGCCGGCCCATCGAAGAAGCCCTTGCGCGCTATCCGCTCGGGCGAAAGGACCGACAGCATCTGCTCTTTGAGCGGGCCGCGAAACCAATCGGCGACGGGGATCCCGAAACCTTTCTTCGGCCGGTTGAGGATGCTGTCGGGCAGCAAGCCGCGCAACGCGCGCTTCAAGAGGAACTTCGAACGGAGGCCACGCAGCTTCATCGTGAGAGGGAGCCGCGTCGCGTACTCGACGAAATCGTTGTTCAGGAGAGGGACGCGGCCCTCGAGCGAAGCCATCATGCTCGCGCGGTCCAGCTTGACCAGGATGTCGTTCTCCAGGTAGAGCCGCATGTCCATCAGCAGCACCTGGTTGATCGGATCGCGCAGCTCGGCGCCGTCGAGCTCCGAAAGCTTCACGTGCCCGCCTGCGGCCAGCCGATCGCGAACGTCGGACGAAAGGAGCGCAGTCCTCTCCTCCGCCGTGAAGGAGCCCATCCAGCGCCGGTGCCGCTCGTGCACCGGATGAGCAGCGCCGCTCACGAACCGCTTGGCGCGGAAGTCGAAGCTGAGGTTGGCGCGCGACACGGGCAGCCGCCCGACGACCGGCTCGATGAGCCCCTTGCGCAGCAGCCGTGGTGCGCGGTTGTAGTAGCCGGCGAGCCGGTGCGCCTGGACGGTCGGGTACCCGGCGAAAAGCTCATCCCCTCCATCGCCACCCAGAGCCACCTTCACATGGCGCCGCGTGAACGCCGACAGCAGGTACGTCGGAATGATGGAAGCGTCCCCGAGCGGCTCGTCGAGCAGGGTCGGGAGCTTGGGGATGAGGTCGAGCAGCATCGACGGCTCGAGCGTGAGCTGGTGATGGTCGGTGCCCAAATGTTGGGCAACTTGTCGCGCATACCGCGACTCGTCGAACGATCGCTCCGCGAACCCGACCGAGAAGCTCTTCACCTCGGTGCCGAGCTGGGACATCATCGCGGTCACCGCGCTCGAGTCGATGCCGCCCGAAAGAAAGACGCCGAGCGGGACATCGCTGATCAGCTCCTTGCGCACCGACTCGCGCAGCACCGTGCGCAGCTCTTCGCACTCTTCGTCGAGGCTCCGGCCGCGCGCTCCGTTTTCCTCTTCGAGCGTCGGTGACCAGTAGCGGTGCAGCCGGTGGATGCCGCTGCCCAGCCACCACTCGAGCGTATGGGCGGGAGGAAGCTTGCTGATCCCGCGCACGATGCTGCGGGGCGAGGGCACGAACTCGAGCGCGAGGTATTCGTCGAGGGCGACCGGGTCGATGTCTCGTCGCAAGGCGGGATCGCAAAGCAGGCACTTGAGCTCCGAAGCGAACACCAGCCGCTTGCCATCCACCGCGTAGTGCAGCGGTTTGATGCCCATGCGGTCGCGCGCGAGGAGCACGCGGCGGCGCCGGCGGTCGAGCACGGCAAACGCGAACATCCCGTTCAGCCGCTCGACGATGGACTCCCCCCACTCCTCGTATCCATGTGCGAGGACCTCGGTGTCCGACTGTGTGGTGAACTCATGCCCGGCCGAGACGAGCAGCTTGCGCAGCTCGAGGTGGTTGTAGATCTCGCCGTTCTGGATCACCCAAACTGTCGAGTCTTCGTTGTGGATCGGCTGGTGGCCGCCCGCGATGTCGATGATCGACAGGCGCCGGCTGCCGAGGGTCACGCCGTCGAGCTGGATGCCACCTTCGTCGTCAGGCCCGCGATGGACCATCGCGTCGCACATGCGGCCCACGAGCTCCTGGCTTTCGGACGGATCACCGCCGGCGACCCCGCAGATCCCACACATCTACTTGCGGGCGCGAACCACCGGCCTCCCATTGGTGGCCGCGTGCTTGCGCGGAGATTGACCTTCGATGACCTCGCGCACGATGTACACCGACTTGCCCTGCGATTCGTGATAGGTGCGAATCGACAATTCCGCCAGCAACCCCATGAGGATGAACTGCACGCCCACGATGCCGAGGAACACCGCCAGCAGCAGCAGCGGGTTGTTGTGGGCGTATGGGTACGGTGGCAAGAACTTCTGGATGAGGACCAGCGTGGCGAACACCAACGCCAACGCCCACAGGCCAAAGGCGGCGAATCCGAAGAAGTAGATCGGC
>Ga0209590_10000121_pt1 | contig 19541 bp, 22 predicted proteins | sample CZO8metaG_FD_188353 | JGI IMG/M metagenome (GOLD analysis project Ga0209590, IMG submission 188353) | Vadose zone soil microbial communities from the Eel River Critical Zone Observatory, Northern California, USA - CZOApr15con1.8 metaG... | ecosystem: Environmental > Terrestrial > Soil > Vadose...
GGGAGGTCGGCCCTGACTTCCTGCCCGTGAAAAACCTCCGCCTCTTCCATTCTCTGCCTGAGCCTAAAAGGCTGCGACTGCGACGTGACGTGGGCTTCCATCGGTCCCTCCGGTGCGGTCTTACGCTCTAGGGAATAGGGGACTCATCGTTACCCTCCGTGTGCTGCATGCTGAAGCGAGCCGCTGCAACACGAGCCGCAGGCCGCGTCGAGAGACGTGACCCGAGAGCTGCGGCGGCTGCCTCGAGTTCGGGGTGGCGTCAGAGGGCGTCAGAGCGAAGGAGAGAGCGGCCAGCCTACTCAAGCGGCTCTCGAGCTGCAGTGTTAGGAATGTGAAGAGGTGGCGTTCGCGTCGCAAGAGCCGACCGGCAGGTTTCGGCGAAAAAAGACCGGGGGCCCCCCGCCGTACATCGAGGGACCCCTCTGGCTCGCTGGAGACATGACCGGCCGGTCACCAGGGGGCGCTCCTGCCGCACGGCTAACCTAGCTGTTCATGCGGCCCGATCTCGGCGCGCGGCTCAGTGTTGCCGGGCGGGATTCATCATCTGGTGGTGCTGCTTCATCCACATCTGGTGGTGCTGCTTCATCCACGCCTGCATCGAGTCGGCCCACACCCGTACCTTGGTGCGCTGAGCGTCGGTGAGCACTGCTCGCGCCTGCGCCGCCGAGGCGAGCATGGCCCAATGCGCCTTCCCCATCGCCGCGTGGGCGGCCTGGAAGTAGGTCTTCAGCGCCGACGTGTCGGGCTGCGGTGCATTCGCGGCCGTCTCCAGCTCCTGCATGTGCGTCATCGCGTCGGCCATGGCGGCGTCGTGCGCCGTCTTGGTGCCCTCGCGCAACGTGGTGAGGCGCATGACCTGATCGGCTGTAAGCGCCAGGGCATCCTTGCGGGCGAGCAGGTGCTGCGGCGTGTATAGCATTACCCTCATCATCGCCGGCCCCATCTGTTCCATCATGGGGTCGCTAATCATCATCCCGGGGCCGGCGCCCATCATCGGATGACGCATGCTGTCAGACTTCGCCGTCTCCTGCGCTCCGAGCGAAGCTGCCAGAGCCAGCGCGACCAAAGCGAGCTTCCAGTTCATCGGAACCTCCACGGCATAGAGTACCGCCCCCGTAGTGAATGGTGCACGCAGAGCCGAGAAAAAACTACGGCCCCTGAGTCTCAGTGGCGACCCGGGGCCGGAGGATACTTGATTCCGATTCTTGCCACTGGGTTTCGTCGTCCTTCGACCGGAACAGTGCCGGTGGACTTGCGGCCAGTGGAACGAACTGATACGTCGGCGGCGCTCGGTGGCGCCGGCCCCTCCTCCGGGGCTGTCCCGCACCGGTCACCCTCGCTGAGTGACCGCGAGCAACATAGCGAGAACCGCTTGAGGGCAGGATGAACCGGCAATGAAACTTCCCCAGGCGCCGTCAGCGTTCCGTCGCAGTGGCGAGCGCGGGCTTATCCGCAGTCTCGGAGACCGCGAGCCGGATCCACATCCCGGCGGCGCCGTGACCCGGCACGGCGCAGAAGAGGAGGAAGGGACCAGCTTTCCCCGACACGAACCGGACTTCGCTCCCCTGCCCGCCGGAGAGGCCCTGTTCAAGCCGTCCGGTCGTCGCGTGCTCGAACGCCGGTGGCACGGGACCGGTGGGGATCGCTGCCCCATCGGGAATGACCTCCATCGAGTGGGGCAGGTTCGGGTCCTCGTTTTTGAAATGGAGCACCACGTTCCATCCCTGCGGGACCGTCAGCACCAGGCCACCGCGCCCGAACCCGTTGAAGTTCATGCCGCCATTGGCGTCGGTGAGGCCCGCGACGAGCTTGAAGTCGACCGTCTTACTCGCCGCATCCGCGCGTAGCCACGTCGGATCGATCTTGCCGCCTCTGACGCTCTGCGCGCGCGCGCCGACCGCCCCGAGGAGCAGCGCCCCGGCGAGGAGTAGCCTCCGTCCAACCGTCACGCAGGTGGGTCGCATATCGAACAGTCTCCCTCTCTAAGGACGGCGCTCGCCGCTAGTAAAGCAGCCACGTCAGGATGTACAGCGTGTTGTTATCGCTCGCCCGCCGCCCGAACCCGTCGTAATTGCTCGAGCTGCCGTTGAACTGATCGTACGCAACGTACTGGAATTGCAGCCGCAGGTTCTGCCAGGGCATCACGTCGACCTCGGCAATCAGGCCGTCATTCTTTGGGCTGCCGGTACGACTCCCCACCACGGGCGCCGGGGCGTAGAGCAAGGTGTCGCTCGTGCCGGTCGTGACGAACGGCGCGAGGGTGAACGCGTACCGCGTGCCGATGTGGTACATGGCGTCCATTCGGAACGTGCGCAGCGTGTTCGTGGGGTTCGCCGCGCCCCCGGCGGTCCAGGTCTGTTTCTCGTGGATCCACGTGCCGTCGAGAGTGAAGCTATTCGACCCGAACGAGTGCATGTAGGCGAGGTCCACCGCCACATCGGTGAATCGATTGGTCGGCCCTGCGACACCGGCCGGATAGACGCTCGCCGCGATCCCGTAGGTACCGACGGACAGGTAGTTCTGGCCCCACACGTTAGGGAACGCGACCCGCCAGTACGGCGCGGCGCCACTGATCACCCCTGTGGCCGTCGAGTCTAGCGGACGTTGTATGCCGAGGGGCGCGGAGCGATAGGCACCGAATTCCCCGTAGACTCGATCGTTCCACATCGTGTACGCCGTCAGTCCAGCCACTTGCTGCCCGAGCGTGCCGTCGATGAGCGTGGCCGCGCCCGGCGCCGGAGCCACAGCCGAGCTGCCGTAGGGGAAGCCCCAGGCGGGTGTGCTGTTCCAGACGTCCTGCACCGTGGGGTTGTTGTTCACGCTCAGGCCGAAGGTCGCGCGCTTGGAGAGGACGCTCCCATGGGTCGCGAAGCGGAAGTCCGCGTTGTCGACTCCGATTTGACCGCTCTGCGGATCGAACGTCACTTGCAGGAAGCCACCCACGTGCGGCGTGATCTCCCCTCCCGTGAAGAGGCTCAACTGGTCGGGAAACAGCACCGTGCCATTCTGGGTGCCGGGCAGCGCCTTCTTGGTGCTGGTGTACGACGTTTGGAACATCAAGGATACCGGCGCCACCAGGTTGAGCAGCAGGCTCTGTTGGCCCTCGGGGCTCTTGCCCTCGAGGGACTCACTCCTCCGGAACACGTAGCCGTTGAGCTTGAAGGCCCGTCCCGTGGGCGTCAGCTCTGGGAAGTGGGTGTGGCAGGCGCTGCACGCCAGGCCGGTCTGCCGCGCATAGGTTGGCGTGAGGTGAGCGGCAGCGAGTACGTAGCGCGTGGCATAGGCCCGCAGCGCCCGAGCCGCGGTTTCCCTGTCTCGTTCTCCGGCGCCACGGTCCGCGAGGGCAGCGCGTGGAGCGCCTGTGATCAGGGCGCCAATGAGGACGACCATCCCAGCTCGACGTGACATAAGCGCTCCCTGTACGAAGGTTCGCGGCTGGGCGGGAGTGTCTCACTGAGCTCCGCCCGTGAGAAGGAGTTTGCACGCCGCATGGCCTTGTCGATGTGAAGACGCGATGAAGAAACCTTCAGGAGACTTCAATCCCCCCGCGGAGCGTTGGCGCCGCGGAGTCGTGATCCGATTCGAAGCACGTGACCGGGTTCAGTACTTCGCCTGCATGTACTCCACGCCCTTACGCACTGTCTTCCGCCACGCGTCCTCGACGGCCGGCGTAAAGTTCAGGTCGCAGTGGCGCACCGTATCGATCAGTGCGTCGATGAATGGCGCATAGAGCGAGGGATCCACGCCGAGGTCCCGCCGACTGTGCCGCTCGGCGACCCGGGCTAGGATCGTGGGTTCCCGCGGCGGCTGCTTCGGGAAGTTGAGCAGCAGACCGAACGCGTGCCGCAAGAGTTTATGCTGGCGCTCGAAGTCCGTTCGCGCGAACATCGCCCTCGCCTGCGGGCAGCGGGCAAAGAAGTTACGGTAGAAGTCCTCGAAGAAGCCGGGGGTGATGCAGCAGCGGTCGTAGCTCGCCTTCGTCGCCGCCATCGTCTCTCGGTCCACGGCTTCGCCGCCCTTGCTCACGCCGCGTGCCTCGCATGACTCACACCGACCAACTCGCACTCGAGCCGCACGCCGCCGCTCGGGACATTTGCCGCCCGGATTGAGCCGCCATGCAGGGTTGTCACCGCGGCGGCGACCGCGAGCCCGAGCCCGGTCCCCGTCCCCCGGGTGCGGACCTGGTCCGCACGGTAAAACGGGTCGAACAAGTGCGCCAGTTCATCTTCGGCCAGCGGTAGGCCGGAGTTTTCGATCGTGAGACCCAGGCCTCCTCGCGCAGCCGCCGTCGCGACCGCCACGTTGCCGCCGTGAGGCGCGAACTTGACGGCGTTGTCGAGCAGCTCCTCGATGAGGCGCCTGGTGAGCCCGGGATCAAGCGCCACACTTCCGAGCCCGGGATCGAGCTCAGTGCGCAGGATGAGCGCCTTTTCTTCGATCTGGCCACGCATCCCGTCGAGCTCGTGGCCGATCAGCGCATTCACGTCGGTAGGAACCCGACGCGCGCCGAGCAGGCCGGCCGCGGCGCGGGTGATGAGCAGCAAGTCCTCGCTCATCGTCGTCAGGCGGTCGATCTCCTCGAGACCGCTGCGGAGCACCCGCTGGTAGTCCCGGGGGCTCCGCTCCGCGCGCAGCGCCACCTCGATCTCGCCGCGCAGCGCCGTTAGCGGCGAGCGCAGCTCGTGGCTGACGTCGGCCGTCAGCCGCCGCTGGTTCTTGAAGGCCGCGTCGATGCGCTCAAGCATGCGGTTCAAGACCGCGACCAATCCCCGGTACTCGTCCGTGTCGGCGTGCGCCACGATCCGCTGGCCAAGCGTGCCCGCTTCAATGCGCGTCGCCTGCTCGGTGATCTCATATACGGGCCGCACGGCCGAGCCCGCGAGCCACCACGCTCCAACCAGGGTGGCGCCGGTCCCGACCACCACGACGCCCGCCAGCACCAGCAACAACTCGCGGTGCATCCCCGCGGCAGGGGCGAGTGCCGCGGCGTACGCGGCCGCTGCCGCCACCACCAGGCCGATTCCCATGGTGGCCGCGAACCGCACGGCGAGCGCGCGTCGCAACGATCGGCTCACGCCTCTTCCCGATCCGGGGACACGAGCCGGAACCCGACGCCCCGCACGGTGTGGAGCAGATCGAGCTCCGCGGCCTCCTGGAGTTTGCGGCGAAGATTGCCCACATGGACATCCACCACGTTGCTCTCGGGGTCGAAGTGGAGATCCCACACCTTTTCGAGCAGCTCGGTGCGACGGATCACCTCCTCCGGCCGCAAGAGGAAATGCTCGAGCAGCTGGAATTCCTTGGGCGTGAGCTCGAGCTTCTTCCCCTTGACTTTGACCTTGTGCTTCAAGCGATCGAGTTCGACCGGCCCATAGCTGAGGAGCTCGGTGCGGCTTGCGCCGCCACGCCGGATCAGCGCGCGCACGCGGGCCAGCAGCTCGTCGAACTTGAACGGCTTGGCGAGATAATCGTCGGCGCCGGCGTCGAGCCCGCGCACCACGTCCTCCGTGGTGTCGCGCGCGGTGAGCATCAGGATGGGGGTCTTCCGTCCCTCGCGCCGCAGCTCCGCCGCGACCTGAAGCCCGTTCTTCTTCGGCAGCATGACGTCCAGGACCACGAGGTCGTAATCGTACACGTGCGCCAGGGTGGTGGCCTCCTCGCCATCGGGCGCGACGTCCACCGCATACCCCTCTTCCCGCAGCCCCTGCTCGATGAAGCCGGCGACCTTCCGATCGTCTTCCACGACAAGAATTTTCATAGGTCGGAAAATAGGTGGCGGGCGTGGAACGGATTCTAAAGAATCGATGAAGGAATCTTCACGCTGCGTCGGGTGGCCGGTGCGGTAAGGCCAGGGTGAAGGTTGCGCCCCGGCCGACCGTGTTTTCGACCGCCAGCCGGCCCCCCAACACTTCGGCCAAGCGGCGCGACACAGGGAGCCCGAGCCCGGTCCCGAGCCCTGAGTGCGGATCGAAGCGCTCGAACGGCTCGAAGATGCGCGCCCGCAGCTCCGGTGGGACGCCAGGTCCGTGGTCGACCACCCGGAACCACACCTCCGAGCCGCCCTGCTCCACGCGGACGGCGACGGTCTCGCCCGCGGGGCTGTGTCGCACCGCGTTAGAGAGCAGGTTGAGGAGGATCTGGTCGAGCCGCACGGGGTCGGTCCGCAAGGTCGCGGCGCCGTTGGAGTATTCGGTCACGAGCCGCACCTGCTTCGCCTCGGCCGCGGGCTCGATGCCCGCCATCGCCCGTTGCACCGCGGCGGCGATTTCGACGTCGTGCCAGACCGGCCGGACCTTCCCCGCATCGAGGCGCGTCAAGTCGAGGAAGTTGTTCAGCAGCGTGATCGTGCGTTCGGCCCCTTCGTACACCTCATGCGCCGCCCGCGCGTGCTGCTCAGGAGACTTGCCGCGCACCAGGCGCTCGGCCCAGCCATACACCCCCGTGAGGGCGTTCCGCAACTCGTGGTTCATCATGGCCGAGAACAGATCCCGCTGGCGCTGCATTGTCTTCACCTGGCCAACGAGCCGCTGGCTTTCGTCGTGCAGGCGCGCATTCTCGACCGCGACCGCCGCGTGCGCCGCGAGCAGCACCGTGATCGCCTCGTCTTCCCCATCGAACTCTGTGGCGCCGATCTTCTCCGTAAGGTACAGGTTGCCGAACACCTCCCCCCGGCTGCGGATCGGAACCCCGAGGAAGGATTTCATCGGCGGATGGTGGGGCGGGAAGCCATAGCGCTTGGGGTGGCGATTAATGTCCGCCGAGCGGAGCGGTCTTGCCTCCCGAATGACCAGCCCGAGCAGCCCGCGACCCTGCGGCAGGTCGCCGATGCGGTCACGCTCGGCCTGCGAGATCCCCGAGGTGACGAACTGGCTCAGGGATTTCCGATCGGGACCGAGGACCCCCAGTGCCGCGTAGCGGGCCCCGACAACCTCCCGTGCGGAATCCACGATTTGCTGCAGCACACGCTCGAGGGAGTGCTGCGAGAAGATCGCCACCCCCGCCGACACCAGGGTTTCGAACCGTCGGCGCACCCGCGAGGCTTCGGTGGTCCCTCGTCGGGATGGCCTGGATGGTCGTTTCTTCGCCAACCCCACCTCGCTGCTGATGAGTGACCTGCTGGCCGCGAAGCCTGTACAGTAAACAGGAGGGGTCGCCGTCGGAAGCTGACCAGCCATCCTTCGAACCGGGACCATCCCTCACCCGCGGTTCAACGCCTCTTCAGAAGCTCGTCCCTAAGTTCACGAGCGGAGGGTCGAGATGAAACTTGAGATGATCCTGGCGGCAACGGATGGGTCGCCTGTCGGGAACGACGCCTTGCGCGCGGCGGCGAGGATTGCAGCCGGGTCCGAGGCCAAGTTGGCGGCCGTCACCGTGGCACAAGATCCCTGGCAATGGATCGAGTCCTGGGAGGTCGAGAAGTACCGGTTCAACCTTCCGGATCCCCCGGATCCCATTGAAAGCGTGCTCACGCCCCGGGTGCGAGACCGGCTGGAGCCCGGGTTTCGCGCTGCGATCGGGACGCCCCCGACTGCTCATCTCGTCCGTCTGGGCGTGCCAGGAGTGGAGATCGCGCGTGCCGCCGAAATCGTCAAGGCAGACCTCGTGGTGCTGGGCCGGGAGCCAGAGATCGGACGCACCATCGAAGCCACCGTGCGGCGCGCTCGCGTGCCGTGCCTCGTCGTCCCCGCCGGGCCGCCGCAGTTTCAACGCGTCCTGGCCGCGGTCGGCGTCGGTCCGGCTGCGACGGACGTGCTCGCCGGCGCCGTGGCGCTCGCCGAGGCGGAAGGCGGTGACCTCCTCGCGCTTCACGTCGAGACGCCGCCCGGGCCGTCCGAAGGCGGCGTGCCCCTGCGTGACACGATGCGCCACGTGGACGCGCTATCGGAGGCACTGCACGCCGCGTGGGAACGTGAAGCGAGCGACTCACCGACCGCCACCGCCACAGCAGCGTGCGAGCTGATCGTGCGCCGGGGCGAGCCCATGACCGAGATCCTCAATGCCGCGCGGGAGGAGCGCATAAACCTGCTGGTCGTGGGGTGCCACCGAGGCGAAAGCGGCGACCAGCCGAACAGTATCGGGTTCCGGCTCCTGCGTCGGGCGCCCTGCGCGGTGCTGACGGTCCCGGTCTGAGTTCACGTCAGAGCCGGCAACCCGTCGCCACGTCACATCTCGGAAAGCCCGGAGGGAGTGACCCGCGCCCAGACATGGCCCCCGAAGGCGATCGCTGCACCCGCCTCCGCCAGCCGCCCGGCAAGGGTGAGCCCGGGTCCTGCTGCGCCGCCGGCGAGCGGCCCGACACCCGACAGCAGCACGCCGACGTTCAGGAGCCCGAAGGCGAGCCAAGCCGTCGCCGCGTGCCGAACCGGCGAGCGCCGTACGCCGAAACGTGGGAGAATCCAGACGGCGACGCCCATCACGAGCTGCACCGTCCAGCCGAACAGCAGGAATTCGACGTGCGCCGGCCGCAGCCGCCACCACGCCAGGTTCGTGCCGAGGCCTTTCCCGGCGAGCATCAGCGCGCCGAGGGTGAAGCCGAGACCGAGATAGGCGAGCGACGTCCGGAGAAACCAGACACTGACTCGCGGCACGAGGGCCTCACCTCCCCTTCACACGCGGCCAGGTATTCAGGACGAAGCCGATCCCGGCGAGCCACTGAGAGCCCGCCGAGACCACCAGCACCCCACCGAGCTTGACGCTGGGGTGCAAGGCGTAAAGCGGCTCCGCGACCAATCGCAGGAGTAGGCCGACGTTGAGCAACAAGAAGGTGGCGGTCGCCACCGCGTCATTGCCTCGCGGCGCATCAGGCGCGTACCTGGGAAACATCCAGTAGGCCACCCCGAATATCATCTGGGTAATCCACCCGACGACGAGGAGATGGACTTGCGCCGGACCGGCGGCGACTAAGACAGGTGGCAGCGACACCAGCGGCTCCGCCGCCCGCAGCGCCCCCAGAACCAGCGCCGCGACGAAGTAGAGCAGCGCAAGCTTGACGTACCAACGCGATAGCGGCGGCATGTGCGCGCAAGAAAACGGGAAGGACCGCTGGGCGGAAGGGTGCCGAAGCCGACGTGCGGATGGCACGTCGGCTTCGGCCGCCCCCCCCGAGCGACGGCCGAGATCCGGGCGGGGAGTTCGTTGAGGTTAGTGGGTCATCCCCGCCGCGAGTTCGGGCGCGCCCACCCGGATCAGACCGACCGCGCCCTTGGCGGCGTCGGCGAAGGCGTGCGTCACGAACGCGTATACGCCCTCGCCACTCGCCTCCTTGTCGAACACGGTCTCGAACACCGCCCCGCCACCCGCCGGGACCGCCCAAGTTTGCACGCTCGAGAGCGCATGGGCGGGGTTGCCGTCCGGGTACACCTTGTTGAACACGGTGCCCACGATGTGGAAGTCGCTCGTGAAGGTCGGCCCCGCGCTCACGACGAACAGGCGGACGCGGTCGCCGACGTCAACCTGGAGCGGTTGCTCCTGGTACTGAAACGCCCGCCCGTTGAACACGACGTAGCTTGCGTCGCGCTCGAGCGCCTGCTTCCAGTCAGCCTGGCCGGGCAGCGCGCCGTCGCCGCCCTGCACGTAGAACTCGCTCTGCACGATGACGAATTCCTTGTCCACCTTGCCCGGCCAGCCGCCCTTCGGGTCGACGATGATCGGGAGATACATCCCCTGCATCAGGTGCAGCAGCACGGGCGGCGTGCCACAATGCACGAGGTAGGCACCGGGGTCGCGCGGCGTGAACTCGAACGAGAGCGAGTCCTTGGGCAGGATCGTCCGGAACGCCTTGTTCATCGGGATCCGCGCGGCGTGGAAGTCGATCGAGTGCGGCATCGACGCCTCGTTGACGAGCCGGATGCGGACGAGGTCGCCCTCGCGCACCCGGATCACCGGGCCGGGGACGGTCCCGCCGAACGTCCAGCTCTTATACGTCACGCCCTTGGCGATCTCGACCGTCGCGTCACGGATCGGGATACGGAACTCCTTCACCGGTGCGGCCGAGGCGGGGCTGAGCCGGGCGTCATACACGGGTTGCGTCGCGCGGGGCGCGGTCGCGAAGTCCGTCACCTCGACCTGCGGTGGACTCGAGCCGCCGACGGCGGCGAGCGATGCCAGAGCGACTGCGATCGCGCCGCCAATGAGAATCCTGCCGTTCATGACGCTGCTCCTGGTTGGGGAGTTGGCTATCTGTGACGAGGCAAGTATCGGGAGGACTCGATGAATGAGGCTGGGAGATTACATGAAGAGTTCTTCACCCGCGGCGGGTGACGAATCCCTCTGCCGCATCTCAATCTCCCTTCACGCAGGCGCGCTCATCTTGACCACGCCATCAGCGGATACACGGCTGGCAAAGGAGGCAGTCTTATGTCGTGGCAACCCATCGTCGTGGGGGTGGATGCCTCACCCGAGGCGGCAGGGGCGGCAGCCTTCGCGGTCCGCATGTCGCAACGGGCCGGAACGACCTGCCACTTGGTTCACGCAGCGCGTGACGTTTGGGCCTCCGTAGGGGTGGAGGAAGGGGTGGACGAGTTGTGGCACGCCCTCGTCGACCAGGCGCGCGCAAACATCACGGCGGTCTTGGCAGGCGTAGTGCCTCGCGAGGTGGTGGACGAGATGACTATCCGGCTCGGCCGCGCCCCGATTGTGCTCAAACAGGCCGTCACCGCCCTCGGCGCCGAGCTCGTCGTGCTGGGTGGCAAGCATCACTCGGCGCTGGGCCGGTGGCTCGGTGGCAGCACGAGCTTGAACGTCACGCGGACCACCGAGGTGCCCCTCCTCGTCGTCGCCGGCTCCTTAACCGTCATCCGTCGCGTGCTCGTTGCCGTCGACGGCTCTGCGGCTTCTCGACCAGCACTTGAAGCCGCAGATCGCTACGCCACGCTGTTTGACGCCGAGCTGCGGGCCCTGAGCGTCCTCGAACCGCTGCCCGTGGTCCCTGGGGCGACGGCACCCGATGCGACCGAGTACTACCGCATGCTGGAAGAGCTGCTGAACCGTGACGTGTGGCCGCTGATCCGCACGCCGGGTGCCGAGCGACTGGTTCGGTACGGCCTGCCGGTCGAGACCCTCTTGCGAGAGGCGACCGCGTGGCAGGCGGACCTGCTGGTCGTCGGGTCGCACGGTCGAGGATGGGCCGAGCGGGTGCTTGTGGGGAGCGTCACGGAGCGACTGCTCAACCACCTGCCGACGTCGGTGCTCGTCGTGCCGGTGGGCGCCGCGGCGGTCGTTGAGCTGACTGAATCGAACCTGGCGGCCGCCCTCGCATAACAGGAGCACGCAGGACTTCCCTCTGGCGAGCTTGAACCTCTTGAGCTGGGGCGGGAGGACTCGAACCTCCAACTTCCCGGTTAACAGCCGGGCGGTCTGCCAGTTGACCTACACCCCAATGTGCCCCGCCACCACCCCACCCACCGTGAACAGCCTACAGAGAACTGACGCACAGACGCACAGCGGTGAACAGATCACACAACCAGAAAAACGTGCGCCCCCGAAACCATTGGGTGCCGGGGGCGCGCGTTCACCGTCACTGCGCGCTACGCCGCCCGGGCCCCCAGATTCGGGAGACTGGCGTTACCGTTGCGATTTGCGCCCAGACCGGCGAACGTCCGCATAGGGCTTACACACTAGCACCACCCCTTCTCCCGAGCAAGGGGCGAACGCACATCCACATGCCGCCCGACATCACGCCCGCCGCCCCAACCGACCTGCCCGCTATCCTCGAGCTGCTCGCCGCGAGCAAGCTGCCCCGGGCCAGCATCGACGCGCACGTCGCTAGCACGCTCGTGGCGCGCGATGATTCGGGCATCGTGGGGAGCGCGGCACTCGAGCTGTACGGCGGCGCGGCCCTGCTCCGCTCTGTCGCCGTGGCGACCGAGCGCCGCGGCCAGGGCCTCGGCGCGGCACTCACGGTGGCCGCCCTCGATCTCGCCCGACGCCGCGGCGTACGCACGGTGTATCTGCTCACCGAGACCGCCGGGCAGTTCTTCCCGAAGTTCGGCTTCACGGCGATCACACGCGCACAGGTGGAGCCGGCGGTGTTGGAGTCGCCGGAGTTCACAACGGCCTGCCCAAAGTCTGCGATGGTAATGGTGAAGCAGCTGTGAGCTAGTGCTTCATCCCACTCTTCTCGGCAAACTCGCGGACCGCGGCTTCCTGCTCAGGCGTGAGCTTCTCGGGGATCTGGACGTGGATCTCCACGTACTGATCGCCGCGCCGGCCGTTTCGCTCGATCCCCTGCCCGGGGATGCGGAACTTCTGGCCATGCTGGGTACCCGGCGGCACCTTGAGCACCACGCGCTTCCCGTCGAGGGTGCGCACCTTGATCTTCGAGCCGAGTAAGGCCTGCGCCAGATTGATCGGCACGACGCCGATCACGTCGAGTCCCTCGCGCCGGAAGAACCGATCAGGCTCGACCTGAATCACCACCACGATGTCGCCGCGCCCTTTGGCGCCCTGGCCCTTCAGGCGCAACCGCGTCGAATCCTCGGTCCCCGGCGGGATGGTGATCGTGAGGTGCTTCTGCGCCCGCACCTCGCCCGAGCCCTGGCAGGTCGGACAGCGCTGCGCCGGTACCTTGCCCCGCCCCCGACACACGGGGCAGGGCCGCTGCACGGCGAATCCACCCTGCCCGAACGAGATCGTGCCCCGGCCCTTGCACTCAGGACATGTTGAGAACGTGGTCCCGGGAGCCCCACCCGAGCCGCTGCACGTCGGGCATACCTCGGGCAGCGTGAGCGTCACGGGCACTTTCCCACCCAGCGCGGCGACCCGGAACGGGACCGAGATCGTCGTCTCGATCTCCTCCTCGTCGTCGAGCGGCACGCCGGCGCCGCGCCGACCGAAGATCGACGAGAAGAGGTCGCCCAGCCCACCGAACGAGCCCAGATCGGACACATCGAAGTCGGCATCGGGGCCTGGTGTCGTCCCGCCACCGCGCCCGTACCCCTGACCGGCACCCGCGAACGCTCCATAGCGCCGCAGCTGATCGTACTTCTTCCGCTTCTCCGCGTCGCTCAGGACGTCGTGCGCCTCGTTGATCTCCTTGAAGCGGTCGGCGGACTGCGGATTGTTGGGATTGCGATCGGGATGGTACTGCTTCGCGAGGCGGCGAAACGCCTTCTTGATCTCGTCGGTGGTCGCCGTCTCGGATACGCCGAGGATCTGGTAATAGTCTCTCTGTGAGGCCATCTACTTCCCGTCCCCGCTCCCCCGCCCTTGATCTCCCTGCCATTGCAGCACGATCACCCGTGCCGGCCGGATGAGTGCGTCGCCCATCCGATATCCGGGCTGCAGCACCGTCCCCACCGTGTGATCCTTCACCGGATGATCGGCCGGTCGCGTCGTGACCGCCTCGTGCACATGGGGATCGAACGGCACTCCCACCTGATCCACCCGCGTGACGCCCGCCGCCTCGAGCGCCTTCCACATCTTCCGTTCCACCATGTCCACACCGTCGTGGATCGTCTTGGCGTCGGTTTGTGCCGGATCGACGTGCGCGAAGCGCGCCAGATCGTCGAGGGCATCCACCAGGCGTTGTATCAGATCGGCCTGCGCCCGCTGCCACAGGTCCGTGCGTTCTTTGACCGAGCGCTTCTTGAAATTGTCGTACTCGGCGGCGAGCCGGAGGTACTTGTCCTTCATGTCCGCGAGCTCTCCCTCGAGACGGACGACCGCCTCCTCCGACGGTTCGATCAGCGCCCCGGATTCAGAGCCCGCCGGCTGCTCCGGGGGGGGGGGCTGCGGTTGCTCTGGTTTGTCGTTCATGGTCTTGCGCTTCATGAGCAATCGGTGTGCCGTCCGAGGTGCGCCGTTTTGGCTGGCCTGGTCGGCGTTCGGGCCCGGAAAGAGCGATCAGACAAGAAGATAGCCGCGCGGGTGGGCCCTGTCGAGCGAGCGGGCGCTCTCGTTACAGCCGGCCGGCCAGGAAGGCGACGACGTCGCCGAACGCGGTGTCGCGCTGCGGGTCGTGCAACACCTCGTGATACATCTCTGGATACCAGCGGACCAGCACGGGGCCTTTCAGGCTGTCGGCGAAGGCGCGCGCCAGGTGCGCATCGACCACACGGTCCTCGCCCGCGAGTAGGAACAGGACCGGGGATTCGATGCGGTAGCCGTCCGCCGGCACGGCGCGCTGCGCCCACTGGATCTCGCGCCACGCACCGGGCGTCATCAGGGCGTGCACCGACGGATCCGCCGCGTAGGCGTCGTTCACCACCGGGTCGCGACTGAGCGTGTCGGCATCCAGCCGGGCGGGGACCGGGAGCGTGGGCCACAGATCGGCAAACACGCGGCCGACGAAGCGCTTCCAGGCGGGCGGCCGGAACGCCAGCCCGAGCCACGGCGAAACCACGACGGCCCCGGCGATGGGGTCGCTCGGTTGGGTCTCCAGGTAGCGGAGGGCTACCAGCCCGCCGAACGAAGTGCCGAGCAGCAGCTGCGGGCGGTCGGTCCGGAGGCGGACGACGCGCCGGAACGCCTGGAGGTCGCCCAACAGCTGGCTGAAGCGCGATAGATGGCCGCGGCGGCCCCCCGAGCGGCCGTGACCGCGCAGGTCGAGGACGTAGGTCGAGTAGCCCACGGCGCACAACCGCTCGCCGACGTCACGCCACCGGCCTGCGTGATCGGCCCAGCCGTGCAGCGCCAGGATGGCGGCCTGCGGCGCGGCGGCTTCGTACATGTCGTAGACCAGCAGCGTGCCGTCGGGTGCGGTGAGCGTGGGCATCTAGGGCTCCGCGAGCAGTCGGCGCAGCAGGTCCAGGCCCGCCTGCGCGGCGCGGCGGCGGACGTCGTCGCGGTCGCCCGGAAGCACGCGCGTGAGCGCGCGCGTGGTCGTGTGCACCCGCGCCGCGAGCCACACCGTGCCTACGGGCTTTTCAGGCGTGCCACCACCCGGACCGGCGATCCCGGTCACCGCGATGGTGCAGTCGGCCGAGAACAGCCGCTGCGCCCCGTCAGCCATCGCCCGTACGGTTTCTTCGGAGACTGCGCCGTACGCCTCGAGGGTCTCGAGCGGCACCTTGAGCGCCGCGGTCTTGATCACGTCGGCGTACGCCACGACGCCGCCGATGAAGGTGTCCGACGCGCCGGGAATGTTGGTGATCCGCTCCCCGACCATCCCGCCGGTGCACGACTCGGCGACACCCAATCGGTGACGCCCCTTGCGCAGCGCGTCGAGCAGCACCGCGGCGAGATCGGCATCGTCTTCTCCGTAGCCGTGCTCACCGACCGCGGCCTTGAGACGCTCCACAACGGCGGCGAGCCGCGCCTCCGCGTCCTCGGGCTCGAGCTCCCACGCGGTGACGCGCAGGTCGACGCCGTCGACCGAAGGCAGGTAGGCGAGGGTGAGGGGCGCGATCTCGGGCTCGATCGGCCCGATCCGCTCGGCCACGGCCGATTCGGAGATACCCGTGGTGCGCACCGTGCGTGACACGACGACGCGGCGCGCGCTGCCCTGCCGTGCGACGATGCGCGGGAGCACCTGCTCCACCAAGAGCCCGTGCATTTCTCGCGGCACCCCGGGGAGCAGCACTACCACGCGCCCGCCCGGGTCCTCCACCCAGAGCCCGGGCGCGGTGCCGCGCGGATTGGGGAGAATCACCGCCCCTTCGGGGACTTCCGCCTGCGTGCGGTTGACGGCGGGCATAGGGCGGCCCATCCGGTCGAAGCGGGCCTTGATGCTCGCCAGCAGTCGCTCGTCGAGCAGGAGCCGCTTACCGAGGAGCTGCGCGACCACGGTCTTGGTCATGTCGTCCCGCGTGGGCCCCAGACCGCCCGTGGTGATCACGAACCCCGAGCGGGCCAGGGCTTCGGCTACGGCGGCGCGGATCGCGTCGGGCCGGTCGGCGACGGTGGTGTGCCGTGTGATCTCCGCGCCCGCCGCGGCGAGCGTCCGGCCCAGCTCGGCGGCGTTCGTATCCACGGTGTGGCCGAGCAGCAGCTCGGTGCCGATGGTGACGACTTCGAGCTTCACCCGCCCTTGAGCAGCGTGCGATAGCGATACAGGTACACGACCAGCGAGTACACGGTGAGCAGGATAGCGCCGCCCAGCGTCACGGCCACGACCGCGCCGTGGAACTTGTCCCAGAAGTTGCGAAACCACCCCGCCCACGGATGGGCGGCGAGTGCGTCCTTCCAGGCGAACCAGAACAGCGTCGCTCCGATGAACACGTTCTGGACCACCGCCTTGAGCTTCCCCGCCCCCATGGCCGGGATCACCACGCCTCGCCGTTTCGCGAAGAAGCGGAATGCCGTGATGAGGAGCTCGCGCCCGACGAGGAGCAGCGCCACCCACACGGGCAAGCTGCCCCACCACGGGATCCGGTAGTCGACCAGAATCGTGGGGTGCCGCGTGAGCCAGAAGATCGGGATGAGCGTGGCGAACAGGAGCAGCTTGTCGGCGATCGGGTCGAGCAGCTGCCCGAGCTCGCTCACCTGATTGCGCCGCCGCGCCAGGTAACCATCCACGACGTCCGAGGCGCTGGCCGCGATGAAGATCAGGAACGCAATGACCTTGGGCCAGTACCCCTGAATGAAGGGGAGCAGGGCGAGGACCGGCGTGAGGCAGATGCGTGCCAGTGTGAGGATATTGGGGAGGGTCCAGCTCATGCGGCCGCCTAGCTCAGCGTCTTCAAGACCAGCTTGCTCACCGTCTTCAATGTGTCGAACACGCCGTCACCGCGGACCGCCACGGCCTCGAGGTACGGCGCGCGGCCGACCCACTGATTATCCACGCGCTCGATCAGGTTCTCGCCCGCGTGGGACGGATCGGGAGTGACCTTCTGATGCGCCCCGTCTTCGATGGGCCACCCCGGGTTCAAGGAAGCCTGGAGATCGCGGATCGGCGCGGCGTTCGGCAGGTCGCGCTTGTTGTACTGGACGATGAACGGAATCTTGGTCAGGTCGTAACCGTACTCCGACATGTTGTCGTACAGGTTCTGCATCGACTCGACGTTCGCCTCCATGCGCTCGATCTGGCTGTCGGCCACGAACACGATGCCATCCACGCCCTTGAGGATCAGCTTGCGGCTCGCGTTGTAGTATACCTGACCCGGCACCGTGTAGAGATGGAACCGGGTCTTGAAGCCCCGGATGGTTCCCAGGTCCACCGGCAGGAAGTCGAAGAACAGCGTGCGCTCGGTCTCGGTGGCGAGCGAGATCATCTTGCCGCGCGCGTTGGGCGACACCTTACCGTAAATGTGCTCGAGGTTGGTCGTCTTGCCGCCCAGACCCGGGCCGTAGTACACGAGCTTGCAGTTGATCTCGCGGGACGCGTAGTTGATCATCGACATGGGACGCGCGTCCTCTTAACCGAAGAGTTTGTCAATTTCGTCTTCCGCCCCCTCGAGCAGGCCCTTTTCGGGCGCCGCCGGGCCCGCACCCACCCGATTGAACATCTCCTCGAACACCTTGTTCAACTTCTCCACCGCGCCTTTCCCCTTGAGCTTCACGAGGCCCAGGGTGGTGCGCTGGTCGAACAGCACGACGAGGATCACCCGCTTGGCCACGTCGGCGAGGAACATCGACTCCTTCTCGCCCTGATGCACCAGCGAGGCGAACTCGTGCTCGCCGATCATCTTGGCGAGCTGGTCGTTGGCACTGAAGTCGGCGGCGGTGAGCGAAGCGAAGGCGGTGGCGTCGAACTGGGGGGGGTCGCCGACGGTCGCCACCAGCTGTCCGGTGCGGTCGACGAGCAGCGCGCAGCGGGCGTTCGAGTCCCGAAGGAACGCCTGCAAGTGCTGCTGAATCTGCTTGAAGTCGTTCTCCGAGAACGACCAGCTCGCCGCACCCGCCATTACGTCCCCTCGGGTCTGTCGGACTCCGCCATGTCCCGCCGAGCCAGCAGCGCTTGCGCGATGGTCACGCCATCGGCGTACTCGAGATCCCCGCCCACGGGGAGGCCCCGCGCGATGCGGGTCACCCGCACTCCCGTCGGCTTGAGCAGCTGTTGCAGGTAGGTCGCCGTGACCTCGCCCTCCATCGACGGGTTCGTGGCGATGATCACTTCCCGCAACCCCGCTCCCCCCCCGTTCGCCACCCGCTCCATCAAACGGTCGACGTGTAGCGACTCGGGACCCACGCCCTCGAGCGGGGAGATCCGTCCGCCCAGCACGTGGTAGCGGCCCCGGAACCGCCCAGCGCGCTCGATGGCCGTCACGTCCGAGGATTCCTCGACCACGCACAGCAGACTCGCGTCGCGCCGCGGATCCCGGCAGATCGCGCACGGTTCCTCATCGGTGAGCGTGCCGCACTCGCCGCAGGCGGTCACCCGCGCGCGGACCGTGCGGATCGCCTCCGCCAGGCGGGTGGCGGTCTCCGCCGGCTGCTTCAACAGGTAAAACGTGAGCCGTTGCGCCGTCTTCCGTCCGATCCCGGGGAGCTTCGCCAGCTCCGTCACGAGATCTTCGATAGCCGACACGGCGGATTATAGCGGCAGCTGAAACGGGAACGGCAGGCCTGAGGCGAGCTTCTTCACCTCCGCCTGGTACAGCTCGGCGGCGCGCTGCTGCGCCTGCGACACCGCAGCGAGCACGAGATCCTCCAGCATTTCCACATCCCCCTGGGCGATCGCCTGGGGGTCGATCTTGATGGCGCGGATCTGGCCCCGCCCATCGGCCGTGGCGGCGACAATCCCGCCACCCGCCGTACAGGTCACCGTCTGCTGGGCCAGCTGAGACTGGATCTCCGACAACCGGAACTGCATCTGCTGCCCCAACTGGAGCAGGTTGGATAAATCCGCCATACGTCTAAAGTTACCCCTCGCCGAAACAGGTAGCAAGCTTATTCCAATAACTCCAAATCTAATGCGTCCACGGCGGCGTTGAGGCTGGGATCCTGCGCCCGCAGCGTCTTGAGCCGCTCGGCCCGCGCCCCCTCCTCCGTGAGGCGGGTGGGCCGCGGCGCCGACCGCTCGCGACTGCCGCCGCCCTCCGCGCCCTCCAGCTTGATGCGCACCGGCCCGGTGAGGTAGCGCGCTATGAGCTGACTCAACGCCTCACGCTGGCGCTCGAGCCCCTCTGCGTGCACCGCATTCGTGTCGAGCAGCCGGATCGTGACCGCTCCGGCATCCACGGCGGCGACCTCGGTGACCTGAAGCAGCGCGCCCAGCATCGGGCTCTTCGTGCGAGCGTCGTCAACGATCCGAGGCCAGAGGGCGCGGAGGCGGTCGAGCGTTAACGGACCCCTTTCCGGGGGGGGCAGGTCGGGATGCGGGATGCGAGATGCGAGATGGGTGGATGCCGGACCGGAGCCAGCGTCGCGCAACACGGGCGTGGTGGCGGGGCCGCCTCCCGCATCCCGCATCCCGCTTCCCGGTTGGCGCATCCCGAGGGCCTCCAACACCTGCCCGATCTCGACCGTCCGACTCATCATCGCCCAACGCAGGAGCAGCAGCTCGACGGCGAGGCGCGCGTTGCCGCTGGAGCGGAGCTGGGGCTCGAGCTCGGTGAGCACAGCGAGCAGCCGGACCAAATCGGGAGCAGGGAGCAGGGAGCGGTACTTTCCGAGCAGCTCCTGCATCGGCTCGGTGAGGCCTTCGGGCTTGCCCCCGAGAT
>Ga0209590_10000122_pt1 | contig 19528 bp, 22 predicted proteins | sample CZO8metaG_FD_188353 | JGI IMG/M metagenome (GOLD analysis project Ga0209590, IMG submission 188353) | Vadose zone soil microbial communities from the Eel River Critical Zone Observatory, Northern California, USA - CZOApr15con1.8 metaG... | ecosystem: Environmental > Terrestrial > Soil > Vadose...
TGCTGCACCGTGAACCAGAGGATGCCGTCGCGGTCGAAGATCAGCGTATGCGGGTCCTTCGCCGCGCGATCCGGCGCGACCATCGGCAGGATCGGCTGCTTCGACATGGATGCGCTCGATAGGCTTCAACCTCGATGGACGCTTTCGTTCAAATGTAGCGGCAAAACCGTAGGGCGGGCAAAGGCGCGGTCCAGGACGTCGCAGCGCCATGCTCGCTGCGCCTCATGCCGCCTTCGCGAGCGCGCCCTTGAGGAAGTCGGCGAAGACCGCCGCCATCTCGGCCTCCTTCTGGGCCCAATCCTCGGGCGGAACGAGGTCGACGTCGAGGTCGCCGGGGTAGAGGTCGTAGATCTCGCTGCCGGCGATCATGCGATGCGCGGCGTCGGCGACCGCGTGATTGTGGGTCTTGTCGTTGCCGGGAATGATGCAGGTCGGGACCTTGATGGAATTCAAATCATGCTCGCTGGCGCCGATGATAGGCAGCGAGGCGCCCTTGGCGAACTGCGCCCGCCAGCGCTCCATGGCGGCGATGAACACCTTCGGGTCGATTGCCATGAGAGCTTGCCGGTTCGACGGCCGGGCCTCGATGCGCTCCTTGAAATGGTCGAGTGCGCACACCGCCGCCATGCCGCCCTCCTGCGCGGCGCGGATATACTGGCCGTAGTAGTTCTCGGTGAGGCGTTGCGCGGCGAAGGCGCCGCCGGTGACGCGCCAGAGCAGGAGCGCGCGCACCGCCTGCGGATACTTCAGCGCGAACAGCACCGACAGCCGGCAGCCCGACGAGCTGCCGCCGACGATCGCGGGCAGCGCGTTGAGCTCGGCGAGCAGCGCGTGCAGATCGTCGGCCCAGATCTCGTATTCCGAGGATTCGCCGCCGATCACGATGTCGGAGAGGCCGCAATTGCGCCGGTCGTGGATCAGCACGCGATAGCCGCCGTCGGCCATGCGCCGGGCCAGCGACTTGACGTTGTCGAGCGCGCGCCGGCCGCCGGGCGAAAGGGCGAGCCACGGCCCGCGCGCACCCAGCACCTCGTAATTGATGTTCACTCCGCGCACATTGGCGATCGGCATCGGTTTCCTCCCTTGTCGTCGGCGCGCCAGTCTATACCGGCGCATGCGGGCGCGATAGCCGAGCCGACCGCGGTCGTGCGGCGTGTTGGCGGCTTGACCGCGCGGCGCCAATCGCGCCAACCTTGCCGCACGGAATCCGGGCCGGAGGAACGTCCGGAAGCGCAGGGGATAGACGTTCGGGAGGAGATCATGAGCCTGTTGTTCGGCGGCTGCGCATGCTGCGCGCCCAATCCTGCCTCGGCGCTGACCCGGCGCGGGCTTCTTGCCGGCGGCGCCGCCATGCTCGGCGCCGGCGCCTTGGCCGGCGCCGGGATGAAGGCGGCGGCGCAGGGCAAGCCCCACCGCATCGACGTGCATCACCACATCTCGCCGCCGACCTGGCTCGACGCCGTGAAGAAGGCCAACCTCGGCAATCCGCCGCTGAACAACTGGTCGGTGCAGAAATCGCTCGACGACATGGACCAGGGCGGCACCGCCACGGCGATCTGCTCGCCGACCACGCCGCAGCTCAATTTCCTCGCCGGCGACAAGGAGACGGCGGCCCGCCTCGCGCGCGAGTCGAACGAGTACACCAAGAAGCTGATGTCCGATCATCCCGGCCGGTTCGGACTGTTCGCGATGCTGCCGCTGCCGCATGTCGACGCGAGCCTCGCGGAGATCGCCTACGCCTTCGACACCCTCAAGGCCGACGGCGTCGGCGTCATGACGAGCTACGGCGACAAATGGCTCGGCTATCCGCAATTCGCGCCGGTGTGGGAGGAGCTCAACCGCCGCAAGGCCACGGTCTACACCCATCCGACCGGTGCCAATTGCTGCGTCAACCTGGTGCAGGGGATCGGCGAGGCGGCCGTCGAGTTCGGCGCCGACACGACCCGGACCATCGCCAGCCTGATCTTCAGCGGCACCTCGCAGCGCTTCAAGGACATCAACTGGATCTTCTCGCACGGCGGCGGCGTGCTGACCGCGGTCGCCGAGCGTTTCCAGGTCCAGATGGTGACCACGCCGCCCTACAAGGACAAGTTCACTCGCGCGATCGTCGACGGCGAGCTCACGCGCTTCTATTACGACACCGCCCAGGTCTCGAACGCGGTGACCATCGCCGCGCTCGCCAAGCTCGTTTCGGTCCCGCAGATCGTCTACGGGACCGATTATCCCTACCGAACCGGCTTGGACCACGTGAAGGGGCTTGCCGCCGCGTTCGGCGGTCCCGACCTCCTGGCGATCGAGCGCCAGAACGCGCTGCGCATCCTGCCGCGGCTGAAGGCGGCGTGAGCGACGACTTTTAGGGTTCGCAGGGCGGATGCTTAGCCAAGGGGCGCAGTCTGATACGGCTTCGCTCCCAGCTTCGCCGCCGAGATGGACTTTATCATTTTGTCCGACATCGAACCTTCGGCGGCCGTGTTATCTCCCCCGCCGTGGTACCAGTTAAAGCCAATGATCTTGGACCAGTCGCTGAAGTTGCTGACGAATTTATCAACCTTTGCTTCCATGGTGGCCTGGGGCGGACTTCCTTCCCCCCAATAGGCCTGTCCGGAAACCACCAAGGGATTGTTGATTCCCGCAAGACGCCATGAATCGATGACAAGACGCACATAGGAGACCGGATCATTTGGCGGATAATCCTGCTTACTGAAACCTGCGTCGTAGTGGTGGTGATTTGGGAACGTCATCCAATAAGCCTGGGGAGCAAAGAGGCATACTCGTGGAGCAGCAATCTTCATCAGCTTGACCACAGGGTTGCTGCCGCTGTCTTGAAGCTTCAGAACCGGCCAAGTCGAGACCGCAAGATCGTTCTTCCCAAAACTCTGCTGCACCCCATTGGTGAACTTGTCGAAGTCGCTCTCCGACCATAGATCGGGCAGGGGATTCGTAGGGTCGGCCGGGTTTGGAATGACTTCATTGCCGGGCTCGGCATCGATGACAAAGGCGGTCATGCCCAGCTTGTCGCGAAGGTCGGAGATGAGCGTCTTATCCCGTTGCCAGTTTACGCCGGCGCAATATCCCCAGCCGGCCCAATTAATGTTTGCCTGCCCCAGTTTCGTGATCAGTTGCTTGCGCAGAGCTTCATGACTGGTGTCGAACTCGCCGCGACGGTTGAACAGCTGAATCCAGACTGAGGCAATATTCATGTCCTTCAGTGCAAGAATGAAACGATCAATGCTATCGTGAGGGTTGCCGCCGCTCGGCGACTGGTATTGCTCATATCTTTTGAGCACCGTTGTGACACTGCCTTCGGTGAAGATCCCGTGACCGGCAAATGCGGGATTGATCGCCATGTCTGCTCCTCTTGATTTTGACAGGCTCATTCTCTCATAAGTTGTCGTAATATGCAAGTGCACGTGTCCGGTCAATAGACCAAGCCGCGCGCTACCGCGCCGCCCGAGTTCATGGGTGGCGGCCCACATAGCCCGGATGCGAGCGAAGCGAAGCTCGGGGCGATCGCGCCGTGGCATCGGTGCCGGATTTCGCCGGCGCTCCCTCCCGGCTATTCTCGTGCCATGCGCTACCAGCTCTATTATTGGCCGACGATCCAGGGCCGCGGCGAGTTCGTCCGCCTCGCGTTGGAGGAAGCCGGCGCCGACTATGTCGACGTGGCGCGCCGCGCAGGGAGGCGCGGCGTCGCCGCCATGCAGAAGCTCGTCGACGGCAGGCGCGTCGCCCGCCCGCCCTATGCGCCGCCGTTCCTCAAGGCCGGCAGGCTCGTCATCGCGCAGAGCGCGAACATCCTCTTCTACCTCGGGCCGCGGCTTAAGCTCGCGCCGCGCGACGAGGCGGGTCGGCTGTGGGCGCACCAGCTGCAGCTGACCATCGCCGATCTCGTCACCGAGATCCACGACACCCATCATCCGGTCTCGGGCTGGCTCTATTTCGAGCAGCAGCGCGAGGCCGCCAAGCTGCGCACGAAGGATTTCTGGCGCTACCGCGTGCCGAAATTTCTGGGCTACTTCGAGCGCGTGCTCGGCAAAAGCGGCGGCCCCTATATCCTCGGCCGCAAGCTCACCTATGTCGACCTCTCGCTGTTCGAGATCGTCGAAGGCCTGCGCTACGCCTTTCCCAAGCGGATGCGCCGGTTCGAGCGCAAGGTGCCGCGCCTCGTCGCGCTGCACGGCCGCGTCGCCAGGCGGCCGCGGATTGCCGCCTATCTCGCCTCGAAGCGCCGCATCCCGTTCAGCCAGTGGGGCATCTACCGTTATTTCAAGGAACTCGACTCGTAGCCCGGATCGAGCGCAGCGAGATCCGGGACGGCCCGTGCTGCGGGGCGCGGCCGGCCATCGCAGTCGGTGCGGTGGCCCCGCATTCCGCTTCGCGTCATGCGGGCTACGATTTCTTCCTGCGTGCCTTGGCAAGCCGCTTCGCCGCGCGCGCCTTCGCCGACCGGCGCGCGCGCTGCGCCGCGGCCCGCTTCTCCCGGCACTTCACGCATTTGCAGCGGCTCGGCGTGATGACGTTGCGGAAATAATCGCGGCCGTAATCGTAGGTGATCTCGTCGCCGGGCTTGATCGCCTTGAGGGCGCGCAGGAACACCCGGTGCCCGGCATGGTGCGATTCCGCGTTCGGCCGGCAGGAATGGTTGGCGTAGCGCGCGAGGTTGCGGCGGTTGGTGCCGTCGATGGTCCAGCGGCTGTTGATCTCGTAGAGATAGCGGTTGCCGCGCGCCTCGAGCTTGTCGGCCGCTTCGGTGGTGAGCTTGCGGCCCTTGTACTCGGCGACGAAGGCGCGCTTCTCGATCGGCGCGGTGGCGAACAGGCCGAGGCCGGTGCGCGAACGGCCGACCCGGAACGGCCGCTTGCGCGGCAGGCGCGGGAACCACATCGGGCAAGATCACCCCTCGGCGTTGAGCACCTTGCCGCCGGCGGTGACCGGCTTCGCCGCGACCAGCGTAAAGGCGATGACGCAGGGCGCGCTGCCCGTGTTCACCCAGTTGTGGATGGTGCCGCGCTGCACCAGCACGTCGCCAGCCTTGAGATGCACGCTCTTGCCGGCGTCGAGCTCCATGTCGATCTCGCCCGCGATCACCACCGCGTAGTCGATCGAATCGGTGCGGTGATTGCGGCGCGCCACGCCGGGGCCGAAGCTCACCACCCGGAACACGGTGCCGTTCTCGAGCGTGGTGCCGACCTTGCGGATCGCGGCGTCGGCGTCGCCGTCGTTGTCGACCGGGAAGCCCTCGCTGGTCCAGATCACGGCGGCCTCCGCGCCCGGCCGGCTCTGGACGACGTTCTTGACGGTCTCGTCGATCGACACGATCGCGCGGCCGTTCTGGTCGTGGCCGGTGACGACGCGGCGGATGCTGAGGCTCATCGGATTTTTCTCCCTGGATTCGTGGCGCGCGACATCATTTGCCGAAGCTCGAAGCCGATTGCAATCGGTTGAACATGTAGCCCGCATAAAGCAAAGCGGAACGCGGGCCGCGCCGCCCGCGAGCACCGCCGCCCGGCTTTCGCTTCGCCCCATCCAGGCTGCGTGCGGCGAGGGTGGACATAATCGCTTTTTTGCGATAACCATGCCTGCATGCCCTGGACGGTCCAGGTTCTCAATGCGGCCGTTGCTCAGGAGATCGCGGCGCTTCCGGCCGACATGCGTGCGCGCCTCGCGCGGCTGATAAGCCTGATCGAGCAGATCGGCTTTGAGGCTCTGCCCCGAGATAGCGTGAAGCATCTCGAAGACAAGCTATGGGAGCTGCGAATCACCGGCCGAGACGGGATTTCCCGTGCCATCTATGTCACGGCGGCCGCACGACGCATGGTCATCCTGCGCGTCTTCATCAAGAAGACCCAGAAGACGCCAGCGCGGGAGCTCGAAATCGCCCGTCAACGGGCGAGGGAGGCGAGATGATCCGGTTCAAAGAGCTGCATAAGAAGTGGATGAAGGATGCCGAATACCGGAAGGAATACGAGGCGCTGGAAGGGGAATTCGCGCTCGCTGCGGCGGTTGCGAAGGCGCGCATCCATGCCGGCCTGAGCCAGGCCGAGCTGGCGCGCCGCATGAAGACGACGCAGAGCACGATCGCGCGCCTCGAAAGCGGCCGCGGCCGCCCATCCACGCGCACGCTCGACCGCTTCGCCAGGGCGACGGGACATCGGCTGAAGATCAGCTTCGAGCCGGTGAGGGAGCGGAAGGGAATTCGGTAATCTGCACGGCAATTTCCGTTGCCGGTCGAACCCGCAGCGACTAACTTCGCGCGAGCGGGTGGCACGGCATGAAAGTGCGCGAGGCAATCGGGTTACTCGAAGCGGACGGCTGGTTCCTGGTTGCAACGCGGGCGGGGAAGGAGGAAGCTTGTAGCGCGCGCTATTCGATCACCTCGTCGGTGAGCGCGAGCAGCGTGGGCGGGATGTCGAGGCCGAGCGTCTTGGCGGTCTTGAGGTTGAGCACGAACTCGAATTTGGTCGATCGCATGACCGGCAGGTCGGCGGGCTTCTCGCCCTTGAGAATCCGGCCGGCGTAGATGCCGACCTGGCGATAGGCGTCGGTTATGCTGGCGCCGTAGCTCATCAGGCCACCGGCCACGGCGGGCTCGCGCTGGGCATAGCTCGTCGGCAGCGCATGGCGAGCCGCCAGTGCGACGATCCGTTCCCGATGGGAGTTCAAGAACGCGCCGGTACCGACGAGCAATGCGCCGGCCCCGCGTTGGACGAACGTTGCAAAGGCGGTCTCGATGTCGCGGTCGCTGCTGGCATCGAACATGATGAGCTGTTGCCCGATCGCAAGTGCTGCGGCCTGCACGTCTCTTCGCTCCGCCTCGGTGTCAGCCGTGTTGGGATACACAAGCATGGCGATTGTTGTCGCCTTGGGCACGAGTTGGCGCAGCAAATCCAGTCGCTTCTCCCCCAACACGCCGGCGAAAAAGACCACGCCCGTGACGTTGCCACCCGGCCGGTTGAGGCTGGCGACGAGGCCGTCCCTGACCGGGTCGCCGCCGTCCGCGAAGACGATCGGCACCGTCGTGGTTGCGGCCTTGGCCGCGAGCGCCGAAATGTTGTTCCCGACGATCACGGCCACCGGCCGGCGGATCAATTCAGCCGCCAGAGCCGGCAACCGATCAAGGTGATTCTCCGCAGAACTGTATTCGACCGCGACGTTCTGGCCTTCGACGAAGCCTGCGTCCTTCAGCCCCTGGCGGAACGCGGTCACGAGGTGCGTCGCGTCGGCGAGCGGCGCGCTGCGCAGGAACCCGATCACCGGCATCGCCGGCTGCTGCGCGCGCGCCGCGAGCGGCCACGCCGCCGCCGCGCCGCCGAGAAGCGTGATGAACTCGCGCCGCTTCACTCGATCACCTCGTCGGCGCGGGATCGTAGGGTGGGCAAAGGCGCGCTGATCGGTCTATCCGCGTGGGCAAAATCGTGCACGCGCCGTGCCCACGCGGCCACGGTACAGCAAACGATCCCCGCTCGGAGGCGGGGACAGGCTTTGCCCACCCTACATCTTTTCACTCGATCACCTCGTCGGCGCGCGCGAGCAAGAACGGCGACGTGTCGAGGCCGAGCGCCTTCGCGGTCTTGAGGTTCACCACCGTTTCGAACTTGCCGGGCGCCTGCACCGGCAGATCACCCGGCTTCTCGCCCTTGAGGATGCGGTCGACGTAGCCTGCCGCGCGCCGGAATACCTCGTCCACGTCGGTGCCGTAGGACAACAGGCCGCCGCTCACGGCGTAGAAACGATAGGGATAGACGGCCGGCAGGCGATGGCGCGCGGCGAGCGCAATGATCAGGTCGCGGTGATGCACGGTGCTCACGTCCGGCAGCACGATCAGGCCGCCGTCCGGCGTGCGCGCGAAGGCGGTGATCGCCGCCTCGATCGCGGCGGCGTCGACGGCCGGCAGCGCCATCGACGCGACCGCGAGCTTCGCCGCGGCGGCCTCGATCGGCCGCAGCAATGCCCCGGCATAAGGCGCCGTCTGCGGATTGAACACGACCGCGACGCGGGTGACCGCGGGCGCGATCTCCTTGAGCGTCTGCAGCCACTTGCCGCCGATCGCAAACTCGAAATTGGTGAAGCCGGTGACATTGCCGCCCGGACGCGCCAGGTTCGCCACCAAGCCTTGGCCGACCGGATCGGTCACCTGCACGAACACCATCGGCAGCGTGGTGCTCTCCTTGCGCAGCGCCGTCAGGCCCGGCGTGCTGTTGGCGAAGATGAGGTCCGGCGCCGCGGCGACCAGCGCGGCCGCCTCGCTGCGCAGCAGCTCGGGATCGTCGGAAGCCCAGCGATAATCGATGCTGATGTTGCGGCCGTCGATCCAGCCCCGCTCGCGGAGCCCGTGCTCGAACGCCGCAACCCGACGCCGCGCCTCCGGATCGTTGGCGGCGATCGCCATCAATACGCCGAGGCGCCGCATGATCCGGTCGGTCCGCTGCGCCCGCGCCGCGAGCGGCCACAGCAGCAGTGCGGCCACCGCGCCGGCGAACAAGCTGACAAACTCACGGCGTTTCATTGCATTGCCTCGGCGGCGGGGAGCTCCCGCCGCTCATTCGACCACCTCGTTGGCAATGGCGAGCAGAGTTCGGCGGCGCTTCTGGGCCGAGCGCGCGAGTTCCCTCATGTGCCTGCGACCTTGTCGGCCCAAGGATAACACACCGCGGCACGACCGTCATGCCGATACGCCACAGGCGTTGCCGTCCTGGGAGCCCGGGCTCTGCGAGACCGTCAATGGCTTACGCACTCGCTTTGCAATTTTCCCCGGAAGCTTCGCGCTTATCCGCTGCATGAAGCCGCCGCTCCTTCATCCCGTAATCAGCCACGCCACCGGGCCAAAGGCCACGGCCATGACGATGATTGCGGCGGCGGCGTAGTCGATCACTTTCGGCAGGCGATCGTGATAATCCTTCGCCCCGAGGTGCTCGCCACGGACCTTCCGGCCTTCGACGCAAGCCTCGCCCGGGCGGCGCGCGAACGCGGCCGAATTGAGCGAGTTCGGGCCAGCGGAATGACCGTGTACGAAACCAATGACGGGCACGGCGAAGCAAGATCGGCTCGGCGCTCGGTGCGTACCCAAGCCCGGCAGATAGGTGCACTCGGCAACCATTTCTCTCTCCCTTGGGCTCGAAACGGCATGGTGGATGCCGTTCTCGGGGATCGAGTCTGCCGCCGAATCGGCGGGCACGTCCTTGGGACAAACCTTAAATGTTCTGAATTCAGCATAAGGACGGCGGCAGCTGCCGAGCCGTATCAGCGGCCTCCGTACCCCTGATCCCGGCTCCGACGGTGTACGATCCGACCGGCGGTCATCGGTGACGACGAGCGCGCGAGGCGCTCGGGTCGGCAACGACGCGAAGACCGCAAGCCGTGATCCGCTTCACTATTTCAGGATCTCCAGCGTCAGCGGCTTGAGCCGGAAGTTGTTGCAAGGATTGAACAGGATAGGGCAATTCGAGATGGCGACGATCTGCGGCATCAACGCGCGCATCACCATATAATCGCCGGGCTTGCCCTTGGGGGGCCGGATCTCCCACACACCGTTCTCGTCGTAAGCCACCGTCATGAAGATGTTGAAGCAGGCATCGATATTGAAGCTCCAGCGGTCCATTCCGTAGCCGCGAATCGACATCTCGAGATTGGACTGACAGTTCGGGGCGCCCTTGCCGGTCTCCCCGTAGCGCGCGACGTTCAGGTGCTCGCTGCAGTAGCCGCCGCCACAATAGTTCTCGCCGGTGAGGTCCTCTTCGATCTGCCACATCGCGCGGGTGCGATTGCTGTAGAGCACATGCGGGACCGTCAGCTTCCAATTCAGATTGACGGCGCGACTTGAATGCATCGACAGCAACTCGCGAACGTCATCTCGATTGAACGAGATCAGATCGGCGACCTGTTCTCCCTCGGGTTGGGTGAGCTTGAGCCTCTGGCCGGCCTCGATCTCGAAGCTGATGTTCCCGCCCGGGGCGAGGGTGACCGGCTCACCCGGACGAAGAACGGCGGTTGCTCGGCTCATGGGACCTTCCTCGATCGGGATCGGAATGCGCGGCAAGCCTGTCCCCGGCGGAAACGGCACGGTTACTCCGGCAGCGGCTTGCCCCGCGTTTCCGGCAGGAACGGAGCCGCCGCCAGGCTCAGGATATAGACCGTCGCGATCACCACCGCGGCCTGGCTGAAGCCGCCAAAATTCGCGATCAGCCAGCCGGAGATGAGCGGGCCGGTCCAGGCAATCAGGCGTGGCGTGTTGAACACAAAGGCCGTGGCGGTCGCCCGGATCCGGGTCGGAAACAGTTCCGGCAGCCAAGCCGCCATCCAGGTGTACTGGCCGGACACGAAAATGCCGCTGAACGCCGCGGCGAGCAGCATGAGGGTGAGATCGTGCGTCCAGATGAAGAAGATGGGCACGGAGAGGAAGGCCAGCGCGACATAGGCAATGGTCACGGGCTTTCGTCCGTAGGCGTCGGCAAGGAAGCCGAACCCGGCATATCCGAAGATCGCGGCACCGTTGGCGGCCATCGCGGCGTAGCTCGCCCATTGCTGCGCGGGCAGGCCGGCTTTCGCGGCGGTCGCCGCCATATAGGGCGGCATCCAGGCCGAGATGCCCCAGAAGGCGAACGTGGATGCAAGCGACATCAGGAAGGCCAGGATCACGCGCCGCCGGATTTCGCGGTCCGCGAACAGGTCGGCCACCGTGAAGCGCGCCAGCGCTTGCTCCTGTCCGCTCAAGGGTGCGCCGCTGCGTTTGCGCTCGTTGGCGGCGGTGCGGCGCTCGTTGACGCGCTCCCATTTCTCGGATTCGGGGATCGCCCGCCGAATCCACAACGTCAGCAGCGCCGGAGCGACGCCGAGCAGGAACATGGTGCGCCAGGCCCCGGGTCCCATCGGGCTGATGAACAGCCAGGCCAGCGACGCCAGGAAGAATCCGATGCCGAACCCGCATTGCATGAGGCCGACGCCTTTGCCGCGGTTCTTGTCGGGCCACAGCTCGGAGACGATCGACGTGCCGGTCACCCATTCCGAGCCGATCGCGACACCGACCAGGAACCGCAACACCGCAAACGACATCCAGTCCCAGGCGAAGGCGCTCAATCCCGTCATGATCGAATAGGCCAGGATCGCCAGCATCATCGTGCGCTTGCGCCCGACGTAGTCGGCGATCACGCCGCCGATCAGGCCGCCGATGCCCCAGCCGAGCAGTGTCAACGCGATCACCGTGCCGGCATAGATCGGAATCTGCGAATACTGGGAGGGATCGAGCAATTGGCGCAGCGCGACGCCGACCGAGATCACCAGCGCATAGGTCTCGTAGCCGTCGAACAGCCAGCCGAGGTTGGAGGCGATCAGCGTGTTCCATTGGCTGCGATCGAGCGAGCGATACCACGGCTGCGAGCCTGCAGTGATGTCGGTCATGGCAATCCCACCTCGTCGGCGCACGCGAGCAGGGTCGGCGGCACGGTCAGCTACTCCCACCCGTGATGAACCGGGTAATGACGGATGAGGACTCGAATTTCATCGGACCGGTCGCCCCAGTCAAACTCCTCTCCCGGCGCGAAGGAAGGCGCCGCGCGAAGCTGCGCTTCGGTGACTTCGAATTCATAGGCGCCTCGGTGCAGATCGTACTTCAGCGATCGCCACGGAACCGGAAAGTGCCTTTGACCGAAGCCGAGGAAACCGCCGAAGGTCAGAACTGCGTAGGCAACCTGGCCGGAGAGCTTGTCGATCATCACCCGCTGGATCACGCCGATCTGTTTGCCCGTTGGTCGGCAGACCGGCGTTCCCTCGACGCGATCGCTTGCAATCAAATTGTGAGCCATGGCGTACCTCCCTGACTCTCTGTGGCCGCGAGCGGCCACGCCGCCGCGCCGCCGATCAGCGTGATGAGCTCGCGCCGATTCACTCGATCACCTCGTCGGCGCGCTGCTGGAGAATCCAAGGCACGTCGAGGCCGAGCGCCTTCGCGGTCTTGAGATTGACCACCAGCGTGAATTTGGTCGGTGCCTGGACCGGAAGGTCGGCTGGCTTCTCGCCGCGAAGGATGCGATCGGCGTACGACGCCGCATCCCGGAACGAGTCCGCGACATCGACGCCGTAGGATATCAACCCGCCGGCGGCGGCTTGATAAGGGTACGCATAGATTGTCGGTACGCGGTAGCGGGCCGCCAGCCCGATGATGAGCTCGCTGCGAATATTGGTGGTCGGTTCCGGCAGCACGATCTGCCCGCCGCCCGGCTCGTTTCCCAGTGCAGCAATTGCACGTTCCATTTCGGCATCGTTGTGAAAGCGGGCCGCCTTCAGCTCGATTCCGAACGAAGCGGCAGTAGCCTCGGCTGAACGCAAGAAAGATTCGGCGTAGGGAGCCGTGTTCGGATTGAACAACAATCCGATCCGTCTGACCTCGGGCGCGATCTCCCTGAGCAACTCCGGCCACTTGCCACCCAAGGTCGGCTCGTTGGAAGTGAACCCGGTGATCGATCCGCCTGGACGCGCCAGGCTCGCGACAAAACCACTGCCGATCGGATCGGAGACATTGACGAAAACAATCGGGATTGTGCGGCTCTCCCGCGAGAGCGCAGCGACTGCGACGGTGGTTTCGGCAACAATTAGATCGGGTTTCTGCTCGACGACCTCTTTTGCCAGCTGCATGCGATCGATGTCGCCGGTCACCCAGCGATAGTCCGTCCGAATGTTGCGGCCGTCGGTCCAGCCGAGAGCCTGGAGCTTCTGCCGGAATGCCGCGGCGTGCCGCAGTCCTTCCGCATCGTTCGCACGCCCCATCCATATTGTGATCTGCCGCACGTGTCCGGGCTGCTGCCCGCGCGCCGCGAGCGGCCACCCCAACGCCGCGCCGCCGAGCAGCGATATGAGCGCGCGGCGGTTCACTCGATCACCTCGTCGGCGCGGCCGATGAGCGGTAGCGGGATCGTGAGGCCGAGCGTCCTGGCGGTGTTGAGGTTGATAATAAGCGTGTACTTGTCCGACTGCTGGACGGGCAAATCGCCCACCTTGGCGCCTTTCAGGATGCGATCGACGTAACCAGCTGCTTGCCGGAACTTGTCAAGCAAGTTGACGCTGACGCCGTAGTACATCAAACCGCCATCCGCGGGGAAACGAGGGTTTGAGGAAATCGCCGGCAGGCGATAGCGGCTCGCCAGATCGACAATCACCTGTTGCCGCATGGCGGTGAAGGTGTCGCTCGTCAGGATCAGCCCGCCGTTCGATGCGCGTGTGAAACTCTCGAAAGCGGGCTCGATGTCGGCGGTGGTGCGAACCGGGACGACGATCGATTGCACACCGAGGGACGGCGCGGCGGCCTCGATCGACCGCACGAAGAATTTGGACTGCGGCGACGTGTCGGGGTTAAACATGACGCCGACGCGTTCGAGTCCCGGCGCGATCTCCTTGAGCAGGTCGAGCCATTTGCCGCCGATCGAAAACTCGAAGGCGCTGAAGCCGGTGAGGTTCCCACCCGGCTTCGCCACGTTCGCAACGAAGCCTTGCTCGACCGGATCCGAGACTGACAGAAACACGATGGGGACAGTGGTCGTGGCTTGCCGGATGGCTATGAGGTTGGTCGTGGTGTTAACCACGATGACGTCGGGCGTCAGACCGATCAATTGCGCCGCATAGATTCGCGCGAGTGCGGCATCGCCGGCGCTCCATCGAACGTCGACGTGGAGATTCTGCCCCTCAACCCATCCCAGCTGGCCGAGCCCCTGCACGAATGCTGCCAGATACGACTGCAGGACTGCCTCGGTCGCCGCCCCATTCATCAGCACGCCGATGTGCCGCACCCGGTCGCGCTGCTGCGCGCGCGCCGTGAGCGGCCAGGCGGCCGCCGCGCCGCCGAGGAGCTTGATGAACTGGCGCCGTTTCACTCGATCACCTCGTCGGCACGGTATCGTAGGGTGGGCAAAGGCGCGCTGATCGGTCTATCCGCGTGGGCAAAATCGTGCACGCGCCGTGCCCACGCGGTCACGGTACAGCAAACGATTTTGCCCACCCTACATCGGTCGCGGTAGGGACGCCCATTACTGGGCGCCCCCCGCACAGATCCGTACGTGCAGCTTTCCCGCATACGGTTCCCACCTCGGGTATCCACGGCGACTGTGCACCGTATGCGAGCCAGCGCCTGTGCCACGCGTAGCCGGTACTGCGCCCGGTGCGTGCTTTGCTGGCCCGCATTCCCCTCGGCCTCCGCCCTTGGCTCCACCGGCTCCGCAGCGGATCGCTCCGCCTTGTTCGTCGGCTTCACAGCTACTATGGCGGAGCGCGACTTCTCGTGCCCGTGCATCATCGGCTACGACTCCTCGTCTTCCCGATGCGGACCGCCGGCGTCAACAGGTGACGGCCAGACACGAGATATCCCAAGTTCCGACGCGATCCTTGTGCGCGTGATGTGGCCCTCGACCCCGGCGGGACGACGATGCCTCGCATAGCGGCATCGCACATGTTGCGTTCGACCATGAAGACAGTCTCCGCTCCCGCGAATTCATCATTTCGTGGCTCACTCCCACACCCCACGCACCCGCTGTGTACGCTTCGTGTTCGGCGTCGCCGCCGCCTCACGCAACACTCGCTTCCAGGCGGCTTGCTGGGCCTTACCTGGGCCGGACTTGCACCGGCTGATCGCGCCAGCTTCTTGGCGCCTTCCTTCACTCGATCACCTCGTCGGCACGGGCGATGAGCGTCGGCGGCACGTCAAGGCCGAGCGCCTTGGCAGCCTTGAGGTTGATGGCCAGCTCGAACTTGGTCGGCTGCATGACCGGAAGGTCCGCCGGCTTGGCTCCCTTGAGAATCCGCCCGGCGTAAGCACCGGCCTGACGAAACGCATCGGGAGCGTCCGAGCCGTAGCTCATGAGTCCGCCGGCCACCACGAACTCGCGCCGCACATAGGAGGCTGCTACCCTGTGGCGGGCCGCCAGCGCAACGATCTGGGCGCGCCGATCATCAAAGAATGGATCGGCGGCAACAATCAGAGCGTCGATGCGCTGCTGATCGATGGCTGCGAATGCGGTCTCGAAGTCGCTTTCGCTGCTGGCATTCAGGACATGAATCCGCCGCCCGAGCGAACGCACCGCCGTTTCCAATTCTGTGAGCTGAGGCTTGGTGATCGGGTTGTTTGGATTTGCAAGCACTCCGATGAGTGCGGCTGCGGGAACGAGTTCGAGCAAAATCCCCAGCCGCTTTGCCGCCGTCTCTGCAGCGACCAGCGTGACGCCCGTGATGTTGCCCCCGGGCCGATTGAGGCTGGCGACGATCCCGAACGTCACCGGGTCGCCGCCGATGACGAAGACAACAGGAATGGTCGAGGTCGCCGCTTTCGCGGCGCGGATCGTCGGAGTCCCGGCGGTCGCGACGATTACGGCTACCTGTCGGTTGACTAAATCGGCTGCCAATGCCGGGAGTCGATCGTACTGGCCGTCCGCGTAGCGGTATTCGATCGCCACGTTCCGGCCTTCGGCATAGCCCGTTTCGCTCAGCCCTTTGCGGAACGCGGCAAGGAGGTGGGTAAACTGGGCCGACGAGGCGCCGTTGAGATATCCGATCACCGGCATCGCCGCCTGCTGCGCACGCGCCGCGAGCGGCCACGCCGCCGCCGCGCCGCCGAGGAGCGCGATGAGTTCGCGGCGCTTCATGAGTTCGCCTTTCATTCGATCACCTCGTCGGCGCGGGCGAGCAGCGTCGGCGGCACGTCGAGGCCGAGCGCGTTGGCAGCTTTGAGATTGATGACCAGCTCGAACTTGGTCGGCTGCACCACCGGCAGGTCGGTAGACTTCTCGCCTTTGAGGATCCGGCCCGCATAGATTCCGACTTGCCGATGTGCGTCGGCAATACTGGTCCCATAACTCATGAGGCCGCCGGCCAGAGCATACTCGCGCAGGAAGTAGATTGTGGGAAGCGCATGACGCACTGCAAGCAGCGCGATCTGCTCGCGTTGGCTGGAGAAGAACGGATCGGCGAAGATGAGAAGCGCCCCGGCTCGTTGTTCCGCGAGCGCCGCGAACGCGGCGTAAAGCTCGGGCTTGGTGCTGGCTCTCACGACGAGCAGCTGCCGGCCGATCGCATGCCCTGCCGCCTGCACCTCGCTGAGCTTGGCCTCGACGTTCGGATTGGTCGGATTCACCAGAACGGCAATGGTCATTGCCTTCGGCGCAATCTCGTGCAGCAACTCGAGTCGCTTCGGATCGGTCTGTTTCGCGAGGAAGCTCACGCCCGTGATGTTGCCGCCCGGCCGGTTGAGGCTGACGACAAGCCCGGACTCCACCGGGTCGGCGCCGGTTGCGAATACGATCGGGATCGTTGCGGTAGCCGCCTTGGCCGCCAGTGCCGAGACGGTGCCGCCGCTCGTAGCGACGAGGGCTACCGGGCGACGAACAAGCTCGCCAGCCAGCGCTCGCAGCCGATCGGGTTGATCTTGCGCCCAGCCGTACTCGATCGCCACGTTGTGGCCTTCGATGTAGCCGGTCGCTCTCAGGCCCTGTCGAAAAGCGTCCACGAGATAGGTAGAGTCGCGAGGCGAGCCGCTGTCGAGGAAACCGATCACCGGCATCGCCGGCTGCTGCGCCCGCACGCCGAGCGGCCACGCCGCTGCTGCGCCGCCGAGCAGGGCGATGAACTCCCTCCGCCTCGTGTCGCACACGGGGTTTCCTCCCCGCTGCCCGCAACCGACGCCGTCGGGCCACCGGACAGCCCGCGCAGTCGGCTTACCGCACGCCGAGCCTACCATGGAGCGGGCGGCAGGTCCCCGCGGCAGACCTGAATTGTTCTGAATCGAGCCACGGCGGGCGGCGGCTTGCCCCGAGAGAGCGGCCCGGCGCTGGGACCGGAGCGCAGCATATCGAATTGGCGGGGATCAGTCAGCGGTTATGGCGTCGGCCTTCAATCCACCTGCAGCCCGTTCGCCTTGATCGGGCCCGCCCATCGCGCGATTTCATCGACGACGAATCTGGCGAGGTATTCCGGCGATCGTCGCTCGGGCGCGACGCCCGTAATACCGAGCTCGTTCATCCGGCGCTTGATCGCCGGCGTGTCCATTGCCCGGCTCGTCGCGTCGCTGAGCTTCCCGACGATCTCCGCCGGCGCGCCTTTCGGAAGAAAAAAGGCGTTCCAGGTCACGACGTCGAAATCGGCGAGGCCCTGCTCGTGCGCGGTCGGCAAATCCGGCATGAGCGGCGAGCGGTTGCGCGACAGCATCGCGATGCCCTTTATCTGCTTGCCCGTGATCAGCGTGGCCGCGCTGCCGATGTTGAGGCAGAGATAGTCGATCTGTCCCCCGATCAAATCATTCGCCGCCGGCCCACCCCCTCGATAAGGAACATGGGTGACGTTTGCGCCGATCGCGGCGTTGAGCAGCGCGCAGCCGAGGTGCGTGGTCGTGCCGGCTCCGGCCGAGCCGAATTGCAGCTTCGCGCCGTTCGTCCTCACGTAGTCGATGAACTCCGCAAGGGTGTTGGCCGGAAAGTCCTTGCGCGCATTCAGCACCATCGGCTGCTCGGCGAACAGCGCGACCGGCGTGAAATCGGCGATTGCGTCGTAGCGCGGCTTTTTATAGATGGTCTGGTTGTAGGCATGGGTGCCGATGCTGCCGAACAGCAGCGTATAGCCGTCCGGCGCGGCATTCACGACCCGGTTCACCCCGATGATGCCTGCCGCCCCGGTCGCGTTCTCGACGATCACCTGTTGGCCCAGGATCTCGCTCATGCGGACCGCAAGCATTCGGCCCATGACGTCGAACGCGCCTCCCGCGGCAAACGGTACCACCATCGTGATCGGCCGCGATGGATAGGTTTGCGCGCGCGCCGCGATCGGCCATGCGGCCGCCGTGCCGGCAATCGCTTTGATGAACTCGCGCCGTCGCATGGCGTCCCCCACGAGCAGGACTCGGAGCCGCGCGGTATAATGCCAGGGCCATTGCAGCACGACTTGCCCGCAAATGGAACGGCACGCGGGCGAGAAAGCGGGCGCGAACCGAGGATGGGGCGATGAAGCGGCAACTGCATCTGAACCTGTTCATCCACAGCCGCGGGCACCATGAGGCGTCATGGCGGCATCCGGCTTCCTCGCCGCTGGCGCTGACCGACATCCGCTACTACCAGGATCTGGCATGCCGGGCGGAAGCCGCGCTGTTCGACTCCGTCTTCCTCGCCGACCAGCTCGCGCTCGGGGACGACGTCGCCCAGGCGGCACGCACCTGGCTCGAGCCCGTCACCGTCCTCGCGGCGGTCGCGGTATCGACCAGCCGGATCGGGATGATCGGCACGGCGTCGACCTCCTATACCGAGCCGTTCAATCTCGCGCGGCAGTTCGCCTCGTTGGATCACATCAGCAACGGGCGCGTGGGCTGGAACATCGTCACCTCGTGGCTTGCCGCGGCGGCGGGCAATTTCGGCGGCGGGGCCCAAGTGAGCCACGCCGATCGCTATGCCCGCGGCGAGGAGTTCATGTCCGTGGTCAAGGCGCTGTGGGACAGCTGGGCCCACGACGCGGTGATCGATGACCGGGACGGCGGCCGCTATGCCAGGGCGGATCGCATCCGGCCGATCAACCACAAGGGCGACTACTACAAGGTGGCGGGTCCGCTGAACCTGCCGCGCTCTCCGCAGGGCCGGCCGGTGTTGGTGCAGGCGGGATCGTCCGACACCGGCCGCCGCTTCGCCGCGCGGCATGCCGAGGCCGTGTTCACCGCCCATATGGAGAAGGCGACGGCGCAGGCGTTCTACGCCGACCTGAAGGCGCTGGCGGCGGCCGAGGGGCGACTGCCGGAGCAGGTGCTGATCCTGCCCGGGCTGAGCCCGATGATCGCCTCGACCGAGGCCGAGGCGCAGCGCCTCACGCGCGAGGTGAACGAGCTTGCCGACCCCGAGGTGGGGCGCAAGCGGCTGTCCGGTCGGTTCGGCGGTCACGACTTCTCGCACTTGCCGCTGGACCGCCCGTTGGCGCCGAAGGACTTCCCCGAACCTTCCTCGGTCGAGGCGGCGCGCAGCCGGACCGAGGTGATCCTCGGCCTGGTGCGGCGGGAGAAACCGACGCTTCGGCAATTGCTGGCGAGCCTCGCGGGTGCCCGTGGTCATTTCACCACCGCCGGGACGCCGGAGCAGATCGCCGACCTGATCGAGGACTGGTTCACCGACGGCGCGGCCGACGGCTTCAACATCATGCCCCCGCTGCTGCCGGCGATGCTCGATGTCTTCGGCAGGGAAGTAATCCCGCTGCTGCAGCGACGCGGCCTGTTCCGCACCGCCTACGAGGGCAAGACGCTGCGCGAGCATTACGGCTTGGCCTGGCCGAAGAGCGCCTTCCAGGAGGCCGCGCTGCAGGATGCGTAGCGGGGCGGTGTCCGCGTCGAGTACGCGGGCCCCCAACAGGCTCGCGCCGTGGCGACGCGGTGAGGCGCCGCGTGCGATGCAATGCGTGGCGGGAGCGAGAAGGGCTGTTTGACATCGTGAAAGTGAATTCGGCGTGCCGCGTAGGGTGGGCAAAGGCGCGGGCCAAGACTCCGCTCTCGCCACGCTACGATTGCAGCGCCGTGCCCACGCGCAAAGAA